>Ga0213872_10000978_pt1 | contig 19957 bp, 19 predicted proteins | sample VelepicomBERX_R2_FD_160071 | JGI IMG/M metagenome (GOLD analysis project Ga0213872, IMG submission 160071) | Rhizosphere microbial communities from Vellozia epidendroides in rupestrian grasslands, the National Park of Serra do Cipo, Brazil - RX_R2 | ecosystem: Host-associated > Plants > Roots >...
GCCGTTTCGGCCGGCTTTACATGGTCAACGTCAACGTCTTCTGGACCCGGCCGCAGTCGTACTACGACGCCGCCGGCTGGCGCGGCACCTGGGAGTTCGACGGCGGCGCGTTCATGAACCAGGCGAGCCACTATGTCGATCTGCTCGATTGGCTGGTCGGCCCGGTGGAGAGCGTACAGGCCTATACCGCCACGCTCGAACGCAATATCGAGGTCGAGGATACCGGCGTGGTCAGTCTGAAATGGCGCTCCGGCGCGCTGGGCAGCATGAATGTGACCATGCTGACTTATCCGAAGAACCTGGAAGGCTCGATCACCATCTTGGGCGAGAAGGGCTCGGTGCGCGTCGGCGGCGTCGCCGTCAACGAAATCCAGCATTGGGAGTTTGCCGAGCCGCACGCGATGGACGAAGAAATCACCAACGCGAGCTACGCCACCACCAGCGTGTATGGCTTTGGCCATCCGCTGTACTACGATAACGTGCTCAACGTGATGCAGGGCACGGCGGAGCCGGAAACCGACGGCCGCGAGGGATTGAAGTCGCTGGAGCTTTTGATCGCCATGTACTTGTCGGCGCGCGACGGCCGCCGCGTTTCGTTGCCGCTGGATTATTGAAAGGGCCGCCGATGAGCGACTACACCGTGCATGAAACCGCCATCGTCGATGCCGGCGCGCAAATTGGCGCCGGCAGCCGAGTTTGGCATTGGACCCATATCTGCGCCGGGGCGAAAATCGGCGAGCGCTGTTCGTTCGGTCAGAACGTGTTTGTCGGCAACGACGTGGTGATCGGCAATAACGTCAAAGTGCAGAACAACGTCTCCATCTATGACGCGGTCACGCTGGAGGACGACGTGTTCTGCGGTCCGAGCATGGTGTTCACCAACGTCAACAATCCGCGCAGCCATGTGTCGCGCAAGCACGAATACCGCCGCACCGTGGTCAAACGGGGCGCCTCGATCGGCGCCAACGCCACGGTGGTGTGCGGTCATACCGTCGGCGAATATGCCTTCGTCGGCGCGGGCAGCGTGGTGACGCGCGATGTGCCGCCCTACGCGCTGATGGTCGGCACGCCGGCGCGCCGGCTCGGCTGGATGTGCCAATGCGGCGAGCGGTTGCCGACCCAGATTGGCGAGCACACCTGCCCGGTGTGCGCGAAATGTTACGAGATCGGCGGCAATCACTGCACGCCGTTGGCCTGAGGACACGCAATGAGCATTCAATTCATCGATCTGAAAGCGCAATACCAGCATCTGAAACCGGCGATCGACGCCCGTATCCAAGCGGTGCTGGACCACGGTCAATACATCATGGGGCCGGAAGTGGCCGAGCTGGAGGCGCAACTGGCCGCCCTCGTCGGCGTCAAGCACGCCATCGGCGTGTCCGACGGCACCACCGCTCTGCAGGTGGCACTGATGGCGCTGGGCGTCGGTCCGGGCGACGAGGTCATCACCACGCCGTTCACCTTTATCGCCACCGGCGAGATGATCGCGCTGTTGGGCGCGACGCCGGTGTTCGTCGACATCGACCCGAATACCTACAACCTGGATCCGGCGCTGATCGAGGCGGCCATCACGCCGCGCACTCGCGCCATCATTCCGGTCAGCCTCTACGGCCAATGCGCCGACTTCGACGCCATCAACGCCGTGGCCGAGCGCCACGGCCTTGCCGTGATCGAGGACGGCGCGCAGAGCTTCGGCGCGCGTTACAAAGACCGCCGTTCCTGCGGCGCGACGACGATCGCCACCACCAGCTTCTTCCCGTCCAAGCCGCTTGGCTGCTATGGCGACGGCGGCGCTTGCTTCACCAATGACGACGAACTGGCGCGCAAGATGCGTCAGATCCGCATCCACGGTCAAGACCGCCGCTATCACCATCCGGTGATCGGCATCAACGGCCGCCTGGATACGCTGCAAGCGGCGGTGCTGCTGGCCAAGCTGCCGACCTTCGAGGAGGAGGTGGCGGCGCGCAAGCGCATCGGCGCGCGTTATACCGAACTGCTCGCCGACGTGGTACGCACGCAGCGTCTGGCCGATGGCTGTGACTGTGTTTACGCCCAGTACACCATCGAGGTGGATAACCGCGAGGCGGTACAGGCCGCGCTCAAGGAGGCGGGCGTGCCGACCGCGGTGCATTATCCGGTGCCGTTGAATCTGCAGCCGGCCTTCGCGCATCTGAACCAGCCGGCGGGCAGCTTCCCGCACGCCGAAGCCGCGTCGCGCCGCGTGATGAGCCTGCCGATGCATCCGTTCCTCGACGAAGCCACCCAAGACGCCATTGTCGCGGCGGTGAAGCGTGCCATCGGCTAGCGCCCGTCTTGCGGCGCTGACCGCGTCCTTGCGGCGATTCAGCCGTTCGGGGTTCGTACGCCACATCGTGACGTTGGCCACGGGGGCGGCACTCGCTCAGGTGGTGCCGCTGTTGGCGCAGCCGCTGTTGACGCGGATGTACACGCCGCACGCGTTTGGCGTGTTGTCGTTGTACGTGGCGTTGATGTCGAATCTGGCCGTGCTTGCCACTGCGCGCTACGAGATGGCGATCGTGCTGCCCTCCGATGAGCGGCGCGCCGTCAATTTGATGGCGCTGTCGATATTCTTCGCCTCCACGCTCGCCTTGTTGGTGTTGCTGGCGCAGCTGCTCGGGGTCAACCATTGGCTGCTCAAACTGATGGGCGGCAGCACGAGCGAGCACGACTTCTCGGTTTGGCTCTATCTGTTGCCGCTGTCGCTGTGGCTCGCGGGTTTGATGCAGGCCTGGACCAATTGGAACAACCGCCATACGCGTTATCGCGCCAATGCCTCCGGCCGCATGAGCCAGTCGGTGGGTATGTCGCTGACGCAGCTGGCCGGCGGCCTGCTGCATGCCGGCCCGGGCGGGCTGATCCTCGGCCAATTCGCTGGGCAGGTTTCGTCGCTCCTGGCGCAGGCGCGCGAGGATCTGCGGCGCCGTTTCCATTGGTGGCGCGACGTGGACCGCTCATCGATGAAGCAGGTGGCGCGCGAGTATTCGGAGTTTCCCAAGGTCAATACGCCGCATGCCTTCGTCACCGCCTTGCAGGACTCGCTGACGCTGTCGCTGCTGGGCGCGCTCTCCGGCACCGCCACGGTCGGGTTTTACGGCATGATGATGCGGCTGTTGAAGCTGCCGGCGGCGTTGATCGGCCAGGCGGTGGCGCAGGTCGCGTATCGCGAGCTGGCCGAGGCTCGCAACGCCGGGCGCCCGCTTAGGCCTATCATCAAGCGCATGGCGGTGGCGCTGGGCGGCATGGCGCTGGTGCCGTTTTTGGTGATTCAGTTGGCGGGCGAACCGTTGTTCGGCCTGGTGTTGGGGCAGACCTGGCGTACGGCGGGCCGTTACGCCGAGGCCATGTCGCCATTTATTTTGTTTCATTTTATTGCGTCGCCGCTGGCCATGGTGCCGTTGGTCATCGAGCGCCAACGCACGGCCTTCCTGCTTTCCCTGGTGCAGACCGCGCTGTTCGTGGGCGCGCTGTGGACGGGTTTCCACCTGTGGAACGATCCGGTCCGAGCTTTCACACTAGTTTCCTGGGTGATGGTCGGGTATTTTATTTTCTATTTCACCTGGCTATATCACGCAGCTAATAAATGATTCTCACCAAACTTCTTGCTCGCCTTCGTTTTCGGCTGTCCGCCTGGGTCCATCCGCGTATGGTCTACGGCTATCGTCGTTATGACGGAGTATTTCTTCCGCGCACACGTTTATCCAATTTGACGCGGGTCGAGCATGCGCACCGATTGCATATCGGCGACAACGTGTATATCGGCCATTTCAATTTCGTCGATGCTTCCGGCGGCCTGACCATCGGCGAAGGGTGTCAGATCACCAACTACGTGTCGATTCTGACGCATTCGAGCCATATCGCCATCCGGCTCTACGGCAAGCATTACCTCGATCATCACAGCCACGCCGGCTATCTGCGCAAATCGTCGGAGATCGGCCGCTACAGTTTCATCGGCCCGCACTCGGTGCTGATGCCCGGCACCAAGCTCGGCAAGGGCTCGCTGGTGTCCGCCTACAGTTTCGTGCCGGCGGGCGACTACCCTGATTACGCGGTCTTGGCCGGCAATCCGGCGCGCGTGGTGGGCGACACGCGCACGATGGACCAGGAGTGGCTCGACACCCATCCCGAACTGATGGCGTTCTACGAGGAGTGGGATCGTGACTGAACCCGCCGTGTCGCGTCTGCTGATCGTCGGATCCGCCTCGGTGCATACCTGGCGTTATCTGGCCGGCATCGCGCCTTTCGCCGGCGAGGTTTGGCTCGCCAGCAACCGCGACGCGCCGGAACAATATCGCCCGGCCAATTTCGCCGGCTTTCAGCGCATCGATTTCCGTCTGTCGTCGTTGGTGGCTTCGGGGCGGTTGCGAGGGTGGATCAAGGCGATCCGGCCTGACCTGGTGCATGTGCATCAAGCCAACAGCGTCGCCTGGCATGCCAGCCGCGCCATGCGCGGATTGGCGATTCCTCAAGTGCTGACCGCCTGGGGCTCGGACATCTTGCTGCTGCCGGAATCCAACGCCTTGTTTGGCCGCATGGTGCGCAGCAACCTGCAGTCGGCCGACGTGATTACCTCCGATTCGCTGTACATGGCGGCGCGCATCCGTGCATTGGCGGGCGAGGACTGCCGCATTGAGCTGTTGAATTACGGCATGGATGCGATGCCGCTGACGCCTGACTTGGCCGCCAAGGAAAAGCGCGTGCTGTCTTGCCGGCTGCATAAGCCGCTCTATCGCATCGACGCCATTTTGCATGCCTGGTCGGCGGTGGAGGCGAGCGGTCTGTTCGGCGATTGGCGGCTGACGGTGGCCGCGAGCGGCGATCAAACCCCGGAGCTCAAGCAATTGGCCGAGACGTTGGCTTTGCGCCGCGTCGATTTTCCCGGCTTCGTGCCTGGCCATGAGCTGGCCGAGCTGTATCGCAAAAGCCGCGTTTTCGTCAGCGTGCCGCGCTCGGACGCCACCAGCATCAGTTTGCTGGAAGCCATGGGCCACGGCTGCTTGCCGGTGCTGTCCAATTTGCCCGCCAATGGCGAGTGGATCATCGACGGACTCAACGGCCGCATTGTCGAGGACGTGCGCCGGCTGTCCGACAGCCTGCTCGACGCAATGCGCGAGGCGGAGGACGACCGGCAATTGCAATCCATCGCCGACATCAATCGCAAGCTGGTGGCGCAGAAAGCCTTGCACGCCGACAACATGCGGCGCTTTGCCGAGCTGTACGTCCGCGCGTTGCAAGCCGGCCCCAAACAGCGTAGCAAGAAGAAAAAATGAGAATCGCCCATCTGACCAGCGCCCACCCGCGCCACGATATCCGTATCTTCATCAAGGAGTGCGCGACGCTGGCGCGCGCCGGCCATGAAGTGACGCTGATCGTGGCGGACGGCTTGGGCGAGGAAACGCGCGATGGCGTGCGCATCGTCGACGTTGGCGCCAAAAGCGGCGGGCGCCTGTCGCGCATGACCAAAACGGTGGCTCGGGTGATTCAAGCCGCGTTGGCGCTCGCGCCCGATGTGGCGCATTTTCATGACCCGGAGTTGATGCTGGCCGCGCTGAAGTTGAAACGCGCCGGTATTCGCGTGATCTACGATGTGCACGAGGATCTGCCGCGCCAACTGTTGGCCAAGCATTGGATTCCCGCGCCGATCCGGCCGCTGGCCTCGCGCGTGTTCGAGCGGCTGGAGAATGGCGTCGCCAGCCGTTTCGATGCCATCGTGACCTCGACGCCGCACATCCGCGCGCGCTTCGCCGCGGTCAATGCGTGCGTGCTCGACGTGTGCAATTTTCCGATTTTGGCCGAGCTGGTCCGCGAGACCCCTTGGGACAGCCGCCGCGAAGAGGTCTGCTATCTGGGCGGCATTACGCGTATCCGTGGCATCGGCCCGATCGTCGAGGCGATGCCGGCTGTGCCGGCGCGTTTGAATCTCGCCGGCATTTGGGGCGAGGCCGGTCTCAAGGATGAGCTGACGGCGGCGCCAGGCTGGGACAAGGTCAACGATTTGGGGGTGCTCGATCGCGCTGGCGTGGCCGACGTGCTGGCACACTCCAAAGTCGGGCTGGTGACGCTGTTTCCCACCCCTAACTACGTTGACGCGCTACCGATCAAACTGTTTGAGTACATGGCGGCCGGTTTGCCGGTCGTCGCCTCGGATTTCCCGCTGTGGCGCGGTATCGTCGAGGATGCTGGCTGTGGATTGCTGGTCGATCCGCAAGATCCGGCGGCCATTGCCGCCGCGATGAACGCGTTGCTGGCGGACGACGAGCGCGCCGCGGCCATGGGCGCGAGCGGACAGCGTGCCGCTTTGGCGAAATACAGCTGGCAAGCGGAAGGCGAAAAGCTGGTGGCGCTTTATGCGCGGCTGGCGGCATGAAGACGGGTTGTTGAGGTTTCTTTGATATGGGAATAGAGGCGGTACGCGGACGGGTGTACGATGCCGGCGTGGCTGATCCTGAATTCCAAAACCAGGTTGAATATGCGCATTCTCTATCTTAACCATTACGCCGGCTCGCCGAAGCACGGCATGGAATACCGACCCTATTATTTGTCGCGCGAATGGCTCAAAGCGGGCGATAAGGTCAATATCCTGGCGGCGAGCTTCTCGCACCTGCGGCAGAATAACCCTCAGAATTTGCCGGGCTTGTTCGGCGAAGAAGAAATCGACGGGATTATCTATTCTTGGTATGCCACGCCTAAGTATTCCGGCAATGGCGTCAAGCGGGTGTTGAACATCCTGGCCTATTTGTTCCAGGTATGGAACATGAGCCGTTTCTTCGTCAACAAGTGGACGCCGGATGTGGTCATCGCTTCCAGCACCTACCCGCTGGATATTTATCCCGCGCGCTTTATCGCCAAGCACGCCAAGGCGAAATTGATTTTCGAAGTGCATGACCTTTGGCCATTGACCCCGGTCGAGGTGGGGGGCATGTCGCCGCGCCATCCGTGGATCTGGCTGCTGCAGCGGGCCGAGAATTTTGCCTATAAGGTATCGGACGCCGTGGTGTCGATGCTGCCTTGCGCCAAGGAGCACATGGTGGCGCATGGCATGGCGCCGGAGAAGTTCCATTATGTGCCCAACGGCATCGACGTGGCGGAATGGGAGAATGCCACGGCGAAGCTGCCGGATGAGCATGCCGCCCTGCTCGACCGTTTGCGTGGCGAGGGCCGTTTCCTGGTCGGTTATGCCGGCGGCCACGGCTTGGCCAACGCACTGCAGGAGCTGCTGAAAGCTGCCGACTGGTTGCGTGACGAGCCGGTCTCGTTCGTGTTGGTGGGCGACGGTCCGGACAAGGTGGCGCTGACGCAAATGGCGCGCGACCTGGGACTCGACAACGTGCATTTCTTGCCGCCGGTGGCCAAGTCGGCCGTGCCCGCGCTGCTTGCGCGCATGGATGCACTGTATATCGGCTGGCGTAAACTGCCGATTTACCGTTTTGGCATCAACCCCAACAAGCTGTTCGATTACATGATGTCGGCCCGGCCGGTGATCCATTCGGTCGAGGCGGGCAACGACATCGTGCGCGAAGCCGAGGCGGGTCTGTCGGTTGCGGCGGAAGATCCGGCGGCGATCGCCGAGGCGGTGCGCCAACTGATGGCCATGACGCCCGAGGCACGCCAGCAGTTGGGAGACAACGGCAAGCGCTACGTGCTCGCCAACCATGATTACCGTGTACTGGCCAAGCGCTTCCAGAAATTGTTTGCGCGAGCCAAATAAAATGACGCTCGCGTAAAGTGCGCGCTGCGATCGTATTGAAGGATAACAAACGCCATGAGCGAGAAATTTTTACCCTATGCCTTGCCGGACATCGGTGAGGAGGAAATCAATGAAGTCATCGAGGTGCTGCGTTCAGGCTGGGTAACCACCGGCCCGCGCACCAAGCAGTTCGAGGCGGACTTCGCCGCCTTCATCGGCGATGGCGTGGAAGCGATCGCCGTCAACTCGGCGACCTCCGGCCTGCACCTGGCATTGGAAGCGGTCGGCGTCGGCCCCGGCGACGAAGTGATCGTGCCGACCTACACCTTCACCACCACGGCCGAGGTCGTGCGTTATCTGGGCGCGCACCCGGTGCTGGTCGACGTCGATCCGGAAACGCTCAACATCGATCCGCAGGCGATCCGCCGCGCCATTACCGACAAGACGCGCGCCATCGTGCCGGTGCACTTCGCGGGTCTGGCTTGCGATATGGACGCCATCATCGCCATTGCGCGCGAGCATGGCCTGAAGGTGGTGGAGGATGCCGCGCACTCGTTGCCGACCAGCTACAACGGCAAGCTGATCGGCACGTTGGACACCGATGCCACCGTGTTCAGCTTCTACGCCAACAAGACCATGACCACCGGCGAAGGCGGCATGGTGGTGTCCAAGCATCCCGAATTGATCAAGCGCTGCAAGGTGATGCGCTTGCACGGCATCAGCCGCGACGCCTTCGACCGCTATGTGTCCAAGGCGCCGGCCTGGTATTACGAAGTCATCGAGCCGGGCTTCAAGTACAACATGCCGGACCTGGCCGCCGCCGTTGGCTTGCACCAGTTGAAGAAGCTGCGCCGCTTCCACCTGGCGCGCATGGACATGGCGGAGCGCTATGACGTCGAATTGGCCGGCCTGCCGCTGATTCTGCCCGCCAAGCCGAAGATGGGCGATGCGCACGCCTGGCATGTGTATGCCGTGCGGCTCAAGCCGGAAGCCGGCATCGAACGCGGCGAGTTCATTCAGCGCATGGCGGACAAAGGCATCGGCTGTTCGGTGCATTTCATTCCATTGCACCTGCACCCGGTGTGGCGCGACGGCTATCAACTCAAGCCCGAGCAATTCCCGCACGCGCAGCTGGCGTTTGAGGGCGAAGTGTCGCTGCCGCTGTATACGCGCATGACCGAGGCGGATCAAACGCGCGTCATTGCCACGATCCGCGAGATTCTGGGCGCGTGATGGCGGTAAGCGGTGCCGGCCGCGCTCCCGGGTCCGACCGGGTCAAGCGCGGCTTCGATTTGTTGGCCGCAGGCGTGGGGCTCGCGCTGTTGTCGCCGCTGTTGCTGGCGATGGCGGCGTGGGTCAAGCTCGACTCGCCGGGGCCGGTGTTTTTCCGCCAGGAGCGCGTTGGGCGCTTTGGCGTGACGTTCCGGATTCACAAGTTCCGTACCATGCGCGTCGATGCCGAACGCCATGGACAACTGACCGTGGGCGCCGATGCGCGGGTGACGCGGGCAGGGCGCGTGCTGCGCAAGACCAAGCTCGACGAATTGCCGCAGCTGATCGATGTGCTGTCCGGCCGCATGAGCCTGGTTGGGCCGCGCCCCGAGGTGCCGCGCTACGTGGCGCATTATCCGGACGATGTGCGCGCCAAGGTGTTGGCGCTGCGGCCAGGTATCACCGATTGGGCGTCGATCCGCATGATTGACGAGAACGAGATTCTTGGCGGGGCCGCGGATCCGGAGCGCGCCTACGTTGAACGGGTATTGCCGGAAAAGCTTGGCTATTATGTTAGATATGCCGATAGCCATACATTATTGGAAGACGTCCGTATTATTTTTGCGACCTTGACGAAAATCGTTTCACGCTGACCACCATGTTGGAAAAAATGCTTTCTTTCTCGCGTCATAACAAGATGGCGCTATTGATGCTGATGGACGCCATATTGCTGCCGCTGGCGCTATGGAGCGCGGTGGTGCTGCGTCTGGGCGGCAGCTGGGACCCGAAGCTCAATCCCTATCTGTGGATCTTTTTCGTGCCGCCGTTTTGGGTGATTCCGATTTTCATCCATCTGGGGCTCTATCGCGCGGTACTGAAATATCTCGACGACAAGATCGTCTACACCGTGTTTTCCGGCGTGACGCTGGCGGTGCTGGTGTTGACCGCCGTGATCGCGCTGACTGGCATGCATTCCTTTCCGCGCTCGTCGATCATCATCTTCTGGATGTTCGCCATGGCCTACATCGGCGGCAGCCGCTTCCTGCTGCGTGGCCTGGTCCGGCGCCTGGATGCGGTGGACGCGCCACGCGAGCATGTGATTATTTACGGCGCCGGGCGCGCCGGCGTGCAACTGATGTTGGCGTTGCAGGCCGGCCGGGAATACCGGCCGATGGCGTTTGTCGACGACAGCCCTTCGTTGTGGCGCCGCACTTTCCGCGGCTTGGCGGTACACAGCCCGCAAGAGTTGCCTTTCCTGCTGAAGGAAACCGAAACCAAGCTGATTCTGTTGGCGTTGCCGTCGGTAAGCCGCTCGCGCCAACGCGAGATCCTGGAAAACCTGGAATCGTTGCGCGTGCCGATCAAGCGCCTGCCTGGCATGGCCGATCTGGTTTCCGGCGAAGTGCGGGTCGAGGAGCTGAAGGAAGTCGATATCGAGGATCTGCTCGGGCGCGAGCCGGTGCCGCCGCGGCGCGAGCTGATGTCGGCCAACATCGAGGGGCGGGTGGTGATGGTGACCGGCGCCGGCGGTTCGATCGGTTCCGAGCTGGTGCGCCAGATCGCCCAATGCCGCCCCAAGCAGCTCGTGCTGTTCGAGTTGTCGGAATACAACCTGTACGCCATCGATCAGGCACTGGCGAAGCTGGCGCCGGAATGCCCGCGCGTGTCGCTGCTGGGTTCGGTGGCCGATTATGCGCGCATGACGCAGGTGATGCGCGCGTTCGGCGTGGAAACCGTCTATCACGCGGCGGCGTACAAGCATGTGCCGTTGGTCGAGCACAATCCGGTGTCGGGCATTCTCAACAATGCGTTCGGCACCGATACCGCCGCACAGGCGGCCGAGGATTGCGGCGTCGATACCTTCGTGCTGATCTCCACCGACAAGGCGGTGCGGCCGACCAACGTGATGGGCGCGACCAAGCGCCTGGCCGAACTGGTATTGCAGGCGCGGCATGCGCGCGGTAGCCGCACACGTTTCGTCATGGTGCGTTTCGGCAACGTGCTGGGATCGTCGGGCTCGGTGGTGCCGCTGTTTAAGCAGCAGATCAAGCAAGGCGGCCCGGTGACCGTGACGCATCCCGAGATTACCCGTTATTTCATGACGATTCCCGAGGCGGCTCAGTTGGTGATCCAGGCCGGGGCGATGGGGCAGGGCGGCGACGTGTTCGTGCTCGACATGGGACAACCGGTTCGCATCGCCGATCTCGCGCGGCGCATGATCCACCTCTCCGGCTTGGAGGTGAAGGACGGCAACCGCCCGCAAGGCGACATCGAAGTCCGCTTCACCGGCCTGCGGCCCGGCGAGAAGCTGTACGAAGAGCTGCTGATCGGCGACCACGTGCTCGATACCGATCACGAGCGCATCTGCCGCGCTGAGGAGTCGCTGATTCCCGAGCCCGAGCTGCGCGCGCTGCTTGACCGTCTCAAGGCAAACTGCGACCGGCTCGATGCCGCGGGCGCCTTCGCGATGATGCGCGAGGTGGTGCATGAATTCAACGCCGCCGAATTCACCCAGGATTGGGTCTCGCTGGCCGCGTCGAAAGAATAAGGCGCCGGTGACGCATGTCGGCGGGCTTGATCTGCGATTCCAGTGCGGCATACACTCAGTATGTTGCAACGCAACATCGGAGTTTGCCATGCCCACCTTACGTTTACTGGCAGACGCGGTGCCCATCGCCTTTTCCTGCCAGCTCGATTGTCTGCGTCGCCAGCAGGTGTTTTGGCGGTCGCAATGGTTCTACAACGGACGCACCCTCTGCGGCGCGGCGCCGTGGTCCGATAAGCTTTGGCGCATGCAGCAGCGCTGGCATGCCGATGTGCTGTCGCTGTGGTATGACTGCGGCGAAGCGCACCACCGCGGCTATACCCGGCTGGCGCCGGGCGACGATGTGTGGCAGCCGTGGCTCGCGTCGGTGACGCACGCTCAGCGGCTGGCGTTGGATGGTCTGCTTGAGCTTGGCCGCCGGCAGCCATTCGGCCATCTCGCGGCCGGAATCGACCCGGAGCGTGGGTAAGCCGTTTATAATATCCGTTGGTTTTTGCACAACGGGTCGACAATGCATTATCTCTGGCTGGTGCTCAAAGGCGTGCTGCTGGCTTTCTTGCTGGTGTTGATGGCAATGGGCGGCGTGGCATGGAGCATCGTGAGCTATGGCGAGCCGCCGGACTATCCGGCGAACGCCGATGCCGCGCTGGTGCTGGGCGCCGCCGCCTGGGGCGACAAGCCGTCACCGGTATTCCGCGAGCGCATCCGCCATGCGGTGGAACTCTACAAGACCGGCCAAGTGCACTGGATCGTCTTCACCGGCGGCACGCCGGTGCCCGGCTATCCTTCCGAAGCCGACGTCGGCCGCGACTATGCGCTCAAGGCCGGCGTGCCGATGACGGCCATGTTGGCCGAGCCCGACTCGCGCACGACGTGGGAAAACCTGCAAAACGCCAAGAAGCTGGCCGAACCGTTTGGCATTCATACCTATCTGCTGGTTAGCGATCCGTGGCATATGCGCCGCGCCGTGCTGATGGCGCGCGATCTCGGTCTGGCCGCTTCCCCTTCCCCCACGCGCTCGACGCGTTACCGCACACTCTCTGCCCGCGTGGCGTTCCTCTCGCGCGAAACCTGGCTATACGTCGGCTATCGTATTTTCCGCATGGTGTCCTAGGGTCCCTAGGGTCTATCGTCAGGTGTTTGGCGCAATGCCGCGCGTCGCACGGCGATTGCGCCCTACGCAACGGGACTCCTAGTGTCTGTTAACCACGTTTTGACGGTTCCAAGCCAAAGTAGTCAGCGTGACGAGGCAGAAGACCGCGCCGGTGAAAAAGGTGTACGACGCGCCGTACCGGTCCCACAAGAATCCCGCAAATAGGCTGGCTAGCAGCATGGCGCCGCCGCTGATCAGATTGAAAACGCCAAATGCGGTGCCGCGCAGCGTGGCCGGCGCGGTCGCCGCCACCATAGCGGCCAAGAGTCCCTGTGTGATGCCTAGGTGGATGCCCCATAGCGTGACGCCGGCGAGCACCTGTGGCCAACGATGCGCGGTGGCCAAGAGCAGATCGGCGCCGAAGAGCGCCAGGAGGCCGAGCGCCAGCAACGAGTAGGGGTTCATCCGGTCCGACCACTTGCCGAACGGGTAGGCGCTGAGCGCGTAGACGATGTTCATCGCCACCATGATCAGCGGCACGAAGGCGATGGCCACGCCCGTCTGCTGCGCGCGCAAAACCAGAAATGCCTCGCTGAAGCGAGCCAACGTGAAGATCGCGCCGACCGTGACCACCTGCCAATAGGCGGCGCTAAGCTGACGCAGATTGTCGCGACGGATCGGGTTGCCCGTTTTAACCGCCGTTTCCGCCCGATCGGGCTCCGACATGCCGAGCGTCAGCAAGACGACAGCGGCAGCGCCCGGCAATAAGGCGACCCAGAATACGGCGCGGAATCGGTCCTGCCACAGCAGCATCAGACCGACGGCGAAGAGCGGGCCGAGAAAGGCGCCGACGGTATCGAGCGCCTGGCGCAGACCAAAAGCCGCGCCACGGATGGCTGGCGGCGCGATATCGGCCACCAAGGCATCGCGCGGTGCGCCGCGTACGCCTTTGCCGACGCGATCAAGCAGCCGGGCGGTCAGCACCAGGCTCAGCGACGACGACAGCGCGAACAGCGGCTTGGTCAGCGCGCTCATCGCGTAGCCGAACAGGGCCAAGCTTTTGCGTTTGCCCCAGTAGTCGCTCAGCACGCCGGAAAAGACCTTGACGATCAGCGCCGTGGACTCTGCCAATCCCTCGATCAGCCCGACGGCCAAGGCGCTGGCCCCCAAACTGGTGACCATGAAGAGTGGCAGTAGGCTGTGGATCATCTCCGAGGAGACGTCCATCAGCAGGCTGACGCCGCCAAGCACCCAGATGGCAGGCGGAATGGCGGCGCGTTGCGAAGCCTCGCGGGGAGCGCGCATGGGGAGATTGGCTTAACCGTGCCAGATGTCGATCAGTTCGCTTGCTTGCAGACTGGCGACTTCGGCGCGGGCTTTGAGCCAGTCGAGCAGCGCGATGCGCACGGCGTCGTCGACCGGCTGTTTGCCTACCGGGAAAACCATGCCCTCCAGCGTGCCGCGTGCGTCGAATTGGCCGCCGAAGCTGACGGCTTGGGCATCGACGGCGCCAAGCCAGGCTTCCAACAAGCTATCCTGCGCCGCATCGTCGAGACCATCGTTCAGAATGGCCTTGAGGTTGAAGCCCCATTCGCGGAATTGGCCGACACGCAGTTTCTTGCGCAGGCGCGGACTCATACGCTTGACGTGGCTGGGGAGGGCGGGGTTACGGGTATTTCGCATGATGACTTCCTGTTATTCGATGCGCGAATCATACCAGCGTTGCCGCCCGGGCGGGTCATAGTCCCAGTTCGTGCCACATGGCGTCGACCCGCGCTTTGACCGTTTGATCCATCTCGATGGGGCGGCCCCATTCGCGTTGGGTCTCCCCCGGCATCTTGTTGGTGGCGTCGAGCCCCATTTTGCCGCCCAACCCGGAGATAGGGCTTGCGAAGTCGAGATAGTCGATCGGCGTATTGTCCACCAGCATCGTGTCGCGCACAGGGTCCATGCGCGTGGTGATGGCCCAGATGACTTCCTTCCAATCGCGCGTATCGATGTCGTCGTCCACCACGACGATGAACTTGGTGTACATGAACTGTCGGAGGAAACTCCAGCAGCCCATCATGATGCGCCGCGCGTGACCCGGGTATTGCTTCTTGATGCTGACCACCGCCATGCGATAGCTGCAACCCTCCGGCGGCAGATAGAAATCGACGATCTCCGGAAACTGCTTTTGCAGGATCGGCACGAACACTTCGTTGAGCGCCACGCCAAGCACGGCCGGCTCATCCGGCGGCTTGCCGGTGTAGGTGCTGTGGTAGATCGGGTTCTCGCGCATGGTGATGCGGTCGATGGTGAACGCCGGGAAATGGTCTTGTTCGTTGTAATAGCCGGTATGGTCGCCATAGGGGCCTTCCAGCGCCATGTCATCCGGATGAATGTGGCCTTCGAGCACGATTTCGGCGCGCGCCGGCACGCGCAATGCCGAACCGATGCAACGGGTGAGTTCGGTGCGCCCGCCGCGCAGCAGACCGGCGAACTGGTACTCGGACAAGGTGTCCGGCACCGGGGTGACGGCGCCGAGAATCGTAGCCGGATCGCAGCCGAGCACCACGGCCACGGGGAAGGGTTGGCCGGGATGCGCGCGCTGAAAGTCGCGAAAGTCGAGTGCGCCGCCGCGATGCGCGAGCCAACGCATGATGACGCGGTTCTTGCCGATCACCTGTTGGCGGTAGATGCCGAGATTCTGACGTTTCTTGTGCGGCCCTTGGGTGACGGTCAGCCCCCAGGTGATCAGCGGCGCGACGTCGCCCGGCCAGCAGTGCTGGATCGGCAGCCGCGACAAGTCGACGTCGTCGCCTTCCCAGACGATTTGCTGGCACGGCGCCTTGGTCACTTCCTTCGGCGCCATGCTCAGCACCTGCTTGAGCAGCGGCAGTTTGTCCCACGCATCGCGCCAACCGCGCGGCGGCTCCGGCTCTTTCAGATAGGCGAGCAGTTGGCCGATTTCGCGCAGGGCCGCCACGTCCTGGGCGCCCATGCCCATGGCGACGCGACGGGGGGTGCCGAATAGATTGGCCAGCACCGGAAAGTCGTATCGACTGTTATCCGTGCGCGGCTGTTCGAACAAGAGCGCGGGGCCACCGGCCTTCAACACGCGATCGCTGATCTCCGTGATCTCGAGGCGCGGGGAAACCGGCCGGCTGATACGGCGCAACTCACCCTGTTGTTCTAGTTGTGCAACAAAATCACGTAGATCCGTATATTTCATGACGCTCTCATGATCTAGGACAAAGTCTTAAAATTTGGCGTTCTCTACAGTGACGCCTGAACGCTGCGCAGCCGTAGCATCGTCATCTAAGAACATGCGCGGCGGGATTCCCCACTATTGTATCCAGGAGAAAACATAATGAGAAAGTTCGCTTTCGTCGCTGTGGCTGGTCTGTTGTCCGCTTCCGCTTTCGCCGATCAAGGCGATATTCTGGCACGTTTCCGTGTGATCGACGTTGCGCCCCAAACGGGTGCGGACGGTTACCTCGCCACTCTTAACCCGAGTGTTAAGAGCGATACGGTGCCGGAAGTCGACTTTACCTACATGATCACCAACAATGTCGGCGCCGAACTGATTTTGGGCACTTCGCGTCACGACGCGCACCTTGACGCGCTCGGCGCAGACCTGGGCAAGATCAGCGTGCTGCCGCCGACGCTGACGCTGCAATACCATTTTACCCCGCAAGCGACCTTCCGTCCGTATGTCGGTGCCGGTATCAACTACACCTATTTCTACGACAACGACCTGCATGTGGGCGCCAGCAAGGTGACGGTCAATCGGGATAGCTGGGGTCCTGCTCTGCAGGTTGGCGCCGACTATGCGATTACCAAGGACTGGTTCGTCAACGTCGACGTGAAGAAGCTGTACATCCGCACGGACGCCCAACTGAATGGCGCGCCGATCGGTACGCTGAAGCTCGATCCGTGGGTCTACGGTATCGGTATCGGCACCAAGTTCTGAGATTTGACCGCAAGCCGGCGAAGCGCACCGCAGAGTGCGCTTTTTTTATTGGCAGGGTGAGACTTCCGTTTCCGGTCAGGGTAGGCTTTAATGACATGAATTTTCAAATCTTGAGGTGGATATGCAGTTGGCAGAATTAACGGCGTATCTCGATCATCTGCTGGAACCCTGGCGTTTCAATGACTATGCACCCAACGGCCTGCAAGTGGAGGGCCGCGGCGAGGTGTCGCGCGTCGTTTGCGGCGTGACGGCATCGCAGGCGCTGATCGATGAGGCGGTGGCGCGGCGTGCGGATGCGATTCTGGTGCATCACGGTTATTTCTGGAAGGGCGAGGATAGCCGGGTGCTGGGATTCAAGAAGCGCAGGCTGCAGGCCCTGCTGCTGCACGATATCAGCCTGCTTGCCTATCATCTGCCGCTGGACGCGCATCCGACGCTGGGCAACAACGCCCAGCTGGCCGAAGTGCTGGGGCTGGCCGTGGAGGGGCAGGGGGGCGAGCAGGATCTGCTGTGGCACGGCCATCTCGCCGCGCCCGTGTCGGCCGGCGCGTGGCGCGATGACGTCTCGCGCCGGCTAGGGCGTCCGGCGTTGCTGTTGGGCGATGCGGACAGACCGGTGCGGCGTGTCGCCTGGTGCAGCGGCGGCGCGCAGGGCTTCTTCGATGCCGCCATTGCCATGGGGGTGGATGCATTTTTGACGGGCGAGGTTTCCGAGCAAAATCAGCATATGGCGATGGAGTCTGGTTGCGCTTTTGTCGCCGCCGGGCATCATGCCACCGAACGCTTTGGCATTCAGGCGCTCGGCCGTCAGGCTGCTGATGATCTTGGCATTGAAGTGGTGTTTGTCGACCTGGAGAACCCGGTATAACGTTATTTATATCGGGTTAAAACAATTTATTTGCATAAACCCTTCAAGTAAATAGGGATAATCAGGTAAAATTCGCGGGGATAAACGCTCGAGTTTCCATGATTGAGGATGACTGTAATGAGTGAACAACAAGTCGATGCAGGACGTCGCCGTTTTCTGACGGTGGCAACCAGCGCGGTCGGGGGAGTGGCGGTGGTCGGGGTGGCCGCGCCGTTTGTACTGAGCTTCCTGCCGTCCGAGCGGGCCAAAGCAGCGGGCGCGCCGGTGGAAGTGGATATCAGCAAGATCGAGCCGGGGCAGATGATCAACGTCGAATGGCAGGGCAAGCCGGTGTGGCTGTTGTCGCGCACGCCCACCCAGATCGCCAACCTGGCCAAGCTCGACGATCAGATGGCCGACCCGACGTCGGACATGGATCAGCAGCCCGACTACTGTAAGAACCGTCATCGCTCCATCAAGCCGGGCTTGCTCGTGACGGTCGGCATTTGCACCCACCTGGGCTGTTCGCCGACGTTCCGGCCGGACCTCGCGCCAGCGGATCTCGGGCCGGATTGGCTCGGCGGCTTCTACTGCCCCTGCCATGGCTCCAAGTACGATTTGGCCGCGCGGGTCTACAAGAGCATGCCGGCGCCGAAGAATCTGCTTGTTCCCCCCCACAAATACCTGTCCGACTCGCGCATCCTGGTCGGCGACGACAAATAAGCTGAGGGCGAAACCATGAGCAAGGGACAAAAATTGCTGAACTGGATCGACGCGCGCTTCCCGCTGACGTCGATGCTCAAGGAGCACGTAATTGAATATTACGCGCCCAAGAATTTCAATTTCTGGTACTTCTTCGGTTCGCTGGCGCTGTTGGTGCTGGTGATGCAGCTGTTGACCGGGATTTTCCTGACCATGAACTACATGCCGGACGCGACGCTCGTGCCCGGCACCAAGATGTCGGTGGCGTTCGCCTCGGTCGAATACATCATGCGCGACGTGAGCGGCGGCTGGATCATCCGCTACATGCACTCCACCGGCGCGTCGATGTTCTTCATCGTCGTCTATCTGCACATGTTCCGCGGTTTGATTTACGGCTCTTACAAGCAGCCGCGGGAGCTGGTGTGGATCTTCGGCATGCTGATCTTCCTGTGCCTGATGGCCGAAGCCTTCCTGGGCTACCTGCTGCCGTGGGGACAGATGTCGTTCTGGGGCGCGCAGGTGATCGTCAACCTGTTTAGCTCCATTCCGGTGATCGGCCCCGATTTGTCGGTGTTCATCCGCGGCGACTTCGTCGTGTCAGGCGCGACGCTCAACCGCTTCTTCGCGCTGCACGTGATTGCCGTGCCGCTGGTGCTGTTGGCGCTGGTGGTGGCGCACCTGATGGCGTTGCACGAGGTCGGCTCGAACAATCCGGATGGTGTCGAAATCAAGCAGTACAAGGACCCCGAGACGCACTTGCCGCTCGACGGCATTCCGTTCCATCCGTATTACACGGTGAAGGACGTGCTGGGGGTGGCGGTGTTCCTGATCGTGTTCTCCTCGATCGTATTCTTCATGCCGGAGATGGGCGGCTATTTCCTGGAAGCCAACAACTTCTTCCCGGCCGACCCGTTGAAGACGCCTCCGCATATCGCGCCGGTCTGGTACTTCACGCCGTTCTACGCCATTTTGCGTGCGGTGCCGTCGTTCATGGGCACCCAGGTGTGGGGCGTGCTGGCCATGGGCGCGGCGGTGGTGCTGATCGTCTTCCTGCCGTGGCTCGACCGCTCGCCGATCAAGTCGGTGCGTTATCGCGGCTCGAAATTCAAGGTCATGCTGACGCTGTTCGTGATCGCCTTCGTGGGTCTGGGTATCCTTGGCGCCCTGCCGCCGACCGATGTGCGCACCTATGTGGCGCGCACGTTGTCGGTGATCTACTTCGCCTTCTTCATCGGCATGCCGTTCTATACCAAGAACGACGCGGGCAAGATCCCGGTGCCGACGCGCGTGACCGAGTCGACCGCGCGCGGCAAGGCGCTGTTCTTCGTGCTGTGGGCCGTGCTGATCGCCGCCGCAGTGTTGTTCGCCAAGAATATCTGACCGAAGGGATGACCATCATGAAAAAGCAAATTCGTCATCTGCTCGCGGCGCTGGCGCTGGTGCTGCCGCTTGTGGCCGCCGCCGAGGAAGGCCCGGTTCTGCCGAAGGCACCGATCGATATTCAGGACACCGAATCGCTGCAGCGCGGCGCGCAGATTTTCGTCAACTACTGCCTGTCGTGCCATTCGGCCACCGCCATGCGCTATAACCGGCTGACCGATATCGGTTTGACGGAGGATCAGATTAAAAAGAATCTGATGTTCGCCAGCGACAAGGTCGGTGACACCATGCACGTGACGATGACCGCCCAGGACGCCAAGACTTGGCTCGGCAACAATCCGCCGGACTTGTCGGTCGAGGCGCGCGCGCGTGGCGCCGACTGGCTGTATGCCTATCTGCGCGGCTTCTATCGCGACGATACCCGGCCGACCGGCTGGAACAACATCGTGTTCGATAAGGTCGCCATGCCGCACGTATTGTGGCAATGGCAGGGCGAGCAGCAACTGCAAACCGTGAAG
>Ga0213872_10000979_pt1 | contig 19950 bp, 18 predicted proteins | sample VelepicomBERX_R2_FD_160071 | JGI IMG/M metagenome (GOLD analysis project Ga0213872, IMG submission 160071) | Rhizosphere microbial communities from Vellozia epidendroides in rupestrian grasslands, the National Park of Serra do Cipo, Brazil - RX_R2 | ecosystem: Host-associated > Plants > Roots >...
GGCCATATCGATGACGGCATGACGCCGCAGACCGCCGCCAGCCAGGAAGCCTGGGAAGAAGCCGGCGTCACCGGCGAGATCACCGCCAAGATGCCGCTGGGCTTCGTCCCCTATTTCAAGAAGCTGAAGGATGGCAGCGTCTGCGCCGCCTCGATCGCCGTTTACCCGCTGCTGGTCGATAAGCAAAAGAGCAAATGGCAGGAAAAGAGCGAACGCACCCGCACCTGGTTTTCCGCCAAGGTAGCCGCCAAGCTGGTCGATGAACCGGCGATGTCGGTGTTGATCCTGCGGCTCAAGGAGATCATGACTGCTTAGGTCATCGACCTATTCCCGCCGCTGCCACCGGCGAGGATTGCGGCGCCCATGAAAACAGGCAAACACCTCCACCCCATCCCCACGGATGCGGAAGAACAATCCATAGGGAAAATGACGGAAACCAGCTCTGCGAACAGAGTCTCGCACGGCAGGAAATTGCCGTGGGTTTTCAGCCCATCACACGGCAAGAGCGCGAAACTCCTTGATGAAACGTTCGCCGAGGCCGAATGCTTGGGCGTCGTACCAGTCGCGGGCTGAGGCGAGTTCGGCCTTTGCCTGGAGGTAAGGTGACCCGCATCAACGATAGCGGGTGGTCAGCTCATCATAGACGGCAAAAGCGTCCTGACCGTGCTTGATATCCTCGTCCTGTGTAACGAGGCGGCGATCGATCTCCTCGGCTTGCGCCTCGGTCAGAATCATGTTGCCCTGATCGAGGCTATCCTAGATCTCACCGATCAATTCCAGGCGCTCCTGCGTGGACAGATGACTGAAATCGATCTTCGCCATTGCCAAACCTCACTCAGCGACATGACGTCACTATAGGAGCATTCAATGGAAAAGAGCAAGAAAACCGGAACAAAGAGGAAACAAGTCATGTCTTGACGCCTGCGCAGACACGATTTCGAGTGCTTGTTTCACCATCATCCCAGCACCTCTGAATACGGTTGCTTTCCTGGAATGTTTTGGTGAGCGCGTCGGGGCTCGAACCCGAGACCTACTGATTAAAAGTCAGTTGCTCTACCGACTGAGCTACGCGCTCGCCTTGTTCGGCGGGGGCACACCATAGTGGCGCGGCCCCACCAGAGCAAGATGATTTCTCGCGAAATTATCCTGCGTTTATTCCTTCACGTCGGCAGCAACCTTCATCCAGACGATGCGGTCGGGGCCGGCGACGATGCCGTCCTTGCCTTCGTCACCTTTCTTGATCTCGTCGACATGCTCCATACCGTCGATCACCTTGCCCCAGACGGTGTATTTGCCGTCCCATTTATGCATGTCGCCGAGGCAGATGAAGAATTGGCTGTCCGCGCTGTCGAAACCGGCGGCCCGGGCCATCGAGACGGTACCGCGCACATGCGGTTCGGCGGAAAACTCCGCCCGCAGCTTGAAGCCGGAGCCGCCCATGCCCGATCCGGTCGGATCGCCACCCTGGACCATCATGCCTTCGATCACGCGATGGAACGGCGTGCCGTCATAGAAGCCCTGCCGCGCCAGCTGCTTGACCCGCATCACCGTATGCGGCGCCAGATCCGGGCGCATGGCGATCACCACGCGGCCGGTCTTGAGCTGCATGATCAGGGTGTTTTCCGGGTCGGTGATCGGCTCGGCCCGAACGAGGGTGGCCGACAGGGTGATGAAGGCGGCGATCAGGCAGGATAGCAGGCGCATGAAGCTCACTCTTTGACGTCGGCGGCGACCCGCATGCTGACGATGGAATCGGGGTCGGTCACGGTGCCGTTATTGAAGGAGCTGCCCTTCTTGATATTGTCGACATGTTCCATGCCCGACACCACTTCGCCCCAGATGGTGTATTGGCCGTCGAGGCTGCGGGCCGGTTCGAACATGATGAAGAACTGGGAATCCGCGCTGTTCGGATTGGCGCTGCGGGCCATCGAGCAGGTGCCGCGCACATGCTTGGCGATCGCCGGGTTGGAAAATTCCTGTTCGAGTTTCTTGCCCGAGCCGCCCATGCCGGTGCCGGTCGGATCGCCGCCTTGCGCCATGAAGCCGTCGATGACGCGATGAAACACCACGCCGTCATAGAACCCTTCGCGCGCCAGCTCCTTGATGCGAGCCACGTGGTTCGGGGCGAGATCGGGGCGGAGATTGATCACCACCCGACCATCCTTGAGATCCAGATAGAGGGTGTTCTCCAGATCCAGTTCTTTCTCTTTACTCATTCTTCAGCTCCCTCCGCGCTCTCGGCGGCCCAGCGATTGATCAGCCTTTCCTGCACCAATGGTGAGACAAAGGATGAGATATCACCACCTAACCTGCCAATTTCCTTTACAAATCTCGATGATATGAATTGACAGCGTTCCGACGCCATCAAAAACACCGTCTCGACATCCGGATTGATCCGGCTGTTCATGCCGGCCATCTGAAACTCATATTCGAAATCGGAGACGGCTCGAAGCCCGCGAATGATGACGCCAGCACCTTGGGCGATGGCGAAATTCATCAGAAGCGTCTCGAACGGCATCACCTCGATGGCGGCGCCGGCGCTGGTCTTCCAGCTGCCGATATCGTCGCGCACCAGGGCGACGCGCTCATCGACCGTGAACATCGGGCCTTTGCCGGCATTGCTGGCAACCGCCACGATCAGGCGGTCGACGATGCGGGCTGCGCGCCGGATGATGTCCTGGTGGCCATAGGTGATGGGATCGAACGTGCCCGGATAGATCCCGATACGCGGCTGCGCCATCTCCCTCCCCCGTCCGTCTTTCTTACTCTTCGGCCGGACCGCCAGACGATTCCTCGCCTGCATCGATGCCTTCCTCGGCCTCGGAATCGTCGCCATTCCCGCCGAGATCGGCCAGACGGGCGACAGACATCACGCGTTCATCCTCGGCCGTGCGCAGCAGCATCACGCCTTGGGTCTTGCGGCCGACGACGCGCACGCTTTCCACCGAGGTGCGGATCAGCTTGCCGGCATTGGTCACCAGCATGACGCCATCCTCATGCAGCACCGGAAAGGACGCCACCACCTCGGGACCGGTCTTGTCGGTCAGTTCCATATTGGCGATGCCCGAACCGCCGCGCCCGGTGATGCGGTACTCGTAAGCCGAAGTCCGCTTGCCGTAACCATTGACGCTGACGGTGAGGATTTCCTGTTCCTCTTGCTTCATCTGCTCCATCTGCTCGGCCGGCAGTTCGCCGCGCGCATAGGCGTCGCGAGTTTCCGAATCATAGCGCACATGATGCAGCACCGACATGGAGATGACGCTGTCGCCCTCTTCCAGACGAATGCCGCGCACGCCGGTCGAAGAACGGCCCGCAAAGACGCGCACATCGGTGACCGGGAAGCGGATGCATTTGCCGCCCTTGGTGGCCAGCAGGATGTCTTCGTCCTCGGTGCAGGTGTGCACGCCGATCAGATGATCGCCCTCATCCAGCTTCATGGCGATCTTGCCATTGGCGCGGATGTCGGTGAAATCGGACAGCAGGTTTCTGCGCACGCCGCCTGACTGCGTGGCGAACATGATATGCAGATTGCCCCAGCTTTCCTCATCCTCGGGCAGCGGCATGACGGTCGAAATGGTCTCGTCCTGCTCGAGCGGCAGCAGATTGATCATCGCCTTGCCCTTCGATTGCGGCGTGCCCAGCGGCAGGCGATAGACCTTCATCTTGTAGGCGATGCCGTTCGAGGAGAAGAAGATCATCGGCGTATGGGTGTTCGCCACGAACAGGTCGGTGACGAAATCCTCTTCCTTGACCGACATCGAGGAGCGGCCTTTGCCGCCGCGGCGCTGGGCGCGATACTCGGACAAGGGGACGCGCTTGATGTAGCCGGTGTTGGTCACCGTGACCACCATGTCCTCGCGGGCGATCAGATCCTCGATATCGACCTCGAATTCCGACTCTTCGATCGTGGTCCGGCGCGGGGTGGCGAAGTTGGCCTTCATCTCGACCAGCTCTTCGCGGAGGATTTCCATCAGGCGCGGGCGCGATGACAGGATGAGGAGATATTCCTCGATCTCGCGGCCGATCTCGTTCAGTTCCTCATGCAGCTTGTCGCGTTCCAGCCCGGTCAGGCGATGGAGGCGCAGATCGAGGATGGCCTTGGCCTGGATCTCGGACAATACGTATTTGCCGTCCTCGACGGCGCGGCCCGGCTCGTCGATCAGCTTGATCAGCGCTGCGACATCGTCGGCCGGCCACGCCTTCCCCATCAATTGCTCGCGCGCGGTAGCCGGATCGGGAGCGTTGCGGATCAGGGTGATCACTTCATCGAGATTGGCCACGGCCAGAGCCAGACCGACCAGGACGTGGGCGCGTTCGCGGGCCTTGCCCAGCTCGAACACGGTGCGCCGGGTGATGACCTCCTCGCGGAAATCGATGAAGGCCTTGATGATCTCGTCGAGCCGCATCATCTGCGGCTGGCCGCCATTCAGCGCCAGCGTATTGACGCCGAAACTGGTTTGGAGCTGCGAGAAGCGGTAGAGCTGCGCCTGAACCACATCCGGCACGGCATCGCGCTTCAGTTCGATCACCACGCGCACGCCGTCGCGATCCGACTCGTCCCGGAGATCCGAGATGCCTTCGATCTTCTTGTCGCGCACCAGTTCGGCGATCTGCTCGAGCAGGCGCGATTTATTGACCTGATACGGGATCTCGGTGACGACGATCGCCGTGCGGTCCTTGCGGATTTCCTCGAAGGCGCAGCGGGCGCGCATGACCACCGAGCCGCGCCCCGTGGTATAGGCAGAGCGGGTGCCGGCGCGGCCCAAAATGATGCCGCCGGTGGGGAAGTCCGGCGCCGGCACATGGGTCATCAGCTCTTCGAGCGTGATATCCGGATTGTCGACATAGGCGCAGCAGGCATCGATCACCTCGCCGAGATTGTGCGGCGGAATGTTGGTGGCCATGCCGACGGCGATGCCGCCCGCGCCGTTGACCAAAAGATTGGGGAAGCGCGCCGGCAGAACGGTGGGTTCGCGCTCGCTGTCGTCATAGTTGGACTGGAAATTGACGGTTTCCTTGTCGATATCGTCCAGCATCGAATGCGCCGCGCGCGACAGGCGCGCCTCGGTGTAACGCATCGCCGCCGGCGGATCACCGTCCATCGACCCGAAATTGCCCTGACCGTCGATCAGCATCAGGCGCATGGAGAAATCCTGCGCCATACGGACCATCGCGTCATAGATCGAGCTGTCGCCGTGCGGGTGATATTTACCCATCACGTCGCCGACGATGCGCGCCGATTTGCGGAAGGGCTTGTTGAATTCGTAGCCGCCTTCCTTCATCGCGTAGAGGATGCGGCGATGCACCGGCTTCAGGCCGTCGCGCACATCCGGAAGCGCGCGGGAGACGATGACGCTCATCGCATAATCGAGATAGGAGCGTTTCATCTCCTCTTCGATGGTCACCGGCGTGATGTCGAAAGAAGGAGGTGTTGCGACTGTATTCAATGCGGAATTCTCGGCGTTGCGTTGCGCGATCTTAGATCGTTGGAAACCCGTCCGGACGGAGGGGCGTTCGAGCGCGGACCCTAGCAGATATCGTAGGGTGTCACAAGGCAAACCCCCCATGGCTTGCAATGCGCGTACTTACAATGCTTTACCAAACCCTACTTGGCGATGGACAATCATCGCAAACTTGTTACCATCGGTTGTCCCTCCGGCAAGAGAGGGATTTCAACCACGACATAGCTGCACCTGGTTGGCGCAACGGCGCGCCGTAACTATATTTCGGGCGATCGCATGAAAGTGGGGGGCGTAGCAAGAAAGCTTCTGGTCATTCTCATCATCGCCGAACTTGGCTGCCTGGTAACGGCGGTCGGCGGGTTGTGGATGAACCGCGACGCCATGCTGAAGCAGCGCGAGGCCGAACTGCGTTCGGTCGTCGAAGCCGCCAGCTCCGTCGTCGACCAGTTTCATGCCGAAGCCGTGGCCGGCCAGCTGACCGACCGGCAGGCCCAGAGTCTCGCCCTCGATGCCTTGCGCCATCTCCGATATGGCAGTGGCGGCTACGTCTATGTGCTGTCTTTCGAAGGAGTCATGATCGCGCATGGCGCCCACCCCGACTGGGAGGGGACCGACCGGCCATTCAGCGTCGCCCCGAACGGTTTCAGCGACGCGCGCGCCATGATCGACCTCGCCAAGGCGGGCGGCGGGTTTCACACCTTCTCCTATCCCCGCCCCGAAGGCGGCCCGCCGATCGCCAAGCTGTCCTATTTGCAGGCCTATCTACCCTGGGGCTGGGTGATCTCCACCGGCCTCTATCTCGACGATGTCGAGAACGCCTTTTACCACCAATGCCTGATCATGCTGGCCTTTCTGGTGCCGCTGACGGTGCTGCTCTCGGCCCAGCTGACGCTGCTCGGCCGTTCGATCCTGCAGCCACTGCAGCGTTTGGGCCGCGCCATGGCCGAACGGTCGGAGGATCTCAGCGGCCAGTTCCGCCAGCCGGTCGAATGGAAGAGCGACGATGAGCTCGGCTCCTTGGTCTCGGCCTATAATCTGCTGCTGGCCCGCCAGTCCGAAACCGAGCGCCAACTGGCCGAACGCCGCGCGCAGCTGGAAGAGCTGGTCAAAACCCGCACGGCGGAACTCGAGATCGCGCGCCAGCAGGCCGAGCAGTCGAGCCGCGCCAAGACCGACTTCCTGGCCAATATCAGCCACGAGATCCGCACCCCGATGAATGCGGTGATCGGCCTTTCGCATCTGATCACCCGCACCAAGCTGGACGATCATCAGCGCGACTATGTCTCGAAGATAGACAGCGCCGCCAAATCGCTGCTGGCCATCATCGACGATATTCTCGATTTCTCGCGCATCGAGGCGCGGCATCTGTCGCTCGAAGTGGTGTCCTTCAAGCTCGATGATGTCATGCGGACCCTGTCCGACCTGATCGCCCTGCCCGCCGGCGCCAAAGGCATCGAAGTCGTGTTCGACGTGGATGGGCGCCTCCCGTCCCGCCTGCGGGGCGATCCGTTGCGGCTGAACCAGATCCTTACCAACCTCGCCAACAACGCCCTGAAATTCACCGAAAAGGGCGTGATCACCCTAGCCTGCAAGCTGGTCGGCAGCAGCGATAACGGACTGTTCCTGCGCTTCTCCGTCACCGATACCGGCATCGGCCTGACCGAGGCGCAGCAGAAACAGCTCTTCACCCCCTTTACTCAGGCGGAAAGCTCGCTGACCCGCCGGTTCGGCGGCGCAGGTCTGGGGCTGGCCATCTGCAAGCAGCTGGTCGGCATGATGGGCGGCGAGATCGGCGTGGATTCCATTCCCGGCCGCGGTTCGACCTTCTGGTTCACACTGCGTCTCGGCAAGGACAATGACCCGACGGCGCAGGAAATGCGCGACACCGCCAATATTTTCGCCGGGCTCAAGGTGCTGGTGGCGGACGACAATCTTCTGGTGCGCCACACCATTTCGGCAATGCTGACCGGTATGGGCTGTCGTGCTGACACCGCATCGGGCGGCAAGGAGGTGCTGGAAAGCCTCGCCAGCGCCGGCCGGGCCCCCTATGACCTGCTGATCATCGACTGGATGATGCCGGACATGGACGGGGTCGAGACCATCCGTCAGATCCGTGCCAGCGACTTGCAACAGCCGCGAATCATCATGGTCAGCGGTTATGGCCATGACGAGTTGCTGCCGCATGTACTGTCGCTCGGCTTGGACGGCATGCTGTCCAAGCCCGTCAATCGGGGGCAGCTCATAGAAACGCTGGAACGCTGCTTCCGGCTGTCCGGCAAGATCGCCACCCACTCCGGGAGCCAGATCATGTTCCCCCCCGGTACACGCGTCCTCCTCGTCGAGGATAATGAGATCAACCGCATGGTGGCCGAGGAAATCCTCACCAAGGCCGGTATCGAGATCACGGTGGCGGTCAATGGGCGCGAGGGCGTCGACGCGGTGATGAACGAACCCTTCGACGCCGTGCTGATGGATATTCAGATGCCGGTGCTGGACGGCTATTCCGCCACCCGCGAAATCCGCGCCAAACCCCGCTTCGCCGCCTTGCCGATCATCGCCATGACCGCCAACGCCGCCGAATCCGACCGCCGGCGCGCCATGGACGCCGGCATGAACGACCACATCGCCAAGCCGTTCGATCCCGAGAATTTGCTCTTAATGCTGCAACGCTGGACCAACCGCCCGACGGTGGCAATGGAGCCGAGCGGAAATTGAGTTTGGCCTAGTGTGGCGATTCTTAAGTTCCTACGTCCTTGATACCGGCGATTTTAGGAACTTAAGGAACGAAGTGAACGCGTAGCGGACAATCTTCTCGGCCACACTAGATGATTGATAAAGCTAGTGTCCTGATCGATCGCGAAGTTCGTATGTCGTCTGATCCTGGCATCACGAACTTCGCGATCGGGACACTAGCCCGTCATTACCCGTGATTCACTTCCACGGTCACATGGGAAAAGGTTCGGCACTCGGCCAGAAGCTTGTGGTAATAGGCCGGCCCGCGGTCGGGATGGCTGCTCAGCACGGACAGAACGGCGCCGAGATGGCCGGGACCCAAGCGCCAGATATGCAGGTCGACCAGGCGGTCGCCCGCGCGCTCGACCGCCGACCGCACCTTCTGCGCCGCCGAATCGTCGGGACGGAGGTCGAGCAGTACGCCACCGGCGGCCTTGATCAGCACGTAGGACCAGTTGGCAATGACCAGGGCTCCGATCAGGCCGGCTACCGGGTCCATCCACATCCAGCCGAGATAGCGGGCCAGCAGCAGGCCGAGGATGACCAGCACCGACACGGCGGCGTCGGCCAGCACATGGACATAGGCCGCCCGCATATTCAGGTCGCGGCTGTCGGCCGCATGCTCATGATCATGATGATCATGATCGTGATGATCATGGTCGTGGTGGTCATGATCATCGTGATCATGGTGCTCATGCCCATGACCATGGCCATGATGGTGGTCATGGTCGCCGGCCAGCAGCCAAGCGCTGGCGATATTGACCAGCAGGCCGACCGCGGCGATCGGGATCGCCTCCTCGAAACGGATCGGTTCGGGATGCACCAGCCGGTCGATCGCCTCATAGGCGATCAGGATGGCGATCATGCCGAGGATGATCGCGCTGGTGAAGCCGGCCAGATCGCCCAGTTTGCCGGTGCCGAACACGAAACGCCGGTCGCGGGCGTGCCTGCGGGCATAGGTATAGGCCATCGCCGCGATCAGCATGGCTCCGGCATGGGTCGACATATGCAGGCCGTCGGCCACCAGAGCCAGCGAGCCGAACAGCGTTCCGCCGCCAATCTCGGCCACCATCATCAGGCCGCACAGGACGATCACCGCCCAGGTCTTGCGCTCGTTGCTGCCATGGGCCGAACCCAGGAAGACATGGTCGTTATAGGAGGCGAAGGGATGATCATAGAATTCGTTCATGTCCGGCTCACTTGAAATAACTGTGCACAATGTCGATGAGCTGTTCGCGGGCGTCGCCGCCCGGCTCATCCATCTCGCTGTCGGTAACGGTCAAATGGCTGCGGATATGGTCCTCCAGCACCTCCGCCATCAGCCCGTTCATGGCGCCGCGCGCCGCGGTGATCTGCTGCAGGAGGTCGATGCATCGCCCCTCCTGCTCCACCGTGCGTTCTATAGCGTCCAATTGCCCGCGCAGGCGGCGGACCCGGTTCAGCAGCTTCTGCTTCTCTTGTGCGATATGGCCCATATCCAGCCCCAAAAATACTATAGGGGAGTATAGTATCACCACGAACGGGCAAAAAGAAAGCGCCCCGCGGAGCGAGCCACGGGACGCCTTGTAAAATGCCTCTGTCAGTGGAGCTGGTTTTCCGACTTCAACCCGCTGTCACGGAACGACATCGAAATCGCCGTCAGCCTCGGTCAACTCCAGCAACTTCAGGATAGCGGGCTGCGGCGATTTGAGGCGGATACGCCCCGCGGCCGTGACTTCCTCCTTGGCGATGTAGAGCAGGCCGAGCCCGACCGAATCGATTCTCTCCACGTTGGAAAGGTCGAAAGTGACCATGCTTCCGCTATAGGTGCCAAGCTTGTCGAGAATGGCGCGGAAATCGCTATTGGCGGAAAAGTTCAGATCGCCCGAGAGATGGACGCAAACCCCGTCCTCCCCTTCATCCAGTTGAAAATCCATCGTTCCCGCCTCCGCTACAGTCTCATTTCCAATGTTCTGCCCCCATCGCGGCTGACCACCGACTTGGCCAGCTTCGCGATCAGGGGCAGGCCCCGACCATGCTTGGCGTTCCGCGCCAGCACCCGCTTCAGCGTCGCCTCGAAATCGAAGCCGGCGCCCTGGTCATAAACCGTAATTTGCACCTCGTTTTCCGGCAAGGGGATCACCGTGACCTCGACCCGTTTTCTTGCCCTTGCCGGATCGTTCAGACCGGCCTGAATGGAGTCCTGATAGGTCTGCAAGCCTTCTCTGGTCTCGCGCAGCGAGCTGTCGACGCCCAAACCCCCATGAATGATGGCGTTGGTAACCGCCTCCGACAGGCAGAGCTCGACCGCATCCCAATCCCGGTGGCCGCCGAAGCGCCGGCGCGCCGCCGCGCCCAGCAGGGCCGCCGCGCCACAGACCCAGGCGCCGGCAATGCTGATGGACAGGCTCAGACCGCCATGCTCCACCGCTTCCAGACAGGCCGGGCCGACGTCGCTCACGCCCTTGGGGCCGATCTCGATGAAGCCGCTATAGGGCGGCGCCAACCCGACCTCGACCACTTCCAGGCGGCGCGAGGTCAGAAGCAAGGCCGCCGGCCCGCTCTGCGTCTGCGGTGCCTGCGCCGATTCCGAGGCCGTCCGCCCGGCATGGGTGATGGCCACTGCCGTTATATCGTCCTTGATCGGCGCGGTGACGCTGGCCATGAAGGTGTCAATCAGGGCGGGCACGGCGATCCCTTCGGGTCCATGAAAGCGCCGGACCATTTCGGCCAGACCATCCTCGCCCAGTATGGCGCCGCCTCCGGCAGGCGTTTCCGTCAAGGCGTCGCTATAGAGGAACAGGGTGGTGCCTTGGGGAAAAGACACGGCCCGATTCACATATTTCGCCGAGGAAGACAGGCCGAGCGGCTTGCCCTTGCTGTCCAGGCGCGCAAGCGAGCCGTCCCGGCCGATCAGAAAGGGTTTGGGCGCACCGCCGGCCGACCAGGTCAGCGTGGCGGCGCCGCCATCGATGGCCCCGAGAAAGATGGTGGCGTATTGCCCGCGCGGCAGCAGGGTGATCAGCGCCTTGTTGAGCCGGCCCAAGGCGGCAGCCGGGTCGAGAATCTGCCCGCCCAATTCGCTCAGCAGCGCATGCAGCCGGAAAACGTTGAGGGCCGCGCCAACTCCATGGCCGGAGAAATCGAAGCTGTAAAAAATGGTGCGCTGAGCATCGAATTCGGCGCAGCCCCAGAGGTCGCCGCCAATACGTTCGGAAGGTTCGAAGAAACTGTCGACCAGCAGCCCGCGCGTCTGCCGGTAATGCGCCAGCGCTTCGCGGCTCGGCAGCAAGCCGAACTGCATCGCCCGCGCCGCCGCGTTTTCCTCGTCGAGCCGTTTGTTCTCGGCGGCCAGCGTGGCATTCAGCCGGTCGGCGATCGCCTGGCTTTCGAGATAGGCCAGTTTGCGGGTAATGGCGTAGCGGATCGAGCGAGTGACGATGCTTTCCGATGTCTCGCCCTTGACCAGATAATCCTGAGCCCCGACCTCCAGCGCCAGTTCGGCCACGCCGGGATCGCCGTCGCCGGTCATCACCACGATGGGCAGGGCCGGCGCCGCCGCTTGAAACTGCCGCAAGGTGGCGATACCGGAAGAATCGGTCAGATTGAGATCGAGAATGGCGACATCGAGCGCCTCCCCCGCCGCCACCTGCGCTTTGGCGCCGGCAAGACTGGCTTCATGGACCACAGCGAAAACCGGTGAAACGGCCCTCTCAAGCGTGCGGGTGAGAATCCGCGCGCTGACGGGATCATCCTCGACCAGCAGAACCCGCAGCCGGGCCGGAAGCATTCCTCTCCTCCCCTAGCGGGCGATGGCTGGTTATATTAGCTCAATCAAATGGTTACGTAAGCAGTTCCGATGCGTTGGCTCTTTCCGGACGGCGCGGCGCCGATTCCCGCAAAGTGAGCATGGCCAGAGCGCCGATGGCGACGATCGAAGTGATGTACCAGGCCGGCGCCAATTCGCTGCCGGTGACGTCCACCAGCCCCTTGCTGACGAACTGCGCCGATCCGCCGAAAATGGCCGTCGACAGCGCATAGACCGTTCCCACGCCGCCGGACCGCCGCGATTTCGGGAAGGATTCGGTGATGGCGGTCAAAGCCGGCGGTGTGAACAGCCCCTGCAAGACGGCCAGGACGGCACTGCCGGCCAGAACGACGGGCAGGCTGCGCAAATGGATCATCGCCAAATAAAGGGGCCCGACCAGCAGCAGGATCGCGAGAGCCGCGCTCAGCATCACCGGTTTGCGCCCGAACCGGTCGGACAGCATGCCGCTGATCGGATCGGCGATCACGGCGCACAGGCCGATCATCACCGTGGCGCCGAAGGCCGCGCCCGGCGACATATGCAGGCTGTCCTGAACATAGGTGGCCAGATAATCGATGCCGAAAATATAGGTCGAGGTCGCCATCATCATCAGCAAGGCGGTGAGGATGAAGCGGGCCGGCACCGGGGCGTGGCCGCCGGCATCGGTCCGACGCTCCGCCGACTCATAGGTTTCCGGCAGGCTGCGGCGCAGTGCGAGGCCGAGCGGGATTACCACCGTGCCGATCAGGAACGCCGCGCGCCAGCCCCATTCGTCGAGCTGATCGGGCGTCAGCAGCAGGGAGAGCGCGAAACCGACGATGCCGGCGGCCAGCACCGCCATATCCTGGGTCATATATTGCAACGAGACATAGAGCCCGCGCCGATGGGCCGGCGCCGCCTCGACCAGAAAGGCGGTGGCGGCGGCCAGTTCGCCGCCCAGCGCGAATCCCTGCACCAGCCGGAACAGCACCAGCAGAATGGGCGCGGCGATGCCGATTCGCCCGTAAGAAGGCGTCAAGGCGATCCCGAGCAGCGCCACGCCGATCATCATGAAGGACAGGATCATCGCCGGCTTGCGGCCGCGCCGGTCGGCGTAGAGGCCGAGCAGAAAGCCGCCGAGCGGCCTGGTGACGAACCCAACCCCGAACACCGCCAGCGATTTCAGCAGTCCCCCCGACCCCGAGGAAGCGGGAAAGAAACAATGGCCGATCTGCACGGCGAAGAAGGAAAAGGTCAGGAAATCATAGAATTCGACGGCATTGCCGGCGCCCACCGCGACGATCTGGCGAAGCCGCATTGAAAACTCCCCCGTTGAAAACAAGAGCTTACGGTCAGGGCAAGCTGCGGCGCAAGAAGACGGTGCCGCCGACCGGCGTATCGTAATAGGCGTCGATCCCCTGGAATCCACAGCTCCGGTAAAGCGCCAAAGCGGCCTGCATGCTGGGCAGCGTATCGAGCCTGATTTCCCGGTAGCCCGCTCGCGCGGCATCCTCGAGGACCAGCTCGACCAGCAGCCGGCCCACCCCCTGCCGGCGCCCTTCCGGCGTGACATAGAGCCGCTTCATCTCGGCGATACCTGCATCCAGAGGACGGAAGGCGGCGCAACCGACCCGCAGGCCGGCGGCGTCCCTGGCCAGGAACAGCTCGCCGCCCGGAGGCGCGTATTTCCCGGGAAGCCCCTCCAGCTCCGCCGCGAAATTCTGGAAACAGAGATCGATGTCGAGCGAGGCCGCATAAGCGCGGAACAGATCGGCGGTCGCGGCGAGATCCTCGGCTTCGCGCACGCGGATGACGGTCATTTCCTGGCGCCGGCTGCGGGACAGGGCGCCGGCATAGAGTCCGATACCCTCCAGCACCGCCATCCTCTGCTCGGGCGCCAAATGGCGCAGCGCGCCGGCCACCTGGCTGCGGGAATGATCGTCGATCGCGTGCAAGGTGGCCCGGCCTTTCGCGGTCAGGCTCAAACGCTTGGTCCGTCCGTCTTTGGAATCGGGCGTTTCGCGTACTTCTCCCGCCTCGATCAGCTTTTTGAGCAGGCGGCTGACGCTGGATTTCTCCAGCAGCAAGGTTTCGCACAACTGACCGGCGGTCGCAGGGTCGCGCGCGCCGATTTCAATCAGCGCATGAGCAGCGGACAAGCTCAGCGCCGTACCGGCGACGGTGGGCCGCATGAAGCCGAACTCGCGCACCAGCTGGCGCGACAAATCCCGCAGATGGTCGATCTCAGATAGTTGCACAACACAACTATCTATCAGGACGGGGCGGAAATCAAGCTTTCCGCGAAGGCGTCCACCGCCGCTCGGTTGCCATTGGCCAATTGCGCGACTTCCGGCGCAATCCGCTGATGCGGCTTGAGCGCCGCTTCGACATAGTCATCCTCGCTGCGGCAGACGCCATCCGTCTGGCCGATCTGGCGCAGCAATCCCGCGGCAAGGCGCTGGCGCAGAAACTCGCCCTCCAGCGTAACGATCGGCAAGCCGCGATGGATGGCCTGCCAAGCCGTCGTGTAGCCCGAGAAAGCGGGGCAATCGAGCATCACATCCATGGCGTCGAGAAAGCCGTTGAATTCGTCGCGGTCCATCCAGGAACACAGCCTGAGATGCCTGCCTGGAACAAGCCCCTCGGCGCTGAAGGCGGCACTCAGCCGCGCCATCAATCGCTCGCTCGCCCAAGGGTGCGTCTTGGATTTGGCCAGCCAGAATTCGCAGGGGCCCGACTGCTTGGCGATACGCGCCAGCAGCCGGTCGTGGACGGGGTCGAATTTCAGGGGCTGCTGGCAAAGAGCGAATTTCCGCACGCCCTGACCCGCGCCCTCCCAGGCTCTGACGGCAATGGGGGCCGGTTCCGTGCAAACGCCGGTTCCCGGCAGGCGGATCAGCTTTTCCCGGTAATGAAGGTCGGCCTCTTTCCCTTCCAGCAGGTCTCCGGAGAAATAGAGATCGATGGTCGGCAATCCGCTGGTGACCGGATGCCCCCAGCTCGCCGCCTGGACCGGCGCCAGCCGGAGCGCGGCGAGCGCGCCGCCGACCGGATCCATGCCGATTTCGGGATAGAACAGAATATCGGGCCGGTCATCGGCGATGCGGTCGAGCCAGCTCTTGACCGGCATCGGCCCTTGCACGAAATGCTCCGCCTTGCCACGCGCCCATTCCGTCTCGGCATCGCAGGTCTGGCCGGTATGGTAGAGACATATCTCGAACCTGTCCCGGTCGAGATGAGCGACCACGCCCTTCAGCAATATGTCCCACACCGGATGGGCGCGGACATGGCCGGAAACGATGCCCAGCCTGATCCTACCCGCGGTCCGCCTCTGCCAGGATGGCGCGCGCCGGACGGTCGAAATGGCACGGCTCGCCAGCGCGCCGTAGCGAATGAGCAGCCGCGTCACGTCCTGCGGTCGGTACGCCAGATGAAATGGCTGACTGGTGCCGATGGCGTCTCCGAGCCGACCCGGATGGGCGGCATCCCAGGATTCCAACCTTTCGAGCGCTTCCAGGAAATGGTCAGAAGCGGCGAGGCTCTCCTGTTCGGTGGAGGGCGCTAGGGGAATGGCGCAGATGGCCAGCGCCAGCTGCGCCTCGCCAGAGCCAGGTTCAAGCAAGGCCGCCCTCTGGCAGGCATAAGCGGCTTCTGCATGGTCCTCGGTCTCGCCCAGCGCCGTCCCGAGCGTGACATAGCTATTGGCGAAACCTGGCTCGCTTACCAGGGCGCGGCGGCAGAAAGAGGCCGCCTCGGCAATGCGGGAGAGGCGCAGCTTGATGATGCCCAGTCCGCACAGACTCTTTCCGTGCCCCGGCTGGATCGCCAGCACCTGCTCGAACCAGAAGGCCGCTTCGTCATTTCGTCCGCGTAAGATCAGCGCATTGCCGAGATTGCAAAGCGCGTCGGGCTGGTTTGGCCGCACGGCAACCGAACGGCGATAGGCGGCGAGCGCCTCGTCCATCTTTCCCGACGCGGCCGCAATATTGCCGAGATTTTGCAGCGCCTCGGCATGCGCGGGCTGCACCGCAAGGGCGCGGCGATAGGATTGCCGCGCCTCTTCCACCCGGCCGAGATCCCCCAGGGTTACGGCGAGATTGTAGTGGGCGCCGGCATGGTCGGGCGCGCACCGCAGCGCCTCTCCGAAGGCGGCCAAGGCCTCCTGCGGCTTTCCCCAGCCTTTCAGGGCGTTGCCGAGATTGTTGTGAAAAGCGGGCACCCGCTCATTCAACGCGATGGCCTGGCGGATCAGCTCGACCGCCGCCTGGTTCTGGCCGCCTTGCATGGCCAGAACCCCCAGCATATGGAGCGCGTCGCACTGGCGGGGGTCGGCCTGCAGGATCTGGCGATAAAGCCGCTCGGCTTCCGCCAGACGTCCCGACTGATGCAGCCTGACTGCCGTGGCGAAAGCTTCACGAACCCCTTGCACGATCCCGATCCCCTGAAAGTCGTCCCAGGAACGGATCTTACCGCTTCTTGAATTCGGCGCTAATGAAGATGCGCGTCTCGTCGCGATCCTTTGATCACAAGCGTCTGGTTAAGCCGCCGCGTCGATATCCGTCTGTGCGAAATCGCGGCCCTTGAATAGCAAGGGCTCGCCGGTAGCTTTCGCAAGCGCATAGGAAAAGCAATCGCCATAATTCAGGCCCGCCTTGTGGCGTCCTTTCCCGAAATCAAGAAAGGCCTGCCGGGCCAATTCACCTTGATCGAGCGTCACAGGTTCGATCACGACGCCGGCGCGGCGAAAGAAGGTTTCGGCCTGTCGCATCCCCTGAGGGCCGAGCTGATTTTCGACGACCATCGACAGTTCGACATAAGTGGCCACACTTATGCGGCATAAATCGGCGTCATGAATGAGTTGCACGAAGGTCGATGCTTCCGGTTCGCGGTAGAGGATGGCCACCATCGCCGACGTGTCGAGGATCATTTGGGCAATCCGTTCTCGTCATAAAGAAGGTCGGCATGGTCGGCATACGGGGCCTTGACGAGTGCCGCTGCGCGATCGGCGATCGCCAGCAATTCCTCGACTCCGGCCCGCCCCTTTCTCTGCTCGATCCGGGCATATCGCTCGCGCAGCGCCTGCTTGACGACACTCGTCATGCTTTCCCCCGTCGCGCGGGAGATCGCCTGCGCCAGCTTATGGACCTCGGCGTCTTTGATGTTGAGGCTCATCGGCACTCCGATCTAGAAATATTGTCAACCTTCCACCATTCTACCACCCATACCGGATACCGCCAGAGGCAATCTGCAATGCGCGGGGCGGCCGTTACTACTGATCAGCCGGGATAGCCGAACATCCGAAGCAGCGCCACATAGGACTCCGAACTTCCGATCAAGGGGATCAGAGGCGGGGTCGCCGCCATCCCGGCGATGGCGAAAATATTACCCCCATAGACCTGCCTCTTGGCCAGCCGATCCCGGATCAAGAGCGCCGCCAACGCGAGAACCACCAGAGCGAAACCGCCGAACATCGGTATCGGCCCGAAGCCGTGGTTAAGTGTGATCAGCAGGCGCACCAGTCCCGGCGGGACCGTCATCGCCACCGTGCAGGCCATCAGCCGCATATGGTGGTCGATATCGCGCTTGAACGCGCAGCGGATCCCCCATCCATAGAGAATGACGAACATCGGGATGCCGATGAAATTGACCAGGCCGATCGCGCGGCGGGCCATCAGCGCATCCCCCTGTCCCAAGGGCTCGGAAAGCATATGAAACTGGGTCACTATCATCGAGGCCACCAGCAGCGTCACCCAAATGATCGAGACGCGGCCGACGGCGCGATGCAGTCTCGTCCGACCCGACGCGATCAGCCAAGGCTGCGCCACGACTATGATCAGCCAGCCGGTTGCCAGGAAACCGTGAATCGTCCTGATCGGATCGTTCTGGGCCGGGGCGGAAAAGAAGCTGGGCCAAAAACCGGCAATGATGATCGCGCTGGAGACCGTGAAAACGACACCGAACTTCGCTGCTGAAGTCATCCCCTCCTCCTGTCCCGAAGGTGGAGAGAAAATATCATAGGGATTATTCAACCAGAGGAGATTTTCCCTGAAACGGTACGCGTGCGCGCAAGGGGCAATAAAAATGGCCTAGATCAGAGATCTAGGCCACTTGTTTACCAACAAACAAAGGTGAGAGTCAGAACGGAATCTCGTCGTCCAGATCGGCCGGCGGCTCCCAGCCACCGCCACCGCCGCCGGCATTGGCCGGAGCGCGCGAGGGAGCGCTGCGCGGCGCGCCATAGTCGCTCTCGCCGGACGGGCCGGCATCATAACCGCCGCCGCCCTCGCGGCCATCGAGCAGGGTCAGCTCGCCCTTGAAGCGGCCGATCACCACCTCGGTGGAATATTTCTCGACACCCGACTGATCGGTCCATTTCCGGGTCTGCAAGCTGCCTTCGATATAGACCTTGCTGCCCTTCTTGAGAAAGCGCTCGGCCACGTCGGCGATGCGGTCGTTGAAAATTACGACGCGGTGCCACTCGGTCTTTTCCTTGCGGTCGCCCGAATTGCGGTCCTTCCAGCTTTCCGAAGTGGCGAGGTTCAGATTGACGATCTTGGTGCCGTCCTGACCATGGCGGACTTCGGGATCGCGGCCCAGATTACCGATGAGAATGACCTTGTTGACGCTCCCCGCCATGACCTTGCTCCGATGCTTGGAATGAATCTCGTGGGCCTATCCATAGCGGCTAAACGCCGCTGGGACCAGCTAGAACATAAAGGGAACATCGTGATCGGTCAAGCGGGCGTCGCCGCTTCGCCCAGCGCCTGCTTCACTGCCTCGGCAACCGCGTCCCAATCGCCCGACCGCTTCTGGCGGAACAGGCGCATGGACGCGTACCACGGGCTGTCGCTGCGCTCCTGCAGCCAGCGCCAATCGGCCCCGGCATCGAGGAGAACCCAAGTCGGCACCCCCAAGGCGCCGGCCAAATGGCAGACGGCGGTGTCGGTGGAGATCACCAGATCGAGGCTGGCGATCATCGCCGCCGTGTCGAAGAAGTCGGTCAGGCCGGGACTGGCGTCGAGTACATTGACGCCGAGCCTGGACAATTCCTCGGGCCGCGCATCGCGCTGCAGGCTGACGAAGGACAGGCCGGACGTTGAAGTGAAGCGCGAGAACAGCTCGGCCGAAGCGCCGCGCCAGCGTTCGCGGATATTGGTGGTGCGGCCGCGCCAGACGATGCCGATCTTGGCGCCGGGGAGGCGATCTAGCCGCTCGCGCCAGGAGCCGGCCAGCGGGTCGGCGGCCAGATAAGGCCCCGAAGGCAGATTGTCCGGCGTGACGCCGAAGGCGCCCGGCAGATCGAGCAGCGGGAAATGCGCGTCGAAAGGCGGCAGGGTCTCGCCGTAAGCGACGGCGATGACGTCAGGCAGCCTAGAGACCAGACGCTTCAACTCGGCGGGCACCTCGAGCACGACGCGCCAGCCATGCTGCGCCAGGACCGGCGCGAAACGGCAGAATTGGATGCAGTCGCCAAAGCCCTGCTCGGCCCAAAGCAGCAAGGTACGCCCCTGCCCCGCCTCGCCCCGCCACATGGGCTGCTTATAGGGGCGCGGGGTGAAGTTCAGATAGCGGATGCCGAACCGGTATCGGTAATCCTTCCAGCCCGACAGCCAGTCGCCGGTCTGCAGCTCGCATTCGCCGCGGGCGAAATGGGCGTCCGGCTGGCCGGGATGGCAGGTCAGGGCGCGGTCGAAACAGCCGATCGCCTCGGCCGCCCGCCCCTGCTCCTTGAAAGCGATGCCGAGCGCGTTGTAGGCGCCGGTCAGATCGGGCATAAGGATGATGGCGCGGCGCAGGGCGTCGGCGGCATCCTGCCAACGGCCGATCTCGGCCAAGGCGACGCCGAGATCGTTATGAGCCTGAGCAAAATGGGGACGATGGCGGATCGCCAGGATATAGGCCTGCATAGCCTCGCCGAATTTGCCGAGCAGGCGCAGCGCGTTGCCCATATTATACTGGACCTCCCAGTCGCGCGGCTCGGCGCGCAGA
>Ga0213872_10000980_pt1 | contig 19948 bp, 13 predicted proteins | sample VelepicomBERX_R2_FD_160071 | JGI IMG/M metagenome (GOLD analysis project Ga0213872, IMG submission 160071) | Rhizosphere microbial communities from Vellozia epidendroides in rupestrian grasslands, the National Park of Serra do Cipo, Brazil - RX_R2 | ecosystem: Host-associated > Plants > Roots >...
AGCTACCCGCAAGTGCTCTCCAACTATGCCAACACCCTGCCCGACGGCCGCCAGGCCAAGAGCACCTCGATCGGCATCAAGGATGCCGAAGGCAAGTATGTGGCGGCGCTGTGCATGAACATCGACCTGACCCTGTTCGGCGCGCTGCAAGGCATGCTGCGCCAGTTCGGTGGCATCGACGGAGCCGTGCGCGTGGCCGAGACGCTGGAGCCGGCCGGGGCCGACGCCCTGCGCAGCCGCATCGATGCCTTTGCCGCGCGCCTGTCCACCACCCCGCGCAGCTTGAAGGCCGATGATCGCCGTACCCTGATGCGCGAACTGCGCCAGGCCGGTTGCATGGATGTACGACGCGCCGCCGAGATCGTGGCGGCGCACCTGGGCGTCTCGCGCGCCACCGTCTACAACGACGAGAAGGCCTGATCCGGCTCGTCCCACCCACCCCGATTTCACCTCTCTTTGCCCATCCACAAGGAAGCCCCATGATCCCCCTCTCCAGCGCCACCGAATCCCCTACCTTCGCCGACGTATTGCTGGCCGCCGAACGCATCAAGCCCTGGGCGCACCGCACCCCGGTGCTGCGCTCGCGCACGGCCGATGCCGAGATCGGCGCGCAGGTCTTCTTCAAGTGCGAGAACTTCCAGCGCATGGGTGCCTTCAAGTTCCGTGGCGCCATGAATGCGCTTTCTCAATTCAACGAGACCCAGCGCAAGCATGGCGTGATCACCTACTCCTCCGGCAACCATGCCCAGGGCACGGCGCTGGCGGCGCAGCTGCTGGGCATCCCGGCGGTGATCGTCATGCCGCTGGACGCGCCCGCCGCCAAGGTGGCCGCCACGCGTGGCTATGGCGCTGAGGTGGTGACCTATGACCGTTACACCGAAGATCGCGAAGAGCTCGGCGCGCGCCTGGGGGCCGAGCGCCAGATGACCCTGATCCCGCCCTACGACCATCCGCACGTGATGGCCGGCCAGGGTACGGCCACGCTGGAATTGCTGCAGGAGACCGGGCCGCTGGATGCGCTGTTCGTCTGCGTGGGCGGCGGCGGTTTGCTCTCGGGCGCGGCACTGGCGGCACGCGCACTGTCGCCCGCGTGCAAGGTCTATGGCGTGGAACCGGAAGCCGGCAACGATGGCCAGCAATCGCTGCGCAGCGGCAAGATCGTCAGCATCGCCACCCCCAAGACCATCGCCGACGGGGCGCAGACGCAACACCTGGGCCACTACACCTTCGATGTCATCCGCCGCAACGTGGACGACATCCACACCGTCAGCGATGACGAGCTGATCGCCTGCATGCGCTTCTTTGCCGAGCGCATGAAGATGGTGGTCGAGCCGACCGGCTGCCTGGGCCTGGCGGCGGCGCGCAAGTTCAAGGACCAGCTGCACGGCAAGCGCGTGGGCGTGATCGTCAGCGGCGGCAACGTCGACCTGGGCAAGCTGGCGGGATTCCTGGCAGGATTCCTGGCGGGGTAATTGTTTCTACCGATTACGCCCTCGGGCGTTTTGGCTTACATTGCCATCTTCACTCAACAACAAGGACTGGAACCGCCATGCCCCATCTTGTTCTGGAATACAGCAGCAATCTCGCCCTGGAAGTGCAGCCCACCCTGCTCAGGCTCAACCAGGCCCTGGTGGCCAGCGGCCACTTCGAGGAGAACGCCATCAAGTCGCGCGCCGTTCTCCTGGAAGACTATCTCGTGGGTACCCAGCCGCAGGCGCGGCGCGCCTTCCTGCATCTGCGCCTGGCCATCCTGACCGGTCGCACCCTGGAAGAAAAGAAACAGGTCGCCGACATCCTCGGCGCGGCCGTGCAAAAGGAACAGCGCTGGCCCCAGGATACCCAGGTACAGGTGACGGTGGACGTGGTCGACATGCAGCGCGAGACCTACTTCAAGCTCAGCCTTCAGTAGGCGCACGCGATATCTCAGCAACTCAGCAGCAACGCAGCAACGCAGCAGCACGCATGATGCATGAGGCCCGACCGGTGCTATCCCGGTCGGCTTTTTTTATGCTCGATGGAAAGGAGGAAGTTGGCTCAGGAAGCCAGGGCGACCTCGGGCAGGGCTTCGCGGAACTGCACCACGTTGCCTTCCGGATCGAAGCCGTCGCAGGCGCGGAAACCCGGGCCATCCCAGGCTGCCGCCTCCGGCTTCATGCCGCCACCCAGCCGCTCGGTGCTCAGGCGCGCCTGCGCCAGCGAGCGCACCGGCAGGAACAGCTTGGCCGGCACATTCTCACGCAATACCGGCGGCGTCGTGATCTCGATACCCGCGGACACGGCCGGCGGTGCGGCGTGGATCACCAACAGGAAATCCGCTGCTTCGATCACCACCTTCTCGGGATGGGCATGCTTGGGAACCACCGCCAGCACCTGCGCGTAGAACGCTGCAAGGCGGGCGACATCTTTGGCGAACAGGACTGCGCCTGCTTTGGGCTGGGTCGACATCTCTGCTTTCAAAAACGTTGAACGGATCACATACGGAACGGCAGAGTTTATTTTCCATGGCGCGCCTTGGCAAGCATTAATCGTCGCCTGGCAGCGACGCGGTTTTGTCGTCATCCGGCGACGCCTGTCCTGGCCATTGCAGGGCGATGCCAGAAAGCGCTGACACGCGAAAACGAGAGTGTCCGATGTTAGTGTTCGCCACTTTGCGGCTATGGTTATGACGCCGGACAGCGACACTAACAAATCGTCAATTGTCAGCATATTCAGGCAAGCTCGCGCATTGTGATCTGAATGGCATTGTTTGCTGGCGCAAGCCCACCTAAATTGTAAGAGGATGTTCCAAATGTGTTTACTTAGGAACCTGATCTGCTAACTTGATGTCGCACGGCAACAAGATGTGCATGTGACGAAGAACAAGAACAATACCGGACATGTGCTTCGACATGCCACGCCGTCCTCCTTCAGCATGATGCGAATCGCGCGATGCAGACGGCACCTCATGACAACGACTCGACACTATCGAACAACACGCGCCATGATCATTCGAGACCTGCACACGCGATACAAACCCGGATCCCTCTCACTGCAACGGGCGACGACCGGCTCGCGCATCGCGCCGGCCCCGGTCGACAGCTCGGCCGATGCCTGGCTGGAGCCGACCCTGGCCGACTTCATCTCGCTGGCCACCAGCCTGTGCGACATGCCCATGGGCATGATCAGCCAGCTGCACGCCGACATCGGCCTGCACCATACCAGCATCTCGGTGGTCAACGGGCAGGGAGACCTGCGCAACCAGTGGTGGCGCTTCCCCGGCCAGAATGGCGTGGCACGCACGATCGTCGATTTCGCGCTGTGCCAGTACGCCGCGACCCGCCCGCGCGAACTCACCGAACTGACCGACCTGCAAGCCCATCCGCGCTTTGCCGCAAGCGCGCTGGCCAATGGCAACCCGCGCGTGCGCTTCTATGCAGCGGTGTCGCTGGTGTCGTCCAATGGCGATGTGCTGGGGACCTTGTGCGTGATGGATACCCGGCCACGCATGTTGAGCGCGACGCAGCGCGATGCCCTGCTCAAACTGGGCCGCCAGCTCGAAGCGCAGCTGGACAGCCGCCGCACGATGCAGAAGCTGGAGCAGCAGACCCTCACCGATGCCCTGACCGGCATCGGCAACCGCCGCAGCTTCGACCTGCGCCTGCGTGAGGAATGGACGCGCCACCTGCGCAATGCGCAACCGCTGTCGCTGCTGATGGTGGACGTGGATTATTTCAAGCAATACAACGACACCTACGGCCACCCGGCCGGCGATGCGCTGCTGTCGCGACTGGCCGGCGTGCTGCGCGCGCCGCTGCGCGCCAGCGACTTCCTGGCGCGTTATGGCGGCGACGAGTTCGCACTGATCCTGCCCAACAGCGACGAGCTTGGCGCCCACCACGTGGCCGAACGCATCAAGCAGGCCGTGGCGCGGGCCAAGTGGCCGCATACCGACATCGAGATCAGCCTGGGCGCAGCCACCGTCACGCCATCGGCGATGTGCGATTTCAGCGCCTTGCTGCAGGCGGCCGACCAGGCCATGTACCAGCGCAAGCATGGGCGTAATCCGGGGCATGCGTAATCAAGACGCGGAGTTTCTGGGAGGCCAAACGGCGTTGTAAATCATTGAAAGACATTGAAAGACAAACGCCGCTGCGCAAACAGCGGCGTTTGTCTTCCGAGGCAATTTCAGCCGGTACCGCTGTTGGAAGCAGTGGAAATTAGCGTGGCGCCGCAGCTGAGGCGATTGCCTTCAAAGGCGACTGCGACACCATCCACTTCGATGGTCGGATGTCCGTCGACGATGACGCAGTCCTTATGTCCCTTGATGGGACAGGAGCAACGATCGCCGACACGGGCGACCTTCTTCCCTCTCACCTCAACACGTCCGCTGGCGCTGACGACCTTGCCGCCGTGACTGGTCGGGTCACCGAGTCGAATGATACCTTTCATGTTGGTCTCCTCATCGATATGTCATGGATGGCCCACCGCATTAGTCGGAGTAGCCCTGTAGATAGGTGTTCCAGTCGAGGTTCTTGCTCAGGCCCCACCACGGCAGGTAGGCGTAACCCTCTCCCCGCGCGCGGAACCAGTTCTTTTCAGGATCGTAGACACGGGCGCGATCAGGTGGAGCCACCACCACCACCGTCGCCTTATCCGGCTCGGTGGTTCCCGCTACCATCACGGCTCGCCCCTTGTGATGCGCCCACGCGATGGCCAGGGCCACGTTGGTGATGGCCGTTCCGGCACGCATATCGCCCAGCAATTGCGGCGTATTGAAGGCCTGATCGAGCACATCCAGTTCCGGCAGGCTTTGCGTCATGGCCTGCGCGAGCGTGCCGATGCGTCGGCCTGCCTCGTCACTTCCCTTGCCGGCATCATGGATGACGTAACGAATGTCGTAGGGCGAGATCCCTGCATGGTCCGCGGCCGCCTGGATGGCATTTTTCAAAACACGTGCGATTCGACTTTCCCCTTCGGAAACGGAGAACTCATCGACACTTCGTACCGCTAGACGGGCTATCCACGCAAGGGGTTCACGCCCCGTATTGAACTTCGGACCGGCGAGGACCAGTAGGGTACAGTTTTCGCTCATTCGACCAAAATCGGGAAAGTCGGGCGCGTCCATATTCATGACCCAGACGGTCTTGTAGGGGTGTGCCTGGAGATAATCCATTCCAGCTCGCAGCGACGTGAATCCAGCGCTGGCACCGCCTCTGATGATATTCACGTCGGCGGGGAGATTGGAGATAGACAAGTCCGGATCTTCGTACTCGAACTCGACGTTGAAGGCCTTTCGTGTACGCTCGGCAGCGTCATCAGACGTTAACAATGGAATATTGGGAATCGCGAGCTCGACATGGATGCCGTGAAGTTCTCGCCATTTCTTAGGATCCTCGGGTTGGATCGTATAAAAATAACCGCCATTCAAGACGTATTGGCGACCGATAGGTTTAATGATCTCTCTTATATAGTCGGAGAGAACTCGTGGAAAAACACTGCCTCCGTCCGACAGTACGCTCCTCTTACGAAAATTAAAGCTTATTGGCGCTATTGGCTGCACGGTAGAGAACGACTCAGGATCTCTTTTCAGCTCATCATCATCCTTGTTGGGTTTAGCTATCCCAAGCGTCCAAAGCAACTGCCATTCGGTCGGGTAGTCTCTCCGCATCAGCGGGTTGAGCCATTGGACGCCAACAACTTGCGCTTTAAAGCGCTCCTCACTCGCCGCCAAAGGAATTGCTGTCAATTCGATGACCCTGGAAGAGCGATGCAGAGCGGCGGTTATTACAAGCACAACCAATGCTGCAATAGAAAGAGGCAGAATTATCAACCGGTTCACCAAGTCCTCCTTCGTCCATTAACGCAATTATCGCCACACGCGACCACGCCCCACTCGTCGATCAGTCCGAGTAGCCCTGTAGATAGGTGTTCCAGTCAAGGTTCTTGCTCAGGCCCCACCACGGCAGGTAGGCGTAACCTTCTCCCCGCGCGCGGAACCAGTTCTTTTCGGGGTCGTAGACACGGGCGCGATCAGGTGGAGTCACCACCACCGTGGTCGCCTTGTCCGGCTCGGTGGTTCCCGCCACCATCACGGCTCGCCCCTTGTGATGCGCCCACGCTATTGCAAGCGCCACGTTGGTGATGGCGGTTCCGGCACGCATATCGCCCAGCAATTGCGGCGTATTAAAGGCCTGATCGAGCACATCCAGTTCCGGCAGGCTTTGCGTCATGGCCTGCGCGAGCATGCCGATGCGTCGGCCTGCCTCGTCACTTCCCTTGCCGGCATCATGGATGACGTAACGAATGTCGTAGGGCGAGATCCCTGCATGGTCCGCGGCCGCCTGGATGGCATTTTTCCAAACACGTGCGATTCGACTTTCCCCTTCGGAAACGGAGAACTCATCGACACTTCGTACCGCTGGACGGGCTATCCACGCAAGGGGTTCACGCCCCGTATTGAACTTCGGACCGGCGAGGACCAGAAGGGTACAGTTTTCGCTCATTCGACCAAAATCGGGAAAGTCGGGCGCGTCCATATTCATGACCCAGACGGTCTTGTCAGGGTGTGCCTGGAGATAATCCATTCCGGCTGCCAGAGAAGTGAATCCGGCGCTGGCACCGCCTCTGACGATGTTCACGTCGGCGGGGATATTCGCCGTGGACAGTTCGTGGTCATAGAACACGAACTCCGCGTTGAAGGCCTTGCGCGTTCGCTCCGCAGCATCATCGGCTGCCAACATTGGAACGTCAGGAATCGCGAGTTCAACGCGGATGCCGTGAAGTTCTCGCCACTTCTTGGGATCCTCGGGTTGGATCGTATAAAAATAACCACCATCCAAGGCGTATTGCCGACCAATAGGCTGAATAATCTCCCTCACATAATCGGATAGAAAGCCTGGAAAAACACTGCTTCCGTCATCGAAGACGCTTTCCCTATCGAAATTGAAGCTTATTGGCGCTATTGGTTGCACGGTAGAGAACGACTCAGGGTCTCTTTTCACCTCATCATCGTCCTTATTGGGCTTGGCTATCCCAAGCGTCCAAAGCAACTGCCATTCGGTCGGGTAATCTCTCCGCATCAGTGGGTTGAGCCATTGGACGCCAACAACTTGTGCTTTAAAGCGCTCCTCACTCGCCGCCAAAGGAATCGCTGTCAATTCGATGGCCCTGGAAGACCTATGTAGAGCGGCGGTTATTACAAGCACAACCAATGCTGCGATAGAAAGAGGCAGGATTATCAATCGGTTCACCAAGTCCTCCGTTTCCCATTGCCGTGGCTGACTTTGGGCAAGGAAATGTATCCAGTCCAAACTGATAAAAAATGTGGCTATCAACATCACAAAGAAAATCACCATCAGCCAGACGCTGCGTCTTCGCGGAATTCGCATCACCTGCCCCCGGCCGCGGAGGTCTTCCACGATCGCTCATCAACGATACTCACTGGTCGGCTTGCTTCCTTATTCAAAATCCAATCCTGTAGTGACTTCCCCTGCATCAAACCCTCTCCAAAGTACTGTCCAAAATAACGATGAGGGTGATTTTCTTTGAGCCCTGCCCAGTACCTCCAATCCGCCTCAACACGCAACTCCCGCATCTCTTTCTCACTGAGAGTACACACCCCAATCGCCACATCATATGCAGCCGCCAATCGGGCATGTTCCGAATTGGTCACGATCGTAGAGTGATCGGTGGCGCTCTGGTCGACGCCCTCCGCCAGGAATTTTCCAATCTGTTCAGTCCTCCACTCTCGATACTCCTTGCTTGGCTTTCCATTTGGCTGTTCTCCAACAACACTTCCCTGGGAATCCGCCAGATCGCCTCGCCTGGCCAGCATACGCAGGCGCGCCCGGTCCGCATAGCGTAGTCGAGCCTCCGTATCCTGGTCTCCCTGCGGCGCGTCGTCTGTTGACCCATCCTCGGACTTGGGCGTGGCGTGATCGTCATAGGGATCGCCCGCCTTTTTCCTACCGGCGCCCTTGCCGGCTTCCCGCGCATTTCCGACAGCATCGATGCCTTCATCAAATTGCGGGCTCAACATTCCATAACGGTAGGACGTCGGCAGGAAATGCCTGGGCAATTCAGGTGCTTCGACAGGAACGGCCCAGTCCTTCTCTACCTCGGCGTTGACGCGCAGCCGGGCAAGAGCAATGAGACTGATTGTTGAGCTGGCCATCACGGAAGCGATCTTCTCGATGAGGGTTTCACTCGACGCCAATCCCTGCCGCAGCCGGTACGTCACTATGGGTGAAGGCGGATGCCAGAACCCATCCTTGCCCGCTCCGGCATTCTTGTTCCAGCGGTCATCCCAATAGCGATAGGACTTCCCCGGCACTTGCCCCACCAGGTATTGGTGTGCAAAAACGCGTTGGGTGAATACGCCGCTCCCCTTTGTGAGCGCAATCTCTGCGGCGCTCATGCCACGCCAACCTATCCCTTGTACGGTGGTGGCCGAGATCACCTGATCGTGCGGATTGCAGTAAAGCGTCACACGACCGAAAGTCGACCCGTTGAGCCCGTGGCGGGCGCGGTCCTCGGCTGCCAGGAACGGATAACCGACCTGGGGAGACCCATTGGCCATCTCCCTGTCGATCCTCGCATCGGCATGGGCGCATGAGGCACGCTCACGCAAGAGTGCAAAGAAATTCTTGAGCGTCTCCACGCGCGCCCTATGCGTCTGGCGCCCCAGCGATCCCTGTGAGTCACTGCTGCCTCTCTGGCCCCAGTTCTCCGCCAGATTTTCCGGCAGCAGGCTCAAGGGCGGATTGCATAGGAGGTAATTGTCTGCCTGCACGCCAAGTCGATCCGCGAGAAAGGCAGCGGCGATGCCGACCATGTTGCCTTGGCTGTGGCACATCACCGTGACCGGACAATCGGCTTGCCTGTCGCGAATGGACTTGATGAGCCTGGCCAGACGCAGCGCGGCGTGGACATAGTAGGCGCGGTGGGGGCAGCGATAGACATCACGGCCGGATACCGGATTGAGATGTTGTGCCGTCAGCCACAGAAAGAGCCGGTCATTGAGCCCCTCTGTCCAGAGATCGGCAATGGCCGAACAGCCATTGGCAAACGGACCGCCTCCCCAGTAGTCGTTTTCGTTGAGCCAGACATTCCGGCCGAATTGCTTGAGCTCCCTTTTGCTGGCCTTGTAACCCCAGCGAAAACGGATCACCGGAGAATAATTGAACTCGGAGGTAATGAAATTGGCGGCGCTGCGCCTGGGGGCGAGATAACCGTCGGTCGTTAATTCGGGGGTGTATTGTGCCGGCAGCAATCGTCCCGACGTCGGCCCGCTATAGGCCATCTGCTCAGGTCGCCTGGCCAGCCGTTCATTGAGCCCTTCACACAAGCCGCGCTCGGTGCTGTCATACCACTCTCCGTCGGAGTTGACGCCATGCACCAGGATGACGACCCCCGGCAGAGGCAAGGTCTTATAGAAACGGACCTCGCTGTGATCAGGCAACAGAGTAAACTTGCCACCACCGATCATCCGGGGCTGCCTTTCGGTACCTGAGTTGGTGCTCATGGAGACGCTCTCTTTCATGAGTCAGTGTCGTGGAAGCGAATATGCATCTGCTCGAATGCATTCTGGGCAAGCGTTACCGCACGGCCCTGGGCGTCGGTCTGACCTGCTGTCCTGGAAGCTTCACCGCGCTCGATCTCGAAACGCACACCGGCAACGCTCTGATCATCGGTCGGACGCGCCAGGACAGGCTTGCGACCGACGTCATCTTTCGCAAAGGTGGGCAGCTCGCCTTGCGTTGTTTGCGCTGCGGTCCAGCAATGGGTCGCTGCGTGGATGGTCGCCGTTCCACTGCAGCCTATGTCGATCTTGCCACCACCCAACTTCAGGTAGCTGCCGTCGGAAGTGGTCAGCAAGATCTCGTCGGCAGCGATGATCTGCACTTTCCCGCCACTGGCGCTGAGGCTCATGTTCTTGGCGGCGGCAATGGTGGTGTCATTGTGCTGCGATTGCAGCTTGAGCTCACCCTGATGCGCGATCAGTCTGAGATCTTCCGATTGGGCGAACAGGGAAATGCCCTTGCCCGCATTGACCGTCACGTGCTCGCCACTGGCGAGCTGGATGTTACGCAGGGCGACGGTGTCACAGTTCTCGCCAGCATGGGTGACGACGGTCTCTGGCGTACTGAGGTGTAGGCCTGCCGGCGCAGTAACGGCCACTACCGGTGCACCGCCATCAACCGCATCAGGCGCCGTGTTGGAGCCGTTCTCCCATTGCTGCATGTGTCGATGCAGACCTTCATGGGCGGTATATTCAGCCACAGCGCCCTGATGTTGTGCGGCATACTTGCCGATGCCCGTAAAGAGACTGACGCATTGCTGCATGAGAGCGAGCGTCTCTTCGCGCGCGAGCTGTTTTCCGCTGGCATCGAGCCGGGCAAACGCCGTGATCAACAGGCCGTGCGCGGTACGAAGACAACCTGCAGCATCGGTGGCCAGTTCGAATCCCTCGCCGCGTGGCGCGGAGCGCCCCTCCGACCGGGGAGAGCCCAACCAGCCCTGGTTGAGCTGGGTAGCGGCATGATCCGAAAGTATCTGGCTGCTGATCTGGCCCTGGCTATCATCGAATCTCAGATGGTTGTGTCGCCGACCCTTGACTTCCTTGCTGCGAATGCCATACAGGGCGCTATTGTGCGGTAACTTTCCACGATGGGAGAAGAGCGGTGGACAATGGTTGCCGTCGTAAAGGCCACCGAGTGCAACGGGCTTGTCCGGATGATTGTGCAAGAAGCCGATCAGGATCTCGCTACCTACTCGCGGCCAGAACGCGGTGCCGAAGCCGTCGTCAGCCCAGGGCTGCAGGACGCGGATGCGGGCCGAATCATTGGCCGTTCCGCTGGCACCGCGCTTGCGCGGATGCTCTTGCTGTCGGGTGAAGAGGAAGCGTACGGCGATGCGCCCCATCTCGTCGACATCGATTTCTTTGTCTCCATGACCGACCACAATCGCGCTCATCAATCCCAGCTTGGGTACATCGTTAGGATCGTAGCGCGGCGCGATGGAAGTATCGCTTTGGACGCATTCAAATGTGTTGCAGTAGACGGGGATATCCAGGGCCGCCTGGTCGCCCAGCGCCGCCCGTGCCGGCAGCCAATCCCTCATCAGCGGTGCGGCCAGGTCCACATCAAGCAACAGGCTGTTGCGCGCGTATAGTGTGAGCTGCGTGACGGTAAGACGGCGCGCACGTTCAGGCAGCGCATCCATGTAAGGATGGCCGCTGAGGCTGAATACCGTCCCCGCGCGTAGCGCTCGTACGACGCTACGGGCACGATATCCTTCCGCTTCCAGTTCGTGGGACTCGATCCTTCTTCGGGTCATCTGCTGCAGGTGATCCAGGCCGGCTGCGTGAAAGGGCGGGACATACTCGTAGTCAGTCAGGGTACGCCCCAGGGTAAGGCTCGCGTTGCCTTGATCACGCAGTGCATTTTCCTTGGCGTCGGTTGCGCGGTTGGATTTGTAGTCGAAACTTGCCAGCGCTGCTTCATTGACCAACTGTTGACACCAGCTTTCCCAGTGGGTCACCGTGTCCGTGCGTTCCAGGACATCGGCGCGGTGGTAGCGCAAGGTGTCCGCACCGTGATCCGGATAGGCAGTCGGATGGTCCGCCAGATGCAGGTGATGTACCGGATCCTCGCCTTCGAGCGAAAAACGGAAATGCCAGGCGATGCCCTCCTGACGCCACAGGCGCTGCAGGAATGCCGCGTCGCTTTCGCCAGCCTGCATGATGAAGGCGCGCGACGGATAGGATTTGTGCAAGCCACTGGAATGCCAGCGAAAGGAGGCGGCCAGGATGCTGTTGTCGTGGCGATGCTCGGCGAGGATCTGGTCGGTGATCTCCAGTACCGAAAGATCGCAGAAGACGCGCCAGGTTTTGCGCAGCTCCAGGAGGCACAAGGCATCGCAGAGTTCGACGTCGAAAATCACCGCACCGGCTTGCGAATGTACCTGACGTACTACTCTGGCCAGACCGCAGACCAATGCGGATGTTCCTTCGGCCTGCTGGACAGAAAATCCGAATGGCAGTCCTTGCAGGGAATGGATATCCAGATCGGTGGCGCTACTTGCGCATTGCACGCGATATGACACGTTGCCGCACACGCTCTCCGTACCACTCACCTGCAGCGCGACCAGTCGCTGAGCAGACGCAGGAGCATTGGTAGACAGATGCAGCCTGAGCAGGCGTCGTTCGTGCGTGAGAAGATTCAAGAGGGCGTCGAGCGACGCGGAGGTCATCGTGGGAGCTGTCATGGCGCCAATACAGAGCTTGAGAAACTCTGCATGCTACCGATTGCTCAGACTAAATCATTTAGTAGACATTCTAGATTTCGCCCTAAATGAGGGCATGACACCCGTTTGATCTCAATATGTTTTGCTCCAGACCAGTTGTACGCCGAAAAATCGAAGCCAGTGCCGCCAATCCTGACATGCGGAGACCAACGACCCGCGAGATCGACGCTATGGCGTGCTGCGGCCGTTGCTCAGTCATTGCGTTGACGCGGCGCCGCCGTGGAAGCCCGCTCCACCAGCTGCGGTGTCGCCGTCACCTGCATCACCGGCGAAGCACTGCGGCGCTCGATCAGCGCCAGCAGCAGTTCGACGGACATGCGGGCCGCCTCGTCGGTGGGCACCGCCACCGTAGTCAGGGCCGGCCGTGACACGCGCGCCCACTGGATGTCGGTGATGCCGATGACCGAGATATCGCCCGGCACGTGCAGGCCCAGGTCGGCGATGGCATTCATCGCTCCCAGTGCAGGCAGGTCGTTGCTGGCGAAGATGGCCGTCAGTTGCGGATGTGCGCGCAGCAACTCCATGGTGGCCTGGTAGCCGGCTTCCACCGTATCGCGGATATAGCGGGTGCGCTGCAGCGGATGCTTGTGGCCGGCGGCGGCACAGGCGCCGGCAAAACCCCGGTAGCGCTCGGCGTGGATGCCGCTCTTCTTGCTGCCCACCAGAGCTCCGAACTGGCGATGACCCAGCGCCAGCAGGTGACGCCCGGCGATCGCGCCGGCCTCGTGGAAATCCACCGCAATGCAGGGCAGCTCGGGCGGGGCGTCGGGCTTTTCCCACATGCACAGCACCACGGGCGCACCGCGCTGCTCGGTCTTCTTCAGCTCATCCATGGGCAGGTTGGCATTCATGATCAGCATGCCGTCGGACAGGGTGCCGGCCATCTGGTCGAGGTAGGCGCGGCCAGTGTCGGGGTCATCGTTGGTATTGCAGACGATCAGGAAGCGCCCGTGCGCGCGGGCGGCGCGCTCGGCCGCCAGCGCGAACTCGGGATAGAAGGGGTTGGCAATGCTGGAGACCACCAGCGCCAGCGTCGGTGCGCGTCCCTCGGCCAGCGCGCGCGCCGTCAGGTGCGGGCGGTATCCCAGTTGCGCCACGGCATCGAGCACGCGCTGGCGCGTCTGCTCGCCCACCTTGCCGCGCTGGCGCAGGACGTTCGATACAGTGGCCGAGGTTACACCGGCCAGTCGGGCGACTTCGGATAGGGTAGTCATGGAAGCATGGAGTTGGAAGCCCTCGCATTCAATCCTCTAATGCGGGGCTTGTCAACGCACCACCCTGGCCGTTCCCGGGCCGCCGCCGCGCCCGCGCGCCGCACTTTCCTGACAAAACGCTGGCGTCTTGCGGTTACAGGATTCTTGTTGCACGCCCCATCCAAGATGGGTATGATCGATTCACAAATTTTGCCGCCCCGATGTGGCAACACGATCAGAACAACGACGTGGAGACAAACCCGATTGCACTCAGGAACAGCCAGGCGATCTTTTTTTTGGATTGATTGATTAAGCGCTTAACCTTACGCCAGCCCTGCCTTTTCGGCTGCCTGATGTGTGATTCTTCTTGTTAGGAATACGTGATGGCCAGCATCATCCTGCGTGCAGCACAGAAAGCCTACGGCGACGCCCCGCCGGTAATCCGCGACGTCGACCTCGCCATCGGCGAGCATGAATTCTGCGTCTTCCTCGGCCCTTCCGGATGCGGCAAGTCCACGCTGCTGCGGGTGATCGCGGGGCTGGAAGATCTCAGCAGCGGCGACCTCTACATCGGCGCCAAGCGCGTCAATGACGTCCCTTCGGCGCAGCGCTCGGTGGCCATGGTGTTCCAGAGCTATGCGCTGTTTCCGCACATGACGGTGTACGAAAACATGAGCTTCGGCCTGACGCTGGCCAAGCTGCCCAAGGCGGAGATCGAGCAGAAGGTGCGCGAGGCGGCGCGCATCCTGCAGCTGGAGGAACTGCTGCAGCGCAAGCCCAAGGAGCTCTCGGGCGGCCAGCGCCAGCGCGTGGCCATCGGTCGCGCCATCGTGCGCCGTCCCGGCGTGTTCCTCTTCGACGAGCCGCTCTCCAATCTCGACGCCACCCTGCGCAGCCAGACCCGCGTGGAGATCGCGCGCCTGCATCGCCAGTTCGAGCAGGCCAGCGTGGTCTATGTCACCCATGACCAGGTCGAGGCCATGACCCTGGCCGACCGCATCGTGCTGCTGCATGCCGGCGCCGATACCCAGCGCTTCGGCAGCATCGCCCAGGTCGGCGCGCCCATGGAGCTTTACCATCATCCGCGCAACCGCTTCGTGGCCGGCTTCATCGGTTCGCCACGGATGAACTTCATGCCCGCCCAGGTGGTGAGCATCCAGGACAACGGCATCCTGGTGCGCCTGCCCGCCACCGGCGAAACCCTGCTGGTGGCGGCACAAGCCAATGGCGTGTTGCCCGGCCAGGACGTGACCCTGGGCGTGCGTCCCGAGCACATGGAAATCGGCCAGCAGGGCAGCCATGCCATCACCCGCGAAGTGGTGCTGGTGGAGCGCCTGGGCGAGCAGACCTACGTCCACCTCGATGAACCCGCCGGCCAGCCGCTGGTGGCCAAGGCACCGGGCGACGCCCGCATCGCCCGTGGCGAGCGTCTGCGCGTGGCCATTGCGCCGGCCTGCGCCTACCTGTTCGATGGCGACGGCGTGGCCCTGGCACGCACACAGGTCCATGGCGCACTGGCGGTGGCGGCCTGAACGCCGCAGCTGCTCCCTCCCCTCTTGCACGCATCACCAGATCAAGGAATCAACATCATGTCATTACGATTGGGTGTCTGTTACTACCCCGAACACTGGCCCGAGACGATGTGGGACAGCGATGCCCAGCGCATGAAGGCGCTGGGCATCCGGCAGGTCCGCATCGGCGAGTTCGCCTGGAGTCGCATCGAACCCTCGCCCGGCGACCTGCGCTGGGACTGGCTGGACCGCGCCATCGAGGTACTGGCCCGCCACGGGCTGGAGGTGGTGATGTGCACGCCCACGGCCACCCCGCCCAAGTGGCTCATCGACCGTCATGACGACGTACTGGCCATCGATGCCCAGGGTCGCCCGCGCGCTTTCGGTTCGCGCCGCCACTATGATTTTTCTTCCGACTCCTACTTCGAGGAATCGCAACGCATCGTGCGCCTGCTGGGCGAACGCTATGGCAAGCATCCCGCCGTCACCGCCTGGCAACTGGACAACGAATATGGCTGCCACCAGACCGTGGTCAGCTATTCGCCCTCGGCGCTGCGTCGCTTCCGCCTCTGGCTGCGCCAGCGCTACGGCAGCATCGATGCGCTCAATGCGGCCTGGGGAACGGTGTTCTGGAGCATGGAGTACCGCAGCTTCGAGGAGATCGATGCGCCGGTGGGCACGGTCACTGAAGCCCATCCCTCGCATCGCCTGGACTATCGCCGCTTTGCCTCCGACGAGGTGGCGCGCTACAACCGCATGCAGGTGGAGATCCTGCGGCCCCTGTCGCCGGGCCGGCTGATGGTGCACAACTTCATGCAGATGTTCCTGGACTTCGACCACTATCCGGTGGCGGCTGACCTCGACGTAGCCAGCTGGGACAGCTATCCGCTGGGTGCACTGGAAGTGATGTGGTTCGACCAGGAAACCAAGGCACGCTGGTTGCGCACCGGCCATCCCGACTTTGCCACCTTCAACCACGACCTGTATCGCGGCATGTCGGCCCAGCCCTTCTGGGTCATGGAGCAACAGCCGGGCCCGGTGAACTGGGCGCAATGGAACCCGCATCCGCTGCCCGGCATGGTGCGCCTGTGGAGCTGGGAAGCCTTTGCCCACGGTGCCGGCTGCGTCTCCTACTTCCGCTGGCGCCAGTGCCCGTTCGCCCAGGAGCAGATGCACGCCGGCCTGAACCGACCCGACAATCGCCTCGACGTCGGCGGCACCGAAGCCGAACGCGTGGCGCATGAAATCACCGCCGTCGAACAGGCCCATGGCAAACTGGCCCAGCCACGCGGCAAGGTGGCACTGCTGTTCGACTACGATGCCAAGTGGCTGCTGGACATCCACTTCCAGGGCATCGATTTCGAATACCAGCGCTTCGTCTTCTCCTACTATTCGACCCTGCGCGGCCTGGGCCTGGATGTGGATATCCTGCCGCTGCACGCCGACCTGGAGGGCTACGCCATGATCGTGGTGCCACCCCTGCCCATCGTGCCGGAGGACCTGCCCGCGCGCATCGCCGGCAGCGGAGCGCAAGCGATCTTCGGTCCGCGCAGCGGCTCCAAGACAGCGTCGCTGCAGATCCCGGCCACGCTGCCGCCCGGTCCCTTGCAACAATTGCTGCCCATGCGCGTGTGGCGGGTGGAATCGCTGCGCCCCAACATCAGCGAGCCGGTCAGCTTCGGTGCGGATGATGGCGTCAGCGGCCATGGCCGGCACTGGCGCGACCTCATCGAAAGCGATGGCCCCGGCCTGCAGACCGTGGCCAGCTTCGCCGACGGCCATCCGGCCATCGTGCGCAAGGAGCGCGTACACTTCCTGGCCAGTATCTTCGACGAGGCACTGACGGCCAGCTACTTCGAGCAGGTCGCCCGCGAAGCCGGCCTGGCACCGCAGCGCCTGCCCGACAGCCTGCGCCTGCAACAGCGCGGCGGCCTGCAGTTCGCCTTCAACTATGGCGACGTGCCGGTCACGCTACCGCAGTCGGAGGGCGCGCAGTTCCTGGTCGGACAGCCTGTCCTGGAACCACAGGGCGTGGCCATCTACCGGATCGCGCAACGCTAGAAAAACGCAACAAGCCGGCCTCACTCTGGAAGACTGCATGGCGGACGATGCTACCGATGCTGCCGATGCCGCCGATGCAAAAGCAGGCAACAGAACCTGCCAGGAACACCAATGACCAAGCTGTTTTGAACCCAACATTCGGAGACAACAATGAACAAGATGATTCGCATGGGTGTGATCGCCGGCTGCCTGGCTGCCACGGCCACCTGGAGCACCCTGGCCAGCGCCGGTACGCTGGCCGTCAATATCGCCTACAAGGGCGCCGTGCAACGCGCCGTCTGGCAATCCACGCTGGATGAATTCAAGAAGGCCAACCCGGACGTGGACATCAAGGTCTCCTTCGTCGAGGAAGAAGCCTACAAGGTGCAGCTGCCCGGCTGGCTCTCGACCCAGGCGCCAGACATCATCAACTGGCACAACGGCGAGCGCATGGCTTTCTATGCCAGCCGCGGCCTGCTGGAAGACCTGAGCGCCGACTGGAAGAAGAACAACTGGGACGCCACCTACGCCTCCACCAAGGAAGCCTCCTCCTGGCAAGGCAAGCAGTACTCGACGCCGACCGTGTACTACTCGTGGGGCATGTTCTATCGCAAGGATCTCTTCAAGAAAGCCGGCATCGCCGCCGAGCCCAAGAGCTGGGATGAATTCCTGGAAGCCTGCAAGAAGTTGAAGGCCGCCGGCATCGCCCCGGTCGCCGTCGGTGGTCGCGATGCCTGGACCCTGGCCGGCTGGTTCGACTACCTGGACCTGCGCATCAACGGCAATGCCTTCCACCAGCAACTCATGGCCGGCGACATCGCCTACACCGATCCGCGCGTCAAGAAGGTCTACAGCGCCTGGAAGAGCCTGATCGACAACAAGGTCTTCATCGACAATGCCCTCTCCTATGACCTCGACGGCGCCCAGCCCTTCCTGTTCCAGGGCAAGGCCGCCATGATGCTCATGGGCACCTTCATCGCCAAGGGCTTCCCGGCCAAGCTGGCGCCGGAGATGGGTTACTTCCAGTTCCCCATCATCGATGCCACCGTGCCCACCGCCGAGGAAGGTCCGACCGAATCCATCCACATCCCGGCCAAGGCACGCAACAAGGCCGAGGCACATCGCTTCATCGCCTTCGTGGGGACGCCGGCGATCAGCGCCAAGCTGGCCGAGGGCCTGGGTTCGCTGCCGGCCAACAGCCAGTCGCCGGCACCGACCGATCCGATCTCGCGCACCGGCTTCGAGATCCTCTCCAATGCCAAGGGTGGTATCGCGCAGTTCTATGATCGCGACATGACCAAGGAGATGGCCGACGAAGGCATGAAGGGCATGCAGAAGTTCATCAGCGATCCGAGCAAGATCGACGACGTGCTCAACGAGCTGGAACAGAGCCGCAAGCGCATCTACAAGAAGTCGTGATCCCTGCCCACCCATCCTGCCCTGCGCGGGATGGGTGGCATGCCTGAACACCGCAGGCGTCTCGACGCGGTGAGATACAAGGAGTACCCGTCATGCTCTCTCCCAGTTCCGCGATGCAGCCATCCACCGAAGCCGCCGAAAGTCCACCAGCCGGCGCCACGGCTGCCCGCCAGAGCGGCGGGCGCAGCGCCGCGCGGCGCAACCGTGCCGCCTTCTGGTTCCTGGCGCCGGCCTGCGTGATGACGCTGGTCTATGTGCTCTACCCTATCCTCTACACGATCTATCTCAGCTTTTTCAGCTGGGATGGCATGACCACGCCTCAGTTCGTGGGCCTGGCCAACTATGTCGAGCTGTTCCATGCACCGACCTTCTACACGGCCCTCAAGAACAACCTGGCCTGGCTGCTGCTGTTCCTGCTGGCCCCCCCCATGGGCCTGGCCATCGCCCTGTACCTGAACCAGAAGGTGCGCGGCATGCGGGTGATGAAGTCGCTCTTCTTCGCCCCTTTCGTGCTCTCGGGGGTAGTGGTGGGGCTGATGTTCAGCTGGTTCTATGACCCCAGCTTCGGCCTGCTCGCGCTGCTGCTGGGTCATGGCATCCCGGTGCTGGGCGACGCGCGCTATGCCACCTTCGGCATCATCTTCGCCGCGCTGTGGCCGCAGACAGCGTATTGCATGATCCTCTTCCTCACCGGCCTGACCGCACTGAACAACGACCAGGTGGAAGCGGCGCGCATGGAAGGCGCCCGTGGCTGGAGCATGCTGCGCTACGTGATCCTGCCGCAGTTGCGTTCGACCACCTTCATGGCGTTCGTGGTGAGCATCATTGGTGCGCTGCGCAGCTTCGACCTGATCTCGGTGATGACCAGCGGCGGCCCCTATGAGAGCTCGACCGTGCTGGCCTACTACGCCTACGACCAGGCCATCAAGTATTACCGCCAGGGATATTCGGCGGCCGTGGCGGTGACGCTGTTTGCCATCATGCTGGTATATATCGTTTATCAATTGCGCCGCATGCTGCGCGCCGAACGCTGAGAAGAAAAGGGACCGCCATGTTTCCGATGCCGATAGAAAAATGGACGCCAACCCAGCGCCTGCTGTATCGCCTATCCCTGCCGGTGGCGCTGGGGATCTGGCTGCTGCCGATGCTGGCCGCGCTGGTGACCTCGATACGTTCCAACGATGAACTGATGGCCGGCAACTACTGGGGCTGGCCACAGGATTTCGCCATGCTGGAGAACTACCGCGAAGCGCTGACCGCCTCGCCCATGCTGCATTACTTCTGGAACAGCTGCCTCATCACCATACCCTCGGTGATGGGCGCCATCGCACTGGCGGCCATGGCCGGCTTTGCCTTGTCGACCTACCAGTTCCGCGGCAACACAGTACTCTTCGCCACCTTCGTGGCCTGCAACTTCGTGCCGCAGCAGATCCTGATGATCCCGGTGCGCGACCTGTCGCTGTCGCTGGGCCTGTTCAATACCATCACCGGGATGATGCT
>Ga0213872_10000981_pt1 | contig 19948 bp, 21 predicted proteins | sample VelepicomBERX_R2_FD_160071 | JGI IMG/M metagenome (GOLD analysis project Ga0213872, IMG submission 160071) | Rhizosphere microbial communities from Vellozia epidendroides in rupestrian grasslands, the National Park of Serra do Cipo, Brazil - RX_R2 | ecosystem: Host-associated > Plants > Roots >...
TTGGTCGGAGTCGTGCGAGCCGGTGGTCTCCTTGATGACGACGGGCGTGAAGCCGCCGCGTTCATCCAGCAGGCCGCGCATCTGCTCGTAGTAGACCTTCTCTTTCGCGTCGAGCGACATGGAGTAGGTGGCTTCTTCCGTCATGACGACGAACAGCGCCGGGTTGATGATGTGGGTACCTTCGCGCAGGATCATGCGCTGCGGACCTTTCTGGCCGCCGTTGCTGAGGAAGGCGCGCACGTCGCGGAAGTCGGCGATGCGCGCGTTATCGGCCAGGGTCTGGCCCGCAGGCAGGTCGAGGCCGTCGCGGGCGAAGACGTAGCCGATGGTGCCCTGGGTAACCGACACCATGGGATGGATATGCACGCGGTACTGGAACGGTGCGAAGAAGTGGAAACCGCCACGGCGCAGTTCAGGCTGCAGGCCCGCTTCGCCATTCAGGGCCAGCAGCCCGCTTTGCACGGAGCCGGATGAGCTCCAGAGTTTTTCAACGACGCCGATGCGGTCGTTGGGGATGTACTTGATGACGCCGGAAATCAACAACAACAGCAGAGCAGCCAACAGAGCCGCGCCAAAGACCATGAGGCTGAATAGCAGGCTTGACATACATACCTTTCGGTTGTGGATAAGACTGGGAATACGGATGCGAATGCGGATGCGTCCAGGCGACGCGCAAGGAGCTGGCGACGTCAGCGTCGCAGCGTGGCCGGAACGGGGAATGGGGGAACATCGTGCGCGCGGGGCGCGGTGAAGACTTCGATTAATGCAGAGTCAAACACGGTATTTGTTATTGCTCTTCAGTGAATGCGTGAAATCATTCTGGCACAAATTCCATGACTTGAAAGGGCGGGCGCCGTGATTAGAGCGCCCGCTCTAAAGCCGCATCAGGAGTGCAGTATGTAGGTGATGCCGTTACTGATCTTGCCGATCAGGGCTGCCTGATTTTCCGGACTCTCGCTGAAGAAGGTCAGCACTTCGTCGCGGCTATGGCCGTGCTGCAGGGCGTCCAGCCAGAAGCTGGTGCCGCTGGCGTCGCCGGCGCGGTGCAGCACGTTCTGGTAGAGCTGGCTGACGTATTGCGCATCGGTGGGCGCGCTGCCGTACATGGCCTGGAATTCCGGACTCATGGCGAAACCGTGCGCCACTGTCTGCAGGCTCATGCCCTTGTCCATGGCGGCGATCCAGAAGCCAAGGCCGTCCTGATCTGGCGTGCGATTGAAGGCGGCCTGATAGAGGCGATACGCCTGGCCGCCGTGGCCGTCGATATCCAGCGCCACGGCATGGTCGGAAAATACCACACGCTCAATGTCGTTCAAGAAGTCGTCGCCATCGGTGCCGCTGGTGGTAGCGGCACCGATGGTGAAGGTGGTGTCATCAGGGATGGCCGCTTTGTTGCCGGCCATGTCCAGGATGCCGCCGCCGATATGCAAGGTGTAGCGCATCCCTAGCTGCAAAGTGAAGCTGGGGTCGAAGCTTACTGTCTGTCCCGACACAAGGCCCTTGTTGCCGTTGTAAGAGTTGAAGGCGTAGCTGCGGCCATTGCTGTCGGTCAGCGTCATCGTCACGTTGGGCGCCAGCGTGATGAGTTCATTGAAGTTCATGACGATGTTGCTGGACAGGCCAACACTGCTGGAACCATTGGCCGGCGACATCGATACCAGCCGGGCGACATATTGATGGCGTACACACCGCTGGTCTGCGCACCTGGCGACAGCCAGCCCGGCGCGCTGTTGTTGGACGAATAGTCGTCCTGGCGCACTTGCAGGGTCACGCTGTAGCTGGTGGTTACGTAGCCGGTCGCCGACAGGTAGTAGTCGCCCGACTGCAGCGGCTCGAAGTTCAGGCCCGAGACGTCGCTCACCAGCTTGCCACCGGCATCGTAGACCGCCAGATCGGGCGGCCAGTTGGTCTGGTCCAGCGAGGTCGTGAACTGATAGTGCTGGCCGGCGTCGGCGTGGAAGCGGAACCAGTCTGCGTCGCGGTAGGTTTCGAAATTGCCACTGGTTGGCGTATTCAGCAACAGATGACCAGTGGTATAAGAAAATAAGGGTCGTGGATTGTAACTTAATGTTGCAGCTTGAAAACTATTCAATTCTCACAAGGGAGAAACGGAAGAAACGCGGTCTATAATTGCCTCGTCTACAACGGAGATCCGCCCATGAAGCCTGCCCTTGCCGCCTTGCTGCTGAGCTGCGCCGCCGCGCGCGTGCTCGCGGGCGACCTGGTCATGCTGGCGCCGGTCGATCAGGCCATGCCGATCGTGCGTTTTCAGGATGGGCGGCTGGCCGGCGGCGTGCTGAAGGACGTGGGCGACGCCATTGCGCAGCGCCTGGGGCGGCACGCGGTGTATCTCAACGCCGATGTGCCGGAGGTGAAGCCGATGCTGACTTCCGGTCGCGCCGATGTCATTTGCTATGTGATCCCATCGTGGATCGATGGCGATTACAACTGGAGCAGCGCGCTGATTCCGGACGCCGAGATGGTGGTGGCACGCATAGGTTCACCATCGGTCCATTCGCTGCGCGATTTGCGCGACCGTCCGGTGGCGACCGTGGCGGGCTATCGCTATCCGCGGGTGGAACAAGTGCTGGGGGTGCACTTTATCCGCACCGAAGCGGAGAGTATTGAGAAAGCACTACAGCAGCTGACAGACGGCCGGGTACAGTACGCCATCATCGCCGAGAACCAACTGGCCTATCTGCAGCACAATAACCCCGAGCTGAAGGTGCGGCCGGACCTGGTGTTCTCCGCCTTCAAGGCGCAATGCGCCATGTCGCACAAATCGCAAGTGCCTTTTACAGAATTCAACCGCGCCATCGACGCCATGCTGAGCGATGGTACAGTTGACCAGATCCTGGCGCGCTATCGCTAACCAAAAACAAATCATTCATGAAGCTGACATTTGGTATCGCCGCGCTGCTGCTCGGCTCCGCCGCGCATGCGGAAGAACCCATTTACACCGGCAAAGATGACTGCCGTTTCGTCAACCCGTCGCCTGAGCACTTCGATAAAGGCGAATGGCATTGGGATGGCGCCTGTACCGATGGCTATGCCAGTGGGCCTGGCGCCCTGATCTGGAATGTAAATGGCAAACCGCATGGCGGTTACGAAGGCTCGCTGGTGCGCGGCAAGGCTGAAGGCCAGGGGCTGTTGATGTTCCCGGAAGGAGACACGCTGTCAGGTCACTTCGAAAACGGTGAAGCGGCAGGCCTGGTCGAACGCAAATACAAGAGGCAGGGTACTTATCGCGGCGAATGGCACCACGGGCAAGCAAACGGTGCGGGAGAATGGCACTACGGTTTAGGTCTTCATTTCAAGGGCAATTTCAAGGATGGAGAACCCTTTGGGGAAGGCGTTCTCACCTATCCTGACAAAAGAAGCGTGACCGCAGTCTTCCCAGATGGGAAGGCTGAAACGAATCCGAATGCCCGCAGCTACTCGTTGACCAAGCAGGGCAACACCATGTCCGTAGCTGACCGCTATACAGTCGCATACAACTTTACTATGCCGGCCGACAAATCATGGGATGAGCTGACGCCAGAACAGAAGGCGGAAGTCAAACGCCCTTACGTCGTCTTATTGAAAGAGGATGAACCACCGTATCCTGTCGGCGGCAGTAAGAGAATGTATAACTACTTCAGTGAGGTGGCCAAACGAACGGATTCCGATTGGCACTTTGAGGCTTATGCTTTAATCGATGCCAGCGGCCACGTCGCCGGTCTCAATATTCTTGAGGCCCCGTCACAAGAGATGACGCAAATATTGAAGGCCGTGCTGGTGCAGCAAAAATTCAAGCCAGCCAAATGCTCCGGCGAGCCTTGCCCGATGTTCTATGCTCTGCAGGTTCACGGGCTTCCCTAGAACCAGCCGGACGACCTTCCTATCCCGTGCCGCCCGGACCTGGTTCACTTTGATGGAAGATTAGTGCGCGTCGGCGGATGGCGCTTTCGGTGGGGTGACCTTGCGCATCAGCGGGACCATTGCGGTGGCGATGATGAAGGCGGCCATCACCAGCAGGAAGGTGTCGCCAAAGGTCTGCGTTTGCGCTTCGCGGAAGGTCAGCGACCACAGTTGACGTACCGCGCCTGCCTGCGCACTGGCGGCATCCGCGCCCCAGGCCATCAGGTTGCCCGTCACGCTGGTCAGGGTTTGCGACATCGCTTCGTTGGTGCTGTTGAGGTGTTCGGCCAGGCGCAGGAAGTGCATGTTGGTACGGTCGTTCAGCACCGTGGCACACACCGCGATACCGATTGCGCCGCCCAGGTTGCGCATCAGATTGAACAGGCCGGAGGCCAGTTTCAATCGCTCCGGCGCCAGGCCGCCCAGCGTCAAGGTCACGGTCGGTGCGACGGCGAACTGCTGGGCCGCGCCGCGCAAGGCTTGCGGCAGCATCAGCTGCGCGGCGCCCCAGTCATGGGTGATCGGCGCGAACTCTTTCATCGACAGGGCAAACAGGGCCAGGCCGAACATCATCAGCCAGCGCAGGTCGACGCGGTTGGCCAGGTAGGAGTAGATCGGGATCGACATGATCTGGAAGATACCGGTCGAGAAAATCGCCAGGCCGATCTCCAGTGCGCTGAAACCACGCACGCGGCCCAGGAACAGCGGCGTCAGATAGATGGTGGCGAAAATGCCGATGCCGGTGACGAAGGAGAAGAAGCAGCCCAGTGCAAAGTTACGGTCCTTGAGCGCGCGCAGGTCCACCACGGGGTGCTCGTAAGTCATGCTGCGCCAGATGAAGCCGATGCCTGACAGGCCGGCGAGCCATGCGGTGATCAGGATGGTCTGGTCGCCAAACCAGTCCCAGCGCGGGCCTTCTTCCAGCGTGTATTCCAGGCAGCCGAGGAAGACCGCCATCAGTGCCATGCCGAGATAGTCGGCATTACGCAGCAGCGAGACGTTGGGGCGGTCGATCTTGACCAGCATCGGCACCACGAAAGTGACGAACAGGCCAGGCGCCAGGTTGATAAAGAACAGCCAGTGCCAGTTGAAGTTATCGGTGATCCAGCCACCCACCGTTGGGCCCAGCGTTGGCGCCAGCGAGGCCAGTGCGCCAACTGTGGCGGCAGCGACCACGCGGTTTTTACCCTGGAAGAAAAAGAACGCGGTGGTGAACACCATCGGAATCATGGAGCCGCCCAGGAAGCCTTGCGCGGCGCGGAAGGCGATCATGCTCTGGATGTTCCAGGCCAGGCCGCACAGCATGCTGGTGATGGTGAAGCCTGCAGCGGAAGCAGCGAAGAGCCAGCGGGTGGACATCACGCGCGACAGCCAGCCGGACAAGGGGATGACGATGATCTCGGCGATCAGATAGGCGGTTTGCACCCACACCGTTTCGTCGGCGCCGGCGGAGAGGCCGCCGCCGATGTCGCGCAGCGAAGCGGAAACGATCTGGATGTCCAGCAGGGCGATGAACATGCCGACGCACATGGTGGCAAAGGCAGCCACCTTCTGGGTCATGGTGAGGACGGGAGGCTGCCAGGGTGCTGGCGCGGCTGGCGCAGCGACGTCTGCGGCGGCTGATGTGGCGGCGCTCATGGCTTGGCCTTTTCGTCACCGCCGCGCACGTCGATTTCTGCCGTCACCGACAGGCCGGGACGCAGGGTGCCGAGGGTGCCGTCTTTTTCATCGAGCAGAATCCGTACCGGCACGCGCTGGACGATCTTGGTGAAGTTGCCGGTGGCGTTTTCCGGCGGCAGGACGCTGAATTGCGCGCCGGTGGCCGGGGCCAGGCTGGCCACGGTGCCATGGAACACACGGCCCGGCAGCACGTCGGCTTCAACGGTGACGCGCTGGCCGGGACGGAAGTGCGCCAGCTGGCCTTCCTTGAAGTTGGCGTCCACCCACAAGCCGTGCGCGGGCACCACGGAGACGAGCGCATTGCCGACCGTGGCGTAGGCGCCATCGCGCGCACGGCGGTTGCCGATGGTGCCGTCGATTGGCGCGCGGATCACGGTGTATTCCATATTCAGTTTGGCCAGGTCACGCTCGGCAATCGCCTGCTCCAGCGCGGCCTGCGCCTGCTGCTTGCGGGTGGCGATGACGTCCAGTTCGCGCTGCGCGGCGGTCAGCTGGGCCTGGGCTTTCTGATCGTTGGCCAGGGCCTGCTTGTATTCGGCGTCGGCCTTCTGCGAACTTTGCAGCGAGACGGCGGCCTTGGCGGACAGGTTCTGGTAGCGTGACTGGTCGTCGCGGGCGCGGGTGGTTTCGGCGCTGGCGGCGGTGATGCCTGCATGCGCCTGGGCGATCACGGCCTGCTGCAGATTGCTGGTAGCGTCCAGGTTGGCCAGGTTGGCGCGCGCGGCATCGACGGCGCCTTCGGCCTTGGCCAGCGCGGCGCGGTAGTCACGGTCGTCGATGGTGGCCAGCACGTCACCTTTATGCACTTGCTGATTGTCGATCACGTTGACCTTGGCCAGGTAGCCTGCGACCTTCGGCGCGATCACCGTCACGTCGCCACCCACGTAGGCGTCGTCGGTCTCCTCCAGGTAGCGGCCTTCGCTCCACCAGTGAATGCCATAGCCTGCTGCGCCGATACCAGCAGCAATCAGCACTGCCGCGATGATGGCGCGTTTGCGCTTGCCCGCTGCGTTGGCGGGGAGAGAGATTACCTGGCCATTGTCGGAGGCGGTGGTTGCGGTGGCGGTCATGTCAGGACTCCTTGAAGATATTGAGATATTGAGATATTGAGGATCAGGCGGCAGCGGCAAAGTTGGCGGCTAAAACGGCTGCTGCACGTTTTTCGGCGGCGCGCTCGAGGCGGCGGCGCATGTTTTCGGTGGCGGCGGGACCGGGCACGAAGGCGTGGCGGTCAGTGCTGATGGGCTGCCCGCTGTTGATATCCACCAGACCGGTGCGCACGTCTTCGCCGGTGACTTCATCGCGCAAGACCACGGACCTGCCACCGGCGGCAAAGTGCTTGTTGCCCCAGGCGCCCAGCGTCAGCAGCACCGGCAGGAAATCGCGGCCTGCTGCGGTCAACAGGTATTCGTAACGGGGCGGCTTGGCGCAGTAAGCGCTGCGCTCCAGCAGGCCCGCTTCCACCAGGTCGTTGAGGCGGCGCGTCAGCATATTGGGCGCGATGCCCAGGCTTTTCTGGAAGCCGTCGAAGCGCGTTTCGCCATAAAAGCAGTCGCGCAGAATCAGGATGCTCCACCATTCGCCCACCTTGCTCAGGCTGCGGGCGACGGGGCATGGCACGGCACTGAAATCTTTCTTTTGCATCAAGGACTCCCGACTAAAAATTTATTAGTTGCGATCACAATGATTGAAGCATATACTGACCTCTATCAAGTTGCAAGTAACTTTTTTTTGGAGAAGCCACATGGACCAGATGCACGATGCCCTTTCCTCCCGGCAGCCAGGCAAGCTGCGCCTCAGCACCCTGGCGACGGCCGGATTGCTGGCGCTGACGGCGCTGACCGGCTGCGCGGTGGGGCCGGAATACAAGCAGCCGGCGGCCCCGCTGGCGGCAGAATTTCATACTGCATCGGCGCTGGCCGCGCGCAAGGCGGAACTGCCTGCGCCACCGCTGGACCAATGGTGGGTGGGCTTTCAGGATCCGGACTTGCAGCGCATCGTGACGCGCGTGCTGGAACAGAATCTGGATCTGGCGGCGGCGATGGCGCGGGTCGAGCAGGCGCGCGCGGTGTCGCGCGAGGCGGAGGCAAATCTGCTGCCGCAAGGTTCGGTGAATGCCAGCGTGCTGCATCAGCGCCAGTCACTCAACAGCCCGGAAGGCCGGCTGGCCAGCCACGCGCCCGGCTATAACCGCGAGCAGACTTTGTATAACGCAGGCCTCGGCGCGAGCTGGGAACTGGATGTGGCGGGCGGCTTGAAGAAAGCCACGGAGCGCGCCAGTGCGGAAGTGCAGGCAGCGGAGGCTGATCGTCTGGGTGTGCGCGTGTCGGTGGCGGCGGAAGCGGCGGATGCCTACTTCCGCGTGCGTGGCGCGCAGCGCCGCATCGCGCTGGCGCAGGAGGAAGTGGCGACCAATGGGCATCTGCTGCAGCTGGTGCGCCTGCGTCTGGCCGATGGCCTGGCTTCGAGCCGGGAGGCGGCGCAGGCGGAAGCGCTGGTAGCGCAGTCGCGCGGCACCATTCCACCTTTGCGCATTGAGCTGGAAACGCAGCTTAACCGTCTCGATGTGCTGATGGGCGCGGCGCCGGGCACCTATGCTGCGGAGCTGTCCGCGCCTTCGCACGCGGAGGCCAGGGTGCCGGCAATCGCCTTGTCGCAAGGGCCTGCGGATCTGCTGCGCCGCCGTCCGGACGTGATCGCGGCGGAGCGCCGTCTGGCCGCGACCAATGCGCAGATCGGCGAGGCGATGGCGGAGTATTACCCGAAGGTGAGCTTGTCGGCCCTGCTGGGCGTGACGAGCCTGGGCAGCAGCGGCTTGCTGTCGGCGGCTTCGCTGCAGCCGCAAGTCGGCGCCGGCCTGCGCTGGCGTCTGTTCGACTTCGGCCGCATCGATGCGGAAGTGGCGCGCGCCAAAGGTGTGAATGCGGAGGCGCTGGTGGCGTATCGCAAGGCGGTATTGCGCGCGGCGGAGGATGTGGAGAATGCGGTGGTCACCTTGACGGAGCTGGAGGCGCAGCACGGTGAGCTGGTGGACGAAGTGGATGCGCATGTGCGGGCGCGCGATGCTTCGGAGCTGGCGTACAAGGGCGGTGCGGTCAGCCTGTTCGAGGTACTGGAAGAACAGCGGCAGCTGCTGGCTTCCCGCGACCAGATGGCGCGCGTGAATGCGGACAACGCCCGCGCGGCGGTGGCAACCTTCCGCGCAGCGGGCGGCGGCTGGTGATCAACTAAGCGTGTCGGCCCAGATGTTGCGCGCCCAGTTCATGGCGTACTCGCCTTCCAGCGCACTCGGGCCGGCGGAGACGCCGCCGGAACCTGGCACCACCAGCAGGGTCTTCTTCCCGGCGTCGTAGGCGTGGACCGAGGCGACGTGGATCACGTCCTTGTCGGAGACGAAGCTGTAGCAGGTGTTGGTGAGCATGGGGCGCGCTTCGGGCGCACGTCCAGCCAGCAGATCCACCACGGCGGCGGCGCAGACCTTGGCGTGCTGATTGGCCATGTGGGCGGACTTGGGCATCAACGGCGCGGTCATGATGGCGTCGCCCAGCACGTGAATGTTCTTCACAGCGGTCGATTCAAAGGTGAGGAAGTCCACGGAGCACCAGCGGCCGTTGGCGTTGGCCAGTCCGCTCTGCACGGCGATGGCGCCTGCGCGCTGGGGCGGGATCACGTTGAGCACATCAGCCTTGACCTGATCGCCTATCTCGGACATCGCAGCACGCGTGCGCGCATCCACGTCGGCGGTGTTGAAGCCGGGACGGTATTCGATGATGTCGCTGTAGCGCTCTTTCCAGACGCGCTTGAACAGCGGGCCTTTGGAGACGACGTCTTCGTTGGCGTCCAGGATCAAGACCTTGGAGCGTGGCTTGGAGCGGCTGAAGTAGAAGGCGATCTGCGAGGCGCGTTCGTACGGCCCAGGCGGGCAGCGGTATGGCGCGGGCGGGATGGTCATGGCGAACACGCCGCCATCCGGTATGGCTTGCAGCTGCGCGCGCAGGGCGAGAGTTTGCGGACCGGCCTTCCAGGCGTGCAGCACGCTATCTTGCGCATCTTGGCGCTGCATGCCGGGGAGCTGGTCCCACATGAAATCAACGCCGGGGGAGACGATCAGACGGTCGTATTTGAGCGTGGCGCCGCCGGCCAGCAGCACACTGCGCTGGTTTGCGTCGATGGATGTGACGCTGTCCTGCAACAGGCGGATGCCGTGCTTGCTGGTTAAATCGTCATAGCCCATGGTCAGGTCGGCCAGCGTGCGCGAGCCTCCCAGCACGAGATTGGACAACGGGCAGGAGATGAATTGCGGATTGGGCTCGATCAGGGTGACGTCGATCGCACCGCCGCTCCACATGCGGATGTATTTGGCGGCTGTGGCGCCGCCGTAGCCGCCGCCTACCACGACGACTTGCGGTCTGGCTGAGCCGGAGACGGTTGCGCAGCCGACGGTGGATGCCAGCACCACGCCTGCGCCGGCGGCTTGTATGAATTGGCGGCGTTTCATGTCGGCCTCCTATTTCTTTTGGGCGGAGAAGTAAGCCGCCAGTTGTTCAATCTGTTCGTCGGTGTAGCCGCGCGCGATCTGGGTCATGATGGTGGACTGGCGGGCGTTGGTTTTGAAGGCGCGCAGGCTGTCGGCGAGTGTCTGGCGGGGCTGGCCTGCCAGTGCGGGGATCGTAGTGCCCTGGGTGGCGCCGTTGGTGCCGTGACAGGCGACGCAGGTGGCGGCGAGGCGCGCGCCTTGCGGCAGCTGGGGAATTTCGGCCGCAGCAGCGGTGGCGGTGACTATGGCGCTTGCGCTGGCTAGCAACAGGATCGTGGCTTTCATCTGCATGATGTCTCCTTCTTCATGGACGGACTCCGGGCGATTCGATCGGCATGCCTTTGTCGCGCAGCGCCAAGTATGCCTCCAGGTCGATCAGTTCCGGCGCACCGTAAGGCGGGATTCCGGCGCGCACACCGCTGATGCAGTTGCGCAGGCGGCGTTGCAGGGAGCCGACGGCCTGCCATTCGAGGCGGTAGATCGGGTACGCGGCGGCGTGGGCTTGCGGGATGGTGCTGCTGGCCAGGTGCTTGCCCCAGCGCTGATCGTGGCACTGGGCGCAGGACAGGTTGAGTTGGCCGATGCGCTGGGTGTAGAGTTTTGCGCCGCGTGCGGCGGCTTCGGCTACCTGCTTGTCTTCAGGTGGGCTGACGGGCAGGCCGCGTGATTGCAGGGCGAGATAGCTTTCAAGATTGAGCAGGTCTTCGCTTTCGAGCTTGAGCGGCGCGGATTGCTGACGCCGTTCGCGGCACAGGTTGATGCGCTGGGCGAAGTTGATGACGCGGCCGCTGGTTTGGTCGAACGCGGGGAAGCGGGCGGCGACGCCGCGCATGCTGGTTTTGGCGTCGCCGTGACAAGCGGCGCAGGACTTGGCGCTGCGGCCTGCTGGCGTGTTCCATAGCGTTTCGCCGCCGGAGACCCAGAGCATGGCAGGGTTGAGCGAGTCGTCACGCTGCATGGCCTGAGTGGAAGGACTCATGAAATCGGCGCCGGAACGGCGGTCGTCGGCTGGCGCAGTGGCGCTGGCCAGCGCGGCGACGAACAGGATGGTGGCGCTGATTCGTTTCATGCTGCGCTCACCGTGATGGCCATTTTTTCGGTCTGGGCGAAGCCGTTGTCGCCTTCCCAGCTGAATTCCAGGGTTCCGGTTTCTGTAGCGACGGTGAAGAAGCCCAGGTAGGGATTGGCGGAGATGGCCTGATGCAGCTCGACGGCGAAGACTTGTTCGCCGTTGTAGCGGCAAGTAAAGCGGTGGATGATGTCACGTGGGACGATCTTGCCATCGGCGCCGGGACGGTAGCCGGTTTCCATCGGGTGCGCGATCAGGGCGCGGATTTCGATGATCTCGCCTTGCTTCGCCGCTGGCGGCATGTGGATCAGGGCGCGGGCCATCAGGGGGCCTCGCCTTCAATGCAGGCGGCCAGCGTGACGATGACGTCAACGCCTTGCGACCAGTAGCTGCCGTCGTTCATGCGGGCCAGGGCGATCAGGCGCTGGGAGGTGGCCAGGCGGATGCGGGTGGAGACTTCGGCTTTGCCTGCGCGCGGACCCAGCGTGAATACGGCGACGTCGGTGTTGGGGTTCTTTTCGTTGAAGATGGCGATGGCGGTGACGTGGTCTGCTGCGGTCATCGGGCTGTCAACGCGGATCGTTACCGGGACGGCGTTGCCGTTGTCGACCAGTTGAGCGATGTCGAATTTGATCTTGCCGGTTTTGTGGGCCGCGCCGCCGGTGAAGCGGGAGATGGCGGCTGCCATTTCGTCGGGTGTCGCGCTGGCGGGGCGGGCCAGCAGGATGGCAATCGCACCCAGGGCTTGGCGGCGGGTGATGCTCATTCTTCCGCTCCCTCGGTGCGCAGGGTTTGCAGCCAGGCGATGACGTCTTCGATCTGCTGGGCGTCGAGGATGGTTTTGCCTTGCTGGGCCGGCGCGACGTGCTGCAGGCCTTCTACCCGGAAGTAAGCAGGCATGATGGTGTCAGCGTTGAAGCGACTGGCGTCGACCATCCGCAGGCGCAGCTGGGCGGCGGACCAGCGCTCACCAGCGCCAGCAAGGTCGGGAGCGAGGTCGCCCTGGAAGCGTTCCTCGGGGATGGGGGCGGTGTGGCATAGCAGGCAGAGGCCTATCTGGCGGTTGGCGGCGATGGCGCGGCCGCGTGCAGCATCGCCCGTTAAGCCAGCCAGCGGGGCGGGAATGCCGTCGCCGATGACCGTGTATCGCGCCAACGCAGCGCCGCGAGGCGGCCCGGCCGACGCGGGCGCGAGCTTTACTGGCGGCTCAACCGACGATGCACTGGTCGGGGCAATGGCTGCAACGGCCTGCGCGGCCGCCAGCGCCAGGATCAGCGCGGCGGCGGGGAGATGCACGGGACGGGGCATGGCGGACGGCGAACGTCGGCGGGCTGTGCCTCAGGCCTTCTTCAGGCTGTGGTTCTTGAGCGGCAGGTCGCGCACACGTTTGCCGGTGGCGGCGAAGATGGCGTTCAGCACCGCTGGCGCGGCGACGGCAATCGTCGGCTCGCCTACCCCGCCCCAGAAACCTCCGGATGGCATGACGATCGTCTCCACCTTGGGCATCTCGGCCATCTTCAGCACTTGATAGCTGTCGAAGTTCTGCTGTTCCATCTGGCCATCCTTGAGCGTGCATTCGCCGTACAGCGATGCCGACAGGCCGTACACGAACGAGCCCTCCACCTGCGCTTCGATCTGCTGCGGATTCACCGCATAACCGGGGTCGGTGGCGGCGACGATGCGGTGGATCTTGACCTTGCCGTCCTTGCTGACCGAGACTTCGGCACATGCGGCGACGTAACTGCCAAAGCCCATGGTCTGCGCCAGGCCGCGATACACACCTTTCGGCGCAGGCTTGTTCCAGCCGATGCGCTCGGCCACCGCGTTCAGCACGGCCAGGTGTTTGGGATGCTCGGCCATCAGCTTGCGGCGCAGCGCCAGCGGATCCTGTTTGGTGGCGTGCGCGATCTCGTCGATGAAGCATTCGAGGTAGATCGTGTTCTGATTCAGGTTCACGCCGCGCCAGAAGCCCGCAGGCACCGGCGGATTGCGCATGGCGTGGTCCACCAGCAGATTGGGGAAGCTGTAGCCGATGGAGGCTTCCGGTCCCGGTGGATTGAGGCCCTGGAATACCACGGGATCCTTGCCATCCTTGAGCGTCTGCCCCAGCGAGACCAGGATCGACTGGCCGGACAGGCGCATGTGCAGCGCGGTCACGTTGCCCTTGTCATCCAGCCCGGCGGTCAGCTTGCATTGGGTGACGGGGTGGTAGCGGCCGTGCTGCATGTCTTCTTCGCGGGTCCAGATCAACTTGATCGGGGTGCCGGGCATCTCTTTCGCGATCAGCACCACCTGGCGCACCCAGTCATGCGTGGCGCCGCGACGGCCAAAGCCGCCGCCCAGATGGATCTTGTAGACGTCGCACTGCGGCGCAGGCAGGCCTGCCGCTTCGGCGGTGGCGGCCAGCGCGGCCTCACCGTTCTGCGTGGGGGTCCAGACTTCGCAGCGTTCCGGGGTCCACTTGGCGGTGGCGTTCATCACCTCCATGGTGGCGTGGTTCTGGAACGGGAAGGAGTACACCGCTTCCAGCTTGCGCGGCGCGGAGGCCAGCGCTGCATGGACGTCGCCATTGCTGTTGCCGACGACGGCCTCTTTCGCGTCCAGACCTTCCTTGAGCATGGCGGCGATGTCGGCGCTGCTCAGGTGTGCGTTGGGGCCGTTGTCCCATTCAATCGGCAGGGCCGCCAACGCGGACTTGGCGCGCCACCAGGTGTCGGCCACCACGGCGACGGCGCTGTCACCGACCTGCAGCACTTTCTTCACGCCGGGCTTGTTGGCGATGGCGGCGGCGTCGAAGCTCTTTACCTTGCCGCCGAAGACAGGGCAGTCCTTGATGGCGGCGTTCAGCATGCCGGGCAGCTTGATGTCCATGCCGTAGATTTGCCTGCCGGTGGTCTTGTCGACCGTATCCAGGCGCGCGAGGCGCTTGCCGGCCAGCTTCCAGTCCTTGGGATCCTTGAGCGCCACGTCGGTCGGCTGCGTCAGTTTGCCGGCAGCGTCGGCCACCTTGCCGTAGCTGACCTTGCGGCCGGATGGGGTGTGCGTGATGACGCTGTTCGCGGCGTGGCATTCGGCCACCGGCACCTTCCATTCGTCAGCGGCGGCCTGCACCAGCATCATGCGCGCGGCGGCGCCGCCCTTGCGCACGTAGTCGTTGGATTCGCGGATGCCGCGCGAGCCGCCAGTCGAATAGCTGCCCCACACGCGCTTGCGCGCGAGGTTGGCGCCGGGCGTGGGATATTCGGTGGTGACCTTGCTCCAGTCGGCGTCCAGTTCTTCCGCCACCAGCTGGGCCAGGCCGGTCAGGGTGCCCTGGCCCATTTCCGAACGGGCGATGCGGATGACGATGGTGTCGTCGGGCTTGACGACCACCCAGGCGTTGACCTCGGGCGGCATGTCGGCGGCCTGCGCCTCTTCAAACGGAATATGGAAGGCGACCATCAGGCCGCCCAGTGCGGCGCCTTTAAGGAAGCCACGGCGCGAGGACGAGAGAACGGCGCTCATGCTTTGCTCCCTTCGATGCGCTGGATATCCAGGCCTGCGGTCTTGGGATCGCCGCCGCGCACGGCAACGTGAATCGCCTTGCGTACGCGGTTGTAGGTGCCACAGCGGCAGATATTGGTCATGGCCGCATCGATGTCGGCATCGGTGGCCTTGGGCTTTTCCTTGATCAGGGCCGCTGCGGCCATGATCATGCCGGACTGGCAGAAGCCGCACTGCGGCACGTCCAGCGCGGCCCAGGCTTTTTGAATCGGGTGGGAGCCATCGGGCGACAGGCCTTCGATGGTGGTGATCGTCTGCTTGGCGGTGACGGCGGCGGCGGGATAGACGCAGCTGCGGGTGGCCACGCCGTCGATATGTACGGTGCAGGCGCCGCATTGCGCGATGCCGCAACCGTATTTGGTGCCGGTCATGCCCAGCTGTTCACGCAGAACCCAGAGCAGCGGCGTGTCGTCCTCCGCCTCGTATTCGTGCACCTTGCCGTTGACGTTCAGCTTCGCCATGCCTGTCTCCTTTATTGGTCTGCGGATTGACAGCTGGTGATGGTACACCCGTAACTGAAACTTTGCATCCTCCTTACAGAAGGCCCGCCAACACCTCCTGCGACAACCAGGTTTGCAGATAGCCGGCCAGCGCCAGCATGTTGTCCTCGCCCGTCTGTTCGCACACCTCGCCGAAGCTGGCGCCCCAGGCGATGCTTTGCAGGGCTTGCGCTTCCTGCTGCGGCAGCGAGCGGAAATGCGGCTGGCCGGCGTGGCGCCAGACCAGCCAGTGGCCGATGCGTTCGGACTCCTGCGCTTCCGGCGGTTCGTGGCCATCTTCCAGCGCGCGCCACAGGGCGGGCGCGTTCCAGGCCAGCGGCAGCTGCTGCACGGAGGGATGCTGGACAAAGCGCAGCTCTTCCCAGGTTTCCGGCGCGACGTCCTGCAGCGCGGCGGCGGATAGCGGCGCGCGGTCTTCGGCGTCGAAGGCCAGGCCCAGGGTCCATTCAAAACGCGCCAGCTCGGCCACCACAGGATGATCGGGCAGCGTCTCGGCCAGGTGCGCGGGGAAGCCTGCGCCATACCAGCGCAGGTTGCTGGTTTTGGAAGGATGCGCGGCGATGTAGCCATCCGCCAGTTCGGCAAACAGCTCGTCGCCAAGGTAGCTCCAGGTCTTGTCGAAGGCGGTGGCGAGCGCTTCGCGCAGGCGGGCGCGGTAGGCGCGATGGTAGATGGCCAGGCGATCGGCGGCGCTCAGGCCCTGCTGGGCGCGCACGGAGGCGCTGATGGCGGCGGTGAGCTCGGCGCCCTCCGGCGTGGTCAGATCGGCCAGCAGGTAGTCCTGGAAGGCGTGCTGGATCGCGGCGAATGTGTTCATGCGGCCTCCCGTTCGGCGGCGACGGCGCCGGCCAGCGCGCGGGCGCGGGCCAGTTCTGCGCTCAGTTCCGCCAACGGCGGGATATGGTCGTCGCGTTCGATCATGGTGGCGACGGGGCCGAAGCGGCGCAGCGCGTCGGCGTATAGCGCCCACACGGGATCGGCCACCGGCTGGTCGTGGGTGTCGATGATGCAGCCTTCCTGCACGCTGTGGCCGGCCAGGTGGATTTGCTGCACGCGGCGCGCAGGCAGTCCGGCCAGATAGGCTTGCGGATCGAAACCATGATTGACGCTGCTGACGTAGACGTTGTTCACGTCCAGCAGAATCAGGCTGTCCGATTCCTCCGCCACGACGGTGACGAACTCCCATTCGCGCATGCTGTCGGCCTGGAAGGCGACGTAGCTGGACACATTCTCCAGCAGCAGCGGGCGTTCCAGCACCTCCTGCACGCGGCGCACATTGCGCGCGACGATGGCGACGGCTTGTTCGGTGAAAGGCAGGGGCAGCAGATCGTGCATGTTCAAGCCGTGCATGCCGGTCCAGCACAGGTGGTCGGACACCCACAGCGGCTGGACCTGATCGATCAACTTCTTCAACGCGCGCAGGTACTGCTCCGACGGCCCTTGCGGCGTACCGACCGACATCGAGACACCATGCATCACCACCGGATAGTCCTGGCGGATGCGCTCCAGCATGGCCAGCGGTTTGCCGCCGGGGACCATGTAGTTCTCGGACAGGATCTCGAACCAGTCCACGCCGGATGTGGCAGGCGTGGTGCCGATGATGTCGTGGTAGTGCGCGGGGCGCAGGCCCAGTCCGAATCCGGGCGACGGCTGCGGCATTGAAGAAGTCATGGCAGGGCCGGATTACTTGTCGAGGTCGACGATCTTGCCTTTCTTGGCGAAGCAGGCGCCGGCCTTGGTGGCCAGGAAGCCGTGGCCCTTGCAGGTGTTCTGGCCCTTGCAGGCGTTTTCCGCCGTGGCGCAGTCGCTCTGGCCTTTGCAGCTGTTGATGCCGGCGCAGTGCACGGTGTCGTCGGCGCTGATGCTGGTGGTGGCGGCGATGGCGGTGGACGACATGGCCAGGGTGGCGACGGTGGCGGCCATGGCGGCGAAGCGGGAAGCGTGGTTCATCTTGTTCTCCAGTAGATTCAGTTTAAGTTGGTGGTCCACCAGGCGGTGTACTGTCCTGGCTTGGGCTGTCTGTCGCATTGGGTCAAGGATTACTTACACACTTTTTAAAATTATTTTTTCGCCTCGCTATAATGTCTGCTCAATCATCCCGGAAGCCGATCCATGCGCAAGATTCTGATTGCCCTGCTGCCCCTGCTGTTGGCCGGCTGTGTCGACGACACGGCGTCGTACCGCAGCAATGGCGGCGGCCTGTCCATTACCGTGCACCGCGCCCAGGAGCATCTCTGGAGCAATGACGTGACGGTGGAGGTGGTGGTGGCGCGCGAGCCGGATTGCCAACGCCGCGTGGAGCTGGGCGTGATTCCGGCCGATGAGGTGGAATTCGAGCTGCTGTCGCCAGGCGACGATCAATGGTATCTGCGGGCGGGCCAGCAGCTGTGGCAGTTCGAGACGGTCAACTGCACGCAGTACGAGGAAGCCAAGGGCCAGCCCGGCCAGCTGCTGGGTACGTACAAGGTGGAGGCGGGAAAACTGCTGTTTGAGCCAGCCAAACAGGCTGCGGCCCCGGCGCCTGCGCAGGCGGCCGAGGCTCCGCAGGAGCAGTAAGCCCCTGCGCTCACGCTGAGAAAGTTTAGCTGTGATTCAGCTGTGCGCCAGTGCGATGCGCTGGCGTTGCGGTGCTGCCGCCATCGCGCGGCGCGGCGACGCCGACTGCGCTTCGGCGACATTCAGGCGGAAGCGCGCCACCAGTTGCGCCAGGGTGGCCGACTGATCCTGCAGGCTGGCGGCTGCCGCGGCGGCCTGCTCCACCAGCGCGGCGTTCTGCTGCGTGACCGAATCCATTTCCGTGATCGCCTGGTTGACGTGGCCGATGCCGGTGCTCTGCTCGCGCGAAGCGTCCGCGATCTCCGCCATGATGTGGGTGACGCGCTGCACGCTGTCCACCACTTCGCGCATGGTGGTTCCCGCTTCCGTCACCAGACGTCCGCCGCAATCGACGCAATCGACCGACTCGCCGATCAGGGACTTGATCTCCTTGGCTGCCGCCGCCGAGCGCTGCGCCAGGTTGCGCACCTCCGAGGCCACCACGGCAAAGCCACGGCCCTGCTCCCCGGCGCGCGCCGCTTCCACTGCCGCGTTCAGGGCCAGGATGTTGGTCTGGAAGGCGATGCCGTCGATGACCGAAATAATGTCGACGATCTTGCGCGAGGCGGCGTTGATGGTCTCCATGGTGTCGATCACTTCCTGCACCACCTGGCCGCCCTTGACGGCGATGCCGGATGTGGACGACACCATTTCATTGGCCTGGGAGGCGTTCTGGGCGTTCTGGTTGACGGTGGAGGTCAGCTCTTCCATCGAGGCGGCGGTCTCCTCCAGCGCGCTGGCCTGGGCCTCGGTGCGGCTGGACAGGTCCATATTGCCGCTGGCGATCTCGGTCGAGGCGGTGGCGATGGTGTCGGCGCTGCGGCGGATTTCGCTGATGGTGTCGACCAGCTGCTGCTGCATGATCTTGATGGAGTTCAGGATGCTGCCGTTGTCGCTGGCATGGGTCTTGATCTCCTGGGTCAGGTCGCCTTCGGCAATGTGGGCGGTGATGTCGCGCACGTATTCCGGATCGCCGCCGATGGTGTGGCGCAGGCTGCGGTTGACCACGCTGACCACGCCGGCCAGGATGGCCACCACGACAATCAGCACGCCGCCCGACTTGAGCAGGGAGGCGCGGAAGGCGTCATCGATATCGTCCATGTAGACGCCGGTGACCATGCCCCAGTCCCAGGGCTTGTACGAGGCCACCCGGCTCAGCTTGGGCACAGGCTCCTTGGAGCCGGGGCGCTCCCAGTAGTAGCTGACAAAGCCGGCGCCTTCCGGGCTGCCGCTGGCCTTGGCAATCTCGCGGTAGACGTAGGTGCCTTTGGGGTCTTTCAGGTCGACCAGATCCTTGCCGCTCAGTTCGGGCTTGATCGGGTGCATGACGCTGACGGTGCCGGAATTGATGGAGATGTAACCGTCCTTGCCGTAGCGGATGGCCTTGATGGCTTCCTTGGCCTGGTTCTGCGCCTCTTCCTTGCTGATAGCGCCGGACTGGGCTTTATCGCCCCACATTTTGGCAATGCTGATCGCGGTCTCGGCCACGTTGCTGAGGTCGCTCTGGCGTTCTTCGATGCGCACCTTGCGCACTTCCATGGCGTCGAAGATAAAGATAGCGGCAATGCAAAGCAGGCTGCAGATCAGCGGCACCCACAACTTCTGCTGGAAAGTCAGTTTATCCACGGCGGTGTCTCCTCTTATGAAACTCTAGGATACGCCACAAATTTCCGTGCGAAAACGTCTATTAAAAGGCAGTGTTGGGAAAAAGAAAATCGGGCGCAGCTTGATATATATCGCTTGCGCCCGATGGCTGGAACTGCATGGCGGCCGCAGCCGCCGAGGATTACTGCTGCACCGTTTTACCGGCTTTGGCCGCCAGTTGCGCATCGACGTTGGCCGATTTCACGCGCGGGGTCAGGTAGGTCTGCGAATCGTAGGCTTCGTTGCGGGGGATTTCGCCGGCAGCGATGGCTTGCTTGGTGGCGGCGATCACCTGTTCGCGGGTCAGGCTGCTGGTGTACTGGTTCACGTTGCCTTGGGCGGCTTCGCTGTTGTCGGTCTGGCCGGCGGCGATGGCGTGCTTGGTAGCGTCAACAACTTGGGCGCGGGTCAGGCCGTCATCAGCCATGGCAGCACCAGCGGCGGCCAGCAGGGCAACAGAGGCGAAGATGGATTTGATGT
>Ga0213872_10000982_pt1 | contig 19943 bp, 20 predicted proteins | sample VelepicomBERX_R2_FD_160071 | JGI IMG/M metagenome (GOLD analysis project Ga0213872, IMG submission 160071) | Rhizosphere microbial communities from Vellozia epidendroides in rupestrian grasslands, the National Park of Serra do Cipo, Brazil - RX_R2 | ecosystem: Host-associated > Plants > Roots >...
CTCGTCTTCCAGCGCGGAAATCTGGCGGCTGACGGCCGGCTGGCTCAGGTGCAGCTCGTCGGCGGCGGCCCGAAAGCTGAGCCGCCGGGCGACGGCCTCGAAGCTGCGTAGATGGCCGACGGCGAGCGGTCGGTGGCGCGTCTGATTCATGCAGGATCCGTATCAATTGGCGTCGCGATTGTCATTGGACGAGGCTGGTATATACCCCTAGCATTTGCTCATCTTAGCCGGATGAACAACGTGAGGAGTCAAAAGGGGAAGACCATGAGCCGTGATTCGTATTCATCAGATTTTTCATTAATTCTGGCCGCCCTGCGTCCGCCACAAGTGAGTGCGGTGTGGCGCATGGAGCGCGGGCAGGCGCTGTCGCTCACTGCCGGTCCTGGCGGGCGTGAATTGCATGTGCTGGAAGGCAAGCTGTGGCTGACGCGCACTGCGCCGGGCCAGGCCTGCGAAGACATCTGGCTGCAGGCGGGCGACTCGCTGACGCTGGACCACGCCTCCGGCTGGGTGCTGGAAGCCTGGCCGCAAGCGCGTTTCCAACTGCTGGTGCCGCCTAGCGCCTGCCTGCCAGGGAGCCGGGCGCAGCGGACGGGCTGGGGTCAGCGCCTGGTCCAGCAGTTCAAGTCTTACGCCGGGGTCTTGCTGCCGGCTTGACGGGGCGCGAGGCCTTGGCTGCCTTGGCTGCCTTGGCCGAGTTTGCGCGCAAGGCCGCGCCCAGCGCCAGCTGGGCCCAGGGCCGCATCAGCGCGGAGGACTCCATGGCCTCTTCGGGCGCACAGAAGTAGCCCAGTGCGGCCACGGTCTGCCCCTTGCGTTCGTACTGGAAAGGCTGGCTGCCGGCGGCCTCGAACTGGGCGTGGGTGGCGGCATCCGATTTCAGATAGAGCTGATCGAAGGCGATCAGTGCGACGAACAAGTCGTCCAGGTACAGGCCCCAGCCGCCGAACATGCGGCGGCTGCGCACATGGCCCATGGGCGCAAGCAGTTCGACGCAGTGCTGCAGCAATTCTTTTGACATATTTGGACTTTAGCGTGCCCGGTGTCGCGCACAATGAGGCCCTTTGCTTTTTGCGAAGGGTTGACGGTGGACCTGAACGACAGAGCAGCATTGCGCCAGAAACTGATTCAAGACCGCTTGGATCTGCCCGAGCGCCTGGACTTGGCGGAGACCTTGCAAAGCGTGCTGCGCATCTGGCTGATCAGCCGCCGCGAACTGACGATAGGCGCCTATTGGCCGATCAAGGGCGAGTTCGATCCCTTGCCCGCGCTGTACCGCTGGAGCGAAGCGCATACCGATCGGCGCATTGGCCTGCCCGTGGTGGACAAGGCGCTGGGCACCTTGCAATTTCATGTCTGGTATCCCGGCTGTCCCATGGAGGAAGATGCCTACGGGATTCCCAAGCCCAAGGACACCGAGGTGTTTCAGCCGCAACTGCTGCTGGTGCCCTGCGTGGGTTACGGGCCCTGCGGACTGCGCCTGGGCTATGGTGGTGGCTTCATGGACCGCACCCTGGCGCGATTGCAGCCCCGTCCGGCGACGGCCGGACTGGGTTACGCGCATGGATTCCTGCCGCTGCTGAAGGCCGAAGCGCACGACGTGCCGCTGGACGCCATGCTGACGGAAGAAGGTGTGGTCTGGGACAAGAACGGCTGAATGCCCTTGCGGCATTCATGCCTTCACTTGATCAAGTGCTTGACGAGGAAGCCTGCTGCGCAGAGCACCACAACGGTGACCCAGCGCCAGTCCAGCGACAGGCCGCCGCCGGAGGTCTTGTTCATGCTTGCATTGCGCGTTGCCTCGGTGGGCCGGGACTTCAGGTCCGGCAGGACGGACGGCATGGTGTCGACGAAATCGTCATGATGCGCCTGGTGGCGCCCAGTTCCGATCGAATGCAGCTTCATAATCCCCAACAACTTGTTGTGTGTTCTGATTCAGGGTTTTTTAATGGGGTGGATTATCTGGGCGACTGGTGAATTAATGATGACGCAAATCATCGCCGTGTAAGCTTTTGTGTAATCTCTTGTAACGAAGTGCACCAAAATGAACCATATTTCTGACCTCCAGGCGCTGCACGCCCAGCATGTACTGACCTGTCAGCAGCGTGCCGAACACGCATTGAATTTGAGCGGCTTTGATGCGCTGTTGATCGCTTCGGGCGTCGAGAAATACGCCTTTCTGGATGACAGGCCTTATCTATTCCAGCCTAATCCGCATTTCAAGGCGTGGTTGCCGCTGACGCAGCACCCGAACAGCTGGCTGCTGGTGCGGCCCGGGCGCAAGCCTGTGCTGGTGTACTTCCAGCCCGACGACTACTGGCACGTGCCGCCTGCGGCACCAAGCGGCTATTGGGTCGACCAGGTCGAACTGCATGTGATCAACCAGGCTGGGCAGGCCGAGCAGGTCTTGTTGTCGCTGTTAGGCACGGATCTGGCGCGTGTGGCCATCGTCGGCGAGGCAGACGCCGCATTGGGCCGTTTGCAGCCCAACAATCCGCCGGCCTTGCTCCATTCGCTGCACTTCGCGCGCGGGTGCAAGACGCCCTATGAGCTGCACTGCATGCGAGAGGCCTCGTGCGTGGCTGCGAAGGCCCACCTGGCCGCACGCGACGCCTTCATGGCCGGCGCGTCCGAGGCTGAGATCCATCGCGCTTATCTGGTGGCGTCTGGCCACACCGACCGAGACTTGCCCTACGCCAACATCGTCGCGCTCAACGAGCATTGCGCCGTGCTGCATTACCAGTACCAGGAGCTTGCGGCGCCCGCCCAGAGCCGTTCTTTCCTGCTTGACGCGGGTGCGCAGGTGCAGGGTTATGCCAGCGACGTCACGCGCACCTGGAGCCGCGGCGGCGATGCCGGCAGCGCGGCCTTCGAGGCCTTGCTGGCGGGCATGGAGGCCGCGCAGCTGCGTCTGGTCGGACAGGTTCGCGCAGGCGTCGACTACCGCGACATTCACTTGAGCACGCACGCCGAAGTGGCCGGGCTGCTGCGTGCATGCGGCGTGGTCGACATGAGCGAGGAGGCCATGCAGGCCACCGGCGTGACCGCGGTGTTTTTCCCTCACGGCGTCGGCCATTTGCTGGGTCTGCAGGTTCACGATGTGGGCGGCTTCATCGCCGATGAAGCGGGCACGCCCGCGCCGAAACCCGAGGGGCATCCTTATTTGCGGCTCACGCGAGTGCTGGAGCCCGGCATGGTGGTCACCATCGAGCCGGGCCTGTATTTCATTCCGACCTTGCTGGACAAGCTCAAGGCGGGCCCGCATGCCGGCGCCGTGGATTGGCCGCTGGTGGCGCAACTGTCGCGTTTCGGCGGTATCCGCATCGAGGACGACGTGTGCTGCCTGGCCCAAGGCGGGCCGGAGAATCTGACACGCGACGCCTTTGCCCAGCTGCAATAAATGAAAAAGGCCGCAACCCAAAGGTTGCGGCCAAGGCAAACTTGGAACGGGTCAGGCTCAGAAATGGATGCCGACGCCCACGCCGAACAGGACGGGGTCGACGCTCAGCTTGCCGACCGACGTGCCGCTCGAATAGACGCCCGTGGACATGGAGACCTTTTTCACGTCGATGTTCAGGAACAGGTTCTTGCCGATCTCGACATCGGCGCCCGCCTGGACGGCCCAGCCCCAGCTGCTGCCGGCGATGCTGGGGTGCAGGGCCGTGACGACGGCGGGATTGAAGCTCACCGAGGAGAAGTTGGTGTAGTTGCCGCCCACGCCCACGTAGGGGCGGATGGTCGAGGTCGGCGCAAAGTGGTATTGCACCGTCAGCGTCGGCGGCAGTTCCTTCAGGCTGCCGATGGTGGCGCCGTTGGAGGTGATGTCGTGGCTTTGCGGATAGGTCAGGATCAGCTCGGCCGCGATGTTTTGCGTGATGAAGTAGCTGAAGTCGACTTCGGGAATGGTCTTGCTGCTGACGCCCAGGCCCAGTCCGGTGGTGTCCTTGTTGGCCGGATCGATATGCACCGCACGTACGCGCATCATGAAGGGGCCGCCAGCGTCGACATCGAAGGCCTGGGCGCTCATGGGCAGCGCGGCTGCGCAAGCGAGTGCGAGAGTGGCGAGGGCGAATTTGCTCATTAATAGCTCCGGTAGTTAGGGAAAATCCCCGATGGCGCTATTGAATTCGCCGGCCCTTCTTTTTCGCTTGATCTGACGCAAGTCGAACCGGCCCGCGCGGCCGTACGGGCCCGGCGTTTGCGCTAGCTCAAGGCTTTGCACCCAGGCCGATGCGTTTGCACAACTCGAGTGCCAGCCCTGACTGGTTCAGTGTGTAGAAGTGGATGCCGGGCGCGCCGCCCGCGATCAGGCGTTCGCAAAGGCGGGCGATCACGTCGAGGCCAAACGCCCGTATGGAGGCCGTGTCGTCCAGATAACCTTCCATCTTCAGCGCCATCCAACGCGGGATCTCGATGCCGTCGCGGGCCGCGAACTGCGCAATGCGTGCATAGTTGTGGAAGGGCATGATGCCGGGCACGATGGGCGCGTCCACGCCGAGTTTGCGGGCTTCGTCGACGAAGTGGAAGTAGGCGTCCGCGTTGAAGAAGAACTGTGTGATGGCCGAGTTGGCGCCGGCCGCCATCTTGTCGGCGAAGTGCTGCAGGTCTTTCGCCGCGTAGCGCTGCTGCGGGTGGTATTCAGGGTAGGCCGCGACTTCGATCTGCCAGTCCGGCCCCTGGCTTTCGCGGATGAAGCGCACCAGTTCCGCCGCAAAGCGGAACTCGCCCGCCGTGGCCGTGCCGCTGGGCAGGTCGCCTCGCAGCGCCACCACGCGGCGAATGTTCTGGGCGCGGTAGGTGGACAGGATGCCGGCGATGTTCTCGCGCGTGGAGCCCACGCACGAAAGATGCGGCGCGGCCTCGAAGCCTTGCGCCGCGATGTCGCTGACGGTGGCCAAAGTTTTTTCGCGCGTGGAGCCGCCTGCGCCATAGGTGACGCTGAAGTAATGCGGATTCAGCACGCTGAGTTCCTGCACCACGCCTTTGAGTTTTTCTGTGCCGGCCGGCGTGTTGGGCGGGAAGAACTCAAAGCTGACGGGGAGGGCGGAGCTTGATGTCATGGGGGTACCTCGGGGTCGTGGCCGCCTTTGCGGGCCCACAAAAAGAATTCCTGATTGCCGTCGCCACCGGTGACGGCCGATTCGAAATAACCCAGCACCTGCCAGCCCAGGGTATGGGCCGCTTCGCGGACGCGGGATTCAAGTTGAGGCAGGAGTGCTTGCTTCTTGAGCAGTCCGCCTCGGCCAATGGCTTGTGGCCCCAATTCAAATTGCGGTTTGATCAGCAGCAGGACCTGTCCTTCGCTGCGCAGCCAGGGATCGAGCTGCGGCAGTGCGCCGACCATGGAGATGAAGCTCAGGTCGCCGACGATCAGGTCAAAACCCTGCGCGGGCGCATGCGCGGCCAGCGCCGAACCCGCCAGCTCGCGCACATGCAGGTCTTCCAGTGCCACCACGCGGGTGTCGTCCTTCAGGCTGCCGTGCAACTGGCCATGTCCGACATCGACGCCGACCACGCGCGCCGCGCCGCCCTTGAGCAGGCAGTCGCTGAACCCTCCGGTGCTCTGGCCCATGTCCAGCGTCACCAGGCCCTGCACCGACAAGCCCGCAGCCTTGAGCGCACCTTCCAGCTTCAGCCCGCCGCGCGAGACATAGCGCAGCTCAGCGTCGTCGGTCACACGCAGCTGCACCTGTTCGGGTAGGTCCTCGCCGGCCTTCTTGACGACGGTCCAGCTGCCCGGCGCCTGCCACTGCACGGCGCCGCGCTCGATCAGGCGCTGCGCGCTCGAGCGGGTAGGCGCCAGGCCTTGGGCCACGATCAATTGATCAGCTCGCACGATGAGATCTCTTTATCGGGGCGTAGCGAGCGGTGGGCTGGCTAGGCGCGGGCGGATCCGCAAACCGGAGCGTAGCGGCGCTACGTGAGGATTTGCGGAGGGACCCGCAACGACGCCAGCGCGCCGCGCAGTAGCCCTCTCTCAGTAGCGGTAGGTGTCGGGTTTGTAGGGGCCTTGTTTCGGCACACCAATGTACGCCGCCTGCTCGTCCGTCAATTCCGACAGCTGCGCATTCAGGGTCTTGAGCTGCAGGCGCGCCACCTTTTCATCGAGGTGCTTGGGCAGCACGTAAACCTTGCCGATGTCGTAGGCGTCCTTGTGGGCGTAGAGCTCGATCTGCGCAATGGTCTGGTTGGCGAAGGAGCTGCTCATCACATAGCTTGGGTGGCCGGTGCCGCAGCCCAGGTTCACCAGGCGGCCCTTGGCGAGCAGGATGATGCGCTTTCCATCCGGGAAGATCACATGGTCCACCTGCGGTTTGATCTCCTCCCACTGGTATTGCTCCAGCGAGGCGACGTCGATCTCGTTGTCGAAGTGGCCGATATTGCAGACGATGGCGTTGTGCTTCATGGCCTGCATGTGCTCGTGGCGGATCACGCTGCGGTTGCCGGTGGTGGTGACGAAGATGTCGGCCTTGTCAGCGGCGTATTCCATCGTGACGACGCGATAGCCTTCCATCGCGGCCTGCAGCGCGCAGATCGGGTCGATCTCGGTCACCCACACCTGGGCCGAGAGCGCACGCAGCGCCTGGGCCGAGCCCTTGCCCACGTCGCCGTAGCCAGCCACGACGGCGATCTTGCCGGCCACCATCACGTCGGTGGCGCGCTTGATGCCGTCCACCAGCGATTCGCGGCAGCCATAAAGGTTGTCGAACTTGCTCTTGGTGACTGAGTCGTTGACGTTGATGGCGCGGAACAGCAGCGTGCCCTTGGCGGCCATTTCCTTGAGGCGGTGCACGCCGGTGGTGGTTTCCTCGGTCACGCCGATGATCTCGGCGCTCTTGCGCGTGTACCAGTTCGAATCGACGGCCAGCTTTGCCTTGATGGCGGCGAACAGCACGCGCTCTTCTTCGCTGTGCGGGTCGGCCAGCACGGACAGGTCTTTCTCAGCCTTCTGGCCCAGGTGCATCAGCAGCGTCGCATCGCCGCCGTCGTCCAGGATCATGTTGGGACCTTCGCCCGGCTCGCCCTTGGCGGCGAATTCAAAGATGCGGTGCGTGTAGTCCCAGTAGTCGGCCAGGGTTTCGCCCTTGTAGGCGAACACGGGCGTGCCCAGGCTGCCATTGGGGTTCTTGGCGCCGTTGGCGACGATGGCCGCAGCAGCATGGTCCTGCGTCGAGAAGATGTTGCAGGAGGCCCAGCGCACCTGCGCGCCGAGCGCTTGCAGGGTCTCGATCAGCACGCCGGTCTGGATGGTCATGTGCAGGCTGCCGGTGATGCGCGCGCCCTTGAGCGGCTGGCTGGCTGCGTATTCTTCGCGAATGGCCATCAGTGCGGGCATTTCGCTCTCGGCGATGCGCAATTCCTTGCGGCCCCAGGGCGCCAGCGACAGATCGGCGACGTGGAATTGTTCAGGGCTCAGCGTATTGAGTTCGGCGGACATGACGGGCTCCTTCAGGATGATGAAGCCGCCGATCTCGCAAGTGGGTGCGCGCACGCCAAGCACCCACGAAACGACATCAGCGGGTGAGCGCGGTTGCAAGCTCTGAGGGTTCAGAGATTTCCGAGCCTGGCTGCACGTCAAGCAGATCGTGCAGTCGCAACGCTCCTCGGATGGCGCGCCATTCTAATCGTGAATGGCCTCGTGCCAAGCGGTCAGGTGGGGGAAGGCTGTCGATGCGCGCCGAGATGGCCTGCATCGCGCGTGATGTTGGTGTCCATCGCCATTTCGAAACTGAAGAAGCGGTTGCGGCCGCGTGCCTTGGCGTTGTAGAGCGCCTCGTCGGCGCGCATCAGCAGGCCTTGGCCGGTGGTGAGGGCATCGGGCACGCAGGTCGTGACGCCGCCCGACAGGGTGAGGTACTCGGCTATCGGCGACCGTGGATGCGCAATGGCGAGCTGCTGCAGGCCGCGCATCAGGGTGTGTGCGAAGACAATGGCGCCTGACAGCGGCGTGTTGGGTAGCACCAGGGCGAATGCCTCGCCGCCAAAGCGGCAGGCGATGTCGGTCGGCCGCTTGCAGACTTCGCGCAGGATCTGCGCGACCTGCAGCAGGCAGTGGTCGCCCTCGGTGTGGCCCATCGCATCGTTGAACAGCGCGAAGTGGTCGAGGTCGCAAAGCGCCAGCGTCAGGGGCTTGCCTTCGCGCCGCGCGAGCTCAAGCTCGGTCTGCAGCCGGGCGTCTAGGCCGCGGCGGTTGGGGAGGCCGGTCAGGGCGTCCGTGGTGCTGCTCTGCTGCAACTGGGCATGCGCCAGCCGCAGTTCTTCGGATGTCCGCACGAGTTGCTGCCGCAGCAGCGAGTACCTGCGCAGGGCACGCAGCTTGGCGTGCAGGACCATGGCGGACACGGGTTTGATGAGGTAGTCGTCGCCGCCGGCTTCCATGCCGAGCCAGGCCGATTCGACGTCGTCGGGGTCGGACAGGAAGACGATCGGCGTCCAGGCGCCGGGCTCCACGGCGCGCAGTTCGCGGCCAAACGCGTAGCCGTCCAGATTGGCCATGCTCACGTCCACCAGCACGACATCGGGCCTATGCTGGGCGAACAAGGCGAGTGCTTGCCGTGCGGATTCGGCCTCCAGCACTTGGTGGCCGGCACGATGCAGTTCAGCGCTCAGTGCCTGGCGACTGGCGCCCAGGTCATCGACGAGCAGGATCTTGAGCGCGGATGGTGAAAAAGGCAGCATGAGGGAGGTCAGGAGCCTTTCGTCTCGAACGCAATCGATAGCGAAGCATTCTAGGAGGGGCTCCCGGCGGCCTCATGGGGCTGGGGCGCGTGGGATGCGAGGGGCGCACGGGGGTGGCGTGCGGCTTTATGGTCTCCACTCACGAGCGCAGGCGCTCATGAGTGTCGCCCCAAAGCGGCTCGACCGCTTGCGCGGTCGGCGGCCAGGCTTACAGCCCGGCCGCAGCGCGTAGCGCTGCCGCTTTGTCTGTACGTTCCCACGTGAATTCTGGCTCTTCGCGGCCGAAGTGGCCGTAGGCCGCCGTCTTGCTGTAGATCGGGCGCAGCAGGTCCAGCATCTGGATGATGCCCTTGGGACGCAGGTCGAAGTGCTCGCGCACCAGTGCTGCGATTTGCTCGTCGGGAATGACGCCGGTGCCTTCCGTGTAGACGGTCACGTTCATCGGGCGGGCCACGCCGATGGCGTAGGCGACCTGGATCTGGCATTGGCGGGCCAGGCCGGCGGCGACGATGTTCTTGGCCACGTAGCGGGCGGCATAGGCGGCCGAGCGGTCGACTTTCGTGGGGTCCTTGCCGCTGAAGGCGCCGCCGCCGTGCGGGCAGGCGCCACCATAGGTGTCGACGATGATCTTGCGGCCGGTCAGGCCGCAGTCGCCCTGAGGTCCGCCGATGACGAAGCGGCCGGTCGGGTTGATCAGGTACTTGGTTTCGGGTGTCAGCCAGGCGGCCGGCAGCACGGGCTTGATGATGTCTTCGCGGACGGCCTCGTAGAACTCGGGCTTCATCTTCTCGCCCAGGCTCCATTCAGGCGAGTGCTGGGTGGAGAGCACCACGGTGTCGATCGAGTGCGGCTTGCCGTCGACATAGCGCATCGTGACCTGGCTCTTGGCGTCGGGCCGCAGGAAGGGCATGCGGCCGTCCTTGCGCATATGCGCCTGACGCTCGACCAGCCGGTGGGCGTAGTAGATGGGCGCCGGCATCAACTCGGGTGTTTCGTCGCACGCATAGCCGAACATCAGGCCCTGGTCGCCGGCGCCGGTGTTGAGGTGGTCGTCGGAGGCATGGTCGACGCCCTGCGCGATGTCATTGCTTTGCTTGTCGTAGGCGACCAGCACGGCGCAGCCCTTGTAGTCGATGCCGTATTCGGTGTTGTCGTAGCCGATGCGCTTGATGGTGTCGCGCGCCACCTGGATGTAGTCCACGTGAGCATTGGTCGTGATCTCGCCGGCCAGCACCACGAGGCCGGTGTTGCACAGCGTTTCGGCGGCCACGCGCGAGCGCGGGTCCTGCTGGAAGATTGCATCGAGAATGGCGTCGGAGATCTGGTCAGCCACCTTGTCGGGGTGGCCTTCGGAAACAGATTCAGACGTAAACAGAAAATCGCTCGCCACTTTTACACTCCTGGTTTTCAGTTCATCGGCGTTGCCGTGCTGGGGAGAGTCACGCGGCGAACGCTTTAGCGGCATTTGTTGAGCTTCGCAGCCCGGCGGATTTCTGATGATGAGAAAAGAATCCGCATCGCCCCGCAAGTTGTCCTGATTAACTCGGCGACCCATCGATTATAGAAACATGTTCCTGTTCCGTTTGTTGTCTTATTTGCCTCTTGGGGTCTTGCATGGTCTGGGCGCCGTGGTCGGCTGGCTGAACTGGCTGCTGTCGCCGTCCTACCGGGCCTTGTTCAAGGGCAATGTCGCGCTGGCCGGATTGGACCTGCGCCAGACGCGCGGCGCCATTGCGCATGCCGGTCGCATGCTGTTTGAGATGCCCTGGCTGTGGCTGCGCCCGGCGCATCGGGCGCTGGGCCAGCGGGCGCGCTGGGAGGGCGTGGAGCTGATCGACAGCGCCCTGGCCCAGGGCCGCGGCGTGGTGTTCATGACGCCGCACATGGGCAGCTTCGAGGTGACGGCGCAGGCCTATGCCGAGCGCTATGCCGCGACTCATGGGCCCATCACCGTGTTGTTCCGCCCGGCGCACCAGGCCTGGGTGCGCGAATTGGTGGATGTTTCGCGCGGCCGCGCCGGCCTGGCCACGGCGCCGGCCACGCTGGCCGGGGTCAGGCAGATGATCCGGGCGCTGCGGCGGGGCGAGACGATAGGCTTGCTGCCCGACCAGGTGCCGCCGCAGGGCATGGGCGTGTGGGTGCCGTTCTTCGGCCGTCCGGCCTACACCATGACGCTCGGGGCGCGCCTGTTGCAGCAGACCGGAGCCGTGCCGCTGCTGGCCTGGGGCGAGCGGCTTCCCTGGGGACGCGGTTTTGTCGTCCACGTGAGGCCGGGCCCGGAAATTCCACCCGGTTCCAGTCCAGAATGCGCTGCCCAAATCATCAACCAGGCCATGGAAGCATTGATCAGACTCGCGCCCGAGCAATACCTGTGGGGCTACAAGCGCTACAAGGCGCCGCGCGCGCTTGAAACCGACCCGGCCAAGAACGCGTCATGATGGACCGGATCACCGCCCGGGTGCTGATCGCGCTGCTGTGGCTTCTGCATTTCCTGCCCATGGGCGCGCTGGCGGCCCTGGGGCGCGGCCTGGGGGCGCTGCTGTGGGTGCTTGCGCGGCCCCGGCGCCGCATCGCCATCCGCAACATCGGCCTGTGCTTTCCCGAATGGACGCCTGCGCAGCATGAGGCGCTGGCGCGCGAGCATTTCGGTTGGGTGGGGCGCAGCATCCTGGAGCGCGGCCTGCTGTGGTTCGCCTCGCCGGCGCGCATCCGCCGCATCATGAAGGTCAAGGGCAACATCAACCTGGCCGAGCAGACCGACGGCGCCTTCATGTGGCTGCTGCCGCATTTTGTCGGACTCGAATGGGTCGGGCCGGCCATCATGATGAACCAGAAGCGTCCCGGCGTGGACGTCTACCAGCCGCAGAGCAACGCGGTGCTCGACGCCCGCATGCTGGCCGGGCGCTCGCGCTTCGGGCAGACGGCTTTCATCGACCGGCACGAGGGCATACGCCCGGTGCTGCGCCTGATCAAGCAGGGTTACGCCTTTCTCAATGCGCCCGACCTGGACCACGGACCGCGTGATTCGGCCTTCATTCCCTTTTTCGGCGTCAAGGCCTGCACGCTGCTGGCGCCCGGCCGGCTGGCGCGCAGCCAGAACATGAAGGTGCAGCCGCTGGTCGTGACCATGCTGCCGGGCGGCCAGGGCTACGAGGTGGAGGCCTGCGAGGCCATCGACAATTTCCCCACCGACGATGCCGAGGCCGATGCCCTGCGCGTCAACCAGTGGCTCGAGGCGCGTGTGCGCGCCAATCCTGCGCAATATTTCTGGGTCCACAAGCGTTTCAAGACGCGGCCACCGGGCGAGCCGTCGCTTTACTGAAGAATGAGCGTCGGTGCGGACGATAATCAGGACATGAATTTGCGCTTCACCAAAATGCAAGGCGCGGGCAATGACTTCGTGGTGCTCGACGCCACCCAGGGTCCGCTGGACCTCGGCCCCGACCTCATGCGTCGCCTGGGCGACCGCCGCTTTGGCATCGGTTGCGACCAGATCCTGGTCGTCGAGCCCAGCCCTGAGGCCGGCGTGGATTTCGGCTACCGCATCTTCAACAGCAGCGGCGACGAGGTCGAGCATTGTGGCAACGGCGCGCGCTGCTTCGTCCGCTACGTGACTGAAAAGGGCCTGTCCAGCAAGCGCAGCATCAAGGTGCGGACGGTCAACAAGCTGCTGGAGCTGCACCTGCGCGACGACGGCCGCGTCAGCGTGGACATGGGTGCGCCCGTGTTCGAGCACGGATTGATTCCCTTTGATGCGCAGGGCCTGAGTCCGCGTATCTCGGCCGGCGTCCTGGGCGATTTCGGCCTGTGGCCGTTGGCGCTGGCCGACGCCACTTGCGAGGTGGCCGTGCTGTCCATGGGCAATCCGCATGCGGTGCAGCGGGTGGCGGATGTCGCCACGGCGCCGGTGGCGGACTGGGGCCCGCAGATCGAGGCGCATGCGCGGTTTGCGCGACGGGTCAACGCGGGTTTCATGCAGGTCGTCAGCCGCTCGGAGCTGGCCTTGCGCGTGTTCGAGCGCGGCGCGGGCGAGACCCTGGCCTGCGGTACGGGCGCCTGCGCCGCCGTGGTGGCGGGCATACGCCTGGGCTGGCTGGACGAGGCGGTGGAAGTGCATACGCGCGGCGGGGACCTGCGCATCGAGTGGGCCGGCCTGAGCCAGGGCCTGGACGCATCGGTGTGGCTGACGGGCCCGGCCCAGACAGTGTTTGAAGGAGAGATCAGGCTGTGAGCAGCAATCAAGACATCACCGAGCAGGACATTGCGGACTACCTGTCCGCCAACCCCCATTTCTTCGAGCGCCACGCCGAGTTGCTGGCCAGCGTCCAGTTGCAGCATCCGCTGGGGCAGCGTGCCGTGTCGCTGCAGGAGCGCCAGGCCGAAATGCTGCGCGACAAGATCAAGGGCCTGGAACACAAGATCATGGAAATGATCCGCAACGGCCAGGAAAACCTCGCCATCGCGGACCGTCTGCACCGCTGGACGCTGCAGCTGATGCTGACGACCCAGCCGGCCGATCTGCCTGCGGTGCTGCTGCGCGAGTTGCGCCACCACTTCATGATTCCGCAGGCCGGACTGCGCCTGTGGGGCGTGGCCGAAACCTTTGTCCAGGCCGAGTTCTCGAGCTCGGTCAGCGCCGACGTGCGCAGCTTTGCGGCCAGCCTGACTTCGCCGTACTGCGGCGTCAATTCCGGGTTCGAAGCCTCGCGCTGGCTGGTCCAGGAGGGCGAGCCGACCAGCGAGGTCAAGTCGCTGGCCTTGATTCCGCTCGCCAAGGCCGGCACCGGCCAATCGTTCGGATTGCTGGTGCTGGGTTCGCCCGATCCGACCCGCTACACCGCCGAGATGGGCACCGAATTCCTGGTGCGCATCGGCGAGCTGGCCAGCGCGGCGCTGACGCGCCTGCTGCCCGTGGATGAAGCCAAGGCCGGCTGAAGCGCTGGCGGGTGCGCCCCAGTCGGAGCTGTCCGAACTGCAGCGGCGCTACCTGACGCATCTGCGGGTTGAGCGCCGGCTGGCTGAACGCACGCTGGCGCTTTATGAAGACGCACTCCGGCGCTTGAATGCGCTGGCGCAGCGCGACCAGGTGGATCTGCTGCGTCTCCAGGCACACCAGGTGCGCCGCTGGGTGGCGCGCATGCATGGCATGCAGCCGGGCGGGGAGCAGGGCCTGTCGCCGCGCAGCCTGGCCTTGCTGATGTCGGCCTGGCGCAGCTGGTACCGCTGGCTGGGACGCGAGCAGCAGGTGCAGCTCAATCCGCTCGACGGGCTGCATGCGCCGCGCGCCGCCAAGCCCCTACCCAAGGCGCTGGATGTGGACGACGCCGTGCAGCTGGCGGAACACCAGGCCGGCGCAGGCGCCGATCCGGCGCTCGAGGCGCGCGACCGCGCGATCGTGGAACTGCTGTACGGCTGCGGGCTGCGGGTGTCCGAGCTGGTGGGGCTGGACGTACAGGTCACCGGCGATTCATCGGGATGGGTCGATCTGGTCAACGCCGAGGCGCAGGTGCGCGGCAAGGGGTCCAAGTGGCGCGCAGTCCCGCTGGGCCGGGCGGCGCTCGCGGCGCTGGACGCCTGGCTGCCCTTGCGCGCCGGGTTGGCCCAAGGCGCCGAGCCGGCCTTGCTGCTCGGCCCGCGCGGCCGGCGCATCAGCGCGGCCCAGGTTCGTGCACGGCTCCAGCAGCGCGCCCTGCAGGCCAACATGCCCACGCACGTGCATCCGCACATGCTGCGCCATTCCTTTGCTTCGCATCTGCTGCAAAGCAGCGGCGACCTGCGGGCGGTGCAGGAGCTGCTGGGCCACGCCAACATCAGCACCACGCAGGTCTATACAAAGCTGGACTTCCAGCATCTGGCCAAGGTCTATGACGCGGCGCATCCGCGTGCCAAGAAGCGTTGAAGCGGGGGCAGAGGCTGTGAATTTCCTGTTATGGTGCGCGCCCATGTGTGCCCAGATTTCTGCTTTTTCCTTTCGCAGCCGCAAGACCTGGTGGGTCGCTGCGCTGCTCCTGTTGTGCGTCGGCGCCAAGGCGCAGGCCTTGAACGGCGGCGATGCGGACCTCGACGCCAGCCGCGCCCGTTTTGCCGGCCTCAGCGGCACGTCGCCGTCCGCCGTCGAGATGAGCTACTCCATGCTGAAGACGCGCAGCGGGGTGGCCGTGGGCTGGCTGGGCGGCAGCTACCTGCTGGCATTGAATGACGATTGGGGCGTTGGCCCGACCGTCTACGGCTCGAACAAGGGCAATTACGGCGGCCTGTTCATCGGCGGGTTCACCGCGCAGCGGCGCTGGGCGCTGGGACCGCAGACGCATCTGGCCCTCAGCCTGTTTGCAGGCGGCGGCGGTGGCGTGAGCCAGTCCGACTTGAACTTTGGCGGCGGCTTGATGCTGCGCCCCGAAATCTCGATCCGGACTGAATTGGGTTCCTCCTGGTACACCGGCCTCGGGCTGGCGTACACCGAGTTTCCTTCCGGCAATCTGCGCAGCACGGGCCTGAGTTTCGTGCTGGGCCGGTCGACCCGGTTCGAGAGCTTTGCGCCCAGCGACATCGGGCGGCTGGGCCGCAGCGGCGATCGCAACGGGATCGGCTTCGACGAACTCTCGGTGTTCGGCGGCGAGGATGCGCCGCGCCACGGCAGCACGGACCGCTCTGGACATCCCTTGTTGTCGCACATCGGCAAGGTCGGCGCCGAGCTGCGCCAGTATGTGGCGCCGGGTTCTTGGTGGGCCCTGGAAGCCGCGGGCGCGGGCAAGGGCGGCGTCAACGGCTACATGGAAATCCTGGGCTCGCTGGGGCAGGACTGGAGCCTGTTCGGCACGGGCCTGCGTCTGGGCGGGCAGGTGAGCGCGGGCCTGGGCGGCGGCGGCAATGTGGACACCGGCAGCGGCTGGCTGCTGCGCGCCGGCCCCAGCCTGCGCTGGCTGATGCCCTGGGGCGGCAGCCTGCGCCTGGACGGCGGGCTCACCGATGCGCCGCGCGGCCATTACGACGCCACCTTTGTGCGCCTGAGCCTGAGCATGCCGTTGGAGCCGGCCTCGCGCACCAACAGCTGGCAGCAATTGGAAGAGGGCATGGTGCGGGGGCAGACCTTCTACGCGATGCTGCAGCAGATCCACCAGGTGAGATTCAAGGACGGCAGCCGCGAGGACATGGGCCAGGTCAGCATGGGCATGAAGCACGAATTGAACGACTGGCTGTACGGCACGGCGCAGGCCGGAACGGCGGCCTTCGGCAAGGCGGGCGCCTATGCCTTCGGCCTGTTCGGCGCGGGCGTGCAGACGCCGTGCCTGCCGGGATCGCTGCGGGCGGGCCTTGAAAGCCTGGTCGGCGCGGGCGGCGGCGGCGGGGTCGACCTGGCCGGCGGGGCCCTCAATCAATCCGAGGCCTGGCTGCAATGGGAAGGTTCGGGCCGGTGGGAGCGGCTGCGGCTGCGTGCCGGCGTGGGCAACTGGCGTGCGCTGCGAAGCTCGAGCGCGGACGGCAAGTCGTCCAGCTCCTTTGCCAGCCTGTCGCTGGGCTACACCTATGGAGTGCTGCAGCCATGAAAGTGATCAGGCTTCGAGCCGGCAAGGAGCGCTCGCTGCTGCGCCGCCATCCCTGGGTGTTCCAGGGTTCGATCGCCAAGGGCGGGGCGGACGCCGGGGAAACCGTGCGCGTGGAGTCGGACGCCGGGCAGTTCCTCTGCTGGGCCGCCTTCAGCCCCAATTCGCTGATCCGTGTGCGCGCCTGGAGCTTCGACGAATCCGAGCGCATCGACGTCGCCTTCTTTGCGCGCCGCATCGAGGCCGCGATTGCTGTGCGCCAGCGCCTGCCGGTGGCATCCGACGCCCTGCGCCTGGTTCACGGCGAGGCCGACGGCCTGCCGGGCGTGGTCGTCGACCGCTACGGCGACACGCTGGTGGCGCAATTCATGTCCGCCGGCGCCGAACGCTGGAAGGCCGTGATCGCCGATGCGCTGCTGGCCGCCACAGGCCTGGGGCGCCTGTATGAGCGCTCGGATGCCAACGCCCGCAGCCTGGAGGGCCTGGAGCCCAGCACCGGCTGGCTGAGGGGTGGCGGCGCCACCGAGCTGACCATCAGCGAGCACGAGTGGAAGCTCAGCATGGACGTGGCCGAAGGCCACAAGACCGGTTACTACCTGGACCAGCGCGACAACCGCAAGAAGTTCGCCGAGGCGGTGCGCCACTACGGCTGCCAGCGCGTGCTCAATTGCTTCAGCTATACCGGCGGCTTTTCGGTCGCGGCCTTGGCGGGCGGCGCCGAGTCGGTCATCAGCGTCGACTCGTCCGCGCCGGCATTGGCGCGCGCCACCGCGCATGTGGCCTTGAACGGTTTTGATCCTTCTCGCCACCAGGCCTTGGACGCCGACGTGAACCAGACCTTGCGCGAGTTCCTGAAGGCTGGGCGGACCTTTGACGCCATCGTGCTGGACCCGCCCAAATTTGCGCCGACCGCCGCGCATGCCGAGCGGGCCGCGCGCGCCTACAAGGACATCAACCGCCTGGCCTTGCTGCTGCTGGCGCCGGGCGGCCTGCTGTTCACCTTCTCGTGCTCTGGCGGCGTCGGGCCCGAACTGTTTCACAAAATCGTGGCGGGCGCCGGCCTGGACGCACAGGTGGACGGCTTCATCCTCGACCGCCTGGGCGCCACGCCGGACCATCCGCAGACCATCTGCTTTCCTGAAGGCGAGTACCTGAAAGGTCTGCTGGTCCTGAAGCGTTGAGCCGGGTCTTGCCGGCCTAATTTTGCGGCAACTGGATTCGCGGCTCGAACTTGGCGCGATGCACGCTGAAGAAGGCCTTGATGTTGCGCACGTTGGCGTCCTGCGTGAACAGCGACTGCACCAGCGCGTGGTAGGCCGTCATGTCGGCCACCTGCAGCACCAGCACGAAGTCCGGGCCGGGCGACACGCGGTAGCACTGCTGGACCTCGGCCTGCGCCAGCATGCGCTGCTCGAAGGCCTGCAGATGCTCGGCGCCCTGCCGGTCCAGCGTGATCTCGACAATGGCGCTCAAGCCCGCGCCCAGCTTCTCCGCCGAGAGGATGGCCACCTGGCGCTCGATCACGCCGGCTTCCATCAGGCGCCGCACCCGCCGCATGCAGGTGGCCGGCGACACGCGCGCTTGCGCGGCCAGCTCCTGGTTGGACAGGGAGGCGTCCTGTTGCAACAGGTCCAGCAGACGCAGGTCGGTGGCATCGCATTCAATTTGCATATAAATTCAAATTTCTATGAAAAATGAAGATAAATTTCACAAACTATAGATGTGGAAATTTTATTGCAAATTTTAAATTAAATTGAAAACAAATATCTTTTGACTCTGTCTACGATGCCATCCATCGCGGCCGGAATCGCTGGCCGCATGTAATGAATGCAACCTGGAGCGTTTCGCCATGTGTGGAATCGTCGGCGCGGTCAGCCAGCGCAATATCGTCCCCATCCTGATCGAGGGCCTCAAGCGCCTCGAATATCGCGGTTACGACAGCTGCGGCGTCGCCGTGCACCAGGGCGGCCAGCTCCAGCGCGCACGCAGCACCTCGCGCGTGGCCGAGCTGAACAGCCAGACCCAGGAGGACGGCATCGCCTCGGGCACCGGCATCGCCCACACCCGCTGGGCCACGCATGGCGTGCCGGCCGTGCACAACGCGCATCCGCATTTCTCGTATGGGCCGAATGCCGGCGCCGAGGCGGCAGGGCACATCGCGCTGGTGCACAACGGCATCATCGAGAACCACGATGAACTGCGTGCAGAGCTGCAGGCGCGCGGCTACCAGTTCCAGAGCCAGACCGACACGGAAGTGATCGCGCATCTGGTGGATCACCTCTACCAGGGCGATCTGCTGGACGCCGTGCAGCAGGCCATCGGCCGCCTCAGGGGCGCCTACGCCATCGCGGTGTTCTGCCGCGACGAGCCGCACCACGTGGTGGGCGCGCGCTCCGGCTCGCCCCTGGTGCTGGGGGTGGGAACCGAGCCGGGCATGGGTGAAAACTTCCTGGCCTCTGACGCCATGGCGCTGGCTGGCGTGACCGACCAGATCGTCTACCTGGAAGAGGGCGATGTGGTGGACCTGCAGTTGGGGCGTTATCGCATCAGCCGCCGCAACGGCCAGACCGGGCGCTTCGACGTGGTCGAGCGCGAGGTCCGTACCGTGCATGCCCACAGCGGCGCCGCCGAACTCGGGCCGTACCGCCATTACATGCAAAAGGAGATCTTCGAGCAGCCGGTGGCCATCGCCAACACGCTCGACGCGGTGATCGGCATCAGCCCTGAGCTCTTTGGCGACGGGGCCTATCGCGTCTTCAAGGAGATCGACTCCGTGCTGATCCTGGCCTGCGGCACCAGCTACTACGCCGGGTCCACCGCCAAGTACTGGCTGGAGAGCATTGCCGAGATTCCCACCAGCGTGGAAATCGCCAGCGAGTACCGTTACCGCGACAGCGTGCCGAATCCGCGCACTTTGGTGGTCACGATTTCGCAAAGCGGCGAGACGGCCGACACCCTCGCTGCGCTCAAGCATGCGCGCGACCTGGGCATGATGCACACGCTGACGGTGTGCAACGTGTCCACCAGCGCCATGGTGCGCGAATGCGAGTTGGCCTACATCACGCGCGCCGGCGTGGAAATCGGCGTGGCCTCCACCAAGGCCTTCACGACGCAATTGGTCGGCCTGTTTCTGCTGACGCTGGCGCTGGCACAGACGCGCGGGCATTTGACCGAGGCGCAAGAGGCCGAGCACCTCAAGGCGCTGCGTCATCTGCCGGTGGCGGTGCAAGCCGTGCTGGCGCTGGAGCCGCAGGTGATCGCCTGGTCCGAGGAGTTTGCCCGCAAGGAAAACGCCCTGTTCCTGGGCCGCGGCCTGCATTACCCGATCGCGCTGGAAGGTGCGCTCAAGCTGAAGGAAATCAGCTACATCCATGCCGAGGCCTACCCGGCCGGCGAACTCAAGCACGGCCCCCTGGCGCTCGTGACCGCCGAAATGCCCGTGGTCACCGTGGCGCCGAACGACGCGCTGCTGGAAAAGCTCAAGAGCAATATGCAGGAAGTGCGCGCCCGCGGCGGCCAGCTGTTCGTGTTTGCCGACGGCGACACTTGCATTGAAAGCGAGCCAGGCCTGCACGTCATCCGCATGCCCGAGCACTACGGCGCGCTGAGCCCCATCCTGCACACCGTGCCCCTGCAATTGCTGGCCTATCACACCGCCTGCGCTCGCGGGACGGACGTGGACAAGCCGCGCAATCTGGCGAAGAGCGTGACGGTGGAGTGAGG
>Ga0213872_10000983_pt1 | contig 19936 bp, 23 predicted proteins | sample VelepicomBERX_R2_FD_160071 | JGI IMG/M metagenome (GOLD analysis project Ga0213872, IMG submission 160071) | Rhizosphere microbial communities from Vellozia epidendroides in rupestrian grasslands, the National Park of Serra do Cipo, Brazil - RX_R2 | ecosystem: Host-associated > Plants > Roots >...
GGTGTGCCGCTGACGACCAAAGTCGATGCGCGGCCGTGATAGCCGATAGGAATATGCTTGTAGTTCGGCAGCAACGGATTGTCGGGCCGGAACAATCGTCCCACATGGGTGGCGTGATACAGCGATGCGTAAAAATCTGTGTAATCCCCCACGTGCGCGGGCAACAGCATCATCGCGTCATTTTGCGGTACCAGACATGTTGTTAGGGCCTGCTGAATTTCCGGCGACGCATCGCGGCGCAGCAGTTTGTGCAGCAGATGGCGCAGCGCACGGCGTGGTTCTGTGCCAAGGGCCATCAGGCGGTTCAGTGTCGCATCCTGACAGGCATCAAGGGCTGGACGCGCCTCTGTCGGCGCGTTGGTTATCTCGGGCAGCGTCTGCCGCCGCAATTGATGTAAATCCACAATCACGTCACCGATCGCAACGCCCAGGTGCGGCCCGTTGTTTTGTGCGGTTCTGAAAACGCCAAAGGGCAGGTTTTGTATCGGGAAATCCACCTCTTCGGCATTGGCGGTCAGGACCCAGCTTTGGGTGTCTGGTTGGTGCGTTTCATCAAGGGTGGGTTTCATGGATCACTCACTTAATCAGGTGCAGGGCATGCAGGTCGCGAATGGGTTCCATGAAAGAACAGGAACCAAACGAGGCCAGCAAGGTCTGTCGTGCCGCTCTGACATCCTCCAGGGACGCCTCATATCCGCGCCATGAGACGAAGTCGGCATCAAAATGGAAGGATGCAGCGTCTTCTTCCATCAACAAACCTGCCAGTTGGCCGGTATTCCATCCGCGCAGGGCAAAAATCGCCGCCATAAACACATTCAAGAAACCGTGCATTGTGCCCTTCGGACTGTCGGGTGCGTAAGTCAGGCGATAGATAGCGCGTATCGGGTGATGAAGGCCTGCGGTTGCTTTGAACATAATTTTTGTGTTGGCGCAGCCTTCGATAAAGGCAGCAAGATCCGTCGGAGACGGAAATTTATCAGGCGTTTCTCCGCCCGTGCGTACTTTGGGATGCAGGCCTGACTTTGCCAGTGACCGCAGTAAGTCCGGCATTTGCGGGCCCAGTGGTATTTCAACAAAGCAATTACGTGCGGCGGGCAGGCGGGCCGCCAGCCTGTCTATATCAGCCGGTGTTGAGGCCTTGGCTTCCAACGCCGTTATTTTATAGGTCTTGTGCCGCCACGTCAGCGCCGCCTCCAAGTCGTCATCATTCACAAGAACGGACAATTCACGATGTTCCGCATGAGGGAATGGGTAATTCTGGGTGCAGTGGGCAAAGTCGCCCAGTTTGTTGGCTGGAATAATGAGCTTGCCTAGCAGGGCATGGTGTGCCCCCGACGCATAGGTCAGGAAATTCCCAACCGTTGTCGGTAAATCAAGGGATGCGGGGGGATAAAGTCCCGCATAATCCACCGTATTTGCCAGTAGCGCATGCAGTGTGGGGGCTATCTGCGTCACGCGGCATCACCTATTTTTTAAAATGCTTGGTCAGGTCTTGCCAGCATTGGCCGTAATCCCTGTCGCGCTGCGGCGCCTGCATGGCATAGGCGGTTGGGTGGTAGACCAGGCGTGCCTCGAACATAAAGGCCAGCGTATTGCCTTGATAAACGGGGTTCAGGTCGGCCTTGCTGGCCGCTTCAAACGTGCTGGCATCCGGCCCGTGACCGATCATGCAGTTGTGCAGGCTGGCGCCACCGGGCAGAAATCCTTCAGCCTTTGCGTCATATTGACCATGGATCAGTCCCATAAATTCGCTCATCACATTACGATGATACCATGGCGGGCGGAATGTATGTTCGGCCACCATCCAGCGCGGCGGGAAAATGACGAAATCAACATTGGCCGTTCCCGCAATTTCTGACGGCGATGTCAGCACTGTAAAGATAGACGGGTCTGCATGGTCAAAGCTGACGCTGTTCATCGCATTGAAACGCGCCAGATCATATTTGTAAGGGGCGTAATTGCCGTGCCAGGCTACGACGTCCAACGGAGAATGTTCCAGGGCAGATTCCCACAAATGCCCCTGGAATTTTGCCGTCAGGCGGTGCGAGGCTTCGCTGTCTTCATAATCCGCGACGGGATATTCAAAGTCACGCGGGTTGGCAAGGCCGTTGGCGCCAATGGGCCCCAGATCAGGCAGCCGGAATGTGGCGCCGTAATTTTCGCAGACATAACCACGCGCTTCGGCTTCCAACAATTCAACCTTAAACCGCACGCCACGCGGTATGACGACGATTTCCCCCGGAGCCGCCGACAGTTTGCCCATTTCCGTTCTGAACAGCAGGGCCCCCGTTTGCGGAACGAATAACATCTCACCGTCCGCATTGTACAAAACACGGTCGGTCATGGATTTGTTGGCCGTATAGATATGTATGGCTGAGCCCGTCTGCTGACCGACGTCGCCGCAGACGGCCATGGTGATCATCGCGTCGATAATGTCCGCCTGTTCCTGCGGGATTGAAAACGGTTTCCAGCGCAGCTGGTCCGGCGGCGTGGTGCCGTCCTGTATGGGGGCGCTGCGCCACATGCCGGCGTCGATATGCCGGAAAACCGGATGCATGGCAGAGGGGCGTATACGGTACAGCCAGCTTCGCCTGTTGGCCGCGCGCGGCGCCGTAAAGGCGGTGCCACTCAGTTGCTCGGTATAAAGGCCATGCACAACCTGCTGGGGGGCGTTCTGCCCGGCAGGCAAGGCGCCGGGCAGGGCTTCTGTTTTAAATTCGTTGCCAAAACCTGTTTGGTAAACGATGTGTTCCGCCATTGCCCACCCCGCGTTTGTGGCTATAAATTTCCTCGCAGGGCCTGTTCGCGTTCAATCGACTCAAACAACGCTTTGAAATTGCCTTTGCCAAAGCCGCGACAGCCCTTGCGCTGTATTATTTCGTAGAACAAGGTGGGGCGATCTTCAACAGGTTTTGAGAAGATTTGAAGTAAATACCCCTCATCATCGCGGTCAACGAGAATGCCCAGCTTCTTAAGCTCGGGAATAGCCTCGTCAATCGGGCCAACCCGACTGGGCAGGGCCTCGTAATAGCTGTCTGGTACGGTCAGGAATTCGATGCCATTGGCGCGTAACTGGCTGACTGTTTTGATGATATCGCCGCATTGTAGGGCAATATGCTGTACGCCGGGGCCGACATACCAGTCCAGATATTCTTCAATCTGGCTCTTGTTACGGCCGGGGGCGGGCTCGTTGATCGGCATTTTGACGACATGTTTATCGTCCGACATGACCACGCTCATCAAGGCGGAATATTCCGTTGAGATGTCCTTGTCGTCGAAGGTGATATAACGGTGGAAGCCAAAGACTTTTTCGTAATAGTCGGCCCACACCTTCATTTTACCCAGCTCAACATTGCCCACCATGTGGTCGATTCGCACAATACCGCAGTCGGTCTCTTCGACCGGTCTGGCGATATAACCGGGCAGGAACGGTCCTTTGTAATCTTTGTACGAAATCAGGGAGTGAATGGTGTCGCCATAGGTTCTGACCGAGGCACGGCGGATGGTGCCGTTGGCGTCCGCGATGTCGTGCGGTTCCGTGTCCGGGGTAGCGCCGCGTTTGACCGCTTCGGCAAAGGCGGCGTCGGCGTCATCAACCTCAAACGCGACGTCATACACGCCGTCGCCATGTTTGCGGATATGCTCGGCGGCCAGATCGCTCGGCGTCATGGGCGTCGTCAGGATGATATTCGCCTTGCCTTGTGACAGCACATAAGAAGTGCGGGAACGCTGCTTGGTTTCAAGGCCGCTATAAGCGACCTGCGAGTAGCCAAAAGCCTTGCGGTAGTAATAGGAAGCCTGTCGCGCATTGCCGACAAAAAACTCGACATGATGGATGCGCTTTAGGTTGAGCGGGTTTGTCATCAGTACCTCGTTTGACTGGGGGTGATCAATGATTGGCGGCCTTGTCGCCGGTTGCCTGGATAATCGGCATGCGGTGCAGCCAGTGCTCCCATGCGCTGACTTGTCCGGTTTTGATGCGGTCATAAATGTCGCTGATCTGCATCGTGATGGTGCCGGGCTGGCCGCCCCCGACCTTGTGGCCGTCTAGGTTTGTAATTGATAAAACTTCACAGGCTGTACCGGTCAGGAAGATTTCGTCCGCTTCTTCCAGATCATGAACCGTTATGGTGCCCACTTGGACTTTATAACCCAGCGAGTTTGCTATCTGGATGACGGCATCGCGGGTAATACCCATAAGGATGCTGGATGACTGGTCGTTCGTGTACAGAACGTCCTTGCGTACTGTGAAAAGATTGGCGACGGCTGCTTCGGCAATCTCGCCCTGCTGGTTGAGCAGCAGCGCCTCGTCATAGCCGCGATTAATGGCATCCATGGTCGCCAGCCGCGCATTAATGTACTGTCCGCACGCCTTTGCGCTGACCGGCACCATGCTGTTGTCGATTTTGCGATAGCGCGAGATGCTGAGTTTGGCGCCCTTCATCCTGTTCTCAGGGCTGACATGCAGAATGTTCGGCCATGCCATAATGGCAACTTCAACCGGACATTGCGCGCGGATGCCCAGCGATTCAGACCCCATGTAAACCAGCGGGCGGATGTAGGATTCAACAAACCCATTGCGTTGAATGACCCCGCAGACGGCGTCGATCAGTTGCTGTTTGGTGTAGGGTATAGCCATATCGTAACAGGCGGCAGAATTAAAAAGCCGGTCGATATGTTCTTTCAACCGCAGGATGGCCAGACCATCTGCCGTGCGGTAACTGCGGATGCCTTCATAAACACCGGTGCCGTAATGCAGGGCGTGCGCCGATAAATGCACGTTGCTTTCGCCCCACGCAACATACCGCCCGTTCATCCATGTCCATTTAGTATTTTCGAATGCCATACAATCCCCCAATTTCATGTTGTTCACATATGAAGGCTCTGCAGATCGTCGTGCATCCTCCCATGTATTAATCAGGGTGACAATATCGAAACATTGCGGATAAACTTTGCTACAAGACTATAAATTGCTTGTATTACAAGAGGATTACACCAAAAATATTTGTGCGGTGCACACCGATTCATCGGCGACAATTTCGCGTAAATCGGATACAACAAAAACATCATCAATTGCGGCGAGCGGAGGGAATAATGGCCGGTCAAGTGCGCCTCTATGGTCTGTCGGGCAGTTTGCGCAAGGAATCTTATGCGCGTGCCGTTTTAAAAACGCTGGTTGAGCATGTCCGGGACGAAGTGGAGATTGTCGTCGGCGATATCGGCACGCTACCTCTTTATAATGCGGATCTGGACACGGATGCGGCCCCCGCCCCTGTGACAGCTATGCGCGAGGCGTTGCGTGCCTGTGACGGTCTGGTTGTCGTGACGCCAGAATATAACCACGGCATCCCGGGTGTTTTGAAAAACGCGGTCGATTGGCTGTCCAGCCCGCCGCAGACCGCCGCTCTGGCAGGCAAGCCGACTTTGATTGTCAGCTCATCCGTTGCCTTTACGGGCGGCGTGCGTGCGCAGGCGCAACTGCGTACCTGCCTGTCAGCGGCCAAGGCGCGGCCTTTGATTACTGATGAAGTGGTTGTGGCGTCGGTTCAGAATAAGGTTGAAAACGGGCGTTTGACCGACAAGGCGACGCTCGACCATATGACAAAAGCGCTTCGCCTGCTTTTGAAAGATATCCGGATTTGCAAGGCAGCCTGAGATGACAACACCCACCGATTGGACCAACAACGGCGATCGTATAACGCGGCAGTTTACGTTCCACGATTTTACGCAGGCGATGGCGTATATGGTGGAGATCTCCTTTTATTGTGAGAAGAAGAACCATCATCCGGAATGGAAGAATATTTATAATAAGCTGTGGGTCGAATTGACGACGCATGACGCGGGCGGTGTCACGGAAAAAGACATGCGTCTGGCGCAACATATGGGTGACGTTTTTGCGCGTTACGCCAAGGGAACCGGTCAGGCGTAAAAAGTCGGTATAACCTTGTCGGTGGGCAAAAGGGTTCCCTGCGGTACCGTGCCGCCGGCGCGTGTTTCGGTTCTGATGACATCTTCCAGGTCGCCGTCGAACAGGCCGCTTAGTTGCACATAATCGTCGATGACAAAATACAATTCCTGTGGCTGGGCATAGTCATAGTGCGAATGCAAAACGCGCCGTAGATCGAAGGGCAGTCGATTGATGGCGCGTTTGCCGCCCGAACGGTTGCCCTGTTCGTCGAAGTCAGCGGCATATTCGCTTTCTACCGAATCCTGCGTCTCTGCCACCGATGAAACGATGCCCGCTCCATAGGCGATGCAGCTTTGTTTTTGTTCTGGTGCCGCGCGTTTCAGGCCGAATTCAATTGTGTACCAGTATATTTTTGACACGGCGCCCTGCAATTTTGAATCGCCGCGGAACTTCCAGCCCAGCGCACCAATTTTCCGAACAAAGTCACAAAATATTTCGTTCAGGAACATCGGCGCGTGACCGGCCAGATCATGGAAAATATCCGGGAAGGACGTATATGAGAATTCATTTTCCCGCCTTATGGACAGTGTGACCGGGAACTTGCCATCCATCAGAAGCTTGAAGAATTCATTGTGAGGTACAAGGCCCATCACTTGCACCAGCTTAAACCCCGACACGGCTGTGATGTCCTTATTCATCATCTCCAGCGTCGGAATGCGCTCAGCACCACCTATCTTGCGTATCCAGGCAAAGCCGTCCGCGACTTCCTGCGCAACGCGCCCCGGCACAGTCTTCTCCATGTCATGGAACAAATGACACCAGCGGACATGGTCGCTCTCGTCATAGACAATTTCGACATGCGGCAACAGGACGTGACAATCGTCGATGATATCCGGATATTTCGCAAGGCCGACCGGCAGGCTATTCTCATCGGGCTCGCCCAGCGCGCGCAACTTTGTATTCGTAATGCGGTATCTATATCCGCCCGGCGCATCAGCATCGGGGGCGCGGAACACGCCTTCTTCAACCTCGGTGAATATATGTCCCATACACTGTCCGTCTGTTGATGGATGAATCCTATCACTATTGCCGTGCGATTTAAATAATCTATGACAGCGCCGCCGTGTTTTTATTGGCTATGTTGCGCCGTGCCGTGGCACGACACGTTCAATGGCGACATCCAAAATATCCGGCGTGATAATATTCGTAGCCGTTTGGCCCTTGCGTTGACGGAAAGTTGCCAGTGTTTCGCACTGCGCAAAAATATCTTTGACTTCAGCCGGTGTGGGGTCGGTTTGCATAACTCTGCCAATAAAGGCCGTGCGATCCAGCCCCGACAAGGTACAGCGGGGGGCTTCCTGCAGGGCACTATCCATAAAGCCATCGGCTATCGCGTAAATCATGCTGCGCCAGGCTGCGCTGCCCTGCGCGGGTAGTGTCAGGATTGTGCCAAACCAATTCGCCACTTCGCCCTTGCGCTCATACGCATTGACGGTGCCGATGATCAGTACATGGGGCAGGTTGCTCGCGGTTTCGATCAAGGCTTCCAACTGGTCGCACCAGGCTTCCCCCTTGTTGCCATAGGCGGGGTCGAGCCCAGGCAGTATCAACAACGTCTTTTCCGCGCTGTAACGGCCTGGCGGCTTTCTGGTGCGTTCAAGCATATGCTTGGCGCGTGCCAGAACATCCGCATCACGCGGGTTATAAACAATAATGGCGCGGCGCATGGCCGCCAGCTTGCCAATGTGTAGGGCCAGCGCTTTTTTGCCGGACTGTTCCGGGCCGACAATCAGGATTTCATTGCCGACATCCAGATTGGCATAGGCGGCAGGGTCACGCGCGCGGTCGATGACGTCACCAATTTGTGCGGACAGGGGCTCAAGGCCGAAAATCGGTTGTTTCGCCTTGCGTGGGTCAATTGTTTCAATGTTCAGGGCGATGCGTGCTTCACGTTCCGATCGCTGCGCCAGATGACGAATAAATTCCGGCGCCAATACGATAGCAATGGCGGTTTCGGCCAACAATGTGCCGAGTTCGAAATATTCAACCCATGAAGACATGGTTGCACCATAAGGTGAGCGGGCGGTCAGACGGCGTCGACAATACGCAGGTAGGGATGGTTGTTTTCCGGCGCGGCGTCGTGGTCAAGCATGAACTGATGCACGATAGGCAAAATTTGCGTGCGCCATTTGCGGCCATTGAAAATGCCGTAATGACCGACGCCTATTTGTAAATGCGCCTGACGCATATCGTCGGCAAGGCCTGAGCACAGGTCATGGGCGGCGATCGTCTGGCCGGGGGCGGAGATATCATCCAGTTCGCCTTCAACCGTCAGGAGAGCAGTGCGCCGAATGGCGGACGGGTCCACACGCTGGCCGTTCCATGTGAATGTGCCGTTGGCCAGATCACGCTTCTGGAAAACGCGTTCGACGGTTTGCAGGTAAAATTCAGCCGTCACATCCATGACCGCCAGATATTCGTCGTAGAATGTACGATGTGCGGTGGCGGATTCTTCGTCGCCCTTTACCAGATTGCGGAACAGCTTCATGTGCTCGCCCACATGCCGTTCGACATTCATGGATACAAAGCCGTTTAATTGAACAAAGCCGGGGTAAACCAAACGATGGCCGCCGGGGTAATAGAATGGTATTGCGTGAATAACCGTATTCTGGAACCATTCAATCGGGCGCTTGTCAGCCAGTTCGGTCACCACCGTTTTGGCGCGGCTGGTGTCAATGGGGCCGCCCATCAGGGTCATGCTGCGTGGTTGGGCCGGGTCGCCCATTTGCGCCAGCAATGCGACGGCACACATAACGGGAACAGCGGGCTGACATACGGCGATCAGGTGCGTTTGCGCGCCCAGATGGCGGATGCAGTCCATGACATAGGTAATGTAATCTTCAAGGTCGAATTTACCGTGCGACAGCGGCACCATTTTGGCGTCGACCCAATCCGTGATGTAGACATCATGTTCAGGCAGCAAGGCTTCAACCGTGCCACGCAGCAGGGTGGCATAATGACCCGACATGGGCGCCACAACCAGAACGATAGGATCAACGCGGTCCGTGTGCCGTTTGAAATGCAGCAATTTGCAAAACGGCTTGGTCAGGACAACTTCTTCTTCGACCTTGACGGTATCGCCGGCAATAACGGTGCTGTGCAGACCAAAGGCAGGCTTACCGAATTGGCGCGTTGTACGCTCAACCAACTCTGCGCCAGCCGCGACCGCGCGTCCGAAATGGGTATAGGTGGCGGGGAAAAATGGGTTGTGAAAAGCCGCCTGCGTCGCTTCAGCTGCGATGCGAAACGGGGCCATGGCGGCGCGTTGCCAGTCGTGGAGATGGTAAAGAAGCATTAGGACAACCTGATCACTGCACCCTGAAATCTGCACAAAAAGAATCGTAGGTTCGCAAGGTAAAGGAAAGCTTAAGTTTTACCAGATGAAACGCTAGGTCTTTGATTTGACATACTGATTTATTTGTTATTCTTCGGACCGTCATCCATCAGCAGATAATACCAGAGAAGATAAAGCAGACCATTTTTGCGTGGCGGCTGTGGGGCTTCTTCTTGTATCAGCCTGTTGCCTTCGGGTGCGGGTTCGTCTGCGTGAACCAGAAGCTTCTTTTTGCGCCGTGTGCGATGTAACTGTTCAAGGGCTTCGACACGCTGGAACAGATTGACTTCTTTTTCCTTGGCGACGGCGACTTGTTCTAAGGTCCGCTCAAGACGCGCGAGAATGGCCGGTTTCAGGTTGCCGAGATTGACGAAACGCCCCAGCTTTTTCAGCAGGTCGCCAATGCGGCGTTTCTGCAGGCTGAGCATCTCCGAGAGCCAGAAAACATCGCCTTCTTCTTGTGCCATTTCCGCCCCCATGCAAGGGATTTACTCTAGAATAAAGTCGGTAAAACTATCGTAAAGACGATTTACTTTCATGCCACTTGACGAAAAGGCACCTTATTTACATGATGCGTCAACGCCCTAACCTGTTAAGGACACCCCAATGGCCGATACTCACCACACCCCCGCCACCGTTTCCCCTGCCATGGTGCAGGAACACCGCGCCGGTTGGAACTGCTTTACCAAAGCCATCGTTATCACTTGCGTCTCCATGGCGGGGTTCTTGCTCGCCATGCTGCTGGTCTTCAAGGTTTTCTGATCAACCCCTGACGGCAGCCTATAAAAAACCCCGCCGCGGTTTCCCGGGCGGGGTTTTTGTTTAAGCGATGCGGTTGCTTAGCCGACGATTTCGCAGCCTGAGAAGAAATACGCGATTTCAACCTTGGCGTTTTCCAAGCTGTCTGAGCCGTGGACAGAATTCGCTTCGATGCTTTCTGCAAATTCCTTGCGGATGGTACCGGGCGCGGCGTTCGCCGGGTTGGTGGCACCCATCACTTCACGGTTGCGGGCCACGGCGTTGTCGCCTTCCAGAACCTGAACCACAACCGGGCCCGAGATCATGAAATCGACCAGGTCGTTGAAGAAGGGACGTTCGCGATGCACGCCGTAGAAATTTTCTGCCTGAGCGCGGGTCATCAAGATACGCTTTTGCGCAACGATGCGCAGGCCGGCTTCTTCCAGCTTGGCGTTGATCTTGCCGGTCAGATTGCGACGGGTCGCGTCCGGCTTGACGATTGAAAAGGTTTGTTCGAGGGCCATAATTGCTCCTAAGCCTTTGGTTATTGTCTTCTCTTGGGTTCGCGCCTTATAGACGGTGAGGGCAGGCTTGGCAACCCTGCCGCGCAAAAACACGGTAAAAGCCCTAAATCCGCCGATTCGCGGCCTTTTGCCCTTTCGCAATCAAAAACAATTCGTTATGACTTACTGCCAATCTATGTATGTAGTTGGCTTATTGAATGTCTCATTCCCTACTTCCCAGCACAATCAAACGGCGGGGCCTGATGATGGTCCTTTCCTCCCCCTCTGGCGCCGGTAAGACCAGCCTGTCGCGCCGCCTGCTGGAAATCGATAACGAGATTGACCTTTCCATTTCCGTGACAACCCGCCAACCGCGCTCGAACGAAGTGCCGGGCAAGGACTACCACTTTGTCGACACCATCGACTTTAACTTGATGGTCAACCGCGACCAGTTGCTGGAATACGCCAAGGTGTTTGGCCATTATTACGGTACGCCACGCAAACCGGTTGAGGAAGCTTTGACCACAGGCCGCGATGTTTTGTTCGATATCGACTGGCAGGGGACGCAGCAATTAGGCGAAAAAGCGCCCAAGGACCTTGTCAGCGTTTTCATTCTGCCGCCCAGTTGGGCAGAGCTGGAGCGCCGCCTGACGACACGCGCCGCCGATGCGCCCGCCGAGATTAACCGCCGCATGGCCAAGGCAAGCGATGAGATGAGCCACTGGGCCGAATATGATTACGTCATCGTCAATCACGATTTCGACCAGTCAGTTGAAAAGGTACACGGCATTTTGAAAAGCGAGCGCCTGCGCCGCCGCCGTCAGACCGGTCTGTCTGATTTCGTCAATGGTCTGAAGCAGGGCCATTGAAAATGATCAGCTACGACGATTTTGAAAAGATTGATATTCGCTCCGGTACTATCATCAAAGCGGAGCCGTTTCCCGAAGCACGCAAGCCTGCCTATAAGCTCGTCATCGACTTTGGGCCTGACATAGGTCTTAAGAAATCATCGGCGCAAATAACGCATCACTACATGCCGGAAAAGCTGATCGGCAAGCAGGTGGCCGCTGTCGTTAATTTTCCGCCGCGACAGGTGGGGCCGTTTATGTCAGAAGTCCTGACGCTCGGTTTTTATGACGCAGATGGGAAAGTCGTCCTCGTCTCGCCCGACCAAACCGTGCCGAATGGCGAGAAGCTGAATTAAACAGGCAGCCACACGCGGGCACGAAGGCCGCCCATGGGGCTTTCTTCCAAAACAACATCACCGCCATGAAAACGCGCGATGTCGCGCGCGATGGTCAGGCCCAGCCCGACGCCGCCAGTCGTTGCATTCCGCGACTCTTCCAATCGCGTAAAGGGGCGGAACATATCTTCACGCCGTTCGATGGCAATGCCCGGCCCGTCATCATCGACAGTGACTGTCAGCAAATGGTCGCCCAGTGTGGCTTCAACCGCCGCTTTCTTGCCGTAACGAAGGGCGTTGCCGACCAGATTGGTCAGGCACCGCTTCATGGCCTGGCGACGCAGGGTTATGGTGACATCGGGCGGCGCGATCAGTGTCACATTCGGGTTTTGTCGCCGCGCATTGTTGACAACCTCGTTTAAAAGTTCAGCCAGCAGTACGGGCTGGGCCGGTTCGGCTTCTTCGCCGCGCGCAAAGGCCAGATAGGCCGCCAGCATCGTTTCCATCTCTGCCACGTCATCCATCAGCTCACGCGTCGCGTCGTCATGCGCCATAAGCGCAAGTTGCAGACGCATGCGCGTCAGGGGCGTGCGTAAATCATGTGAAACGCCCGCCAGCATGGTTGTGCGTTGGGTGATCTGACGGCGCAGGCGGTCGCGCATAACCAGCAAGGCCGTTGCCGCTTGCCTCACTTCCGACGCGCCTTCAATCTTGAAATCCGGTACGTCGTGGCCTTTACCTATGGCTTCAGCAGCGTCGGCCAGACGGCGGATGGGCCTGATCTGGTTACGCATAAACATCAACGCGATGGCCGACAGTAAAATCGAACTGCCCACCATCCAGACGATGAATACTTCCGTGGTTGGCGTGTAAACGCGGCGTTGCGGCAGGACGACGGTGTAAACCCCTTCGGGTGCACCCACCATAATCGCGATTGTTTCCGGCGCATGGCGCATATCAATCTGGAACGGGTAGGACAGGCGGTCATTCAACGCGCTGCGCAAGATGTTACGCAGTGGATTCAGGCTTTCCTTGGCGTGTGTGGGTAACGTCGTGCCCGGCGCGAAATTGATGAACAGGTCCATTTTATCGGACGCCAGCCGCACAATGGCGGCCATGCTTTCGGGGTTCGAGCTTTTCTGGATCAACTCCAGTGATACTGCAATATCCCCCGCAACGGCATAACACAGACGGTTTGTAACCGTGTACCAATGCCTGTCGAAAAACACGAATGTGGCGGCTGCCAGCGTGATCAGCGTCGGCACGACGATGATCAGCAGCGTGCGGCCATACAGGCTGCGCGGCAACAGACGCTTGATACGCAGCGCCAAAGGAATACGCCGGGTCGCGCGTGGCTCGTTTTCTGTGTGATCAAACGCGGCCATGTCAGGCATCCATATCCGGCATCAACATATAGCCCTCACCGCGCACGGTCACCAGATAACGCGGGTTCCTCGGGTCCGTTTCGATCTTTTTACGCAGGCGTGTGACCTGAACGTCAATTGTACGATCGCCGACATCACCCTTGGCGTGCTCTGCCAGCGCTTCACGCGATATAACACTACCCGGCGCAGCGGCCAGCGCGCGCATCAATCCCGCTTCCATATCCGTCAGGCGCAACGTGGTTTCGGCAGATTGCAGTTCATCCCGCGCGGGAACATAGGTCCAAAGGCCCAGTTTTAGCGTCGGCGCCGACTGCTGCGGCTTGGGCAGGCGACGCAATATGGAGTTGATGCGCAGAACCAGTTCGCGCGGTTCAAACGGTTTGTGCATGTAATCATCGGCGCCGACCTCCAACCCCTCGATACGGTCGCTGGTTTCCGCACGCGCGGTTAACAACAGGATGGGCAGGGGCGTGGCCGCCTCCTGACGCATGGCGCGTGTCAGGTCCAGACCGGTTTCACCCGGCATCATGACGTCCAGAACCATCAGGTCGAATTTCAGATGCCGCAATTTGGCCCGTGCGTCGGCGGCGTTGGCGGCGGTTGTCACCATAAATCCCTGTTCCGACAGGAAGCGCCGCAGCAGGCCGCGCAGGCGGTCATCGTCATCAACCACCAATACATGGGGTGATAAAGCCAGTGTTTGCGGCGAGGCCTGGAACAGGGAAGGTTGGTTAAGCATCAGAACTACATAGCGCAATCAGGCATTGCTTGACAAATGCGGCCTGTTTCCCCTTATATACCCCCCTTCTGGCGCGCGCGTAGCTCAGCGGGAGAGCATTACCTTCACACGGTAGGGGTCACAGGTTCAATCCCTGTCGCGCGCACCAGACTATGCCCCATATCTGTAAAAAACTGGCCGGCGATCGAAGCCCGACAAAATCCATATGAACCATGGGGTTAGCGGCACCCTATCCCTAATTAATACAATAGCAATCCGCATCACTGACAATCGAAGATGGTTTAATCCTCTTTGTGGTGGATGCTGGCGGCATGGGTGCAAGCGGCAAGCACAGGTCTTTGGCGGGGTTTGGTGCGGATGACCCTAGGTGCGGATGACCCTAATCGTGTCTGCGCCGAAGTTGTTTGCTCATGGGCGGAACTGCAGAAACTTTTGAAAGCCATTCATGCGGATGATCTGCTGAAGCAACTGAAGAGCGCTGCGGATATTGAAAAACACAAATACAAGATAATCATAGACTACAAGAAAGGGAGTGATGAGGCACGCTTGCGCTTTCAGGCCAACGGCGGACCGATGGGTTGCTTCGTTGATATTGCAACCATGGATACGCATGGCAATTGCGACATTATGTTCCTGAAAGACGCAGACCAGATTGCCCAAGGCATGCGCGGTAAAAAGGCAACAGATCTGGTTTGCAAAGCCAGACAGTATGCAAGCGATAATAAGGATTGCATCCCCATTCCGCCCGATAAGGTCGGGCAGTATGTTGTACCCGGTGCCCCGGCAACTATGCTGGCTTAGCGCCTTTCTAACCCGCATTGGCGCGGCCCATTCTTTCGTGTAAACTGCCGCCGCATTCGTCCCACCGTCAAAGGAGTCAACTATGCCCGTTAATGTCGTTTATCGTACTTCCGCCCGCGCAACCGGTGGCCGCGATGGTCATTCCGCAACACTTGATGGCGCCGTGGACGTAAAACTGGCTGTGCCAAAAGAAATGGGCGGCAACGGGCAGGGGGTTAACCCTGAACAGTTGTTTGCCACCGGCTATGCCGCCTGTTTCCTCGGTGCCATGAAATTTGTTGCGGGTCAGGGCGGTACGGCCAAGGTTCCGGCGGATGCCATTGTAACCTCCACGGTCGGCATCGGTCCCCGTTCAGAGGGCGGCTTTGGTCTGGAGATAGCACTGGAAGTCAGTCTACCCGGCGTGCCGCGCGATCAGGCGCAGGATCTGGTTGAAAAGGCACATCAGATTTGCCCCTATTCCAACGCCACGCGCAACAATGTGGATGTTAAACTCACGGTTGTTTAATGACCGGGTGCTACCTCTTAAGCAACATCGATCACCAGAATCTCCGCATCCTCATTCGCGCGTAGGGTCAGTGCGCTTTCCCCTGTTACCTCGGCACCATCACCCTTTTTCATGGTGATGCCGTTAAGGGTAAAGCTGCCTTCTGACGCCAAGACATAGGCGTTGTGCTTCAACGGTTGCATCAAGGTTGCGCCCGCCTTCACGCGACCGCCGTAAATGGCAGCGTCCTGATGGATATAAAGCGCGCCTTTTTCGGCATCTGCTTTATCGCCAGAGACCAGTACGGGTAGAGCACCTGTTGCCAGGGTGTCTTTTGGAAATTGCCGCGCTTCCCAACGGGGCTTAACGCCGCGTTGGTCCGGGGTGATCCAGATCTGGTACAGGCGCGTTTCTTCGCTTTCCTTGTTGTATTCGGAATGCGCGATGCCGGTGCCCGCGCTCATCACCTGAACGTCACCCGCTTCTGTACGGCCGGCATTTCCCATACTGTCTTTGTGGGAAATGGCGCCCTGACGGACATAGGTGATAATCTCCATATTGTCGTGCGGATGCGTGCCGAACCCGGCCTGGGGCGCGATGATGTCGTCGTTGATGACGCGCAACTGACCGAACTGGACGCGTTCCGGGTTCCAGTAATGGCCGAAACTGAAATGGTGATGCGCGTTCAGCCAACCATGGTTGACGTTGCCGAGCGCTTCGTACGGGTAGTGTTTGATCATGTTTTTTCCCTCCAACCGATACCCACAATATGGTGTCGAAAGGCGTTTTATTCAAGCAAGAGCGGGGTGGCGGGAACGCCTGTAAAACCTATGCTGATGCAAACGTAACAGGATGATATTCAGGTGTCGATTGGTGATATATGGCTTGGGAGAAGTAAAGTGGCGCACCCGAAGAGATTCGAACTCCTAACCCCCAGATTCGTAGTCTGATGCTCTATCCAGTTGAGCTACGGGTGCATGCCTTGTGCGGGTCAATAGATCGTAGGCGCGATACGCGTATCGCATCGATGCTGTCGACAGTGCCGCGAGAGGCAGCAAGCTAAACAAAAAAGAATTCAAAAGCAAAAGTTTTTATCCTGTTTTATGAAAATAGTATCATCTATATGATATTTATAGATATTTTATTTACTTGCAGAATGCCAGCCCGTATAACCAGCCCATATAACGTTTGGCTTATTTGCTAGGCATGACCCTAACGTTTTTAATATTTTTCTATGTGTACGAGAGGGGAATTTGATGAAGGGGATTGATTTGGTTCAGGTGGCTGCCCTTGCATTATGTGTTGCTGCTGGTGCAGTGGGGGCCGTGGGTTTATGCAGTCTGGTGCACTATGGTGCTATGCATCTTGGCATGTACAGTCTGGGGCAGGCGATGCTGACTAACCACCTTGTTTCCGGGCCAATTGCAACACTGGGTGGACTGGGGGGTATTGCCCTGGCACTTGCAGGTGTTGACGCATTATCACGCTTGCAACGGTAACTGCCTAAAACATGCCCGCCCTGATAGGCTAATGACGATTATCGTCCTACGGACACATAGTTAAATCCCGCCTCGCGCATTTCGTCGGGGCGGTAGATATTGCGCAGGTCAACAAGGACGGGCGCCTGCAGGCATTGCTTCATTTGCGTGATGTCGAGCGCGCGAAACTCATTCCATTCCGTCAGGATAACGGCGGCATCGGCACCCTGCATGGCTTCATAGGCATTGTCGCACCACGCAACATTCTGGAAATACGCGGCGGCTTCCTTCATCCCTACGGGGTCATAGGCACGAATGGTCGCGCCCGCCTGTTGCAGGGCGGGGATGACGTCCAGGCTGACACTGTCGCGCATGTCATCCGTATTGGGTTTGAACGTGACACCCAATATGGCCATGGTTTTACCCTGCACGGACCCGCCACAGGCAACCACGACGCGTTGCGCCATGGCTTTCTTGCGGTTGTTATTGACGTCGATGGTCGCCTCGACAAGGCGCATCGGCACTTTGTTCAAACGCGCGGTCTGCATCAGCGCCAGCGTGTCCTTCGGGAAGCACGAGCCGCCATAGCCGGGACCGGCATGCAGGAATTTACGGCCAATGCGACCATCCAACCCCATGCCCTTGGCGACGGTTTGCACATCGGCGCCGACTTTTTCACACAAATCGGCGATTTCGTTGATAAAGGTAATCTTCGTCGCCAGAAAGGCGTTGGACGCGTATTTGATGAGTTCCGCGCTTTCAAGCGATGTCAGCACGATCGGCGTTTCAATCAAATACAGCGGGCGATAGATGGCGCGCATGACGGCGGCGGCACGCTCACTCTGGCACCCGACAACAACGCGGTCGGGGCGCATAAAGTCGTTGATGGCAGAACCTTCGCGCAAAAACTCGGGGTTTGAACAGACGTCAAACTCGGCGGCGGGGTTGGTTTCACGGATGATCTTTTCAATTTCCCGACCTGTGCCAACCGGTACCGTCGATTTGGTGACGACAACCGTATATTGCTTGAGGTGTCGCGCAATGTCGCGGCTGGCGTTGTAAACATAGCTCAGATCCGCATGCCCGTCACCGCGGCGTGATGGCGTGCCAACCGCAATAAAGACCGCGTCGGATGTCGCCAGTGGTGCGGCAATATCGGTTTCAAAGCTGAGCGTTTGTTTTTTAACGTTTTGGGCGACAAGCTCATCCAGGCCGGGCTCGTATATCGGAATTTCTGCGCGGCGCAAGCGTTCCACACGTCCTGCATCGACATCGACGCATGTTACCCGGTGCCCAAATTCGGCAAAACATGCCGCCGAAACCAAACCCACATAGCCTGCGCCGATAACCGTAATATGCATTATGCCGTGCCTTTATGCCTTTGCGATAATTTTCTTCAGCGCTTCGCGCACCTGACCGCCCATTTCGGGGTGGGCGAGGGCAAAGGCCGCGGTAGCTTCGATGAAGCCAACCTTGTCACCGCAGTCATAGCGCGTACCTTCGTAACGCAGGCCATGGAAGGCCTGCTTGCCGATCAGCTTGACCATGCTGTCGGTCAATTGGATCTCACCGCCCGCACCTGCGCGCTTTTCTTCCAGATAGGTAAAGATTTCTGGCTGCAGGATGTAACGACCGATAATCGACAGCGTAGAGGGCGCCAATTCCGGTTGTGGCTTTTCAAACAGACCTTTGACGCTGACCATGCGGCCATCGTCTTTTTCAATATCCAGAATGCCGTAGCGGTTCGTGTGTTCGCGCGGCACTTCGGTAACGGCAACCAGATTGCCGCCGACATCGTTATAGGCTTCGATCATCTGCTTCAGGCAGGGTTTTTGCGCCAGAACGACGTCGTCAGCCAGCAAAATGGCAAAGGGCTCGTTGCCGACCAGATGGCGTGCGCACCATATGGCGTGACCAAGGCCCAGCGGTTCGCGCTGACGCGTGAACAGCAATTGGCCGGAGTCGATATCGGTCGTCTTCAGCAATTCAAGTTCGCGTACCTTGTTGCGGGCCTCGAGGGTGCGCTTCAGATCGTTATTGTTGTCGAAATGGTCTTCCAGCGCGCTCTTGCCGCGGCTGGTGACGAAAATGAATTGTTCAATGCCGGCGGCGCGGGCTTCATCCACAGCGTGTTGGATGAGCGGACGGTCGACCAGCGTCAACATTTCCTTCGGCATCGCCTTTGTGGCGGGCAGGAAACGGGTGCCAAGACCGGCAACAGGAAATACTGCTTTACGAATAGGGAGCTTCGACATGATTAGGCTAACTTTCCTTCCAGATGACTGATCGTATGTTTAACAGCGTCGCAAATTTCTTCGAGTGAAAACGGCTTGGCCAGAATACTGTGCACCAGTGAATCCAGATTGTGCGCGCGCATGCGTTCCTGCGCGTAGCCTGAAATCATGACGATGCGCAAGTCGGGGTACAGCCTTACCGCCTTTGTCGCCAAGGCAATGCCGTCGATTTGTGGCATCACAATGTCGGTGACCAGAACATGAAAATGTTCCTTGCTGAGCATTTCCAGGGCCTGATGCCCATCGGGGACAGCGGCGACCTGATAACCCGCACCGGCCAGAGCGCGGCTGATAAATTCGCGCACCGCAGGATTGTCTTCAGCCACAAGGACTCGTGCCGTGCTGGGATGAAGGGGGATGTTACTGAGTGTCATCTTTGATCTCGACGAAATTCAGATTGACGTGAACAACCGTCATGGGTGGCGCGTTGATCTCTGAATGAAACGCTACACTGGCCAGCGGGTCAAGCGTCGCTTTTGGCGGATCAATCTGCCAGCGTTGGATTACCAGCCCGTCCGCACCCGTGGCAAGGGCAATTATAGGCGGTATTTTGTGGATTCTGGGGATGTTGTTAACGATTTTGCCGTCAATCATCAGCCGCATGATCCCGCTATCATAGGTCAGTTCGGAACGAACATCGGTTATATCCAGCCCTTCACCCAGATATACTATATGCAAGCCGATGGCGTTATAAATAGGTTCCATGAAAGGCACATTTTTGGCGATGGTCTGGCGTGCCAGAATAAGGGTGAGGGCCAAAGCGGTTCCCAGCACCACCCCAGCTATAATCGAAATCTTTTTGGCAAGGCTGAGGTGCACATGCGTGAGGGCAGGCAGTTTTATTGTGTGTTTTGGCGCGGATTTTCCCTCATCCGTTGTCTTTTCGGCGACTTGCGGAAGTGGGGTGGGCGAATCGGGTTGCGCCGGTTCGGGCGCGCTAACCGGCGGTTCGGGCTCTGCCATCGGCGGCGGTGGTCTCATGAAGACGTCGATATTGCTGGGCATATCGGCCTGCCAGCTATGCCG
>Ga0213872_10000984_pt1 | contig 19922 bp, 17 predicted proteins | sample VelepicomBERX_R2_FD_160071 | JGI IMG/M metagenome (GOLD analysis project Ga0213872, IMG submission 160071) | Rhizosphere microbial communities from Vellozia epidendroides in rupestrian grasslands, the National Park of Serra do Cipo, Brazil - RX_R2 | ecosystem: Host-associated > Plants > Roots >...
GGCGTGCGGCCGGTATTCAAGCGCATCGACACCTGCGCCGCCGAGTTCGCCTCGGGCACGGCCTACATGTACTCGACCTATGAGACGGGCGCCTTCGGCCAGGTTCCCGACTGCGAGTCGGAGCCCTCCGACCGCAAAAAGGCCGTCATCCTCGGCGGCGGTCCCAACCGCATCGGCCAGGGCATCGAGTTCGACTACTGCTGCTGCCACGCGGCCTTCGCCTTCGACCAGATCGGCGTGGAGTCGATCATGGTCAACTGCAACCCCGAGACCGTCTCGACCGACTACGACACCTCCGACCGCCTCTATTTCGAGCCGCTGACGGCCGAGGACGTGCTGGAGCTGATCCACGTCGAGCAGTCCAAGGGCCAGTTGCTCGGCGTCGTCGTCCAGTTCGGCGGCCAGACGCCGCTGAAGCTGGCGCACGCGCTGGAGCAGGAAGGCATTCCGATCCTCGGCACCACCGTGGACGCCATCGACCTCGCCGAGGACCGCGAGCGCTTCCAGAAGCTGCTCGTCGACATCGGCCTGAAGCAGCCGATCAACGCCATCGCCCGCTCGCCCGAGGAGGCGTTCGAGGGCGCCCGGCGCGTGGGCTTCCCCGTGGTCATCCGCCCCTCCTACGTGCTGGGCGGCCGGGCGATGGAGATCGTCCACGACGAGGAGCAGCTCGCCCGCTACATCCGCGAGGCCGTGCAGGTCTCCGGCGACAGCCCGGTGCTGATCGACCAGTACCTGAACCGCGCCACCGAGGTGGACGCCGACGCCATCGCCGACGGCCAGAGCGTCTTCGTCGCCGGGATCATGGAGCACGTCGAGGAGGCCGGGGTGCACTCGGGCGATTCCGCCTGCTCGCTGCCGCCCTTCTCGCTGAAGCCCGAGACCGTGGCCGAGCTTCGCCGCCAGACCGAGGCGCTCGCCGCCGCGCTCCAGGTCAAGGGGCTGATGAACGTGCAGTTCGCCATCGAGGAGCCGCACAGCGAGGCGCCCCGCATCTACGTGCTGGAGGTGAACCCGCGCGCCAGCCGCACCATCCCCTTCGTCGCCAAGACGATCGGCGCGCCCCTGGCCGGGATCGCGGCCAAGGTCATGGCCGGCGAGCCGCTGGCCTCCTTCAAGCTCGACGAGCGCCGCCTCGGCCACGTGGCGGTGAAGGAAGCGGTCTTCCCCTTCGCCCGCTTCCCGGGCGTGGACACGGTGCTGGGGCCGGAGATGCGCTCCACCGGCGAGGTCATGGGCCTGGACTGGCCGCGCGAGGGCGAGGACGGCCTGGACGGCGCCTTCGCCCGCGCCTTCGCCAAGAGCCAGTTCGGCGGCGGCACCCGCGTGCCCCAGTCGGGCGTCGTCTTCGTCTCGGTCAAGGACTCCGACAAGCCCTACGTCGTCGAGCCGATCCGGCTCTTGCTGTCGCTCGGCTTCAAGGCGATCGCCACCGGCGGCACCTGCGACTACCTGAAGGCGCAGGGGCTGGAGGTCGGCCACATCAAGAAGGTGCTGGAGGGCCGCCCGCACGTGGTGGACGCCATGAAGAACGGCGAGGTCCAGATCGTCTTCAACACCACCGAGGGCAAGCAGTCGCTGCTCGACAGCTTCTCCATCCGGCGCAGCGCCCTGATGATGAAGATCCCCTACTACACCACGACCTCGGGCGCGCTCGCCGCGGCCCGCGCGATCGCGGCGACCAAGGCGGAGACCCTGGAGGTGCGGCCGCTGCAGAGCTACGGCTGAGCGGCGCCGCCCTGCACCCCGGTCCTGTTCGAGGCGGGCGCGGGGTGTATGATCTCGCCATGGCCCACGAGCGCATCGAGATCCGATCCGACGTCATGCTCGGCAAGCCGGTCATCCGCGGCACAAGGGTGACCGTGGAGCAGATCCTGCGGGAATGCGCGCTCGGCATGACGGCGGCGGAGATCGCCGAGCAGTATCCGCGGCTCACGCCGACGGATGTCCAGGCCGCACTGGCCTTCGCAGCCGACTATCTCGGACGCGAAGTCGCCGTGGCCGCCGAATAGCGGTGCGCTTCCTCGTCGCCGAATGTCGCCCTCGCGCGTCGACGTGCTCTACGCCGCCGAGACGGCCAACAGCGCCTCCGACGAAGAGCTGGCCGCGATGGCGGCTGCATGCCAGGGCCAGCTTCCCGCCCAACGCGCCGAGCGGCTTCGGCAGGTCGTCGACGATCTGCAAACTCGCCTGATCGGCGCCCTGACCGTCATTGAACCCAAGCGGGTCCGGCTTCGTGATCTGAAACTCGAGACCTGATTTTTCCGGCGAGTATCCGTCAGGGCGCCGACGGCGCCAGCGCCTCGGCGAGCGCCGCTTTCAGCTCGTCAATTCGGAACGGCTTGTGCAGCACGATCGCCCCAGGGCCGGCCCCGCCCAAGCGGCGGGGTTTTTGCGGGAACGAGCCGTCTTTGGAACCCGCTTTGCGGCTTGGCGTATCAGACTCCTCATCGAGTTCAGGAGCGCCGGCCCATGGTGCGAGGCGGGTTCGATCACGAGATCCTGCTGCTCCAGGGCGGCGGAGCCCTGGGCGCGTATCAGGCCGGAGTCTATGAGGGCCTGGCCGAGGCCGGCATAGCGCCGACCTGGGTCGTCGGAATCTCGATCGGCGCCATCAACGCGGCGCTGATCGCGGGCAATCCGCCTGGCCGGCGGATCGAACGGCTGCGCGAGTTCTGGCGGCGCATGTCGGTCGATCCCGCCTCGCCCCTGGCGGCGTGGCCCGACTCGTTGCGGCGGGCCTCCAACTACATGGCCGCGATGTCGGCGGCGGCCTTCGGCGTCCCGGGCTTCTACACGCCGCGGATTCCGCCGCCCTGGTTCGCCCCCGACGGCGCCGAAGCCGCCCTCAGCATGTACGATACGACGCCGCTCCTGAGCACCCTGGACGAGTTGGTCGATTTCGATCTGATCAATCACGGTCCCGTGCGCCTGTCGCTGGGCGCGGTGAACGTCTGCGAGGGCTCCTCCATCTATTTCGATACGGACAAAACGGTGATCAGCGCCGAACACGTCCGGGCCAGCGGCGCTCTGCCGCCCGGCTTTCCGCCGGTGACCATCGACGGCGAGCATTACTGGGACGGCGGCGTGGTGACCAACACGCCGCTCACCTACGTGGCGGACCAAAGGCCGATGACGACCGCCCGCATCGTCCAGGTCGACAACTTCATGGCCCGAGGCGAGCTGCCGCGAAATCTCGGCGAGGTGACGGAACGGCGCAAGGACATCCAGTATGCGAGCCGAAGCCGGTTCAACATCCAGCGCCTGGAGGAGATCGGCGGGCTGAAAGCCGCCATGCGGCGCCTGTTGGACAAGCTGCCCGCAGAGCTGAAGTCCGACCCCGACGCGCAGAAGCTGGCCGGCGTCTGCGACGAGCGGAGCTGGATGATCGTCCGCCTGATCAACCGGCGCCCCTCGCACTCGGGCGCCGTAAAGGATTTCGAGTTCTCCCGCACGACCATCGAGGAGGCGTGGGCGGCCGGCGTCGAAGACGTGCGCCGGTCGCTCGCCGGTTGGCGGGACGTGCGGCCCAAGGAAATTGACCGTGGGATTGTGGTCTACCGGCCGACCGAAGACCTAGCCGCTCCGCCGCCTCGCAGCGACGGTGCGCGACCGTCGATGCTGCACCGCGAGAAGCTGCAAGCCGCACGCGCAAAAGATAAAAGCCGGTAGAGCTCCCCATGGTAGTTTTCAGCCCGGAATCCCCTTCAGTGGAAGGGAGTTACTGGGGATGCGTCGCGTCGACTGCTGTAGACTGCTGCTGCCCGTCCTGTTGCTTGCGCCGGGACTGGCGCCCGGACTGGCGCACGCGCAAACGGCGGCGGGAGCGGCCGCCGACGTCCAGCAGCGTGAGGAGATCGAGCGGCAGTTGCAGGAGCTGGCCCGATCGCGGCAGGAGCTGTCGGCGACGCAGCAGAACCTGCAGAAACAGATCACGGACTTCGACGCGCGGATTGCCGCCTTAGAGGCGAAGCTCGGCGTCGCCGCCAAGGACGCCCCCAAGGACGTCCAGGCCAAGGACGCTCCGGCGAAGGACGCCGTCGCTCAGGCCAACGGCGCGCTCGCTCCCGCCGACCAGGCCGCCGCCCGGCTGCCGCCTGAAACCAGGGGCGAAGGCGCGGGCGCGTCGGTCAGCGGCGAGCCCGACCCGGGGACCCTCCAGCCTGGCAAGGGCGTCATCCTCGTCCAGGGACCGGTCGGAGGGTTGGCCTTCGGCGTCAACGGCTATGTGCGCTACCTCAACCAGGGCGGCCTGAACACCGCCTACAAGGACTCGTTCGGCCGGACATTCCCGATCGACAAACGGCAAGATTTCCAGCTGAACCGGCTTCAGCTCAACTTCCGGGGATGGCTGTTCGACGAGAAATTCCACTATAATTTTTACGCCTGGACACAAAATTCAAGTCAGGGAGACCCCGCGCAGGTCGTCGTCGGCGGAAATATAAGATATGAATTCGCCGATTATTTTTGGTTGTGGGGCGGCATCTTCTCCGTGCCATCGACGCGGACGACGGCCCAGTCGTTCCCGAACTGGCTCAGGATCGACCATCGCGGCATGGCGGACGAGTACTTCCGAGGGTCCTACACCGAGGGGTTGCAGGCCATGGGCAAGCTCCCAGGTCGGCTTTTTTACAATATCGCGGTTACCGACAATCTGAGCATACTTGGCGTGAACGCCGGCCAGTTGCCCTTCGGGCCGAACACCGTCTCGACCGCCATCTATTGGATGCCGACCACGGGCGAGTATGGACCGGGCTGGGGCTTCGGCGACTACGAGTACCACAAAAAAGTGGCGACGCTGTTCGGGTTCCACTTCACCTACAGCCGGGAGGATGCGGAAGAGCAGCCCGGCGTGAACGCCTTTGATAATTCGCAAATTCGCCTTTCCGACGGCACGCTGCTATTCAGCCCGAACGCCTTCAACACAGGGGGACAAATTAGAAAGGCGACATACAACATGTTCGATATTGATACGGGCGTCAAAAGCCATGGATTTTCGTTCGATGCAGAATACTACAATCGCTGGCTCGGAGACTTTCAAACCGTGGGGCCTATACCTGTGACGCACCTGTACGATACAGGCTTCCAGGCCTATCTCTCGGCCATGATCAAGCCACGGCTTTTCCAGGCCTATCTCTCGGGCTCAAAGATCTACGGCGGCTATGGCGACCCCTGGGACGCGGCGTTCGGCCTGACCTGGTTCCCGTTCGCACGCAAGAACGTGCGGTGGAACGTGCAGATGCTTTACTCGGACCATTCGCCGGTCGGCTATTTCGCGATCCCGTACCAGGTCGGCGGCACGGGATGGATCGCGACGGTCGACGTCGGCACCTGGTTCTAGCGGACCGGCTCCCACGCCAGGACATCCCCGTCACCCCCCCCTGCCGAGACGGCTGTCAGCGCGCCGCCAGCGCCTCGGCGAGCGCCGCTTTCAGCTCGTCGATGCGGAACGGCTTGTGCAGGACGATCGCCTCGGGCCCGACCGCCTGCTCGATGGCGGCGGTGTCCGCATAGCCGGTGGCGAACACAATCGGCAGCTCGGGCCGGCGCGCCCGCGCCGCCTTCGCCACCTCGGCGCCGTTCATCCCCGGCATGGCGAAGTCGACGAGCAGCAGGTCGGGGGCCTGCGCATCGAGCTTGGCCAGCCCCGAAGGGCCGTCCGCGGCTTCTAGGACCTTGTATCCGATGCTTCTCAGGGACTCGGTCAGGACGCGCCGGACGGCCGCGTCGTCGTCGATGACCAGGACGGCCGAGCCGGGCGCGGCCGTCGGACGCGACGCCGCCGGCGCCGTCTCGGGCGCAGCCGCCGCGACCTCGGTCACCGGCAGATACATGCGCACGGTCGTGCCCTTGCCCGGATGGCTCTCGATTCGCGCCGTACCGCCGGCCTGACGCGAAATGGCGTAAACCTGACTGAGCCCCAGCCCCGTCCCCTTTCCGGGCCCCTTGGTCGTGAAGAACGGATCGAAGGCGCGCGCGACCACCTCGGGCGGCATGCCGGCGCCCGTGTCCGCGACCGAGAGCTCGACGTACTCGCCGGCTGGAAGCTCGACGTCTTCACGGATCCGCCGGCGGGCGATGGCGATCCTGAGCTCGCCGCCCTCCAGCATGGAATCGCGCGCATTGATGGCCAGGTTGAGCACCGCCAGCTCGATCTGGGTGAAATCGGAGAGCACCGCCGCCCGCCCGCGCTCCACGTCGAACGTCAGGCGGACGAGCGGGCCGAGCGTCCTGGCGAGCATGTCGCGCATGCCGTCGACCACCTCGGCGACGACGACCGGTTTGAGCTCGATCCGCTGCGCCCGCGAAAACGCCAGGAGCTGACGCGTCAGCTTCACGCCGCGATTGGCGGCCTCCAGCCCGACGGCGGCGAACTTGCCGACGCGGTCTTCGTCGCCCGGCCGCTTTTGAATGATGTCCAGCGCCCCGATCACGGCCCCGAGCAGATTGTTGAAATCGTGGGCTATGCCGCCCGTGAGCTGGCCGACGGCCTCCATCTTCTGCGCCTGCCGCAGCGCCTCTTCGGCCAGGACCTGGGCCGTGACCTCGCGCGCCACGCCGACGATGCGGGTGATGGTTCCGTCCTTTCCGGCCAGCGGCACCACCACCGTATCGAACTGCCGCGCCCCGCCGCCGAAGTTGAACGTCTCCGCATAACGTTGCACCTGGCCCGTCTCGACGGCGCGCCGGACCGGCGGCATCATCTGCGCCGCGATCTCCGGTGGAAACTGCGCCTCGACCGGAAGGCCCCGCACTCGCTCGTGCGAGAGGCCGGTGACGGCCTCGTGCGCCGGATTGGTCTCCTCGTACGTGAAGCCGCCATCCTCGCGCACGCCCATGACGAAGAGGACTTCTCCGGAGTTCTCAAAGTAGGCGTGATAGACGGCGTCGGCTTCACGCCGGGCCGCATCCGAGGCGGCCAAGGCGGCCGTCCGGCGCTCGATAACGCTCTCCAGCGTATCGTTGAGCTTCCGCAAGGCCGCTTCGGTGGCGCGGCGGCCGGTGACGTCTTCGGCGGTGAGCACGCCCGCGATCACGCGACCGCTCCCGTCCCGGATCGGAGCGGCGTTCACCGACAGGGTCCCGACGCCGCCGTCGTGACGCAAGAACTCGATCTCCTCCCCGACGATGTCCTCGCCGCTCCCGATCGCCCGCGCCAGCGGCCAATCCTCGGGCGCGAACGGGGCCCCGCTGTCGAGGTGGATCGCCCGGAAGGCGCCATATTCCGCAATCGCCCCGGGATCCGGCGGCGGGTCGCCCCAGATGCGGGCGACCTGCTCGTTCTGCAGCAGGATCCGGCCCGAAGGCGCCTCGGCCAAGATGATCGCGACCGGCGCATGCCTCACGACCGCCGCGAGCCGCTCTTCGCTCTCGTGCATGACCGCTTCCGCGCGCGCCCGCGCCACCGCCGACCAGGTCCGCGCGGCGACCTCGCTCAGCAAGTCGATCTCGGCGGGCGCCCACCGCCGGGGAACCTGGCTGGTGGCCACGAGATAGGCCAGCAGACGCCCTTCCTTGACGAGCGGAAGAACAACGACGGCGCGGACGGCCCAGGCGTCATGCAGCGCCACATATTCGGGCTTGGAGGTCCGAGGGTCCAGCCTGACGTCGTCGATGACGATCGGGCGGCCGTGCCGAAGCTCGGCCACGTGCGCCCCGAACTCCTCGAGCCGGCGCCGGTAGGGCGCCTGGTGCGGCGCGCCCTGGTCCGCCCAGTCGGAGAATGCGCACGCGTAGTCGCCCGACGGCTCCACTTCGGCGTAGACGACCTGCCAGGCCTCGAGCGCGCGGCCGACCTCCTCCGCGGCGGCGGCCGTAATCGCCTCGGCGGCGCTCAGTCCGCGCAGACGCCGCTCCAGCTTGAGCATGAACTTCGCCCGCCGCTCGGCCAGCACGCGCTCGGTCGTCTCGGCGCAGACACCGAGGGCGCCCGCGACCTCGCCCGCCTCGTCGCGGACGGGCGTGAGGGCGTAAGCAAAATGCACCTCCTGCGGCTGGCCGCCGCGCAGGATCGAGAGCTGAAGATCGTCTTTGCGAGTCGGCCGGCCGGCAAAGGCGCGGTCGAGGTTGGGACCGACCTCGTCCATGCGGTCGCCCCAGACCTCGCCGTACGGCCGGCCCAGAGCCGCCGGGTGCCGATCCTGCAGCAGCTCGGCGTAAGCGTCGTTGTAGATCATCGCCCGCTCGCGCCCCCAGACGAGGTACATCGGCAGGTCGGACGCGAGCACGAGGCCGGCGAGCGTCTTCAGCGCGGCGGGCCAGGTCTGGGGCGCGCCGAACGGCGTCGCCGCCCAGTCCAGCCCGCGGATCAGGGCCCCGGTCTCGCCGCCGCCGGAGAGGAAGTTCGGGTCAGGGGCCTTGGCGTCGGTCAATTCAGCTCGACTGGATCTCTGTCAGGACCCGCTGAGCGTCGGCGAAGCTTGCGCTGGGGGGACGTCCAGCTGGGGGGGGCGTCCAGCGGCCGTTACGGTGATAGAAAATACGCCATCCCGGAAAAAGTTCGCGGCGAGCGGCCGGGGCCTGCGCCGATCGAGCCTGGAGCCCCTCACCAATCCGCGCGTTTATAGGCGGCCGGCGTGTCGAGACGGCTCGAGACGGCGCCCGCCGTGCGGGAACCTGCGTGCTGCGTCGCAACGCAGTTCTTGCAGTCGCTGCGCGCCGATCCTATGCTTTCCGGCCGATCGACCTCGCCCGCGATCGGCGTCGCCTTGCGTCCACTCCCCGGGCGGACTGAAGACCAAATCATTTATGGAAAAAGTGCCTATGACCGACGAGGGTTTTCGGACCCTCGACGAGGAACTGAAGCGTCTCAAGTCGGTGGAGCGACCCAGTGTGATCGCGGCCATCGCGGAGGCGCGCAGCCATGGCGACCTCTCCGAGAACGCGGAATATCACGCCGCGAAGGAACGCCAGGGCTGGATCGAGGGCCGCATCGCCGAGATCGAGGACAAGATCTCGCGCGCCCAGGTGATCGACGTCTCCAAGCTGTCCGGCAAGCAGGTCAAGTTCGGCGCCACGGTGACCGTGGTCGACGAGGACACCGAGGAGGAGGCCCGTTACCAGATCGTGGGCGAGCACGAGGCGGACGTGCGCTCCGGGCGCATCTCCCTGACCTCGCCGCTGTCGCGGTCCATGATCGGCAAGGAAGTGGGCGACGTGGTCGAGGTGAACACCCCCGGCGGCGTCAAGGCGTACGAAATCCTCAAGGTGGAGTGGATCTGAAGCCCGGGGACGATGGTTTAAGGTCGGGCGGGGGTTTCGCCCTTTTCTGCCTGCATTCCTAGCTTTGCTGGAAAGGTGACCGAGACCTTGTCGACCCGCCTCAGATTCCGCCCCGTCGAGGACGCCGCCGCCAAGCCCCTCTCCCTGGTCACGGCGCCGGCCGAACGCCCGCTCGAGCTTTGGGCGGTGTCGGACGGCCGCGTCGGCATGGAGAATCAGGTGCTGGGCCTGTGCGAGGCCATCGCCCGGCTCGCCCCGGCCCGCATCGTGCGCAAGACCGTCGTCTGGAAGGACGGCTACGAGCGCCTGCCGAGCTTCCTGAAGTGGAACCCGCGCGGGGGCCTGGCCAAGGAGTCCGACCGCTTCGAGCCGCCCTGGCCTGACATGCTGGTGGCGGTGGGCCGCGGCACGCTCGCCATCTCGCGCGGGATCCGCAAGTGGTCGGGCGGCCAGACCTTCACGATCCAGCTGCAGAACCCGCACTGGCCCGCCGGCGCGTTCGACGCGGTGGTGCCGCCGCGCCACGACAAGCTCGGCGGCCGCAACGTCATCCCGGTGACCGGCTCGGCGCACCGGGTCACGCCCGAAAAGCTCGCCGCCGAGTACGAGCTGTTCCGCAGCCAGCTCGAGGCCCTGCCCCGGCCGCGGGTCGCAGTGCTGGTCGGGGGGACGTCGAAGGCGTTCGACCTCTCCGAGGAGCGGGCCGTCCGGCTCGCCGCCGAGATCGCGCTGGCGGTGGAGACCGAAGGCGGCTCGATCCTGCTCACCTTCTCGCGGCGCACGCCCGAGCCCGCGCGGGACCTCATGACCGCCAAGCTGAAGCGGCTGCCCGGGCTGATCTGGGACGACCAGCCGCCCAACCCCTACTTTGCCTTCCTGCAGGCCGCCGACTACGTGCTGGTGACCGAGGACTCCGCCAACATGGCCACCGAGGCGGCCTCGACCGGCAAGCCGGTCTTCGTGCTGAAGATGGACGGCGCGAGCGACAAGTTCCGCCGCTTCCACGACGAGCTCGAGGGGCTCGACGCCGCCCGCCCCTGGGGCGGCGCCCTCTACAGCTGGACCTACGCGCCCGTGCGCGACACGGACAAGGCGGCCGCGGCGGTGATGCGGCTGTTCCGCGACAAGCCGATGCGGATGGTCGACTGAGGCCCTTCTCCCCCCGGGAGAAGGAGCGAAGCGGAGGTCCTTGCGCGGAGGATGAGGGCTCAGCCGCGCGCGTCGTGCGCAGGCGCCCCGGCCCGCGAGGCCGCGATCCCTCGCCTCCCGCGCAAGAACCATCGCGCTTCGCGCTCCGGGGCGCGGGGCCTTCCTCTCCCGAGGGGGAGAGGATGCGACGCACCTCCTCGCAAAGGCTGGCGATCCAGCCTAGATAGGCCCCATGTCCGATCCTCGCCCCATTCGCGTCGCCATCATCGGGTCCGGCCCCGCCGGCTGGACCGCCGCCATCTACGCCGCCCGCGCGCTGCTCAAGCCCGTGGTCATCTGCGGCCTGCAGCCGGGCGGCCAGCTCACCATCACCACCGACGTGGAGAACTATCCGGGCTTCCGGGAGGTCATCCAGGGCCCCTGGCTGATGGACGAGATGCAGGCCCAGGCCGAGCACGTGGGCGCCGAGGTGGTGCGCGACCTCGTGGTCAAGGCCGATCTGTCCAAGCGCCCGTTCCGGCTCACCTGCGACTCCGGCGCGGAGTTCCTGGCCGAGACCCTGATCATCGCCACCGGCGCCCAGGCCAAGTGGCTGGGCCTGCCCTCCGAGCAGCACTTCCGCGGCTTCGGCGTCTCGGCCTGCGCCACCTGCGACGGCTTCTTCTACCGCGGCAAGACGGTGGTGGTGGCCGGCGGCGGCAACACGGCGGTGGAGGAGGCGCTGTTCCTCACCAAGTTCGCCTCCAAGGTCTATCTGGTCCACCGCCGCGACGAGCTGCGCGCCGAGCGCATCCTGCAGGACCGCCTGTTCGCCGAGCCCAAGATCGAAGTGATCTGGAACAGCCGCATCGACGAGGTGGTGGGCGCGGAAAACCCGCTCGGCGTCTCCGGCGTGCGGCTGAAGGACCTGAAGAGCGGCGAGACGCGCGAGCTTTCCGTCGACGGGGTCTTCGTCGCCATCGGCCACGCCCCGGCCTCGGAGCTGTTCCTGGGCCAGCTCGAGACCAAGCAGGGCGGCTATCTGAAGGTGAAGCCCGGGACCACCTCGACCAGCGTCCCCGGCGTGTTCGCCGCCGGCGATGTGACCGACGACATCTACCGCCAGGCGGTGACCGCCGCCGGCATGGGCTGCATGGCGGCGCTGGAGGCGGTGCGCCTGCTGGCCGAAGAGGACCACGCCCGCGCGCACAAGCCGCTCAGCCACGAAGAGGCGGAGAAGATCGGGACCTGGTGAGCCGCGGCGGCTTTCCCGCCGTTCGAGCGGCCGTCCGGCGCGGCCGCTAGAGCCGGATGGGTCTAGATCGATCCGATCTAAACCCTGAATTCGGCTCTACACTTTGAATCTAAAGCACGATTCAGCGATCAGGCGATTCCGCCTGATTCCGTCGTGCTTTAGGGCCCGAAAAACCGGAATTGCGGGCGCCGCATTGCAAACACAGGTTGCTAGGATAACCTGGGTCGCCAATCAATGCAGACGCGCGCCCTCCCTCGGCTCCTCCCGGCCGCCGGCGCGCCGAGGGGACGGCGACATGGACGAGACCTACCGTTGGCGGCCGGGGCCGTCGGCGCGCCGCGTGCGCTACCGGATCGGCCTCCTGCTGCTCCTGGCGGGCCTGGCCCTGGAGATCGGCGGCGTCGTCAGCCGCGATCTCTGGCTCGCCGTCGCCGGCCTGATCGTGATCGCGCTCGGCGCGGCCCTGGTCATCAAGACCGCCTGGCGCGCGATCGAGCGGTGAGGCGCGGCTACTGAATATGGAATCGTCATCCCGGCCGGAGCCCGCAGGGCCCCCGGGTCGGGCCGCAGGCCCGCCCGAGGACAGGCTCCGAGCCGGGACCGCCCAGGAGAAGCCGCGTCTTCTTGGCGGTCCCGGCTCTGCGGCCGGGATGACGATTTAGGGGGCGCCCCTCAGTCGATCGGCCGCCGCCGCATCGACTTCACCGACGAACGCTTGGCCTTGCCCTCCAGCCGCCTGAGTTTCGACCCATAGGTGGGCTTGGTGGGCTTGCGCGGCTTGGGCTTCTCGGTGGCCTTGCGGATCAGCTCGACCAGACGGGCGATCCCCTCCTGGCGGTTCATCTCGAGCGACCGCTGCGTCTGCACGAACAGCACCAGCACGCCGTCCAGGGTGACGCGCGAGCCGCCGAGCCGCATGAGCCGCGCCTTCACGTCCTCGGGCAGGTTCGGCGAGTTCGTGATGTCGAATCGGATCTCGATCGCCGTGCTCGTCTTGTTGACGTGCTGGCCCCCGGGGCCGCTGGCGCGGGCGGCCCTCTGGATGACCTCGTCCTCGTCGATCGAGAGGGTGTCGGTGACCGGAATCATGAGGCCGAACATAGCCCCGCGGCGAGCGGCGCGCCCCCCCGCCCTGAAGCGGCGGGGTCGGGCGCCATCGCCCGCTTCCCGGAAAGCGCCTTGGATTCCTTAGGGTAGAGTGAAAGGAGAGTACGTGTTCTGAGAATGTCGCACGCCGGTGCTGGCTTTACCGGGCCCGAGCCTATATCTCCGCCCCGCGCCCGCTGGCGCTCCAGAAGCCCCATGCTCTTCGTCCTGTCCCCCGCCAAAACGCTCGATTTCACGCCTGCGCCGCCCGAGGTCCCCGCGACTCGGCCCGAGGCGCTGGCGAAAGAGACGGCCGAGCTCGTCGCGGCGGCGCGCAACCTCACGCGCTCGGACCTGTCGCGGCTGATGACCATCTCCGACAAGCTGGCGGACCTGAACTACGAGCGGTTCAAGGCGTTCGAGACCGAGCCCTCGGCCGGGACGGTCCAGGCGGCCTTCGCCTTCGCGGGCGACGTCTACGACGGGCTGAACGCGCGCGGGCTGGACGGCGCGTCGCTGGCCTGGGCGCAGGAGCACCTGCGCATCCTGTCGGGCCTCTACGGCCTGCTGCGTCCGCTCGACGTGATCCAGCCCTACCGGCTGGAGATGGGCGTGCGCCTGCGCACCGCACACGGCGCCAACCTCTATGACTTCTGGGGCGACCGCATCGCCAAGGCGCTGAACCAGACGGCCAAGGCCCACGCCGACCCGACCCTGGTGAACCTCGCCAGCGTCGAATATTTCGGCGCAGTCGACGCCAAGGCGCTGAAGCTGCCGGTCCTGTCCGTGCGTTTCCTCGAGGAAACCGACGGCGAGCAGCAGATGGTGTCCTTTTGGGCCAAGCGGGCGCGCGGGATGATGGCGCGCTGGGCCATTCTCAAGCGGGTCGAACACGTCGAGACGCTCAAGCGCTTCGACCTCGACGGCTACCGGTTCGACAAGGCGGCCTCCAGCGACGGCGAATGGGTGTTCGTCCGGCCGCATCCGAACAAGGCCAAGGCGGCGGCGGGCTGAGCCATGCGCACCATCCTGATCTCCGGCGCCAACCGCGGGCTCGGCCTGGAGTTCGTCCGCCAGTATCTGGCCGCGGGCGACCAGGTGATCGCGGGCGTGCGCGATCCCGCCCGCGCCGAGGCGCTCAACGCCCTGCCCGCCCGCGACCGGCTGGAGACGCACGCGCTCGACGTGGCCGACGCGGACTCGGTGGCGGCCTTCCGCCGCGCCGTCGGCGACCGCCCGATCGACATCCTGATCGCCAACGCCGGCGTCTACGGCGGCGACCGTCAGAACCGGCTCGGCGACATCGACTATGACGCGTGGCTGAAGGCCTTCGCCGTGAACACCCTGGGTCCGGTGCGCCTGGCCGACGCCTTCGTCGACAACCTCGCCAAGGGGCGCGACCGCAAGCTGGTCGCCCTGAGCTCGCTGATGGGATCGACCGCCGACAGCTCCGGCGGCGCGATCATCTACCGCTCCAGCAAGGCCGCGCTGAACAACGCCTGGCATAGCCTCGCCCTTGGGCTGAAGGACCGCGGGATCGCCGGCTTCGCCGTCCACCCCGGCTGGGTGCAGACTGACATGGGCGGGTCCCAGGCGCCGCTCACGCCCGAGCAGTCGATCGCCGGCCTGCGCGCCCGCATCGACGAATGGACGCTGGCCGACAGCGGTCGCTTTCTCGCCTGGGACGGCCGCGAGCTGCCCTGGTAGGGCCCTCCGCCCCTTCCCGCCTGCCGGGAAAGGGCGTGCAGCTTCACCGATAAAAATTCCTTGTTCGCCGAATATCGAGGTTCGGCTGGCTCAGGACGCGCGCAGGGCGTAAGTTTATCCCGCACCGCAACACGACCGGAGAGAGCCCCATGCCGTCCGATCCTTTCGCCTCGCTCAAGGGCCAGGCCGCCATCGTCACCGGCTCCACCTCGGGGATCGGCCAGGCCCTGGCCGTCGCCCTCGCCGAGCGGGGCGTCAACGTCGTGCTGAACGGCCTGGGCGATCCCGGCCAGATCGAGCGTGATCGTGCTGCACTGCAGGAGCGGACCGGCGCCCAGATCCGCTACCACGGCGCCAACATGATGAAGGGCGACGAGATCGCCGACATGGTGGGCTCGTGCGTGCGCGAGTTCGGCCGCATCGACATCCTGGTCAACAACGCCGGCGTTCAGTACGTGGCCCCGATCGACGAGTTCCCCGTCGACAAGTGGAACCAGATCATCGAGATCAACCTGACCTCGGCCTTCCACACCATCCGCGCCGCCGTGCCGCCGATGCGCGAGAAGAAGCACGGCCGCATCGTCAATATCGCCTCCGCCCACGGCCTGGTCGCCTCGCCGTTCAAGTCGGCCTATGTCGCGGCCAAGCACGGGATCATCGGCCTGACCAAGACCGTGGCGCTGGAGACGGCGACCCAGGGGATCACCTGCAACGCCATCTGCCCGGGCTATGTGCTGACGCCGCTGGTCAAGAACCAGATCGCCGACACGGCCAAGGCGCGCGGCATGAGCGAGAAGGACGTGGTGGAGAAGGTGATGCTGGAGGCCCAACCCACCAAACAGTTCGTCACCTTCGACCAGCTGGCGGGGATGATGCTCTACCTCGTCTCCGACAACGGGGCGTCGGCCAACGGCGCGGCCTTCCCGATCGAGGGCGGCTGGACGGCCGAGTAGCGGAGCGCTCCCATGGACTTCTTCCGGTTGCTGCGGCGCCCCGCGGCGCCGGGGTCCCCGCACGCGCCCGAACCGGCCCCGAAACCGGCCCCGAAACCGGCCCCGGAGCCGGCCCTGGAGCTCGTCCCTGTGCCAGTCCGGGAGCTGGCTCCGGAGCCGGTCCTGGAGCCGGTCCTGGAGCTCGCCCCCAAGCCGGCCCCGGAGCCGGTCCCTAAGCCGGCGCCCGAGCCGCCGGCCGGGGCTGGCCTGAAGCGACTCAGCCTCGCCCTGCAGGGCGGCGGCGCGCACGGGGCGTTCGAATGGGGCGTGCTCGACCGCCTGCTCGAGGACGAGCGCCTGAGCATCTGCGCGGTCACCGCCGCCTCGGCCGGCGCGATGAACGCCGTCGCCCTGGCGGCGGGCCTGGCCGAGGACGGGCCGGCCGGCGCCCGGGCCAGGCTCGACCGCTTCTGGCGTTCGGTGAACCACGCGGGCGGACGCAACGTGTTCGGCGACAGCGCGCTGTGGACCGCCGCGATGAGCCCGAACTGGCTCAGGGCCAACCCGTTCTTTCGCCGCGTCGAGCCCCTGATGCTCGCGGCCAGCCCCTACGAGTTCAACCCGTTCAACCTGAACCCGCTGCATGACGTGCTGGAGCAGACCATCGACTTCGCGCGCGTCCGCGCGGCGCCGCTCGAGGTGTTCGTCTCGGCGACGGACGTGCGCGACGCAAAGCTGAAGGTGTTCGTCCGCCCGGAGCTGACGCCGGAGATGGTGATGGCCTCGGCCGCCCTGCCCAACCTGTTCCAGGCGGTCGAGATCGAAGGCCGGCGCTACTGGGACGGCGGCTATCTCGGCAACCCCGCGCTCTGGCCGCTGATCGACGGCGAGGGCGCGCCCAGCGACATCCTGCTGGTGACGCTCAACCCGTTCCACCGCAGCCAGGCGCCGCGCACCGCGGGCGAGATCGTCGACCGGCTCAACGAGATCACCATGAACGCCTCGCTGAGCGCCGAGCTTCGCGCCATCGCCTTCGTTCAGCGCCTGATCGAAGAGGGCCAGCTGACCGACCAGGCCAAGGCGCAGTACCGCCAGATCCTCATCCACGCCATCGACGCGGACCACCTGCTGCAGGACCTGTCCCTCGCCTCGAAGTTCAACACCGAGTGGAGCTTCCTGAGCGGCCTGAAGGAGCGCGGACGCCAGGCGGCGGACGCCTGGCTCGCCGCCCACTTCGACGACCTCGGCCTGCGCTCGAGCTTCGACCTGCAGGAACGGTTCGCGTGAGGTCCACCGTCAGTCGTCATCCCGGCCGCAAGCCTGCGAAAGCAGGCTGTAGAGCCGGGACCGCCGAGATGAAGCCGCTTCGAGGGCCCGTCAGGGCGAAGTGTGGGCGGTTCGCCCGCCCGGATGGGCTCTATCCTCAAAAATCTAAAGCACTTTCATTGGTTCAGGCGATTCCGCCTGAACCAATGAAAGTGCTTTAGGCGGTCCCGGATAACGGCGGAGCCTGTTCTCGGGCCGGCGAAGCCGGACCCGGGGGCCGTTTCCGGGATGACGATGAAATCACCCCACCGCCCCGGCGGCGCGGCGGAGGCGGTCGTTGAGCGCCTCGCCCAGGCCCTCGTGGGGGACGGGGGCGACCGCGATCGCGGCGGGCTTGGTCCGGTCGGCTTCGCGCAGCATGCGGAACAGGTTCGCCGCCGCCTCGCGCAGGTCGCCCGAGGCGCTGAGGTTCCAGCCGCCGGCGGGCGAGTTCGGCCCGAAGCCGATGAAGGCCTCGCCCGGCTGGGGGGCGTCCGCCTCCAGCCGCACGGGCGCGTCGGGGGCGTAGTGCAGCGTCAGCCGCCCCGGCGAGCGGCCGCCCTCTCCGCCCGCCTCCGCCAGGGGACCGGCGACCTCGGCGAGCTCGGCGCGGGTGACCGCGCCGGGCCTGAGCAGCCGGACCCGGTCGAGCACCGCGGCCACGGTCGACTCCACGCCGACCGCGCAGGGGCCGCCGTCCAGGGCGGCGGCGGCGGCGAAGCCGGTCTCCTCCATGGCGTCGGCGAAGGTCGTAGGGCTGGGCCGGCCCGAGCGGTTGGCCGAGGGCGCGACCACCGGCCCGCCGAAGCGGGCGATCAGCTCGCGCGCCTTGGCGTGCCCGGGCGCGCGCACCGCCACCGTGTCGAGCCCGGCGCGGGCGAGGTCGCAGACGCGGCTGCGGTCGCGCACCGGCAGGACCAGGGTGAGCGGCCCCGGCCAGAAGGCCTCGGCCAGGGCGCGGGCGCGGTCATCGAAGATGGCGATCTTTTCCGCCGCCGGAAGGTCCTCGACGTGGGCGATCAGCGGATTGAAGCGGGGCCGGCCCTTGGCTTCGAAGATGGCGGCCACCGCCATCGGGTCGGAGGCGTCCGCCGCCAGGCCGTAGACGGTCTCGGTCGGCAGGATGACGAGGCCGCCGGCCTTCAGGGCCGCGGCGGCCTCTTCCAGCGTTCCGGCGCTCAGCGGCCGGTCTAAGAACCCGTGTGCGCGGTCAGGTCCACCACGACCGTCACCGCCTTGGCCACCTCGTCCGGCGCGCTCCATTTGCCCGATCCCACGTTGAACGCCGTGCGGTCGAGCGTCGCCGTCCCGGTCATCCTCGCGACCCCGCCCGAAATCGCGAGAGTGAACGGCAGGGTCACGGGACGCCGTACGCCCTTTAGCACGAGCTCGCCCTGCGCCTCGTAATGGCCGGCGCCGCGATCTGCAAATCGATTCGCAGTGAACACCGCCTTGGGGAAGCGCTTGGCGGCGAACCAGTCGTCGGCCGGCATGGTGTCGTCGCGGTCCTTGTCGCCCGAAACCGCCGAGGCGACGTCGACGCTGACGCTCACATGCGAGGTCGCCAGCGCCTTGGGATCGAAGCTGATCTGGGCGTCCCAGCTGCGGAACGTCCCGTCGAAGCCGGCGCCCTCGACCGTGCCTTTGAAGCCCAGTCGCGAATGGGCGTGGTCCACCGCCCAGGTCGCGGCGCCGGCGGACCCGGCCGCGAGCGCGGCGGCCGCGAGCGAAAGGGCGAAGATTTGGGTGCGCATCGTCAGTGTTCCTTGCGGCCCGGCGATCCCAGTCCGGGGACCATGCGGGCGAGCTCATTGTCGCGATCGAGCAATTGGTGCTTGAGCGCGCCCGCGACGTGCAGCGCGATCAGCCCTAGGCCCATCCAGGCCATCCAGTCGGTGTGGACGTCCCCCAAGAGGTGGTGCGCCGCCTTCAGCCCGGCCGGGTCCATCCCCTCGAAGCCCGGGAACCGCGGCCAGTCGATCACGCCCCACACATGCAGGCCGAACACCTTGAAGCGCGGCGAGGCCGAGACCATCGCCCAGCCGGCGAGCGGCATGCCGATCATGAACACGTAGAACAGCCAGTGCACGGTGTGGGCGAGCGCCCGCTCCCAGGCCGCCAGGTGGGCCGAGATCGGCGGCGGCGGATTGAGCAGCCGCCAGGCGAGCCGCAGCACGCTCAACACCAGCACGGTGATGCCGATCGACTTGTGCCACTGGACGACCTCGAGCTTGGTCTCGCCCGTCAGGCCCGGGAAATCCCAGAACAGAAAGTGGCCGTTCATCTCCCAGGCCACCCCGAAATTGGCCAGGATCAGGACCGCGATGGTCCAGTGAAAGGCCATGGCCACGGGGCCGTACTTCAATCGCGTCTCAGCCATCGGCTTTAAGTTCGCTTCCGCCATTGGATTTCCTCCCGCGCCGATCCTAACCCGAACCGCGGCGGTTGACGAACTGTAACATGGTCGGTGCCAATTCGCGCCGAAAGGGGCGCCTCCGCCGCAACGCGCTCACGAAAGCGTGATGCTTACCTTCCGTCCGCCTTGGCCCGCGCGGGCGGGGCGATCTAGAAGACCAGAACGTCCCGGAGGCTTATCCCATGACTTTCCGCGCTCCTGTCCGCGACCTGATCTTCAGCCTGACCGAGGCGGCCGAGGCCGCGCGCCTGGCCGAGACCGGCGCCTTCCCCGAGTTCGACCTGGACACGGCCGAGGCCGTGCTGACCGCGGCGGGCCGCTTCGCCGAGGAGGTGCTGGCGCCCCTGAACCGCTCGGGCGACCAGGAGGGCGCGCGGCTCGAGAACGGCCAGGTGGTCCCGGCCAAGGGCTTCAAGGCCGCCTTCAAGGCGTTCGCCGAAGCGGGCTGGCACGGGCTGGCCGCCGAGCCGGCCTACGGCGGCCAGGGGCTGCCCAAGGCGCTGGAGCAGGCGTCCTACGAGGCGCTGCACGGGGCCAACATGTCCTTCGGCCTGTGCCCGATGCTGACCCTGGCCGGGATCGAGGCGCTGCACACCCACGGGACCGAGGCGCAGAAGGCGCTCTACATGCCCAAGCTGATCTCGGGCGAGTGGACCGGCGCCATGGTGCTGACCGAGCCGCAGGCGGGCTCGGACCTCGGCGCCCTGCGCACGATCGCGCGCCCCACCGGCGACGGGACCTATGCGCTCGAGGGGCAGAAGATCTTCATCACCTGGGGCGACCACGACCTGACGGACAACATCGTCTACTTCGTGCTGGCCCGCCTGCCCGACGCCCCCGCGGGCAGTCGCGGCATCTCCCTGTTCCTGAC
>Ga0213872_10000985_pt1 | contig 19910 bp, 19 predicted proteins | sample VelepicomBERX_R2_FD_160071 | JGI IMG/M metagenome (GOLD analysis project Ga0213872, IMG submission 160071) | Rhizosphere microbial communities from Vellozia epidendroides in rupestrian grasslands, the National Park of Serra do Cipo, Brazil - RX_R2 | ecosystem: Host-associated > Plants > Roots >...
TGCTCACGATGCGCTGTCCTGGTCGGGCAGCAGCTTACCCGGGTTCATGATGTGCTGCGGGTCGAAGTGGCGGAACAAGGCGCCCATCGCCGACATGCCCAGCTCACCCTTCTCCGCTTTCAGGTACGGTGCATGGTCGCTACCGACACCGTGCTGGTGGCTGATGGTGCCGCCGTTATCGACGATCGCCATGCTGACCGCGTGCTTCAGCGTGCGCCAGCGCGCCAGGTCTTGTTCGTAGTTGCCGCTCAGGCGATAGACAAAGGTCGTGTAGACGCTGGCGCCCTGCGTGTACAGGTGCGACAGGTGGGTGTAGGTGTGCACCTTCTCGCCATGCTGGGCCAGCGCCGCCGTGGCCGCGCCCTCCACCGCCAGCATCATGCTCTTCACGCGTGGCCAGTCCACCGCCGTCTCCACCGTGTCGATGGCGTAGCCGTAGCCCCAGGCCGCATTGCGTAGGTAGACGTTGCGGAAGCGGTTCTGCTTCCACTTGTCACCCATATAGCGGCCGATATGCACGCCGCCGCCTTCTGCGCGAGCGATCGCCAGCGCGTCACGCAGGGCAGCGCGCGCGGCGGACTTGCGGCCACTCACGCCGATCATCAGCATGCACTTGCCTTCGCCGCAGCCGCGCAGCGACAGATAGCCTTCCAGCAGGCCGATGAGGCGCTTGTGGCCCGCCAGCGCCAGCATGGTCACCGTCTCCAGTGGATTCGACAGGCGCAGCATCGACAGCGACAGGCCCGCCTGCACAATCGCGCGCACGGCCTGCTCGGCCTTGTCCCAGCTGGGGAAGAACACGGCATGGAAGGATTCATATTCCGGCAGCGGCGTAACGCGCACGGTGGCTTCGGTCAGGATGCCCATGCGGCCTTCGGAACCCAGCACCATCTCGCGCAGGTCTGTCCCCGCAGCGGATGCCGGGAAAGTCGGAATATCCAGTGTACCGGCCGGAGTCTCCATCGAACCGCCCTTGAACAGCTGCTCGATGCGGCCATAGCGCAGCGACTGCTGGCCGGACGAACGGGTCACGATCCAGCCGCCCAGCGAGGCGTATTCAAATGACTGCGGGAAGTGGCCCAGCGTATAGCCGTGGGCGCGCAGCTGCGCCTCCAGGTCCGGTCCCAGCACGCCCGCGCCAAAGGTGGCCAACTGCGAAGTCTTGTCGAGATTGTGCAGCTGGCGCAGGCGGATCAGGTTCACCGACAGCACGGCGCGGGCGCCAGCCGGCGCGGTCAGATGGCCCGCCACGCTGGTGCCGCCGCCCTGCGGGATCAGCACCACATTGTGTTCCTTCGCATAGGCCAGCAGATCGCGCACTTCCTGCACGCTTTCCGGATAGGCCACGCCGTCCGGCGCGGTGTCGATCACGCCGTAGCGCAAACGCAGCCAATCCGGCAGGCTCTGACCCAGCGCATTGCGCAGGCGGACGGCGGGCGTTGTATCGATCAGACGGCGCAGCGGCTCCGGCACGGCCAGGCGCGATGGCGCGATCTGCGCGCAAGCCTGCTCGAACGCCGCGTCGGGAAAGGCCGTACCGCTGCCGATACGCTCGGCCAGAAAGCCCAGCGCATCCGCGTTCAGCGCAAATTCAATCGTGTCGTCCCCCCACCCGTTCCAGCGTCTCATTGTTTTCCTGTCTATGTTGGCTGATAATGGGCAACAGCTTAAAAGAGAACCCCGAAACGGTATTGCGCTTTCATGACATCCGCCTTGTTCGATCATGCCAAACCAGTGGCGCGTCTCCCGCATGGGGGCCGCGTGGCGGGCGCTTACCTGCAGCCGCTGGTGGAAGCGGCGGCCGCGCGCGGGGTGACGGCGGCGGCGCTGGAACGGGCCGCTGGCCTGGCGCCGGGCAGTCTCGATCCCCTGCCCGAGTCGCTGGCGGCCGACGATTACGTGCGCCTGCTGGACATCGGCGCACGGCTGGCCGACGATCCGCACTTCGGCCTGCATGTGGGCGAGCGTTTCAAGCTGGGCACCTACAGCGTCTACGGCCTGATCCTGCTGAGCTGCCGCGACTTCGGCCAGGCCTTCGAGCAGACCATGCGCTACGAGCAGCTGGCGCATGACCTGGGCCGCTCCGCGCTGGAAATAAAGGACGGCGTGGCCCACTACACCTGGCGCAGCAACTACGGCGCGGCCCAGCGCCATCTGGCCGACAGCGTGTTCGCGGGCATCCGCGTATTCGGCAACTGGCTGGCGGGGATGAGCCTGCCGCCCGCCCAGCTGGCGCTGACCCATGACGGCGGTGACGCATCCGGCCATGCCGAATACGTCCGCCTGTTCGGCGTCCTGCCCCACTTCAATGCGGCCGACAACGTGGCCAGCTTCGACGCCCAGCTGCTGTCCTGGCCCGTACCGAATGCGGACGTCAGCCTCTACCCGGTGCTGCAGCAGCACGCCGACCAGCTGCTCAAGCTGCGCGCTCAGGCCGACCAGGGCGTCACGCGCCAGGTGCATGACGCCATCGTGCGCAATCTGGCGCAGGGCCAGGTGCGGCTGGCGTCCATCGCGGAAGAACTGAAGCTGTCGCCGCGCACCCTGCAGCGCAAGCTGAGCGACGCCGGCGCCACCTTCCAGCAGGTGCTGGACCAGGCCCGCTTTGCGCTGGCCAAGGAATATCTGCGCCAGCCGGACCTGAGCCTGGTGGACATCGCCTTCCTGCTGGGCTATCAGGAACAGAGCGCCTTCAATCACGCCTTCAAGGAATGGGCCGGGGTCAATCCGGGCGCGTACAGAAGTTAAGTCTCGCTGCCGTGCACGCGGATGAAGGGGCCGATGCAGCTGCGGCGGTCGCGCTCAAAACACATCAGGAACATATTCCCGCTGGGGTGAAACAGCAGATAGGTGACGACCTGATGCCCCACCTTGGTCACTTCGCCGGAACAATCGCGCTTGCCGTTGTCCTTGATGATGGTGTCGGTCTGCTTGTAGAACCCTTCCGGATCCGGCTGGTCGCTGATGTCGTAGCTGGATTCGGCCACCTCCTCCGCGCTGGTGACCAGCGTGGTGCCGTCGCTGCGGTAGCGGTAGATTTCGCGGCAGGAGCCATCCGGCAGCGTGATCTGCCAGGTGCCGATCAGAGGATGGTCTTCGCGCAGCCCCGCTGCGTCTGCCGCAGCGGAAAGCTGCAGCGCCAGCGCGGCCAGCGCAGCCAGAACGGCTTGGAAAAACAGTTTCATGGCGGTCCTCCGGCGGGGATTTGCTTCATCTTACACGCAAATCCGCCGGAGCACCGCCGCACGCTCGCACAGAAGCTTAGCGTGCCGCCAGCCGCACCGGCACCGCGCTTGGCGTCATGGTGAAGGTGAAGGTTTCCCTTACCGGCGGGGCGCCTTCGATCGGCAGCAGTTGGAAATTCCGCACCATCATGGACATCGCCATCTTGATTTCAGCCATGGCCAGATAGCGTCCCGGGCAGAAGCGCGGGCCGCCGCCAAAGGGGAACAGCTTGCGGCCCGGATCGTCGCCGTTTTCCGCCGCCTGCAGCCATCGCTCCGGCATGAATTCTTCCGGCCGCTCCAGCCCGGAATCGCGCTCGGACGATTGGCGCATCAGCAGGAAGACGACGGTCGACTTGGGCACCGCCACACCACCGATCACCATGTCGCGGTTTGGCTCGGCCGCCATGACCGGCGCCACCGGCTTGATGCGCATCGCCTCGCGCGTGGCCGCTTCCGTGTAGCGCAGGCGCTCCAGCAGCTTGTAATCGTCCAGCACCCGGGTCGCACCCAGTACCTCGTCCGCTTCGGCGGCCATGGCGGCTGCCGCCTGCGGATGGCGGCTGAGGAATTCGATCAGCCAGCCGGTGGTGTTGGAGGTGGTATCCTCGCCCGCAAACACCATGGTGATGGCGTTACCCACCACGGTGGCGTCGTTAAAGCCGCTGCCCTCCTCGTCGCAGGCGACGATCAGCGCTTCCAGCATATTGGTGGGCTTCTGGCGAAGCGCCGGATTGGCTTCCATCTTGCGGCGCGCCTCGGCGATGAAGCCGAAGATGGCGGTCTGGATACGCGCAGCGGCGGCATCGGCCTCGCGGTCGACCGAGCGTTTCAGCAGCGGCATGCGCCAGTAGGCGATCGGCGAAGTCAGGCGCTTGGCCACGCGGCTGAAGCAGAATTCGATATCGCGCTGCAGCGGATTGTTCTCCACTTCCAGCGTGTTGATGTCCTGGCCCATCGCCAGGCCGATGGTGACATCCAGCGTATAGGCTTTCAGATCGCGCAGCACGTCGACCGGCTGGCCGGCGGCGACGGCTTTTTCCCAGCGCAGGCGCAGGCGTTCGGTCAGCGCGGTCAGCGTGGGGAAGAAATTGTGGATCACTTCCGGCGTCAGCGCGCGCATGGTGAGCTTGCGCTGGCGGCGCCATTCTTCGCCTTCGGCGGTGAACAGTCCGCGCGTGCCCAGTTCTTCCAGCACGTCGGCAGAACGCCGCGAACGGCGCAGCGCTTCCGGACGGTCGCGCAGCATGCTGGCGATCAGCTCCCGGTCGGCGGTGGCAAGGAACTGCTTGCGCATGATGCGGAAGCGGTACATGGGACCGTACTCGCGCGCCCAGCCTTCCAGCACCTGGTGGAAGGGGCGTTCATTGATTTCGCGCGCGCTGCCCAGCAGCAGGTGGCCTTTGGGACCGGGCAGATCAGCGATGCGGCCGGGCGTGGGCGCCGGCGGCGAACTCATTCCGGCAGCGTCCTGCGCGGCCGGCATGCTGGCTTTGACCATGATGCTCCTCTTCGGGAATATTCGTAATGGCGGGTGTCGTCTCCGCCGCTACTATACTCCGGAAAATTGCTAATATAATCAGCATTCCCGGCTACCGAGGAACACCTCTAATTTTCAACAAAGGAGTACGCGATGCTGTCGCACGCTGCGGTCGGAATTCAGGATTTTGGGCGGGCCTTCGCCTTCTATCAACCGCTGATGGAGGCGCTGGGAACACGCCTGCGTTTCAGCGACGCGGAAAAAGGCTGGGCCGGATGGATGCCCGCCGAAACGGCGCGCCCCCTCTTCCTCATCACCCGTCCCTACGACGGCCAGCCAGCCGCCTGCGGCAACGGCAATATGATCGCCTTCGATGCGCCGACCCGCGCTGCGGTCGACCGGATTCACGCCCTGGCGCTGGCTCACGGCGGCAGCTGCGAAGGCCCGCCCGGCCTGCGTCCGCAATACCACGCCAACTACTACGGCGCCTACTTCCGCGACACGGAAGGGAACAAGCTGTGCGTGGTCTGCCACCTCGCACAGCCTTGATGCCGCACTTGCGGGCTTATTTTGCCGTGGCTGCGGCGGTTGCTGGCGCAACTGCTGGATAAAGCACCACCTGCACATAATTCTGCAGGTCGAAGTACTGCTGTGCGGCCTGCTGGATGTCGGCCGCCGTCAGCCCTGCGTACCAGTCGCCGAAGGACAGCACGTCTTCGCGCTGGGTGCCATTCAGCTCAGGCCCGCGCAACTGGCCCAGCCAATAGCCGTTCTCGCGCAGATTGCGGCGATGATTCTTGGCCCAGGAGGCTTTGACCTTTTCCAGATCTTCCGCTTCCGGGCCATGATCCTTGACCTTCTGGATCTCGGCGAAAGTCGCGGCAATCACCTTGTCCACGTTCTCCGGGCCGCACGGCAGATTGATGCCGATCGAGTAGTTCTCATACGGTAGCTTGGACAGCGAACCACCCATGCCTCCACCGTAGATCGCGCCCATCTTCTCGCGCAGTACTTCGATCAGCTTGATGTTCATGATCTCCGTCAGCGCTTCCATCTTCATCTGCTCGCGCGTGGAGAATTTGGCTTCACCGGTAAAGATGATCGAGATGGTGCTCTTCGGTTCAGTCCCCGCGTGCACTTCCTTCTTCACCACGCCGCGTACCGGACGCGCGCCACGGTCGATGTACATGGCAGGTATTTTGGCGGCAGGCAGGCCGCCGAGATAGGTCGCCAGCAGCGGCTTAATCTTCTCGACATCAAAGCTGCCCACCAGGTAGAAGGTAAAACCGGCTGCGCTGGTGGCGCGCGCGCGATAGATCTCCAGCAGGCGGTTCAGCTGGATATGGTCGAAGTCTCCCGGACGTGCGATGCGGGCCACGCGCGGGTGATTGTTGAACAGCGTGCTGACCAGCGTATCGCTGAACACCGCCTCCGGACGCGACAGGCTGTTCTGCGCCATATCGCGCTGCTTGCCCAGGAAGGAGCTGAAGATGGCCTGGTCCTGGCGCTGCTGGGTCACGCGCAGGTAGACGATCTGCAGCATGGTCTCGATATCGTCATTGCCCGCATGGCCGTCCATGGTCTCCATGAGCGGGCCCATACCCAGGCTGGCGCCCGCCGTTTTACCGGCCAGGATCTTGGCCAGGTCCGCCGGCGTATAGTCGGCGATACCCATCTGCTCGGCGATCACACTGGCGTAGCGCGCGTTCAGGATGTCGGCATCCTCGGCCAGCGACTGGCCGCCAAAGCGCTGGCCCGCCAGCAGGATCTGGTCGTTATTGAAGTCGGTCGGCTTGAGGATCACCTTGACGCCGTTGCTCATGGTGAGTTCCGTCGTCCCCAGTTTGGCGTCGCGGCTTTCGGCCAAGATGCTGCCGCCGCGCGGCGGGTCCATCAGCTTATTGGTGTAGGTCTTTTCCGTGCGCGCGGTGACGTCGGCCTTCTGTGCCGCTTCCGCCAGCGTCAGCAGCTCGTCCTGCTTGGGCGGCGGCGTATCGGCGCGGTCGGTGCCGGTGTAGACCACCAGCTTGGCGCCATCCTGCGGAATCTCGCGCCGCGCCAGTGCGTTCACCTCATCCAGCGTAATGCCGGGCATGAGCTGCTGCACATAGCAGTACTCATTGTCGATGCCGGGAATGGCTTCGCCCTGGAGGAAGTTGCGCACATACTCATTCACGTACACGGTCGAATTGGTTTTCTCGCGCTCGTGGTAAAAACGCTCGAAATTGTGCACGGTGTTGAGGCGGGCCCGGTCCAGTTCCGCGGCCGAGAAGCCGAAGCGGCGTGCCCGCTCATTTTCCTGCACCATGGCCTTGATGGCAGGCGTTACCCCGCCCTTGCCCAGCACCGCGCCGTAATTGAAGTTACGATAGTCCGGCGCAGGCTTCTGGAAACCGCTGCCGCCCTGGATGAAGGGCGGGTCGGCCTGCTGCGTCAACTCATACATGCGCTGGCCCAGCAGGTACATCACCACGCCTTCGATCAGGCTCTCGCGGTACTCACCCAGCGTGTTCTGATGCGGCTTGTACTCGACCGGGAAGCGCACCGAGACGCCATTGTGGTTGGCTTCCTTATCGGTCACCACCAGCGCTTCCGACGCCTTGATCGGCGGGACCACCGGATACTCGCGCTTGCGCTCATGCGCCGGATTGACCAAGCCGCTGAAATGGCGCTCCACCAGCTGCTGGGCGTCGGCCGGGTCGATGTCCCCCACCACGATCACCGCCATCAGGTCGGGGCGATACCAGTCGCGGTAGAAGCGGCGCAGGGTATCGTACTTGAAGTGCTTGAGGATTTCTTCCTTGCCGATCGGCAGACGGTCGGCGTAGCGCGAGCCGTTGTAGACCTTGGGCGTGATCACCTTGGACATGCGGTCGTCCACGCCTTTACCCATGCGCAGCTCTTCCAGCACGATGCCACGCTCGCTGTCGATGTCGGCGTCGTTGAAGGACAGCCCGTGGGCCCAGTCTTCCAGCACCTGGAAACCCTGTTCCACCACTTCGCGCTTGTCGGTCGGCAGCGGCAGCATGTACACCGTCTCGTTAAAGCTGGTGTAGGCGTTGAGATCCGCGCCGAACTTGACGCCGACCGATTGCAGATAGGAGATCAGCTCGTGGCGCTTGAAGTGCGTGGAACCGTTAAAGGCCATATGTTCGGTGAAGTGGGCCAGGCCTTGCTGGTCTTCGTCTTCCAGCACCGAACCGGCTTTCACCACCAGACGCAGTTCCAGGCGCTTTTCCGGGCGGCCGTTTTTCTGGATGTAGTAAGTCAGCCCGTTGGCCAGCTTGCCCACCTTGATCTGCGGGTCCAGCGGCAGCTGCGCCTTGAGGTCGAGGGGAGCCGGTGCGGCGGGGGCGTCGGCGCCGTGCGCCAGGAAACTGCAAGCCAGCGCTGCGGCGCCGGCCATGAATCGCAAGAAGTGGGGTTTCATCTGGATGCATAAAATACAACGGGACTGCTACAGTACACCAAACGGCCCCACTTGGGCTAAAAGTTACTTCGCCTGATTCACATAACGCAGCACCAGGGTCAGCGCGCCCGCGTAGGCTGCGCCGATCAGCACGAAGGCCAGCGGCAGGCGCCAGTGCCAGTCCGCCGTCGAGTGCAGGATCGTACCCATGATAGCCACGCCCACCAGTGCGCCGATCTGGCGATTCGCGTTCAGCGCAGCCGCCGCGCCGTTGGCGTGCGCGCGCCCCGCCACCGCCATCACGGTCGCCGTCATGCCGGGAATGGCGATGCCGATGGCGACGTTCATCACGATGGTGCCCGCCACCAGCAGCGCGTACGGCGTTTCCGGACGCAGGCCAACCAGCAGCAGCACCGCCATGCCCAGGCCTACCGCCAAGCCCCACTGCATCGGCAGGCGGGTGCCGACGCGTGCCGAGATGCGGCCGGAAGCCAGGTTGCCGGCAGCGAAGGAGGCCATCATCGGCAGCAGCTTCAGGCCCGTATTAAGGGCATCGGCGCCGTTGGACTGCTGCAGGAATAGGCTGAGCAGGAACAGCTGGCCAAACACGGCAAAATTGATCAGGAAACCGACGCCGTTAGTGGCAGCGAAGGTGGTGGTGGCGAACAGCGCGCGTGGCAGCAAGGGATGGCTGCCGCTGCGTTCGCGCCGCACCAGCAGCGTGGCCGACGCCAGCGTCACCAGCGCCGCCGCCAGCACGGGCGCGGAGACCCAGCCCAGGGTCGGGCCTTCGATCAGCACAAAACTCAGCGCGGCCAATGCCAGCACGCCCAGCGCATGGCTCCACAGTGACAGCGCGCGTTCGTGGCGCGGCGTGGTAGGCGCCAGTATCTGGGTCAGCACGATGCCCAGCAGTCCAAGCGGCACGTTCACCCAAAACACGCTGCGCCAGCCAAAGCTGTGCACCAGCAGGCCGCCCACCAAAGGGCCCAGCGAGGACGCGGCGCCGACAATGGCCGACCAGGTGCCCAGCATGGCGGTGCGGACCTTGGGGTCTTCGTAGGTATGGCTCATCAGGCTCAGGGAGCTGGGCATGAACAGCGCCGCGCCCACGCCCTGCAGCAGGCGCGCAGCCACCAGCGCCATTCCACCGGGTGCGACGGCGCACAGGATGGAGCCGATGATGAACACCACCAGACCGCCCTGGTAGACGGTCTTGGGACCGAAGCGGTCGGCCAGCGCGCCGCCGGCCAGCAGCAGCGCGGCAAAGGTCAGGGTATAGCCGTCCACCACCCATACCAGCACGGTCAGCGGCGCGCCCAGGCTGGCGGCAATGTCGGACAAGGCCGTGTTGACGGCGGTGACGTCGATCATGGCCATCACAAAACCGATGGCCAGCGTGAATAACATGACAAGGGGCGGCACCGCGTATGCGGCCGGCGCCGTGGAAGTTGGGGATCCGTTCATGGTGAAAAGCCCGAAAAAAGCGAGAATTGAATCCATACTAGGTCGCTTGCCTGATGCAGTAAATACGCATAACATCAGCACTCTGATGCAAAATTGCATACCCCCTGCTGCAAAAATGTCATGGACTGGGACCACGCCCGCATTTTTCTCGCCATTTACCGCGCCGGTACGCTGCGCAGCGCCGCCGCCACGCTGGATATTGACCAGGCCACGGTAGGCCGCCGCCTCGCCGCGCTGGAAGAGTCGCTGGGCGCGCGGCTGTTCCTGCGCACGCCATCCGGCTACGTGGCCACGCCGGCGGGCGACCTGGCGGTGCGCGCCGCCGAAAAGATGGAGAGCGCGGCGCACCAGTTCCAGCGCGAGATGCTGGGCATCGACCATCGCCTCTCCGGCACGGTGCGGGTGACCACCTCAGACACCATGGCCCAGGCGTTTGTGATCGAAGCCATGCGCGGCCTGCACGAAAAGCATCCGGACATCCGCATCCACCTCAGCACCAGCCATGACATCACCAGCCTGACGCGGCGCGAGGCCGATCTGGCGGTGCGTACGCTCAAGCCGACCGCGCCGGAGCTGATCTCGCGGCGGCTGGTGCGGCGCGCCATGGGGCTGTATGCTGCGCCTTCGTACCTCAAGGAGCGCGGCATGCCGCAGCAAGGCACGGCGCTGGCGGGGCATGACATTGTGGTCTATCAGGCCAGCGTCGCGCCGCGACACCAGGAGAAGATCTGCCATGAGCCGGTCAGCAATGCGCGCGTGGCGATGGAAGTGAATAGCGGGCTGGTACTGCTGGAGGCGGCGCGGCTGGGCATGGGCATCGTTGAACTACCCTGCCATATGGCGGATAACGATCCTGGCCTGGTGCGCGTATGGCCGGAGCGCGAGGACCGCTACGATGTCTGGCTGGTGATGCACAGCGATTTGAGCCGCAGTGCGCGCGTGCGCGCGGCGGCCGACGCCATCATCGGCTGTTTTCCCGAACAATGATTGGAAGTGAAATGAGCTTAGTGTATTCAACCGAAACGGGCCGCATGTGCCCGACCTGCCGCAAGCCGCTGGCGGACTGCGTCTGCAAATCGGCCGCCAAGGCCAAGCCGGCGGGCGATGGCAATGTGCGCGTGGCGCGTGAATCGAAGGGACGCGGCGGCAAAACCGTGACGCTGGTGCGCGGCCTGCCGCTGGACGCCGACGCCCTCGCCGCGCTGGGCAAGCAGCTGCGCAGCACCTGCGGTTCCGGCGGCACGGTGAAGGATGGCGTGATCGAGATTCAGGGCGACCACTGCGACAAGGTGATGCAAGCCCTGGAACAGCAGGGCTACAAGCCGAAGCGCGTCGGCGGCTGAACCGCCGTCATTCCCGCGCTGGCGGGAATGACTCAGCGGCGGCAGCGGCTGCCGCTTCGCGCAGCTTGTCCTTCTTGCTCTTGCGCTTGCCCTTGATGCCGCCGTTGACGGTATCAGTGGCCGCGCTGACTGGCGCCGCCGTCTCGGTCTGCTCAAAACCTTCCACCTGCTCGCGCGGTACGCGTTCGCCCTGGCGCTTTTCGATCAGGCGGAAATGCTGCTCGGTGTCGGCCGTGATAAAGCTGACCGCCATGCCGCTCTCCCCTGCCCGGCCGGTACGGCCGATGCGGTGCGTGTAGTCGACCGCAGAGCGGGGCAAGTCGTAGTTCACCACCACCGGCAGGCGCGCGATGTCGATGCCGCGCGCCGCCACATCGGTCGCCACCAGCACTTTCAGCTTGCCCGCCTTGAAGTCTTCCAGCACTTCGGAACGCGCGCCCTGGCTGAAATCGCCGTGGAAGGCGCCCGCGCGCACGCCGTTGCGATCCAGCTTGTAGGCCACATGCTCGGCCGCGTACTTGGTCGCGACGAACACCAGCACCTGCTTCCACTGGTTCTGAATGATCAGATGGCGCAGCAACATGGTACGGCGCGGCACGTCCACCTCGATGGCGCGCTGGGTGATGGCTGGCTTGCCCGCCTCCTGCGACAGTACTTCCACCTTGACCGGATCGCGCAGCAGGCCATTGGCCAGCGTCGTCACGGCCGGCGGGAAGGTCGCGGAAAAGAACAGGTTCTGGCGCTGCTTGGGCAGCAGGTCCAGGATGCGGTTCAGCTCCTCGCTGAAGCCCATGTCCAGCAGGCGGTCCGCTTCGTCCAGCACCAGCATGGAAGTCTGCGACAGATCCACCGCATTGTGCTCGACCAGATCCAGCAGACGGCCCGGCGTGGCCACCACGATGTGGGTGCCGCCGCGCAGCGCCATCATCTGCGGATTGATCGACACGCCGCCGAACACGATCGATACCTTGATGGTGCTCGGCAGGTGCGACACCAGCTGGCGGATCGCCTCGCCCACCTGGGTCGCCAGCTCGCGCGTCGGCACCAGCACCAGGCCGTGCAGCTTGCGCGGGCCGCCGCGCTTATCCAGCAGCCCTTGCAGCAGCGGCAGCGCAAAAGCGGCCGTCTTGCCCGCGCCGGTCTGGGCGGCGCCCAGCACGTCGGCCCCGCGCAGGATAGGCGGGATGGCCGCGCTCTGGATGGCGGTCGGTTCCTGATAGCCGATTTCGGCGATCGCGTTCAGCAGTGCGGGTGCAAGGCCCAGGGAGGAGAAAGACATGGTGGCCTTCATTCAAGCAGTTTAAAAACTTCGCCAGTATAAAGCACAGCGTTGCTCTCCTCCCTCTTTCGTGGGAAACTGGACTTATCGCCGACTACAGAAAGTGCAGCAATGATCAACTGGGATGCCCACGCCTGCCTGCCGCAACACCCGCAAGCCGACTTCACGCCGGTGCGCCAGATGCACGCCGCCGGAGTGAATTACGTCTCGCTCAACGTGGGCGCGGACATGAATCCGCTGTCGCAAGTGATGTCCGTGATCGCCGGCTATCGCGCCACCATCGCGGCCGATCCGGAGCGCTATGTGCTGGTCGATACGGTGGACGACATCATCCAGGCCGCCGCTGACGGCCGCATGGCGATCGGCTTCGATCTGGAAGGCGCCATGCCGCTGCTGGACCAGCCGGAGATGGCGGCGCTGTACGCCCAGCTGGGCGTGCGCCAGATGCACTTTGCCTACAACCGCAACAACAACGTGGCCGACGGCTGCCATGATGAAGCACGCGGCCTCACCAGCCTTGGCAAGCGCATGCTGGTCGCCGTCAGCGAGGCGGGCATCCTGGTGGACTGCTCGCACACCGGCCGCAAGTGCAGCCTCGATATCATGGAAGGTTCGGCGAATCCGGTGGTCTTCAGCCACGCCAATCCCTATGCGCTGGTGCAGCATAGCCGCAATGTGACCGATGAACAGATCAAGGCCTGCGCGGCGACGGGCGGCGTGGTGTGCGTGTCCGGCCTGTCGTGGTTCCTGGGCCGCGAGAATCCGGATGCCGACGATGTGGCCCGCCACGTGGCCTATATTGCGGAGCTGGTGGGCGCCGCCCACGTCGGCATCGGACTGGATATGTGCTTCTCGCAGCCGGATCTGGACGATACGCCGCCGGGCGAATTCGATCCGTGCTACTGGTGGCCTGCGTCGGCAGGCTACCGCACCGGCCACCCGCCCACCTTTACGCAACCTGGCGTATGGCGCCAGCTGGCCGGCGCGCTGCGCAAGGTGGGCTTGAGCGATAACGAGATCGATCAGGTCCGGGGCCGCAACATGATGCGCGTGGCGCAGCAGGTCTGGCGCCAGCCGCAGCCCGCGCGCCTGGCCGCGTAATCAGGCGCTGAGGGCGGCCATCTCGCTGTAGAGATTGGCCTTGCCCTCAAAGCCGATGCCCGGCAGGTTCGGCATGGTGATGTAGCCGTTGTCCACCGCCACGCCATCCGGGAAGCCGCCGAAGGGCTGGAACAGGTCCGGATAGGACTCATTCCCGCCAAGTCCCAGCCCCGCCGCGATATTCAGCGACATCTGGTGCCCGCCATGCGGGATGCAGCGGGTACGCGACCAGCCATGCTGGTGCAGCATATCCAGCGTGCGCAGATACTCCACCAGGCCGTAGCTCAATGCGCAGTCGAACTGCAGCCAGTCGCGGTCCGGACGCATGCCGCCGTAGCGAATCAGATTGCGCGCATCCTGCATGGAGAACAGGTTTTCGCCCGTCGCCATCGGCTTGTCGTAGTAGTTGCGCAGCGCCGCCTGCAGCTCGAAGTCGAGCGGATCGCCCGCTTCCTCGTACCAGAACAGATCGTACTGCGACAGCGCCTTGGCGTAGGCGATGGCGGTATCCATGTCGAAGCGGCCATTGGCGTCCACCGCCAGCTTCTGGCCGTCGCCCAGCACGCTGAGGATGGAATCGATGCGGCGCAGGTCTTCGTCCAGCGAGGCGCCGCCGATCTTCTTCTTCACCACCGTGTAGCCGCGATCGATATAGCTGCGCATCTCGTCTTTCAGCTTGTCGTGGTTCTGGCCCGGATAGTAGTAGCCGCCGGCGGCGTAGACGAACACCTTGCGGTCCGGCGTGCCGCTGCCGTAGCGCTCTGCCAGCAGCTGATACAGCGGCTTGTTGGCGATCTTGGCCACCGCATCCCACACCGCCATATCGATGGTGCCGATGGCGACCGAGCGCTCGCCGTGGCCGCCCGGCTTTTCGTTGGTGTACATGCAGTCCCAGATCTTGTGCGGGTCCAGATTGTCGCCCGCGTCGGTCATCAGCGAGATCGGATCGGCATCCAGAATGCGCGGGATGAAGCGCTCGCGCATCAGCATGCCCTGGCCATAGCGGCCGTTGGAGTTGAAGCCGTAGCCCACCACCGGCTTGCCGTCGCGGATGACGTCCGTGATGACCGCCACCAGGCTCAGGGTCATCTTGCTGAAGTCGATGTAGGCATTGCGGATGGGGGAACTGATGGGCAGGGTCTTTTCGCGGATCTCAACGATTTTCATGGGAAGCTCCAGGGAGGGAATGATGCCAGCTTACTCTTCATCTTCAGCGCTATAATTCACTGACATTCAATCCTTAATTAAATTTGAGTGAATAACGATATCGTCTCCGAGATGTCCTTTTTTGTCCTGCTGGCCAAGCTGGGGAGCCTGGCCGCCACCGGACGCGAACTGGGCATCACTCCGCCCGCTGTCACCAAACGCCTGCAGCTGATGGAGCAGCGCCTGGGCGTGCGCCTGCTGAACCGCACCACCCGGCGCGTCAGTCTGACCAGCGAGGGCGAGACTTATCTGTCGCAGGCCAGCCGCATCCTGGGCGAGATCCGCGCCATGGAGGAATCGGTGTCCAGCAGCCGCTCAGCGCCCAAGGGCCTGCTGCGGGTGAACGCCACGCTGGGCTTTGGCCGCACCACCATCGCGCCGCTGGTGTCGGCGTTTGCGCGCCGCTATCCCGAGGTGGAAGTGCAGCTGCAGCTGACCGACCGCGCGCTCAATCTGGTGGAGGAAGGCTTCGACCTCGGCATCCGCTTCGGCGAGCTGCCGGATACGCGCCTGAGCGCGCGCAAGATCCTGTCCAACCGCCGCTTCCTGTGCGCCTCTCCGGCCTATATCAAGCGCCGTGGCGCGCCACGCACGCCGCAGGAACTGGCGCAGCATGACTGCATCCTGCACCGCCAGAACGACGATGCCTACAGCAGCTGGAAGCTGCACAAAGGGCGCAAGGCCGAGACGGTGAAGGTGCGCGGTACCCTCTCCAGCAATGACGGCGACGTGGTGCTGGGCTGGGCCCTGGACGGCCACGGCATCCTGCTGCGCTCCGAATGGGACGCGGCCAAATACATCGCCAGCGGCAGGCTGCAGGTGGTGCTGGGCGATTACAGCATGCCTTCGGCCGACCTGTATGTGTACTACCCCAGCCGCCAACAGCAGCCCGCCAAGGTGCGTGCCTTCATCGATTTTCTGGCGCAGAAGCTGGGCTGACCGGCCACCACTGCGCCACGCCCCAGGCGAATTCCGGCACGATGAACAGCCAGAGTATCGGCGCGCCTGTCTGCACCAGCGCCCACGCCATCCAGGTCGAGAACAGCATGCGTGCCGCGCCGTCGTAGCGGCCGAAGCGCTGCTGCGGATCGCGCAGGCGCAGCACCGACCAGACCAGCACCACGCTGCCCAGCAGGCAGGCAAACAGCACGTGGAATGGTTCAAATGGCGGCAGGTCCGCGCCGCCCATCATCCGGTTGATGACGCCAAGCTGCTCGCGCGCCTGCGCGAAGCTCCACGGCGTGGCAAAGGGTGCGGTCACTATCAGATCATACAAAGCGCTACCCAGCACGATCTTGCGGAAGGCGGCGGTGGAAAAACGGATCATGAAGTCTCCAGGAAGTCAGTCGTGCAGCCATGCTAAACCTTGGAGTACACTCCATGGTCAAGCCTTTTATGGAGACTGTGTATGCGAATCGGGGAGATTGCGGAAGCCACCGGCATCAGCCGCGACACCTTGCGCTTCTACGAGAAACGCGGCTTGCTGCGCGCGCGGCGCGGCGACAACGGCTACCGCGACTATTCGCCGCAAGCCGTGGACTGGCTGCGCTACATCCGCCTGGCCCAGTCGCTGGGCTTCAGCCTGAAGGAGATCGAGGCCGACCTGCCCCTGCTGGCAGAACCCGAATCGTCCGCACCCCAGCTGCGCAAGGCGATGGAAGGCAAGCTCGCGGAAATCGACGCCCGCATCTCCGGCCTGACCATGCTGCGCGGCGAACTCGCGCGCCGCCTCGGCGAGCAAATGGAAGCCTGCCCGCTGCAGGCTGGGTAGAGGACGGGGTATGCCTTCCCTCAATTTCGTCTATATCAGTCTAATTCCGGCTGCTTGGGTCTACCCGGGTCTACAAATGGAAGATGAGAGTCTAAAACAGTCCAGTCAACTCGCCTAAAAATCTAATTCTGTCGATTTTTCGGAGGTCAAAGTCTAAAACTATCCAAGTAGTCATACTGAAGCGCAAGTTTTAGACTGATTTTGCCCTTTCGGCTGCGCGCTTTCTACACTCCAAAGCACATGTCCAATAGTCGTCACCAGGAAACCTTAACCATATAAAACGCCAGGCATTACGCCCCTTTGCACGGCGATTGGCAAACTGGGATGGCGTAATCGGCGTCCCGTCATCGGCTCGAATGTACTGTCCGACGACCTTAGCAAACTCCACTGTACCGAGATGACTGGTACGCAAGCATGTGCCCTCAGGCAGAAAGACGCCCTTCCATTGAAAGCCGCGCATCGCCGGTCCATTCTCCTTCAATTCCAAACGTTCCATGTCGACCTTCAGCCAACGTTGCAGAAGTTCGGTCAGGAACGCCTCGGGATTTACGCCGGGACGCGTCGCCATCAAATGAAATTCCAGATCCATGAAATCGTCCAAGGGCAAATTAACCGGACGCATAGGTTTGTATGCCATGATTTAGCCCCTTCCAAATAGGTCGTAAGCGTGTAGCCAGTACCGTCTAGACTTCACGGGCCCGCCTCGTCGATGATCGAACCGGAGGCACAACAAATTTGTGCCCACAAATTCGATTTATGGACACAAATATTGAATCAGGCGGCAAGCCGTCGCGCGGCCCGTATCGGCACCACAGCGAGGAGTTCAAGCGCGCCATCGTAGAGCAGTCGTTCCAGCCCGGCGTGTCGGTGGCGCGACTGGCGCGCGAAAACGGCGTCAACGCCAATCAGGTATTCGGTTGGCGTAAGCAGTACACGGCGACTCAATTTCCCTCGGCCCAGAACGGTGCGCCAGCTTTGGTTCCAGTGACCGTTATTGAGCAGCCATCACCACCACTGGAGAGTAACGGTGATCGCCAGGCGGGTACGCTGGAGCTGATGGTTGGGCGTGCAAAGCTGCGCGTCGAAGGCAGCGTCGATCCCGGCCTGCTGGCGCAGGTGCTGGACAGGCTGTTGCGATGATCGGACTGCCTTCTGGCACGCGCATCTGGCTTGCCGCCGGTATCACGGATATGCGCGCTGGCATGAACGGGCTGGCGGCCCGAGTGGAAACTGCGCTGGCCGAAGATCCCTTTAGCGGTCACGTCTTCGTGTTCCGAGGCAGGCGTGGCGACATGATCAAGGTTCTGTGGTGGACCGGCGATGGCTTGTGCTTGCTAGCCAAGCGGCTCGAGAAAGGCCGTTTCGTTTGGCCTCAGGCAGCTAGCGGAACAGTGGCGCTGACGCAGGCTCAGCTATCGATGCTGTTGGAAGGTATCGACTGGCGCCGGCCGGAACGTACCTGGCGACCACAATCGGCCTTGTAAACGTGCCAAGAGTTCCGTAAACTCGGGACATGCTCACCGCCACTGACCTCCCTGACGATATTGCCGCCCTGAAGGCTATGCTGTTGGCGCGTGACGAGCAAGTGCAGCGCCTGACGGCCCAACTGGATACCCGCGCTACCGAAATCGAGCACCTGAAACTGCTCATCGCTAAGCTGCAGCGGATGCAATTCGGCCGCAGCTCCGAGAAGGTTGAACGGCAGATCGAGCAACTGGAACTAAAGCTGGAAGACTTGGAAGCGGAGACCGGCGCGGCACAGCAAGCCGAACCCACACCAGCGCCACGTGCCGCATCGAAGGCACGTAAGCCTTTGCCACCACATTTACCCCGCGATGAGCGCGTGTACCAGCCTGAACACCTAGCCTGCCCGGACTGTGGTGGCGCACTGCGTCACCTGGGCGAGGATATCGCGGAGCAGCTGGAATATGTGCCAGCCAGCTTCCGCGTCATCCGTCACGTGCGCCCCAAGCTGGCATGCACCTGCTGCGACGCCATCGTCCAGGTCCCGGCGCCGAGCCGCCCGGTGGAGCGCGGTATCGCAGGACCCGGCCTGCTGGCGCATGTCCTGGTGGCCAAGTATGCCGACCATCTGCCGCTGTATCGCCAAAGCGTGATCTATGCCCGCGAGGGCGTGGAACTGGACCGCTCGTTATTGGCCAGCTGGGTCGGTGCCTGCCATACCTTGCTGCGCCCATTGGTCGATGCTGTGCAGCGCCACGTGTTTGCCGCCAACAAGCTGCATGCCGACGACACGCCGATCCCGGTGCTGGTTCCGGGCAATGGCAGCACTCGTACGGCACGGCTGTGGACCTATGTGCGCGATGACCGCGACAGTGCCTCGGATGTGCCACCCGCTGTGTGGTTTGCCTACTCGCCGGACCGCAAAGGCATTCATCCGCAAACCCATCTCGCCAAATTTAAGGGCGTCCTGCAAGCCGACGCATATGCGGGCTTTAACGCCATCTTCGAAACGAATCAGGTGGTGGAAGCAGCTTGTTGGGCGCATGCCCGCCGCAAGTTCCATGACCTGCATGCCGTGCGGCCCTCCGCCATCACCACCGAAGCGCTGGCGCGGATCGGCGCCTTGTATGGAGTCGAAGCAGAGGTGCACGGCAAATCGCCGGACCAGCGATGTCGGGTGCGTCAGGCGAAGGCACGGCCGCTGCTGGATGAATTGGAACGATGGCTGCGCGCCACACTGGAAACGCTGTCGCGTAAATCCGATACCGCCGCTGCCATCATGTACACCTTAAAACTATGGCCGGCGCTGACACGTTACTGCGACGATGGACGGATCGAGATCGATAACTCGGCCGCAGAGCGGGCACTGCGCGGCATTGCCCTGGGCCGCCGCAATTATCTCTTTGCAGGCGCAGACAGCGGTGGCGAACGGGCCGCGTCCATTTACTCTCTGATCGGCACGGCCAAGCTCAATGGTGTCGATCCTGAAGTTTGGCTGCGCCATGTGCTGACCCACATCGCAGACTATCCGGTCAAGCGGGTGGAGGAACTTCTACCTTGGCGTTGTGCTGATCAGGTGGCGTCGATGTCATCGTCGAACGACTCCCAATCCTCATAATCGATTGGCTCGCCCGCAGCCATGTCCCATACCATCGAGTGATATTGGACATCGAACCACTCCTTGAACATTTTGAGCGTACGCTTTTGCGGCCACCACGATTCTTCGGTAAACCACTCACCCAGGAAGCCCTCGAAAAACATACTCCAGCGACGATGCACCCAGCGTTCGGCATCCTCCTGTCCATCAAGCGTATCTGGAACAAGAAAAGCATTTTGCTCCTGTTGTACATCCTCAAGCGACATATTTAATGGATTGGGGTCGACCCGGTTAATCCAGTCGAGAACAGGCTGCTTGGGCATCAGGATGATCAGATGGCGACTGATCGTAAACCGAGGAGGACGGGCTTGCATGGCGTGCCTTGAACATTAAAGCTCCATTTTAGCCGCCATGATGAATCAAGGACGCAAGACGGTGCTGGCTACACGCTTACCAAGGCATCTGGTCCCGGATGGGATCTTTCTGAACGCCGAAAACCCGTTATCGGCTGGAAGATGTCGCTTTCGAATGAGCAGCGGGATTGCTGAAAAAAATGCCGTTCAGGCTTA
>Ga0213872_10000986_pt1 | contig 19909 bp, 17 predicted proteins | sample VelepicomBERX_R2_FD_160071 | JGI IMG/M metagenome (GOLD analysis project Ga0213872, IMG submission 160071) | Rhizosphere microbial communities from Vellozia epidendroides in rupestrian grasslands, the National Park of Serra do Cipo, Brazil - RX_R2 | ecosystem: Host-associated > Plants > Roots >...
TCAGGTCGTTATCGTGGAGAAGACGGGGCATACGCAGCCGCGCTTCCCGCGCCGCGTCGGCATCCCCGAAAAACGCCCGCTCTGTTTCTAACCGGTTCGGGCGCGCACTGCGTCGAGGAATCCGCCTAGAACCGGTCCGCCTAAGCGCTCGTCCAGCCCCATCCGCTCGGGATGCCATTGAATGGCCACGAGCCACGGCTTGCGCATCGGCGTCGTCCATTCCACGGCCTCGATGACGCCGTCTTCATGACGGGCGACGACGCGGAGGCCCTCGCCAACTTCGTCGATGGCTTGGTGGTGCGACGAGGTGGCGTCGCCGCGGTGAGTCCGGACGAGCCGATGGAGCGCGGATCCGGATTCGAGATGGACGGCATGACGCGAAGTGTCCGGCAGCCTGTGCTCGTTGTCCGGCAAATCGGGGATCAGGGTTCCGCCTTGATACACATTGAGCAACTGCATGCCCCTACAAATCGCGAGAATGGGAAGCCGGCGACGAAATGCCGCGTCGAGCATCTTCAGTTCTGCCTCGTCGCGGCCGGGAAACGTCTCGCAGACCTGTTCGGGATCGCGGGCACCGTAGCGATGCGGCTCAACGTCGGAACCGCCGACCAGCATAAGGCCGTCTATGTCCTCGAGCGCCTCGCGGTCGAGCGGCTGCGCGGCACCCGCGAGCCAAACGGGGTCGAGCCCGTCGCGATGTCCGGTTTGCTCGGCGCATGCAAGAAGAGCACCAAGGTATAACCGGTACTTCGGAGTTCCCTGATCGTAGCTCAGCCCGATCTTCACTTCTTAGGCAACTTCGCTGCGCTCCCCAGGTGTCATCCTGAACCAAGGTGCGAAGCACCGCAGTTGAAGGATTGTCTCAAGACGAACGCCCGATTTGGCCCTTCGGAGAGCGCGTATTTAACGTGAAACGAAAGATTAAGGCTCCGTCGCGTTTACCGTGAAACAGAAGATTAAGACATGTACCGTCCGCATCCGCTAGACGAGCGGCTGGCCGCCACCTTGCCGGCCGGGTCGCTGTACACGGTCGGCGGCCGCGTGCGGGACGAGCTTCGAGCCGACATCGAGGGCGGCGAGGCGCCGGCCAAGGATTCGGACTACGTCGTGACCGGTGTCCCCATCGACGAACTGCGGTCCAGGCTCCAGCCGCTTGGCAAAGTCGACCTCGTCGGTGCAGCTTTCGCCGTGGTCAAGCTCACCGTTGACGGCGAGACGGTCGACGTTGCCCTTCCGCGTCGCGAGAAGTCGACCGGCCACGGCCACAAAGACTTCGAGGTCCAAAGCGGTCCGGAGATTCCCATCGAGGATGACTTGGCACGCCGGGATTTCCGCATGAACATGATCGCGCGCGCTCTCCCGGGCGGGGCGCTCCTCGACCCCTACCACGGTGAAGCGGACATCCGCGCTCGCAGAATCGACATCCTGGCGCCACAGACGTTCGAAGAAGATCCGCTGCGGATGCTGCGGGCCGCGCAATTTGCCGCGCGTTTCGGCTACGAGCCCACGCCGCAGACGGTCGACGCGATGCGGGCCGCAGCACCGCTCGTGAAGACGGTCTCGCCGGAGCGCATCCACGACGAGCTCATGAAGCTGTTCGAGCGGGCGCCGAAACCGTCGATTGGTTTCCGTTTACTCCAGGAAACGGGTGTGCTGCAGCACTTCTGGCCCGAACTGCTCGAGGGCGTCGGCGTCGAGCAGAACGAGTGGCACGCGTACGACGTGTGGCGCCACAACCTCGAGACCATGGACGCGACGCCGCCCGGTGACGGCATCTTGCGCGTCGCGGCCTTACTCCACGACGTCGGAAAGCCGCGGACTAAGGAGGACGGCCATTTCTACCGCCACGAAATCGTCGGCGCCGAGATGGCAGAAGAAATGCTTAGCAGGCTAAGGTTTTCGAACGATGATGTGGCGACCGTTGAGCACCTCGTCCGGCACCACATGTACAATCAAGATCCTGAACTCAGTGACGCCGCCGTTCGCCGATTCGTGCGGCGTATCGGTTTGCAGCATCTGCAGCGCCAGTTCGCCGTGCGCGCCGCCGATATCGTCGGTTCCGGTATGCCGAAGCGCGACGACTCGAACGAACGGTTCGAAGCGCGCGTGTGGGCCGAGGTCGAACGAAAGCCCGCTTTCTCGGTTACCGATCTAGCGGTAGACGGTGCCGACGTCATGTCGGCAATGGTGCAACGCGGTTTGGCAGCGCCGGGATTTCGCGGAGATCGCCGCGTCGGCGACGCGTTGCAGTGGCTTTTCGAGCAGGTCACGGAGCGGCCCGAGCGTAACGAGCGCGAGACACTGTACGCACTTCTCGACGAATACTTCGCGGGAGTGCCGTAACATTTTCAGGACCTCTCTTTGAGTCGAATCATCGCCCTCGTCAATCAAAAAGGCGGCGTCGGAAAAAGCACGACGGCCGTAAATCTTGGTGCTGCACTTGCGGTGCAAGGCCGCAAAGTGCTCGTCGTCGATTGCGATCCGCAAGGCAACACGACGACCGGTTTCGGCATCGAAAAACACGGGCTCACGCGCGACGTGTACAACGTGTTGATGCAGGAAGCAACGATTGACGACGTCGTGCAGCGCACGGAACTCGAAAGTTTGCAGCTCGTGCCCGCGACGATCAATCTCGCCGGCGCCGAAATCGAGCTCGTCTCCGGTCTCTCACGTGAAACGCGGCTGCGTCAAGCGGTTGCGCCCGTTGCGTCGCGCTTTGATTTCGTCTTGATCGACTGTCCGCCGTCGCTCGGTCTATTGACGATCAATGCGCTGACCGCCGCGGAAGAAATCATCATTCCGGTGCAGGCGGAATATTACGCACTCGAAGGGCTTTCGCAACTTACCGCGGTCGTCCGCCGCGTGCGCGAAGCGCTCAATCCGACGCTTCACGTGAGCGGCGTGCTCGTGACGATGTTCGACGGGCGCACGCGACTTGCAATGGAAGTGCTCGATGAACTCGAAAAATTCTTTCCGGAACAAATGTTCAAAACGCAGATTCCACGCAATATCCGGCTGTCGGAAGCGCCGTCCTTCGGCAAGCCCGTCATTCTCTTCGACGTGAAGAGCCGCGGCGCGCAAGCGTATCTCGCCCTCGCGCGCGAGTTGCTCGCGCCCGAAAACGCGCAGGCCGTCGGGCACGGCGCGTGAGTCAAGCTCCCAAACGCGGTCTCGGCAAAGGGCTCGGCGCGCTGCTCGGCGACGCGCCGGTTCCGACTGCGCCTGCCGCACGTGAAACGATGCGCGAAGTGCCGATCGCATCGATCACGCCGAACCCGCACCAGCCGCGTTCGACGTTCGATCAAGCCGCGCTCGACGAATTGCAAGCCTCCATCGCGAACTACGGCGTGCTCGTGCCGATCATCGTGCGCAAGCGCGGCGAAAAGTACGAACTCGTCGCGGGCGAGCGGCGTTGGCGCGCGTGCGCGGCGCTTCGTAAAGAGACGATTCCGGCCATCGTGCGCGAGAGCGACGATCGCGATTCGCTCGAAGTCGCGATCATCGAAAACCTGCAGCGTGAGAACTTGAATCCGCTCGAAGAAGCGGCCGGATTCTCACATCTGATCGAAGAGTACGCACTGACGCAAGACGAAGTCGCGCAGCGCCTCGGCAAAAGCCGTCCCGTGATTGCGAACGGATTGCGTTTGCTCCAACTGCCCGACGCGATCAAAGCCATGCTCGCCGCGGGCCGGCTCTCCGCCGGACATGCGCGCGCGCTCCTCGCCGCGCCGGCGGATCAGCGGATTCAACTCGCGGAACGTGCGGTAAACGAAGGGCTTTCCGTGCGCGCGCTCGAGCGTCTCACGGGCGCCGTCGACACGCCGAATGCGCAGAAAATTCCGCGCGCCCGCGAGCTCTCTGCGGAAGAACACGATTTTGAATCGCGGCTGCGCGAGCGATTCGGTACGCATGTTGCGCTCGTACGCAGCGGACGCGGCGGCCGCATCGAGTTTCGCTTCACGAACGATAAAGAATTACTGCGTCTGGGCGATTTGCTTCTCGATATTCAAGAATGATTCCGTTTACCCGCATCCTCACCGTGCTGATGTTCGGTGTGCTCTGTTTCGTCCTGATCGTGCCGCTGGCATTACAGCGTCACAACATGTTCATTGCGATCGGGATCAGCGTCGCCTTCGTGTTGTATTTGATCGCGAATGTCGTGCTATGGCGACGGATGAAACGGCGCGCGTAAGCCGCCTCCACGGCATTTACGCGATAGTGAACGAGACCGGCAACGTCTTGGATCTCGCCCGCGCAACGCTCGACGCCGGAATCGGCATCATCCAGTACCGCGCGAAACGCGGTATCATTCCCGCGCATCTGCGCGCTTTGCGCGAGATAACGTCGCATGCCGGAGCGCTGCTCGTCGTCAACGACGATTGGCGCGCGGTGATTGAATTCGATTGCGACGGCGTGCATCTCGGTCCCGACGACGACGGGTTCGTGGACGTCGCGCCGGTCCGCGAAGCGATCGGTACGCGGCTTATCGGGCTCTCGTGCGGCACCGTCGAGGAAGCGCGCGAGGCGAATCGGCTCGGCGCCGATTACATCGGGGTCGGTTCGGTGTATGCAACCGCGTCGAAGGCCGATGCCGGCGATCCGATCGGAATCGAGGGCCTACGCCGGGTCGCGGCCGTCGCAACGATGCCGGTCGTGGCGATCGGAGGGATAACGGCGCACAACCTGGAGCCGGTTCGTCAAAGCGGCGTCGCGATGGCTGCCGTCATTTCAGCCATCGCGGGCGCTTCGGACCCGCGGGCCGCAGCCCGGGACCTCGTTCGCCGGTGGAACGGCGATGGCGAAGTTTGACGACACGTTCGCGGACCTCAAAGCGCTCCTTGCGCCCTACGCCCCGCGACTCCATGTGAGCACCGATACCGCGTCAACCTACATGCTCGAGGGGGAGTACGCGCCGGCCATCAACCGGCCCATGTTCTTCGCGGGCGTGCGGGCGGGACGCGCCTATGTTAGCTTTTATTTGATGCCGGTCTACTCGAACCCGGAATTAATGGGCCGCATCTCTGATGCTCTCCGGCGGCGCTTGCACGGAAAATCGTGTTTTAACTTCACCCGGCCGGAACCGGAATTATTCGCTGAATTGAGTGCACTCGTGCGCAACGGGTTCGAGTGCTACGAGCGTCTGGGCTACGTAAAATGACGAGTGTCTTGTCGATCGGAACTACGCATCCTTGGAACATCGCGGGCGTCGGCCTCGACATGCTGGTCGGTCACGAGCTCGGCGTGCGGACTGTTACCGTCCGAACCGCCGTCACGGCGCAAGACGAGCGCGGGCTGCATGCAATCGAAACGCTTTCGCCTTACATTGTTCGCGCGCAATTCGAGACTGCGCATCCATCCGAGACCGACGCGGTGCGGGTCGGCGCGCTCACGTCGGCCGAGATGGTCGCCGTCGTCGGCGAAGGGCTTCGAAGCTACCACGCGGTCCCGATCGTCGTCGATCCGGTTTTTCACGCGTCGCGCGGCGGAGTGTTTGCGGACGGCAGTACTATCGCTGCGTTGCGCGAGGCCATTCTCACGCTGCCGAACGTGATCGCGACGCCGAATATCGGCGAGGCGCGTCAGCTCCTCGGCGGGCGGCACATCGATCGCAACTCACTCGCTCAGGCGGCGCGCGACGTGCAGCAGCTCGGTTGTCGTGCGGTCCTCTTGAAAGGCGGCCATCTGCCGGGGAACCCCGTCGACGCACTTGCCACGCGAGACGACGTCGAGCTTTTCGACGGCGCGCGCGTCGACGGCGAGCTGCGTGGAACAGGATGTTTGCTTGCGATGGCGCTTGCCTGCGCCCTTGCGCAAGGCGATACGCTGAGCGACGCGGTGCGCTTTGCGCGCGCGTTCGTGCGGCGAAAGATCGCGAGCCCGCGGAAGTTCGGGGGCCTTCCCGTGGCGTATTAGCCGCGAGATGACGACCACGACCGCACCCTTGACTTCTGCAAAACCGCGCGTCATGTCGGGAATGCGCCCGACGGGAGGCTTGCACCTCGGGCATCTCGTCGGCGTGCTCACGCAGTGGACCGCGTTTTGCGACACGGCCGACGCGTTCTTTGAAATCGCCGACTTGCACGCGTACACGACGGGATACGAAAATCCGCAGGCTATTCGCGATGCGCGCAACGAGATGGTCGCGGTGTGGCTCGCGGCGGGCGTCGACCCGAAGAAGTCGACGATCTTCTTGCAGTCCGCCGTGCCCGAAATTGCGGAACTGCAGGCGCTACTCGCAATGATCACGCCGGTGTCGTGGCTCGAGCGCGTGCCGACCTGGAAAGGTCAGATCGAAGAGCTCGGCTCGCATGTCGCGACATACGGATTTCTCGGTTATCCGTTACTGCAGTTATGCGACATTGCGATCGTTCGCGGCGAACGCGTTCCGGTCGGGCGCGATCAGGTGGCGCACCTGGAATTCGGTCGCGAAGTCGTGCGGCGTTTCAACTATTTGTACGGCGACGGAAGCGAAGTACTTGTCGAGCCGCAGCCGACCCTGACGGAATTCGCAGAAGTCCCCGGCACCGACGGACGAAAGATGTCAAAGTCGTATAACAACGCGATTTTAATCGCCGACGATGAAGAAACGACGACGAAGAAAGTCCGTTCGATGATCACCGATCCGCAGAAAGTGCGCAAAGGCGATCCGGGACGTCCGGAAGTTTGTCCCGTGTTCGCGCTGTGGAAATTCGTCAACCCGTTGAAATTGGACGGCATCGCCGAAGGCTGCCGCAGCGGCGCGCTCGGATGCGTTGCGGATAAAACGGACTTCGCCGAACAACTCAATGCGTATCTGCGCCCCGTGCGCGAACGTCTCGCGGTATTTCGCGACGATCCCGCGCAAGTCGAAGCAATCATCGAAGAAGGCACAGCTCGCACACGCGAAATCGCGTCATCCGTCATGCTCGACGTGAAACGCGCTATGAAACTGCTGTAGCCGATCGCGACGAACAAAAAGCCCGCCGAGATGTTTCGGCGGGCTTTTCAATTGAGGCGATCCCTCAACTTCGTTCAGGATGACATGGGATTATTTTACGACGTGCCAGTCGCTCATGACGTATTGCGCGCCGCTCGACGTGACCGTCAACGTTCCGTCGCCGAAGGCGTCGACGGCGAAGGTGGAAATTTGCGTGCCGTTATTGCTGACGGTGCCGGTAATGAATTGGCTGTTTTGCGGTTGTACGCCGCTGTTCGTCGTTACGTTAAGCGTATTGCCGTTCGCAAGTTGCGCGTTCGTCACCGTGAGGTTCGTCAACAGTCCGTGGTTGAACGTCACGGTAACCGGAATCGAGTACGTCCCAGTAGCGGTGCCGCCCGAGAGCGAATATTCCGGCGTCGCGATCGGGCAAGCCGTGTTCGCTGCGCCGATGTTGATTGCGAATGACCCGATTGCACCTTTATAAGCCGTCCCGCTGTTCGTCGACTGCCACGTGACGGAGCCGTCGCTGTTCACCGTGCGCGTTCCACTCGACGCGCCGCCCTGATTGCCGAACGTTTCATTCAGCGACGCAATGCCGGTTGCGTTATAGCCCGCGGCATCGGAGCAGTACGCGTTCACGCCGTTGCTGCCGGCCGTCATGACGAGCTCGTCGTCATTCAGCATCGTCTTCGAGCCGCTGATATCCAGTTCGCTCGTAGCGGAACGATCGAAACCGTTCGCGACATTCGGAAAACCGTTCGCGTTGTAGCTGCCGTTGATAAAGCTGACCATCGTCGTTCGCTGCGCCGTCGGTGTCGCGTTGTTGATCGCATATTGTTTTTCCGTGCGGTTGACGGTCTCCGACGTTCCGCTAACGTTGAAGATGCGAACGATGTCGCGCGCAAGTTCCGTGCATCCGCTATCGTAGAAATACTGCTCTTCGGTCGAGTTCGGATCGTTGTTCTTGTCGGGTGCGAAGAACTCGCTTCCGCTATTGCACTGGCCGCTGCTGCCCGCCATCGCGACGAGCTGACCGCGTCGCATCACCATGGATGCGCCGGACACGGTGCTGTTAAAATTCGTGATGTTCTTGACGGGATCGCCCAGCGAATTTGCGACGGTGATCGCCGTTTCGGATTGTGACTGCGACGAGACGTTGCCGCCGGAGGGTGGATTAGGGACGGGATTGTTCCCGCCGCCCGACGTTCCACCGCCGCCGCCGCATGCGGTGAGTGCGAAGGTCGTTGCTAACGCAAGAAGTAGGGGGGTGCGCATTGCTCGTGTTCCTCGTGTTGGTGAAGTAGATGTGCCGGGTTTGCTTCCCAAGCATAGAGGCAAGCGCGCGCACGTTCATTAGCGCAGCCTGAGAGAATGTCACAACTCCTGATGCGCGCTCGATATCACGGTTGCAGGGGCTGCAGGAGGATCCATATGAAGCTGCGCTTTGCCGCGTTGGCGCTTATCGCCATGTTCGGATTTGCCACGATCGCGCGCGCCGATGAAGGCCCGACCAACACCGGCCCGATGACCATGAGCGAGACACAATTTGCTCAACAGGTTCAACAAGATCTCACTCGCCGGTATCCGAACGCGAGCGACGCGGTGAAGGCCGGGTACGTGCGCTACACCTCACCCGACGACACGGGCGCGATCAGTTACGCAAATAAGCAGTGGGCGTCCGATCAATCGCATCCGAGCCAGCTGTGGTACGACAAGAACGGCGATTTACTCGGCGCCGATTTCTCCGTGTTGCGTCCGAACAACGAGCCGCGTCCGCAATTGTGGGGTGTGGATCCGGGCCGCTGGGTGGAACTCAACGGGCACGTCCACTACGTCACCAAAGATGCGAGCGGCGCGATGAAGTACGATCAGTGGGTTTGGAACAAAGACTTTGTCGCCGCGGGCGGATCCCTGACGAGTCCGTCGGCCGACACATTAGTGAAGATGGGCAAAGTTAAAAGCGCAAGCGATGTCGCGACGATCTTTGAGTTTCCGACGATCTGGGATCTCGTCGTCTGGGTGAAGCCGAATCCATACGGCGCATTCGCTTGGGAGAACCCGTCCTCCAAACCATAGCGCACCCCTGTGTCATCCTGAGCTTGTCGAAGGATCGTTACGAACAAAACGCCCGACGAGATTTTGCCGGGCGTTTCTATTGAGGCGATCCTTCAACTGCGCGCCTGCGGCGCTCCGTTCAGGATGACACTTAGCCTTTAAATTTCGGCAGCACGGTGCGGATTTGGCTGAGCGCGTAATCGATGTCGTCGAGGGAGGCGGCGTAGGAGAAGCGGAGGTAGCCGGCGCCGGCGGGGCCGAACGACGAGCCGCCGCCGCAGGCGACGCCGCCTTCTTCTAAGAGGTAGCTCGCGAGCGCTTTATCGTCGTGCGTGATCTGTTGCACGTTGGGGAACGCGTAGAAGGCGCCCTCGGGCAGCGTACAGCTCATGCCGGGAATCTCGTTGAGTCCCTTCACGAGTTTGTCCCGGCGTTGACGGAAGATTTCGTTCATCTCTACGACCGGCGCGTCGTCGCCCGTCAGTGCGGCGACGCCGGCCTTCTGCACGAACGTCGCGACGCAGCTGAACGTGTTGTTGTTGAAGAGCGTGACGATCTTGCAGAGCTCTTCCGGCATGACCGCGTAGCCGAGGCGCCATCCGGTCATCGCGTAGGCTTTCGAGAAACCGTCGACGATGATCGTGCGCTCTTGCATGCCCGGGAGCGACGCGATCGAGATAAACTCGGTCTCGAGATAGAAGTTACGGCTATATATCTCGTCCGAGATGACGAGGAAGTCGTGCTTCTGCGCAAGCTCCGCGATGCGTTCGAGATCTTCGCGCAAGAGGACGCCGCCCGTCGGATTGTGCGGCGAATTGATCACGATGGCTTTCGTGCGATCGCTGACGCGACGTTCGAGTTCGTCGAGATCCATGCGCCAGTCGAGTGATTCGCGCAACGGAATGCGGATAACGTTGGCTTGCAGATAGGTCGATGCCGATCCGTACGCCGGATATGCCGGATCGAAGTAAATGAAGTCGTCGCCGGGATTCAGGATCGCGCTCAGGATGTTCCAGATGATCGGTTTTGCGCCCGGCGCCACCGTCACGTTTGCGTGCGTGTATGGTTTCGGCATCTTGCGAAAACGTGTCGCGTAGTCAGCAACGGTTTCGCGGAGTTCCATGATGCCGGCGGACGGTGTGTAATGCGTGTCGTGCGCCATCAGCGATGCAACGGCGGCATCTTTGATGTGCTTCGGCGTGTCGAAATCGGGTTCGCCGATTTCCATGTGCACGACGCGACGCCCGGTCGCCTCGATCTCTCGGGCGCGAGCTAATACTTGGAATGCGTTCTCTGCACCTAAGCGAGCAACCGCATCCGCAATTCGTTTATCGTGCACTGCCAACATCGACACAAAGCCTTTCAAAATTTAGATAAATTCGACGTAATTAAATCAAGGGGGCGCCCTGCGCCTGTCGAAGCGTCTCGCGTCATGCGCACCCTGTCCGAAGTTTTTGCGCCAGGAGCACCGACGTTACCAGAAGGTCTCCGAACGCTCGTCGTTTCGCCCGACCGCGAGTTGGAACCTGGAATGACGGTGCGTGCCGCATTCACGTTCCGCAATCAAGGTGGAGCGCCCGCAACCGGTGTCCGCGTGCGTTTCAATTTACCTGACGGACTCGTTTATCTCGTTGGTACGGGTCAACTCGACGGCGCCGATCTCGACGACGAACACGGCAACTCGCCGTTGCTCTCGCGTTCCGGCGCGCACATCGGCGACGTCGGCCCCGGCGAAGAACGCCGCCTCGAAATTGCGTACAGCGTCGCGGGTGCAATCGAAAACGGAACGACGATCGAATTGCAAGCCGCGGTTGCTTCCTTTGAAGTGCCGCCGGTCGGCTCGAACATCGTGCGTCTCATCGCGCGCAGCCGTCCGCAACTCGAAAACGCACTGACCAGCGTCGCAATCGAAGCTCGCTCTGAGCCGGTGCCGGGCGCCGAGGCGCAAATTACAGTGCGTCTGCACAATGCGGGTGAATCGAGTGCGCGCGACGTGGTCGTCGTTGCGCCGGTTCCCGAGCACACGAGTTACATCGCCGGTTCGGCCCGCGTGAACGGCCGTGAGATCGAACGAGATCTCGGGCTGCCGTTCGACCGCGTATACGCGCCGATCGTCACGGCTGCGCTGGCGGCCAGCGCGAGCAATACGCTCGTCTATCGCGTACGGATCGATTCGCCGCTCGACGACGGCACGGAGATCTCGGCGCGCGCGTCGGTTGCATCGCAGGAAACGGCCGCATTCGAACTCGCGCCCGCGTCGCTGGTCGTTCGTTCTGCGCCGCACTTCGATGACGATCGAACGTCGTTTACCGTCGAACCGACGCATGACGTGCGTCCGGGACAACGCGTGACGCTCTCGCTCTGCGCGCATAACGCCGGTTCGGCTGCTGCCGAGGACGTGCTGGCGACGATCGAGCTGCCCGATACGCTGCTTCCCGTGCGCGGTGCTACGCAAATCGACGGGCATGCGCTGCGTGAAGGAAAGAAAAATAACGGACTCGTCTTCGAACTCGGCCGCATCGACGCCGATGAACGCGTTGATTTGCGCTGCGAAGCGATCGTCATGTCGCCGCTCGGCGACGGCTCGACGTTGAGCGTTGGTGCATCGCTCGAATGGGAACCGTCAGGCGATGCATCGGAGCGCAAGTTCGAAAAAACCATCGTCGTGCATTCCGAACCATCGCTTGCGGCGCGCCGCAATACAATTGCGCGCGCGGGCGCCGAGGTCGTGCGGCCCGGAGAAGAAGTCGAGGCGACTGTCGTTGTCGCCAATGACGGCAGCGCGGCGGCAACCGACTGCGTGTTGCATCTGCGTCTCGATGCAGCGCTCGATGAAGTTCGTGTGAGCGAGAAGGGTTCGCGCGTCACGCTCGACGGCGATGCGGCGGAGATCGGAACGCTCGAACCGTATTCGAAGCGGAAGTTCCAAGTGCGCGCGCGCGTTCGCACACCGTATGCGGACCGCAGCGAATTGCGAATTGGTGCGAGTCTGCATTCACGCGAGCTTGGCGAAACGCCGCTCGGTGACGTGTTGTGGCGCGTCGATTCGCATCCGGCGTTTTCGCCGCAGAGTTCGCATCTGCAACTTGAAAGCGAAGACATCTTGCGTCCGAATCAGCTTGCCGACGTCGCGGTTCGCGTGACGAATGTGGGCACGGATGTCGCGCACAACGTGCGCGTCCGGCTCTACGTTTCCCCGGAAGCACGGCTGGAAACGGTCGACGGCGCGACGCGTGAAAAATCGAAACTCGTCTTTGGCGAGATTCCGCCCGGCGCGACGGCCGAAGCGCGCCTCGGACTGCGTCTGCTGCGCAGTCTTGCAAAGGAATTTCCCGTAACCGTTGACGCCGTGTTGACGTCCGACGCGATGCTGCCGGTGCCGCTGCAACGGTTGACGATCGTCACGACCGCTGAACCCGATTTCTCGGTCGGAACGCTTCGCAGCGAACCGTTGGATATGGTCGACGTCGGCGAGACGATCGAATGGGTGCTCCACGTCCGCAACGGCGGCGATGGTCCGGCGCGTCGCGTGCAGATCGTGTGCGGCCAGCCCGATTCGCTCATCTACGTCCCGAATTCGACGACGGTCAACGACGTGCCGATTCGCGATGTCGGCGCATTTTCGGCGCTGGCGAGCGAGCGCGGCATCGTCCTCAACGATGTCGATCCCGGCGTCGAAGCCACGATCCGCTTCCGCGACGTCGTGCACAACCAGCTTCCTGCCGGCGAGGCGATCGTTCGTGTAGCAAACATCCGCTACGACGGCGAGCGCGATGACGAAATTAACTCGAACGAACTGAAAGTTCGTGCGACGCCGGTGTTTGCAAATGCAATCCCGGGTTTACCGTTCGGCTTGGACGGCATGGTCGGCCCGGCATTCGCCGGCGCACAACGCGCTCTGCCGGAAGACCGTTTCATGGAACTGCCGCCGGCGACCCCGGTCAACGGTGATGCGCATAATGGTCACGGCACGCGCAGTTGGCTCGCGCACAACGAGTACCCGGCGCTCGCGCCCAGCAACGGCGAAATGCATACCGGAGACGAAGTCGTCGAAGGATCGCTTGCCGCCGAAGGCGGTGTCGGCGTTGCCGTAACGTTTACCGCAGACCGGCACGCGCGCATTCTGCGCTTCTTAGATGAAGCGCGCTTTGATGGATTGATCACGCATCTCTTCGCCTTGCGCGCGCTCTTCCCGGAAGCGATCGGCGATGCGCATATCGGCGCCGTTGCGTCGATGCGCGACGTGCTGCGCGAAGAACTCGACAGGCTCTTCATCAAGCTGCGTCTTCCGAACTATGTCATCGCACCACGCGACATCGAAACGCCGTCAATGCGCGCGACGCTCGAGCGTCTGCTGCACGACATCACCGCAGCGCGCGGCGTGCCTGCAGAGACCCCGAACGTGACCGTGATTTTGCGCGGTGCGTTCGATCCGGCGGAAGTTGCGGAAATGAGCGAACATCTGGGCGATGCCGAACTTGCGTCGGCGCTGCCGTGGGCGATCTCCGCACGGCTGCTGCCGGACGGAACGCCGCAGCTTGCGCACTATCGCGCCATGTTGATCGAACGTCTCGACGCGTTCACTGAAACGGACGCGAGCGAGTTTCTCGACGCGCTGCAGCGCCGTCGCGACATCGCGCTCGACGCCGCACTCGACGTAGTGCGCACGTCACTTCACGCGAACGCCGTCTGACCTATGACCATCGCCGTCATCCTCGTCATCGTCGTGGGCATCCTGATCGGCGTATATGCGTGGATGGCGCCGCGGCGCGCGGAGCGCGTGCGCGTGCAGCGTTCGGAAGAACCGCTGCAAGGGACGACGGACTGGACGAATGCGGCCGGCGACGAGTTCGCCGGCCTTTCCGAGTCGGCACGGTGCGACATGGTCTTCGCGGTCGCCGCGCTCGACGACGAACGCTCACACCATCTGCTCGAGCACGCGCTGAACGATCCGGCCGAGGCTGTGTCGCTCGCCGCCGCGCACGTGTTGATCTCGAGCGGGCGCCGAAACACGGTCGACTCGTTTCTTTCGGGCAATCCGGGACGGCGCGCCGACCGGATCGCGCAGACCCTCTCGCTCCTTGATTCGCAGCGTAGCGACTAGGCGCGCGCCAACATAGGTCGTCCCGCTACTTAAAGGGAAAGAATCGGCTGTGGCCTCAACGTCGCTGACCGGCATTTTTGCCCCGGGCTCTCCCGCTTTGGTCGAGAGTCTTCGCACGTTGGTCTTGGACCCGGCACGCACGGTGCTACCGGGCGAGACGATCCGCGCGACCTTCAGCTTTTCGAACCTCGGCGGCGCGGCCGCGACCGGCGTGCGCGTGCGCTTTGCGCATCCGCAAGGATGCGAACACGTCGCAGGCGGCGACTTGGTCGATGACGCGCCCCTCGAAGGCGACGCCGGTTTTATCGATCCCAACGGCGCGCCGATCGCCGATCTCGAACCGAACGCGCAACGCCGCGTAACATGCACGTTCCGCGTCAATGACACGATCGAAGACGCGAGCGAACTCGTCTTCCAAGCGGCGCTCGTCACCGATCAAACGCCGCTCGTGGGTTCGAATATCGAGCGCGTCGCGGTGCGCAGCCGTCCCGAACTGCAAAATAGTTCGACGCTCGTAACGTTGTCCGCGCCCGCGCAGCCGCATCCAGGCGATGTGATTTCGATTCGCGCGACGGTTCGCAATACGGGCGCATCGAGCGCGCATGACGTCGTCGTCATTCTTCCCGCGCCGGCGCATACGACGTACATTGCGCGCAGCGCGCGCGTCGACGGCCGTCTCGTCGCCGGCGTCGAAGGCGAAGCGTTCGACTACGATAGCGCGACCGTCGTGAGCGAGCGTCTCGCGCCGGGGCAATCCGTCCTCGTTGAATATCAGGCGCAAATTGATTCACCGCTCGCCGACGGTACGCGCATCAAAGCGTCGGGAACGGTCGGTTCGCGCGAATCGGCGGAATTCACAATTGCATCGGCCGAGATCGTCGTCGTCTCACCGGTTGATTTCGACGGCGAAGACACCGCGCTGACCGTGTTGAGCGACGATGCCGTGACACCGGGCATGCGCGTTCCGATGATCCTACGCGCGATGAACAACGGCACGGGCATTGCGCAACGCGTGCAGGTCTCATTTGCGCTTCCGGCCGGCTTGATTTATGCACCGGGTTCCGCGCACATGGACGGACAGCCCGTGAGCGATGATTCGATTCCGAATCTGACGTTCTCGCTCGGTGCGCTTCCGGCAGGCCGCATGGCGGAAGTCGGCATCGCTGCAACGGTTGCGGTGCCGGCGCCCGGACAAACGGTGTTGCCGATAGATTCATCACTGCGCTGGAAAACCGGGGAGCGTTCGTTCTCGCGACGTCTCGCGGTTCGCGTCGCGCCGCGGTTTAGCCGCGCGCGCAACTTTGTCACCGCGCACGAAGGCGTCACGCAAGCGCGCGATGAGGTGTCCTTCGACGTGCACGTGTACAACGACGGAACTGCGCCCGAATCCGACGTCCGGCTGCGCCTCGTTCCGGGCTTGTATCTCAACGACGTTCGCGTCAGCGAAGGCGGCAGCGAGCCGTGGCTCTACACGGGTCCGGTCGAACTCGGCGTCGTCGCACCACATAATGAACGCATTTTCACCGTGCACGCGCGTATCGCGTCGAAAGTGCCCGATCGTTCGACGGCAACGCTCGGCGTCGTGTTGGAACATGCAGACGGAGCCGTGGATCTCGGTACCGCGTCGATCGTCGTACGTTCGCGCGCGAGCGTCGATCGCGTCGAATGGGAATTGGAATCGCATGAACCGCTGCGTCCAAATCGCACGGTCGACCTCATCGTGCGCGTGCACAATAGCGGTTCCGATGTGTTGCGCGACGCGCGCTTGCTGTTGACCTTGCCGCCGGAACTCGTCGTCGAACGCGCCGTCGATGCGCGCCGCGACCGCGACGGGCTCGCTTTTGCCGACGTTGCGGCGGAAAGTACGCACACCGCGCGATTGACGCTGCGGTTGTTGCGCGCGATTTCCGGAAACCGCACGCTTGCGCTCGAGGGCTCGCTGCAAGGAAAAGGCATCAGTCCGGTGCGGTTCGCGGCGCTCGATATTGCGACGCACGCCGAAGCTCAATTCGCACCGAGCGCGCAACTGATTGCGATTCCGGCCGACGTCGTGAACGCGGGCGAGCGGTTGTACTACGAAGTGCGTTTGCGCAACGACGGCGACGGGCCGGCGGAGCGATTGACGATACGCGTCGTACCGACGAACCTCGCCGTGTACGTCCCGTCGTCGACGACAATCAACGGCATGGCGATCAACGACGATGCCGGCGCGTCGCAATTGTGGTCCGCACGCGGACTCGTCCTTGCCGACGTGAATCCGCAAGTGGAGTTGCGCGTGCGCTGGGAGATGATGGTGATGTCGCCGCTCGCGGCCGGCACGCCGCTCGATACGCGCGCCGTCTTCGAGTGGGGCGAAGGCACGACGTTTGCAATCGCGGCGCCGACCATTCGCGTGCAAGCGCAGCCTTCACTGAGCGAATCGGTCGCCGGTACCGCGCTTTCGATCGCGCGCATTTTCCCGGCAGAAGCGCCGGCATACGAACCGCCGCCGTTACCGGAACCCGAACCGCAATTGCAACCGCGACCCGAAGTCGCCGAAGGGCAACCGCCGCGCGCAATTGCCGAGATCGTCGCTGCTCAAGCGGAAGCGCTCGCCCCTGCGGTTACGCCGCCGGAAGAGCTGCCGACGCCGGTTCTCTACGTCGACTTCACGCCGGAACGCCTCGGTCACACGTTGCGAATGCTCGAACGCAGCGATTCCGCCGGCGGCTTGATCCAGCATCTCTTTGCGATGCGCATGTTCTTCCCGGAATCGGTCGTCGACGGTCAGCCGCAGCTCACGGCAACCTTCGCATCGGCGAGTCGCGCGTTACGCGCACCGCTCGAAAAGCTCTTCGTGCGCTTGCGTATGCCGCGTCTGCAGATCACCGGCAAAGATCTGGAAGATCGCGAGAGCCGCGACGCGCTCATCAATCTCGTCAACGATCTCATCTTCGCGCCGTCTGCCCGTCCGAAGACGCCGCCCGATGGTCTCATTCGGATCGAAGGCAGCGTTGAGCTCGATGTCGTGCGCGCGTTGCTGCCGGAACTCGACGCGGTACCGGTCGGCGGCGTCACGCCGTGGTTGATCAACGCGCAACTGTTGGGTACGACGATCTTCAATGACGGAAATCGTTCGGATAGCCTCGAGCACTATCGCGCGGAACTGCTCAACGTGTTGAGCGTCCTCAACGAGCTGCCCATCGAAGAGTTCCATCGCGTCTTGACCTCGAGTGTCAATCGTACCCTCGACGACGCACTCGCGCAGGTCATCGAAGCGCTGCGCGGTGCAGCGCACATTGCTGTCGAGTAACGCGCTCGCAAACGTCCTCCTCGCGCTCTTCATCGTCGGGGCGCTCGTGTTCGTCCTCGGCACGATGCTCGCACGCGAACGCGAAGCCCGCACGATCGAAGCCCAACCCGCGCCGTCACCCGAAACGAAGGCCGAACCGGCCCTCGACGTCGGGGGCCGTTTGGATCTCATCGAACGTTTGGTGATGGTCGGTCAACCATGGTGCATCGAACAGCTCGACACCCTCCGCCGCGACGATCCGGACGAATCCGTCCGCGAAGCCGCGGACGCCGCATTGATGGTTATCGGCTCGCGTCCCGACGCGTAGCGGTGTGTCATCCTGAACGCAGGTGCGAGCACCGGAGTTGAAGGATCGCCCTAAGACAAAAGCCCGGCGAGATGTCGTCGGGCTTTTGGTTCGTTACGATCCTTCAACTGCGCTGCGCTTCGTTCAGGATGACACGGTCCGCTACTGAATAATCTCGGGTGACTTCTTGAAGTACTTCACGAGGATGTCGCGCGCAATCGGCGCCGCAACCGAAGCGCCGTAGCCGCCGGAGCGGTCGACGAAGACGGCGATCGCCATTTTCGGATGATCGGACGGGGCCCAGGCGATGAACCAGGTTGTGTTTGCGCCGGCGCCGTTGCCGGTTTCGGCGGTGCCGGTCTTGCCCGAGAACGGCAGGTCTTTGATCTTCCAGCCGTACGCGGTGCCGCCGGGGTCGGTGACTTTGGACATGCCCATGCGCACGTATTTGAGCGCATCTTGCGTCGCCGGAATTTGGCGGATGATTTCCGGCGGGAACGTCTTTACGACGTCGCCGTGCGGATCGACGATGCGGCTCGCGATGTGCGGGCGGTAGAGCGTTCCGCCGTTGATCACGGCTGATGCGACGTTGACCATTTGCAGCGGCGTCGCTTGCATAGCGCCTTGACCGATGCCGAGCATGCAGACTTCGCTCGGTTCCATCGGCACGCCGAAGTTCTTCAGCTCCCATTCCGGCGTCGGCCAGTTGCCCGCGTTTTCACCGGGTAGGTCGATGCCCGTCTTTGCGCTCAAACCGAAAAGACGTGCCCATTTTTCCAAACGCACGCGACCCAACCGCCACGCCATCTGGTAGAAGAAGCCGTCCGACGATGCGGCGAGCGCGGGCACGAACGTGGTGTTTCCGAGACCACCCGATGCAATGTCGCGCGCAACGTAGCCGCCGCAATCCCACGCACCGCTGTCGTACACGACTTCGTTCGGTTTAACGAGTCCCTCGCTGAGCACGCCGCTGCCGGTAACCATCTTGAACGTCGAACCGGTCGGCGTAGCTGCGCCGATCGCGTTGTTGAAGAGCGGGTCGGCCGGATCGAGCAGATACTTCGAAACTTTCTTCCAGTTGTCCGCGGCGAAATCGTTAGGATCGAATTCGGGGACGCTCGCCATCGCGAGAATGCCGCCGTTCCACGGATCTTCCACCACGACGCCGGCCGCAAGTTTCTTCTTGCCGGCCCACTTGCGCACGCCGTCGACCAGCGCTTGTTGCGCGATCTGCTCCAACCACCAATCGAGCGTCGTCACCAGCGTGTCGCCCGGAATCGCTTGACGCGACGGCAGCTTGATGCTGGGGACGACTTGGCCTTGCGCATCGACAACAACTTGCTGTCCGCCCGGAACGCCGCGCAGGTACTTGTCGTACTCCCACTCCAACCCGTCTTTCCCGATGACGTCGTTCGGGGTGTAGCCCTCATTCTTGCGTTTGTTGTATTCCGTTTCGGTGATCTGGCCGACGTAGCCGAAGGCGGCGGCGCCGACCGGGCCGTCCGGATAATCGCGAATCGGCTGCACTTCCAAATCGACGCCCGGCATGTCGGTCATCTGTTCCGACAGACGCGCCACTTTCGCAACCGGCAAATCCGATGCGAGAATCACGGGACCGTACGGTTCGTACACCTGGACTTCGTCAAAGTTCTTGTAGTTGACGCCGCGATGATGGAGCAGTTGCTCCCACAGCGACGACTCCGGAACGCCAAGGATCGACGCCAGCGCGTGGAGTTCGCCTTTGACGTCGGTGACTTCCGAGGGAATCAATCCGACGACGAACGACGGACGGCTGCGCACCATCACGTCGCCGTTGCGATCGCGAATCATCCCGCGCGGTGCTGCAACTTCGATCAGCCGGATTTGGTTAGCTTGTGCGGCCGCGCGAAACGCCTCGCCCTGCACGACTTGAACTTGGACCAAGCGAATAACGAGCGCAATGATCGCGATCGCGACGATCGCGGTAAAACCCGCAATGCGCCACGGCGATTTTTGCCACGAAATGCGCGGAATGCGCCGGCGGTCGATGATCATCCGTAGTTGTCGCTAAAGCGCCGGAGAAGAATCATGACGAGCATCATGACGACCGCGTTCATTGCGGCCGCAATGACGGCTTCGTGAAAGTGCATCGTCGCAAGGCCCGGCGGATAGCCCTCGAAGCCCCACACGACCCAAAACACGAGCTGACGCACGAACGTCGCTGCGACGGTAATCGTCGCCACGAGCGGAAACGAATCGGCGAAAAATCCGCGC
>Ga0213872_10000987_pt1 | contig 19905 bp, 18 predicted proteins | sample VelepicomBERX_R2_FD_160071 | JGI IMG/M metagenome (GOLD analysis project Ga0213872, IMG submission 160071) | Rhizosphere microbial communities from Vellozia epidendroides in rupestrian grasslands, the National Park of Serra do Cipo, Brazil - RX_R2 | ecosystem: Host-associated > Plants > Roots >...
GGTTTACACCACGGCGAGCGGCCAGACAGTGGAGGGAACGAGGCCGACCTTCGGGATTAACTTCAACAGCAATCCCTACATGAAGACGGCGGTCAGCTCCAGCTTCAACTCGCTGCAGGTGAGTCTGGAGCACAACGAAAAATACGTGAACTTCCTTATTGGATACACCTTTGAGAAGTCGCTGGATAACGGTTCGGACTCCTTTGATGCGACCAATCCGTTGAATCCGGCCCAAACATACGCATTATCGACCTTTAACGTTCCTCATACCCTGGTCGCCAGCTACACCGTACAGTTGCCCTTCGATCACTTTATCGGCGGAGGAGATATCGCGAAGCGGTTCACCGCGGGCTGGCAGCTTTCCGGCGTAACTACATTTGCCAAGGGAGAGCCGGTCACTCTCAATGAGAATGACGATAATTCACTGCTTGGTGCCTTTAATGCAAACGTAGATGTGCCAAACTACGCGAACAACGGCAGCCCTCTTTATATAAATCAGAACCCGCGAAAGGGGCTGCCGTACTTTAACCCGAACTACTTCGTTCCAGAAACAATCGGGCAAGTAGGAAACGCAATGCGGCGATCTTTCTCCGGTCCTGGCATCAACAATTTCGATATGGCTCTGCTAAAGAACACGGATATCACCGAGAGCACTAAGCTGCAGTTTCGAGCAGAAGCATTCAATCTGTTCAACCATGCTCAGTTTACGAATCCGAATGGGCTCGTCAATAATACCGGCCAGGGTGGTTTCGGTTATGTAACTGGTGCCCGCGATCCCCGTATCATGCAAGTTGCGTTGAAGCTCCTCTTCTGAGGTGCTGGGAACCGCAGGGTGGGCGTGTCCTGTGAGGAGATTCGTTTCAATGTGGCATAAGTGTGGAGTGACTGCCTGCCTCTGTATTTTGCTGACGCTGGGCATACCGGGGCTCTTCATGGCCCAGGACAGGTCGAGCGCCAACCCGGACACGGGATCGCATGGTGCCGCTCTTTTCGCTTCAAACTGCGCTGATTGCCATGGAGCAGATGGTCGGGGCGGTGAGCATGCGCCGGACATTGCAACCGCTTCTGATGTGCGGCGCCTGACGGACAAAAACCTCATCGACATCGTTAAGAATGGAATCACAGGGACCGGTATGCCCGGATTCGACTGGCTCGGTCAAGACAAGATACTCGCGATCGACGCCTATGTTCGGACCTTGCAGGGTAAGAATAGCGCGGCTACGCTGCCTGGCAACGCTGAACATGGAGAAAAGCTGTTCTTTGGAAAAGCGCAGTGCGCGGAGTGTCATATGGTCCAAGGCAAGGGCGGTTTCGTTGCGTCCGATCTTTCTTATTCCGATTCAAATACGAGTGCGGACCGCCTCCGTCAGGTCATTCTCGACCCTGCGAACTCACTGGCTGCCCAAAAGAAGGCTGTTTCGATCACCACGAGTGATGGGCAGAAATATATTGGCGCACTCCGAGCTCAGGACAATTTCTCAATCTCGATACAAACCATGGATGGTGCTTTTCATTACTTTCCAAAATCGCAGCTTACAGCTGTCGACATCGGCACTCGTTCTCTGATGCCGCAAGATTACCGGTCAAGGTTGAGCGATGCAGAGGTAAACGACTTGGTCAGCTATCTGATCCGCATTAGCTCGCAATCTCCGAAACCTCAAGATGCCCCCTCAGGCGATGACGAGGAATAGAGACACATCGATGCAGAACCTGCACAGTTGGATCGCATCTCCTGTTCGCCCACGCCCAGGAGTTGGTATCGAAACGATCGACCTGTGCAGGCGGACTTCTGTCCTGCTCTTCTGCGTCTTGCTCTTCACGGGACTGTTCGCCCACGTTTCGGCTCAAGCCCCGGCAGCGCCGCAGCCCGCGTCAGCCAGTCGCAGCGTTCTCGTGAACGGAACTCTGTACGTATCGGGCCAAGGAAGCCGCAAGCCGGATGGAAGCCGTCCCCAGGAATTCCCGGCGCAGGTGGATCAGGCTTTGCTTAATTTGCGAGCAATCCTGAACGACGCGGGAATGGATTTCGACAACGTTGCGTGGATGAATGTTTACCTCACGTCGACGGCGGACATCGCTGGCATGGAAGACGTGTATTGGCGCGAGATTGGAAGCAGCCCTCCGGCGCGTACTGTGCTAACCGTGGCTGCTCTTCCGGATGGAGACCGGATTGAAATTAACTGCATTGCGGTTCAGGACAAAGTCCATCGCCGGGCAATCTGGCCGGAGGGATGGCCGAACGATCCGCACTCGGATCCGCCGGGAATCGAGGCCGGAGACGTTCTGTATCTGTCGGCACAAGGCGGGGCCGATCCCCGCAACGGGAAGCTGGCTTCTGACTTCGCTGGTGAAGTGAAACAAGCACTCGACAACGTGAGTACTGTACTGCAGGCAGCCCACATGAGCACAAAGAATGTGGTGTGGGTAAACCCGTACATGAGCGTCGGTGGCCAGTACGATGCGATGGGCAAAATCTATGCGACCTACTTTGAATTCGGCAATACGCCCGGGCGCGGAACCATCCAGGTCATGGGTCTTCCTAAAGGAAACCACGTTGTCTTCAGCTGCATAGCCGGAGCAGAACTGAGCAAGCGAAAAGCAGTGCGCCCGAGAAACATGCCGCCGAGTCCGACCGCCAGCCCCGGCGTGTTGTACGGCGACACGCTATACCTTTCCGCGAAAGACGGCTTCATCCCCGGCCAGGGCATCGTTACGCCTGACTTCAATTTGCAGCTTCGTCAGTCCATGCGCAATCTTCTCGATGGCCTCGAGGAAGCCGACATGGATTTTTCCGACGTTGTTTTCAGCACCGTCTATCTTCGTCAAATGCAGGACGAAGATCGGATGAACGCGCTGTACGGAGAATTCTTCAAAGGGAAATATCCGGCCTGGACAGTGCTGCAGCAAAATATCGAGACCGACGACGAGGCCGCCGAACAAATTTCATTCATAGCCGTCAGACAGCAGAAACACTAAAACAAGGGAACGCAAATCATGGCCGACTTCCAACTGAAGCGTCGAACGTTTGTGAAATGGGCTGCGGCATTTCCCCTGCTCGCGCGCGTCAGTATTCAGCAGGCAATGGGGTCGGGTTGGGCTGAGGTAGCGAAGAACTCCACCGACAATGTCTACACCCGGCTCGGTGTCAAGCCAATCATCAATGGCCGCGGGACCTGGACCTACCTGAGCGCGACTCTCGAGTTGCCCGAGGTGAAAGCCGCTCAGGAAGCAGCTTCGCAGCACTACGTCAACATCTTTGAGCTTCAGGTTGGGGTCGGGCGCCGCCTCGCAGCACTGACTGGCGCCGAATCCGGAATGATCACCTCAGGCGCGGCAGGTGCCATGGCTTCAGCAACGGCGGGATGTATCGCTGGAACAGATCCGGATAGAATCTGGCAACTTCCCGACACGACCGACCTCAAACACGAGGTAGTCATGGTGGGCGGACGAAGCCCGTTCGACAGCGCCATTCGTCTGGCCGGCGGCAAGCTCGTCCTCGCCGATTCTGCCGAGCAGCTTGCGAATGCGATCAGCGCTAATACCGCAATGATCTATACCACCACGTCTCCGGAGCAACTCGCCAAAGAGATCGCGATTGCGAAGAGCCGCAACGTACCCATCCTCATGGACGCCGCCGACGGCATTCCCCCCATAGACAAGCTGCGGCTCTTTGCCAAGATGGGTTGCGATCTCTACACCGTGAGCGGCGGCAAGGGCCTTTGCGGCCCCCAGTGCAGCGGAGTTCTTCTTGGCCGCAAAGACCTGATCGATGCGGCCCTCGCCAACACCAGTCCCTGGGAGGGCGCTGTGTGCCGCCCGATGAAAGTTGGCAAGGAAGAAATCATCGGATGTCTTGCCGCAGTGGAAGCCTGGTTTCACATGGATGTGAACGCTCTCAACAAAGAATGGTCCACGCGAGTGCAGCGCATCGCGTCCCTGGTCGGAGCTGTCACGGGGGTTGAAACGAAAATCTATACGCCGGAAACAAATCAATATCCCACCCTCGTCGTGTCCTGGAATGAATCCGCATGGGGCTATACGACCGCCGACTGCGCAAAGGACCTTCTGGACGGATCTCCAAGCATTGCAGTGCTTACGGATGACAACCCGAGCGATGTGCTGTCTCGAAAAAACACGCCCAGCAAAATCTCTAAGGGCTCGCAGCCAAACAAGCTTGAGATTGTTTCCATGACGCTGAAGCCCGGCGAAGAGATCATAGTGGGCAGGCGACTGCGGCAGTTACTGTCTGCGGCGAGCGGAAAGGCAAAGTCGTAACCCGAGGTCGATGAAGGGGCAGTGGCTGGCCCGATGAATATCTTGACTTGAATCTCATGGCGCACAGGAAAGCCTTCCGAATGAAGCAATCCAACGCAAAGTGGCTTATGGCTACGGTTATGATGACCTCTTCTTTGCTCGCCCAGCAAAGCGCTGCCCATTCTCCGTCTCCATGCACAATTCGATCCGTGGAATTCGACGGGTGGCACGGTGAAGAGGTTGCAAATGACTGGGTCCGCTTGACGCTCGTTCCTCAGTTGGGCGGCCGGCTGATGCAGGTCACATTCGACGGGCACAATTATCTGTTCGTGAATCCGGTTTACAAGGGCAAGTACATTTCGCCGGATGAGGCGAAGGGCCGCTGGATCAACTATGGCGGCGATAAAATCTGGCCTTTGCCGGAAGGCAATGATGACGAGCAGCACTGGAATGGAGCTTCCACCGCGCTCGATGATGGCATGTATAACTTCACCATCCTCTCGCAAAGTCCCCGCTGTGTCGTGCGTCTCGATGGTCCTCCGGACAAGCCGACCGGTCTGCAGTACACGCGCGAAATCAGCATCGGCAGCGATTCCCCTGAGATTCTTTTCCATTCCATCACGAAGAACATCTCAGGTCATTCAATCGCATGGTCCGTACAGTCTGTCTCGCAATATGATCTCTCAGACGCCAACGATCCAAAACGCTACAATCACGACTTCTGGGCATTCGCCCCCCTTAATCCCAACTCCGCCTATCTGAACGGATACCATGTCTACGATGGTTTCGCGACGGATCCTTCTTTCAAGCCGACTGGCGGCCTCTTTCGTCTGAACTGGAAGTATCTGGAAAATGAAGTATGGCTCGATTCCACTGCAGGCTGGGTTGCCGTGGTCGATGGCGCAACTCACTACGCCATGGTGGAAAAGACAAAGTATTTCGCCGGCGCAAACTATCCCGGAAAGGCAACTGTTATTTTTTACAAAAACGGACCCTCCGTGCGCTTGAATGCTGATGGAATGCCCCATTTGACATCGAGCAGCCTCGAGGAGACTCCCTATTACATGGAGGCAGAGCTGAATAGTCCGATGGCGGTCTTGACTCCCGGGCAGACATACACAATGGATTCGCAATGGTTCCCGACGCGCGCCAGTCACGCCCCGATAGACACCGTCACCGACGCTGGTTTGGTGGTAAGGCCGCTGACTGCCGCCAGGACCGCAGGAAAGATTGAGATCTCGGGCAGCTTCGGTGTCTTTTTCCCGGGAGAACTCAGAGCCTTTATGTACGATGCGGAAGGCATAGAGAAAAACGAGATGCTGCTTCAGGCCGTCCGTCCACAAGATCCGATTGACGTGCATCAAACGATTGCAGCCACACCCGATATCGCGCGAATTTCTCTTCATGTGATCGACACCAGCGGTCTGGACCGCGGGGCTTTAGGCGAGGTGTTGATCATCGCTGCGGTGAACGAATGAGGCCATGCAGGCTGTCCCAGTTCCTCCTCGCTGGGTGCGCATTCGTCTTTGCAGCGTCAGCACAAAGCCCGAATCCGAGCACCGGCGCTGTGGTCGATGTGAAGCCAACCCACCTGGTTTCTCGGACTATCACGGATAACTGGCCGTCGTATAACGGCGATTACACTGGACGGCGCTTCAGCAGTCTCACACAAATTACTCCGCAAAATGTCGAGCATCTTCAAGCCCAATGGGTCTTTCACAGTAGAAACGCCGGGATTCTCGAGGTCACGCCCGTAGTTGTAAACGGCGTGATGTACGTTACCGCATCGAACGATGCCTATGCCCTCAACGCGCAAACCGGGCAGATACTCTGGCACTACTCGCGGCCAATCTCGAGCGGTCTGATCGACGACGCTTCGGGTCATATCAGTCGAGGGGTGGCGCTACTAGGCACGCGTCTCTATATGGAGACCGACAACGCCCATCTGCTCTGCCTTGATGCGCGATCGGGTCACCTGATCTGGGATGTCGCGTATGCGGACTGGAACAAGAATTACGGTGCGACCAGTGCTCCGTTGATTGTCAAAGACAACGTGCTGGTCGGAACATCGGGGGGAGACGACGGCGTACGTGGATTCCTCGCAGCCTACAATGCCGAAACTGGAAAGCTGGCATGGCGCCTGTGGACGATTCCAGGGCCAGGAGAGTTTGGCTCGTCAAGCTGGCCCGGCGAGACGTACCTGCACGGCGGCGGCACTACATGGATGCCTGGAACCTACGACCCGGAACTGAACACAATCTATTGGGGCACGAGCAACGCCGCGCCGGACTACGATGGCGACGTTCGTCCCGGAGACGATCTCTACACTTCGAGTGTGCTCGCGATTGATCCTGATACCGGGAAATTGAAATGGTATTTCCAGTTCACTCCTCACGATCTCTACGACTACGACGGCGCTCAAACCCCGGTTCTCGTGGATGTTCAATATCAAGGGAAGACAAGAAAGCTTCTCATCGAAGCGAATCGCAATGGTTTTCTCTATATCCTTGATCGGACGAACGGAGAATTCCTTTCCGCGACTCCGTTCGTGAAGAGGCTCACCTGGGCAAAAGGTATCGACTCGCATGGCCGTCCGATTGCACCGATCTCCGAGCCAACCGCGGACGGTGCGGTCATCTGCCCCGGTGTTGTCGGTGGAACGAACTGGTTCTCGCCGTCCTATAGCGAAGCGACACACCTCTTCTACGTTATGGCCTTGGAGGCTTGCTCCGTGTATTTTCGCAAGCCGTCCGCCTTTGCGGAAGGCAGCACCTATTACTCGGGTGGAACAAAGCGCAGCCCCGATGGCCCAGGCCAGAAAGTGCTTCTGGCGTTCGACCCCGCGACACAAACGATCGCATGGCAGTATCCCCAGGTAGGAGAAGGCCACTCCTGGGGAGGAGTAATGTCTACTGCGACAGGCCTGGTTTTCTTTGCCGATGATGCGGATTTCTTCGAGGCAGCAGATGGCAAAACTGGCAAGTCTTTGTGGCATTTCAACACCGGACAAACACTGCACGCATCGCCCATGAGCTATGCCGTCAACGGCAAACAGTACGTTTCGATCGCATCGGGCAATGACTTATTCACTTTCGCGTTGCCCTAGGCTGTTCCACCGCAATTGGTTATCATCGACCCAACTTCAACAATTCTGGACAATATAGTGAAGAAAATCCTTCTTGTAATTCTGGCGGCGCTCCCGACAACTCTCCTTGCGCAGGATTCCCTCCCGCAACTTCCGAAACAGATCACCGATGTACCCAGCCCTCCGGGATATGAAGAGCCCATGCGGAAATTCATGACCGAGAAGATGCGCCCCTATGCCGACTCGACACTTGTTGCTCTTCTGCAAAAACTCGACGCCGTAACGGTGGAAAAGATCAAGAGCTTCAATCCGGATGACGACAAGCCTATGGACAGATGAACTGTTGCTATCGCAAAAGCTAGTGATAGGGCACGAACCCGTGTGTCTTGGTCTGGATCGTGTAAATGGAGGTCGTCGCAGTGATATAGAGGACCGAATCGTCGGCTCCTCCCCATGACAGGTTCGCAGGCTGTTCGGGAACTTCAATCGTGCCCAGGTGCACGCCTGCGGGACTCCAGACCCAGATGCCGCGCGGCCCGACGACGTATAGATTACCCTTCTTGTCTGCGCGTATGCCGTCCGGAACACCATCATCTGTGCCGTCATCTTCGCTGCCGAAAAGACGCCCGTTGGAGATGCTTCCATCCGCGTGGAATTGATAGACGCGGATATCTTTCTTTTCGTCGTCATCGATATAGAGGTACTTGCCGTCGGGTGAAAAAGCTAATCCATTCGGTTGCGAAATGTCTTTCGTCAGCAATTGCAGCTTCCCGCCCTTGTCCAGGCGATAAACACCTTGGAACGGCGTTTCCTGCTTCTCGCCTTTGACCAGGTCGAGCGTGGGATCGGTGAAATACAGCGCCCCGTCCGGACCCAGCACCACATCATTCGGACTGTTTAAACGCTTCCCCTCATAATGGTCTGCCAGAACTGCATAACTTTTGCCATCTTTTGAGAGTCGAATGACGGCGCGCAAGACGCTGGCCGTACTGACGAGCCGGTGGTCCAGATCGTAGGTGCTTCCATCCGGATCACCGAGCGAAATCATCTCTTCACGGTGTCCATCAGGATAGACCCGGAATATCTTATTCAGCACTTCATCACTGACCCACAGATAGCCGGACTTGTCCCACACCGGTCCCTCGGTGAAGCCAAAACCCGTAGCCATGGTCTCCATCTTTGCTTCACGGTCAATCAAACTCCAGAAAGCAGGTGTTTTCGCGACGAGTTTGAAAGGGCGCTTCGCCGGAGGGGCCTGTGCAAACGAAAACCCACAAAACAAAAGCAGCAAGGCCCATGTGGCCTGTTGTCCCACATGGTCGCGCAAAAAATGACAGCCAGATTTCATGAGAAATGAGCTTTCTGAGCGATAGCACTCACGTTATCGTTCGCATCCTTCACCCATGTCGCCTCGCCACAATCCTCCGGCGTTACAGTGCAGCAATCGCCCTGTACGATTTCCAGCGAATGTATACCGAACTTCAGTGGCAAGCAAGAAAACAGGTTATCGTAGCTGGCACCTCATGGGTTGCTATGGTTTGCACGTGCTCCCAAGGAGGCGCACTTCGGCCTCTGGCGATGGTCGGTGTCTCGTCGCTAGTGACCCTATATGCTTGTGTAGTTGTACTGGCGGGCGCGCTGCTCGGTTGTGTGCCTGCCATTCGCGCATATCGGAACGGATTGATCGACGGGCTCGATGCGCATTGACGCGGAATGATATTTTCAGCGGAGTGTAGATGCCACCCGAACGCCGCATGCAAGTACGTTTTTATCTTTCATTTCTTCTCTTCATTCTCAGCGCCGTCGCATTTCTCGATCGCACCAACATCTCGATCGCCGGGCTGCAGATCAGCCTTGAATATGGGCTTGGCAATCAGCGTCTGGGTTGGATCTTTTCGGCCTTTCTTGTTGGATACGCCGGCTTTCAAATTCCTGCCGGCTGGATGGCTGCGCGCTTTGGTCCACGTCGAGTGCTTGCTCTTGGAGTTCTGTGGTGGGGCGTTGTCACTGGGCTTACCGCGCTACTGCCGCCGGATATGTCGCATGCAGTTGCTGTTTTGATCGCGATCCGATTTGCTCTTGGCGCGGGTGAGTCCGTTGTGTATCCAGCAGCAAACCAGTTTGTCGCGCGATGGATTCCGCAGCAGGAGCGGGGCTTCGTCAACGGGCTCATCTTCGCAGGTGTCGGAGCAGGAAGCGGCCTGACGCCCCCGTTGTTAACGTGGCTCATCACAAATCACGGTTGGCGCGCCGCCTTCTGGTTTAGCGCCCTAGTCGGAGTGGTTGCCGGCATGATCTGGTGGTTTGCTGCTCGTGATACGCCCGAGGAGCATCCCTCAGTGTCCGCGGCTGAACTGAAAAAGATTCAGGACGGCCTGGAAGCATATCAGGAGCATTCCGCAGTAAAGGCGAAAATAACAGAACGACCGCATTCCTCCGGGATTCCCTGGCGCGCAATCTTTCACCGTACCGACCTCGCCGCGTTGATGGTCGGATATTTCGGTTTCGGCTACATCGCCTGGATTTTCTTCAGCTGGTTTTTTCTTTATATGGCGCAGGTCCGCGGCTTTGATTTGAAATCAAGTGCACGCATCTCCATGCTGCCGTTTCTTTCGATGACGATTTTCTGCCTCGCTGGCGGTGCTTTAAACGATCGGCTGACGCGTAGATACGGTCTACGAGCTGGTCGTTGCTATCTCGCTTCCGCCGTACTTTTTTCAACCGCCATTTTCCTGATCCTGGGTTCACAGGTACATAGTCGCAGCCTGGCTGGACTGATACTGGCAGGGGGCGCCGGCATGCTGTACCTCTCCCAGAGTTCGTTCTTCTCTGTCTCGGTCGATATTGCCGGACGCAGCTCCGGAGTTTTTTCCAGCATCGTGAACATGGGTGGGCAGATAGGCGGCGCGGTGACCGCTTCGCTCACTCCCTGGATCGCTCAACATTTTGGCTGGGGCAGCTCGTTCGGAGCGGCGTCGGCGTTGGCTTTGATTAGCGCGTTGTGTTGGTTGGCCGTTCACCCTGAGCGTCCTCTGGAAAGTAATTGATGGGCTCTGAGTGAAGCGAAAAATCATATGGACACTAAATCTGGACTGAAAATTCCAATACACACCGGAGGTTGAGTTGAAGGAATCTGTGTTTTTCTTGCGTCGATGCGGTATCGTGGCAGCTTGTGCTGTTATTGCCTTGGCCGCCGCTCTTACCGTTACGCACATTGTTCTTGCCGATACTCCAAAGACCGCAGCCGATTATGCCGCCGACCCCGCCCTGATGATCGACGCATATCGCCACGTCGAGGCTGCGTCCGTGTCAGATGCAATTGAGCAACTGCTTCACCAAAAGCGCTATATGTCGCACCGCATGCAATCGATATTTCCCGCTAAATTCGCAGGCACTGCTCTCACGGTCAAGCTGGTGAAAGAGGAGAATCACGATCCGAATGCCTTGGCGGGCATGTTGAAGGCAATCGACACAGGCGGCCCGGGATCGGTCTATGTGATGACTGTTGAGGACGGCGCAGACATTGCCGGCATGGGCGGTCTCATGGGAACCGCCATGTTCTCACGAGGCTTTACCGGGGCTGTGATTGATGGTGGAGTCCGCGATCTCCCTCAACTCAAGAAGATCGGGTTTCCCGTGTACTCAACAGGGCCGGTACCGTCCACGTCCGTAAGCCACTACCGTTTTGGCGGAATGAATGTTCCTGTTGTCTGCGATGGAGTAAAGGTGGCGCCGCAGGACATCATTGTGGCCGATCAGGATGGCGTGGTTGTCGTGCCGCGTGAAAAGGCTCCCGAAATTCTGGTGCTGGCACAGCATCTGGATGAGAGCGAACACTCGATGTATCCTTTCATCGAAAAGTTTCACTCGATCGAAGAGGCTGTAAAGCAATTCGGCAGGCTCTAGAGAAATTGGTCCGAATTTGTGAAGGGGTGTGTGACCGATGACGTGGAATTGAACTTCTGCTGCAAGCCTGTGAGACGGATCTTCGTCTCCCCGAATATCGCTTTGTGGACCCAAAGGAGAGCATGAGCATGAAAGAGCAGTCGAGAAGAGGTCTTCTCAAGAATGCAGCCATAGCAGCCGCAGCCGTGGGCAGCGCGGCAGCACTCAACGAAACGGCTTCAGCGAAAACTCCGAAGCTTGAAAAGAAAAGCTATCCGCCGCCAAAGCCCGGAGAGACGCCACTCTTCAGTGGGGCTGTTTCGTATGGAAACCTTCTTTTCCTTTCAGGCGTGGGAGCGCACTTCGAAGGAACGATTGAAGAACACACCAAGCATGTGCTCGATGAACTGGAGCAGAAGCTTCAATCGGCAGGTTCGTCCATGGACAAGGTTCTGAAAGTGAACGTTTATCTCAACGACATCAAGGACTGGGAGAGGATGAACACCATGTACAAAGGGCGCTGGGGAAGCGTTCCTCCGGTACGCACGACGATCGCGCCGGCAGGTGGAATCCCCGGAAATTCACTGGTCGAAATTGATTTGATCGCTTACATCTGAACTGATTGTCTTGCTTAACAAAGAGTTCAAAAAGAATAAGGTCTGTTCATGTCCTTCTTTCGTAACGCACGTCCTTCTCGGCGGGAAGTTCTGAAGCAGTCGGGAATGCTCACAGCAATATCTGCTGCCACGGCCGTTTCTCCCTTGGTCGCAAATGCTGGAAAGCTCGCTAAGACTCAGCGGACGATGCGCACTGCCGTTGAGGGAATAGACGGCGACAACCTTTTTACCCGCATCGGTGTTCGTCCGCTCATTAACGCGCGCGGCACATACACCATCATCACCGGTTCCCGTTCTCTGCCGCAGGTAAAGCAGGCAATGCTCGAGGCGTCGAACTACTATGTTCATCTTGACGAGTTGATGCCCGCAGTCGGCACCGAGGTCGCTAAGCTCATGGGTGCCGATGCAGCGATCATTACCACGGGTTGCGAAGCGGCAATTGCCGTCGCAACCGTGGCCTGCATCGCTGGGACAGACCCTGAGCGAACCCAGGCAATGCCTTACGCGAAGAAACGCGATCAGGTCATCATTCCCAAGCACTCGCGCAATCCTTATGACTTTGGCGTGCGCATGTGCGGCGTTGAAATTGTCGAAGTCGATTCGGAGGAAGAACTGCGCTCCAAGCTCTGCGAACGCACCGCGATGGTCTACATCCTCTCCAGCCCGGCAGCGGAAAAAGGCCCGCTTTCCATCCCGAACCTCTGCTCCATCGCAAAAGAAAAGAACATTCCAGTCTTCGTCGACGCAGCCGCTGAAGAACCTCTCGTTCCCAACATCCATATCGGCCATGGCGCCACGCTCGTAGGTTATTCCGGCGGCAAGTGTATGCGCGGGCCGCAGGCGGCTGGAGTTCTTCTCGGTCAAAAAGACATTTTGCAGGCTGCATGGTTCAATGCCGCGCCGCATCACAATTGGGGACGTGCCCTCAAAGTTGGTAAAGAAGAGATCATGGGCATGCTGGCCGCTGTGCGCGAATGGTACAAGCGTGACCATGCAGCCGAGCAGCGCGAATGGCTATCCTGGCTTCAGCACATTGAAGGCCGCGTGAAAGGCTTGCCTTCGGTTACGACAGAATATCTTCAGCCCGAAGATCTTTCCAACCGCGCTCCGCGCCTCCGTATCAATTGGGATGCCAACCAGCTCAAGATCACTGGAACGGAGCTTGTCGAGCGTCTCGACAAAGGCACGCCGCGCATCCTCGTCGATGGTGGCACCGGCAGGCGACCCGACAAGATGCAGAGTTCTCTCACGATCATGCCTTACATGATGGCGGCCGGTGAGGAAAAGATCGTGGCTAACGCCATCTACGAAGGGCTCACGCATCCGGGACATTACGAAAACCCGGTCATTCCGCAGGGCGCTCCTGCGCAGATCGCCGGTAACTGGGTGGTCGAAATCAAATACATTCGCGGCATCGGGGAACAGAAATTCACTCTGCAGCAAGACGGAGACAGCGTGACAGGAACCCAGCAAGGCGAAATCTATAAGGCCGACTTGAAGGGGCGAGTTCAGGCCGACCATATTGAACTGACGAGCGACATGGCAGTCCCCGGCAACTCGATTTTCTGGTCATTCCGCGGAGTCGTGTCCGGCAACAACGCCAGCGGCACTGTTCACATGGGCGAATATGGAGATGCTACCTGGACAGCGGTAAGGAGCTAATATCGACGAACCAGCGATGATTCCCGGAGCGAGATGGCAATCACCGTTACCGGTCAGGACCAAGCGCTCGTCCCGCAATGTCGCTCCGGACGGCAAGGTCATCTACAGAACGCTAGGCTCCGTCGATCTGCTCGAAATGCGCCGGAAAATCCTGGCTGCCATGCCTTCAGAATATGTCGATTTCAATAAGTACCGGTCTGTCAGCAACAGGAGCAGTAAACCTGAGTACCGCAGTCGCCGCAAGGGAATAGGCATGCGCCCGAAGGGCTCGGCAATCACTCAACAGTTTTCTAAAGCAGCTCATAAGTCGGTGATCGAGACTATCCTCTGCTCGATAAAGGAATTGAAACCGACTTACGGTGCGCGTAAGTTCTTGATGAACAAAAATCCGTTCGAAACCACATTGTGTCTCCGCAGGCTTCTTCGGCGTGGCGGCAATGTGGCTTCACGGCAACCAAGCAGGAGCAATTATTGGCACGATGGAGAAAATTGTCTGAAAGGGGAGACGGGGAAATGTTTAATCGTGATCGATTGAAGTTCAGTCGCCGTAACATGCTCAAATCTTCTGCAATACTATTGGCCGGCGGCTTCGTGCCACAGCCGTTCAAGAAAGCTAAAGCCGAGGGTGCGATCAAGAACGTCAACCTAAACTCCAGTCCGTCGACTCTCAAAATCACCGACATGCGATACGCAGTTGTCCTGTCTGCACACTGAGACTCACGCAGATTACTTTTTCAGGAGTGCAATCGGCAGGCTCGACTATTCTCTTTGGGAAACCCCGCAGTGGCAACATCGTCTCTTCGGGATCGAGGCCTATAGCCGTCTTTGCCCATTCAACGTCGTCGCACTCCTCAATGTCACTGATCTGGAAACTGCATTTCAGTTCCTTGTGATTAACAACAAAGTGACACCGGTACCGCCAGACCATATTCGCACTCTTGCGCTGGACTATCAGGAAGGCGAATTAGCCGATCGATTAAAGACGGCAAGACTGACCTTGCATGCGAACCTACCCTACGTTGGCATCATGGATACGGATGAAAACAGCCCATTTCGCGGGATTATTGGTCTGCTCGCCATCGGGGAGCAACAAGGTGAGAAGTTTGTACCTCCGGCCGCTATCGAGAATGCGGTAAGCGTCATCCAGAAAAAGGAGGTTCGGGAGCTGAAGTCTGACGACGCCTTATGTGAGTTCTTCTATGCGATCTGGTCTTCCCTCAAGGAGGGCAAATGGGCAGAGCTCTGGCAGCCTACATCCAAACTGATGACCAAATCGGGAATCGTCGCTATGACTTCATTCGTCACCGACGCGCTCATCGCAAAGTATGACTACGCCGGCGACCTTGACGTCAGCGATCCAGTCAAGGTACGTGAGCAAGTGAACCTCATCCTGGACTTTCAAACACCGGAATTCTGGAAGTGCGAATGGACGATGAAAATCAGTGACGCTCTCGTTGTTCGGGGAAAAATCATCGATTCACTCACAAGGATTCATCGCAATATCCGTGCCGGCTCGCCGTGGCACGAGGACGTCGATCTGGTTACGCTCAAGGCAGGAGCCCTCTGTTGTTAGGCTCAGTGTGGACTAATCGTTTTGTGGTCCCACTCCAGAGTGTGTAATGACACAACACAATGACAAAGATGGTGCGTTTCGTTCTCGACGTAGCCTCGCAGATTCCGGCGTGCATCGAAACGAAAAGCACAATTTGTGCTTTGATAGCGACGGATATATCGAATCACTTCTGCTTGACTCCTCGATTGAATGCGAAAATGAAGGAGAGACCATTACGCCTCTTAGATCTGAGCCCCGATTCCAAAAGAACGCTGACGTCGGCAAAAACCTTCGGGTGATTCGCAGTTCGACATTCTATTCTCCGTGGAGCGCCATTGCTTGGGAGAATTCCCCGGACAAACAATCGGCTCAATCAATGCCAGAGCGCCGGATGAGATTATTTTCGTATAGCACGAAAATATTCGTAGTCTCCTCAATAGAGAGGGCAATCACATGGCGACTGGCAGCCATGATCTATTTGTCTGGGCGGAACGAAAGCTGCTGCCCGAAGCAACCAGTATTTTTACCGAATTGGGTGCCCGCGTGCGGGGAGTGCCGCTGGAGAGGCCAAGCTCCGTGCCGCAATCGAAGTTCATTGTTGTCTACCTTCAAGGGCAGGAATCAGAATCCGAACTGCATTCCGCCTTGCGGTCTTTGAAGGATCGCCGAAAGTATAAGCTTCTCCTCTTCTACACGCCGCGTCACGTCCCTGCGCATGTTTTCCGGCTGGGCACACTTGTAGGGCGCGAGCTCGGCGGAGATGCAGACCTGGCTTTTGATCTACGGCATGTTCGCCAGGTGTTGAAGTCAAGAAATCTGCTGACAGAAAAGAAGTCGCCTCCGGAGTTCGATCTAGGTGAAGCCAGAAAACGGCTGGGACTCACCCAGGAACAGATGGCAACCGCGCTGAATGTGACCACTCGGACTGTACAGAACTGGGAGCGTGGAGCTGGAACCGGCCAGCTTCTGCGCAAGACGAGAGATTTGCGCGAATTGTTGGAGCTGATGGACGATTACGTCGTGGCCAGTGAGGAAGGCGGGTGGCTGACGACACCGCTGCCTGCGCTTCGCGGACAGACCCCGAAGGAAGCAATTGCTTCAGGCAGGGTTCGCGATCTGGTCGTCGAGTTCGAGCGATTGCGCGAAGGACAACCGGTTTGAGCTTAAGCAGAGCCGAGCATTCCGTCATAAATTCCTGGATAAAGAATGCTGCTCCCCTTGCCGGTCAGTACTTCCGCAGCGTCGAATACCGGTTCATGGATCCAGCCGAAGTGCTGAGTGGTGCGGGAGCGAAAAAATATGGTGGCCGCTTCGCACCGGTGGGTACTCGTGCTGTCTACTTGTCGGAGTCGGATGCCGGCGCAAGCGGCGAGGTGCTGGCCCGCAAGCTCAGGCTTGGGGGCCAGGCGCAGATCTCGTTTGAGAGATATCCTCGGATCGTGTTCGCAGTTGCTGTATCCCTGAGCCGTGTAGTCGATCTCAGAAGAAGTCCGCGTTTAAAGGTCGCGGCATCGCTGCGACAATTTTGTCTCGCGCTCGATAATCTTTCTGTTTCTATGGAGGTGGGCTCTGTTCTGGCAAAGCGCCGTATCCAAGGTGTTCTGTTTCCAAGCGTAGTTGGAACGGATGCAAACCTGGTCGGCTACGTCCAAAATTGTCGGCGGGAATCGCTGGCAATACTGAACGCAGATGAACTCCGACAGAAGGTTAAAGAGATGGCGCGCCGATTGCGTGGAGCCTCATAATCGCAGACGGGGTCATTCGCAAGAAGATCTAGGGCCGACCTTGCAATTTCAGCCCATATCATTGGTTTCACCACACTCACTTTCAGTCGGGATCATCGCGCTGAATCCAATTTCTGTCCATTGCTGGCATCAAAATTCTCTAGCTCCCAACCACCCGTTTCAAAATCATCCTTGCCAGCGACACGCTATCACCAACCGTGCTCAACAGCCGTTGACTCGGTGTGCTGATGTCCTCACGCGAGCCTAACGGCTGCAATGATCGAAGCCGCGATCACCAGGGTGAACGCGAATCGGTCCTGAGTTCTGCGCTCCTCTTGCTCCCGTGCAATGGCTCGGCGCATCTCGCCCATGGGAGCAGGGTAGGAGAATAACAGGCGAAGATCAATAGCGTATGCCGGTCGGCAACAGAACCAGAGCAGGATGCCGATGGGTTCGGAGGGGATCGGCGACTATGGAATATCGATGACCTTCCGGGAACCTCCGGTAGACCACTAAAATCGCAACATTCTGAACCATCCTGCGCAGCTGCCTGACGAAGATGAGCCTGCTTTTGCTACAATTCAATCACAGAGCAGGGACAGATGTTCTGGGGTCGAAGTTCGCTCGGTCGAGGGATCGAGACCTAAGTTTGGTGTCCATGGTGTCCATAAGCAGCGGAATTCGGGCACATGGAATGGAAACGGATTGACAACGGCGAACTGGTTGACATCAAGGAAAGCCATTAAACATGCGGGTTTACAGCTAACTTGATGAAAGTAGGGAAGGGGACGTAGTTCAGTTGGTTAGAATGCTGCCCTGTCACGGCAGAGGTCGCGGGTTCGAGCCCCGTCGTCCCCGCCATGAACCAGAAGAAAATAAACGGTTTATGGCAAATGGAAAATCAAGAGGCACCTCCGAGGGTGCTGGAGAGGGTGCTAAAGGTCTTAGCGCCTTTTTTGTTGTCCGGTTTTTCACTCCGCGAGGGTGCTGACGAGGGTGCTGAAAGTACCTTCTTGTTACCTGCCTCCAGGACCATCTTCATCACTCGATCATTGGCCTCACGCTTCGTCGCGGAGATGGCCCGAGTATAGACGTCGAGCGTGATCCGCGAATTGGCATGGCGCAAAAGCTCCTGCGCCGTTTTGAGGTCAACGCCTGCTGCCCGCAAATTCGTCGCGAGCGAGTGACGGAAGCTGTGCCATCCGATTGTTTTGTCTTCGATCCCTGCGCGGTTCAGTGCAGGGCGCAAGACCTTTTTCAGCAAGGTATCGGGCGACAGCGGCTGCTTCCCGCCACAGCGGACCGAGGGGAAGAGGAAATCGTCTTCGCGGTTGTACTGCGAAGCCTTTCTCCACATTTCGAGACAACCGACAACGGAGGGATGGAGTGGAACAGGTTTGCGACTCGCTTCAGTCTTTGTGTCACCAAACTGATTTCGCACACAGGAGCGCCGGACGTTCACTTGCATCAATTCGAGATCGATGTCGCTCCATGTAAGCGCCACGAATTCGGATCTCCGCAGTCCAGTGCTGCCAGCGAGCATCACCATTGCACGATCTCGAATGTTGAGAACGGCAATTAGAGAGGCAAACTCTGCCGGCGACAGCACATCGGGTTCGCGCAAGCGCTTCGCCGAAACCCGAACCTTAGTTATTGGGTTCCGGTCCATCCATTCATGTCGGATCGCGTGATTGAAGACGGCTGACATGATGTTCCGGATTTTGCTTCGGGTCCCTGGCGCGAACCTGAGAGAATGCAGCCACAATTCCACGTCTACAGTACGGACATCCTGCAAATACGACGATCCCCATCTGGGGACAATATGATTTGCAAGATAGTGAGAATTGGCCTCAATCGTAGCGTAGGCTTTCTTCTCCCTGGTCAGCTCCTGTTCGCGGTAGTGGGTTACGAGCTCAGCCACCGTCTCCGGCACTTTGAGCTCGAGGTTGATATTGTTTCGAAGCGAATCGACTATCTTTTCTGCGTCCCGACGATGCGGGAAGCGAACCACTGTTCCGATGGTTCGTTTCCGATATGTGCGTGTCCCGTCGATGTCTTCATACCAACGGAATACCCATACATCAGGGCCAGTCTTACGCTTCAGTTTCAAGAGGCTTCCTTGTTGTAAACGGCTCATGCAGTTCTCCTTGCATGAGCACCGATGGCTACCGTCATGGTACCAGCAGCAGATTTTCGAGAATCACCCTCGCGGGTTTCTACCCACTCCAATAATTCGTGTTCCAAGAAGCGCCAGAGTTTTCGTCTGCCCTCCCCTAGAGGATGTTCTGGGACTTGGCCTAAGCGTGCCCAACGGATTAAGGTTCGGCTGTCCATTCTAAGAATGGCTGCGGCTTCACGTGCATCAAGGAGCTGGTGTGCCATATTGTTCTCCATACCGTTTGGGCGCTACTCGGCTAACAGTCGAATAGGCGGTGGCCTAGCATCGGAGTTGAGCCAATGATCCCGACACCGTGGTGGCGCGTCCAATGAAAGTTAGGGAGAGCGTTATTCGTTCCAGGAATGACGGCCGACTTTTGATGCCCTCGTCGCGGTCACAATTGGCAAAACAAAGCTAAAATGGACGCGTGGAAGCGTACGTTTGTAGCCCATTTTCTGCTTGTTGTCTTGTCCTGAATCCCAGGCTCGGAGGATGGTCGTGGCCCTGCCAGAAATTCGATTGCTGCAAGCCGCTATTGCTGTGGCGCGTGAGCTAAACTTTTCGCGTGCGGCGGAGTCTTTGCATATCGGTCAATCAACCCTCAGCAAACAGATTTTCGAACTCGAGAGTCAATTAGGATTTAAGCTCTTCGAGCGCAATCATCAGACCGTTGAATTAACCGACGCAGGCCGTGCGTTCGTTGAGGAAGCTCGTGAGGCTTTGCTCCATACGGAACGAGCGGTGATTGCAGCAAAAGCTGTCTTTAACGGCGCCGACCAGCTGCTCAATTTGGGAAAGTCAGCCCACACCGATCCTTTTCTAGTCTCGACCGTTCTGTCGGTACGGTTGCCACTGTTCCCAGGCTTACGAATCAAACAGTGGAGTAACTATTCGAACGAACTTGCGCGCCAAGTGATTGCGGGCACTCTCGACCTGGCGATGACAACCGGAATTCCGGAGAATCCGAA
>Ga0213872_10000988_pt1 | contig 19903 bp, 23 predicted proteins | sample VelepicomBERX_R2_FD_160071 | JGI IMG/M metagenome (GOLD analysis project Ga0213872, IMG submission 160071) | Rhizosphere microbial communities from Vellozia epidendroides in rupestrian grasslands, the National Park of Serra do Cipo, Brazil - RX_R2 | ecosystem: Host-associated > Plants > Roots >...
CACGCCGACCAGGCCGTAAAGCGCCTTGCCCAGTTGGCGGCGCCGGCCGAGGCAGGGTTCGAACCACTCGGTGGGGTAATATTGATATTCCTCCTCATAGCCCGGCACCTCCTCCCGGTCGGCGGCGAGGATGGCCTGGCAGAGTCGGTCCCGGGTGGCGCCGGCCACCACATAGACGTTCCAGGGCTGAATGTTCGAGCCATTGGGAGCATAGCGGGCGAGGTCGAGCATCTTCTCGATCAGCCGCTTGGACGGCACCATGTTGGGTTTGAAGGCGCGTACGCTGCGGCGCGTGAGCACCGCTTCCTCGAAGTCGGAGGCAGGCTTATTGGAAAGGGTCATGCATCCACCGCGAAACGGGAAAGGTCGGTCAGGCTGCAATAGCGCAGCGCTTCTTCATGGGTGGCGCGCAACACCACCTTCGGGGCCTTGTCGGCCACAAAGGCCTCCTGCCAGCGCGGCGCGCAGAGGCACCAGCGGTCACCCTCCTTCAGCCCCGGGAAGCCATAGTCGGGCATCGGGGTGGACAGATCGTTGCCATGGGCTTTGGAAAAGGCGAGGAATTCGTCAGTCATCACCACGCACACCGTGTGGCTGCCGATATCTTGGGGCGCGGTGTGGCAACAGCCATTGCGGAAGAAACCGGTCATCGGGCGGATCGAGCAGATTTCCAGTTGGCCTCCCAGCACATTGCGGGCGGAACCCCGCCGCGGCACCCGGTCATCGTCGCCCCTGGGCATCTGTTACGCCTTGCGCTAATTACTGCTTTTCCTACTATAGGGGCGGCGCTCCGGCGAAGAAAGCCGGTTTGGCCCCAATTTGAAAGAGACTCCGTGCAAACCCAGCAGGCCCCCAATTTCGACAGCGCGGCCTTCCAATCGGTCATCGGCCGGATCGTCGCCGGCCTATTCGGCGGCGACGGCACGCTCGGCCCGCTTGAAAGCCGCTCGGGCACCTTCAACCGGGTGATCAAATTCACCTATGGCATGAGGCGGCTGGGCGTGCGGCTCGCCGTCGATCAGACCCATTTCCGCTATGAGCGCGAGCTGATCAAGGAAGTCTTCGCCATTTCCCTGCTGAACGAGGCCGGGAAACCGATCGACGACCGGCGCGCCGCCGCCTCGGTCGAGTCTCTGCTGACTTCGGGCCGCGGCGGGGTGATGGCTCATGAAGCGGTGCGCACCATCCTGCATTACGACTGGTCGATGACCGAGCTGCCCTATCCATTCTTCCTGTTCGAATGGATCGAGGGGGCGGTTCTGTGGGAGCAGCCTTTCGAGGAACGCTATCTCGAGGCCGGCAAGCTGCTGGCCGGCGTCCATAAGGTGCGCTTCGAACATTTCTACGAGAATATCCTAACCATCCATCATGTGCCGCGCTCCTGGCGCGACCATCTGCGCGTCTGCCTCAATCGCGAACTGGCGCGGGCCGAATTCAATCTGCCGGCGAGGCTGGTCGAACATCTGAACGAGCTCGATATGAGCAAGCTGGAGCCGGGCCGGCCCTGCCTGATCCACAATGATTTCTCCGGCGCCAACATCATCGTCGACAAGGCGGACAAGCTGCATGTCATCGATTGGGACAATTGGGTGGTAGATTGCCCCGAGCTCGATCTGGTGAAGATGAAATATTGGACCGCGATCGGGCAGGAAGGGCGGCTGATGCATCGCCCCGAATTGTTTGCCGCCTTCCTGGACGGCTATCGCTCCGCTGCCGACCTTACCATCGATGAGGAGCGTCTTGCGGCCTATGAACATCTCTGGCTGCTGCGCTGTTTCAATTTCGAGACGTCGCGCGAAGCGATGGGCGAGGAGGGAATGAGCACCGACAGCTGGCGTCATGTCTATCCGCGCGCCCGCTATTACCTGGATTTGCTTGAAAGTCTGTAATTCCAAATGAATATCGCGATTGTCATTCCGGCCCGTTACGGATCCAAGCGGCTGCCGGGCAAACCCATGGTCAAGGTGGCCGGGGTCAGCCTGCTAGAGCGCGTCTGGCGGATCGCCAAGGCGGTGCAGGGGGCGAGCGGCGTTTTTGTCGCCACCGACGATGAGCGGGTGGCCGATCACGCCCGAAGCTTCGGCGCCGAGCCGATCATGACTCCTGCCGACGTCGCCACCGGCACCGACCGCGTGCGCGCCGCCATGCATGCCATGGCGGACCCGCCCGACGCCGCGATCAATCTGCAGGGCGACGCGGTCCTGACCCCACCTTGGGTGGTGCAGGCGCTGGTCGACGCCTTCCACGCCGACAATTCAGTCGGGATGGTGACCGCAGCCGTGCGCTGCAGCTGGAAACAGCTGGCCGAGATCCAGGAACTGAAGAGTCACAGCCCGACCAGCGGTACTCTGGTGACCATGGATAAGTTCGGCCGCGCGCTCTATTTCTCGAAGGCGATCATTCCCTTTTTGCGTACCCAGACTTTCGAGGTGCCGCCGGTGCATCGCCATATCGGCATCTATGGCTATACCACCGCGGTGCTCGATGAGCTGGCCTCGCTCGAACAGACGCCGCTGGAAATCGCCGAACAGCTCGAACAGCTGCGCGCGCTTGAGAATGGCATTCCGATCAAGGTGGCGCTGGTCGATTACAAGGGCCGCACCCATGGCTCGGTCGATACGCCGGAGGATATTCCGGTGGTCGAGGAGATCATCGCCCGCGAAGGCGAGCTGGTATGAGCAACGAATTTTCCAAATTCGTTGCTGGCGTGCGACTGCACGCCCGCGCTGCCGACAACCTTCGTTACAGAACAGGGATAGCTTGGCGCGGTAGCCCAGCGCGCATTCTGCGCGCCCGGCGCTTGAGGGCAATGAAATGAGTCAAACCCTTCTGTTCGCCCGCCACGGCAATACCTTCGGTCCCGGCGACAAGGTGGTTTGGGTCGGGCGCGAGACCGATCTGCCGCTGGTCGAGAAGGGCCTTCAGCAGGCGGCCGCCGCCGCCGAAGCCTTCAAGCGCAAGGATCTGATCCCGGACGCTATCTATTGCGCCTCGCTGCGGCGGACCCGCCGCTTCGCCGAGATCGTCGCTGATGTGCTGGGTATCGGCGCGCCGGTGGTCGATGGGCGCCTGGATGAGCTGGATTACGGTTCCTGGGCGGGACGCAGCAATGAGGAAATCCTGGCCGCCGATCCGAACGCCGCAGCCGCGATGGAGGCGTGGAACAGCGCCGATGTCTGGCCGGAGCAGGCGGGCTGGGTGAGCCGGCGTGAAACCGTGATGGCGGGGCTGGCCGATTTCACCGAGGAGCGCCTGAGCGTGGGCCGTCATCAGCGGCCGCTGGTGGTCAGCAGCAATGGCATCTTGCGTTTTCTGCCGCGGCTGCTGCTTGAAAAGGGCGCGCAATTGCCCAGTTTCAAAATGCGCACCGGCCATCTCGGCCTGATCGCGCGCCGGGATGGGGATGTTCGGCTGGGGACGTGGGATACGTCTCCCGAAGTTTTTTGAGAGGGGAAGTTCTATGTCGGGGGCGGTTCGCTATAACGCCGTGGCCATGATCATCCATTGGCTGACGGCGCTGACGATCATCGGGCTGCTGGTGGTCGGCAATATCATGGCCGATATGCCGCGCACCGACCCGATGAAGCTCGAACTCTATAACTGGCACAAATCTTTCGGCATCTCGGTCCTGCTGCTGACCCTGATCCGTCTGGCCTGGCGCCTGACCCACAAGCCGCCGGCTTTGCCCGAAGCCATGCCGGCCTGGGAAAAACGCGCCGCTCACGCCGCTCATTGGGCGCTCTACGGCTTCATGCTGGGCGTGCCGCTGCTGGGCTGGATCATGGTGTCGGCCGCGCCCCGCAACATTCCCACCATGCTGTTCGGCACGGTCTTCTGGCCGCATATCCCGCCGCTCGCCGATATGGATATAGAGCAAAAGAAAGCATTGAAAGAGATGTTCGAGAATTTGCATGCCGCTGCCGCCTACACGATGGCGGTGCTGGTGGTCTTTCATATTGGCGCCGCGCTGCGCCATCGCATTCTGCTGAAAGATGACGTGATGCAGCGCATGCTGCCGAAATTCATTCCCGCTCTCTTGCTGGTTTCCGGCCTGGCGCTGGCGCATCCGGCTTCGGCCGCCGGCTGGAGTGTCGATCCGGCCAAAAGCGAGCTTGGCTTCTCGGCCATCCAGAGCGGCAGGACCTTCGAAGGCCGCTTCAAGAACTGGCAGGCCGATATCCTGTTCGATCCTGCCAATCTGGCGGCCTCACGCGTCAAGGTGCTGATCGACATGGCAAGCGCCTCGACAGCCGATCGCCAGCGCGACGCCTCCTTGCCGGAGTCCGACTGGTTCGACACCAAGAAATTCCCGCAGGCCACCTTCGAGGCCGCCAATTTCACCGCGAAGGGCGGCAACAAATTCGAGGCCGTCGGCACGCTGGAAATCCGCGGCTTCAAAAAGAACGTCACCTTGCCCTTTACCCTCGATATCGCCGGCGATGCCGCCCACGCGGTGGGTAAGCTCGATATCCTCCGCACCGATTACGGGGTGGGGCAGGGCGAATGGACCGACGGTTCGGTGGTCGGTCTGACCGTTTCGATCGCTTTCGACCTCTCGGCCAAGAAGAAACCCTGATGACCGCCTTGTGGCCGGTGACGCCGGAGAAATATCTGGCCTTTCTCACGGTCATGTTCGCCATGTCGATCATGCCGGGACCGGCGATTCTGTTCGCCGTCGCCGCCGGCATGAGCAAGGGCTTCAAGGGTGCGCTGCTCGCCACCTTGGGCATGAATCTGGCTGCCTTGGTCTGGTTCGTCGGTTCGGCTCTGGGTTTGGTCATCCTCGCCGCCACCGTACCTTGGATCTTCAAGGTCACCGGCTGGCTGGGCGTTGGCTATATCCTCTGGCTGGGCATCGACGCCCTGCGCGGCGCCCTCAAACGCGAGGTGGAGCCGCCTCGCGCCATGAAAGCGCCGAGCGCCGCCGTGTTCCGCGACGGATTCATCGTCCAGGTCACCAATCCCAAGGCGCTTTTGTTTTTCACCGCCATCCTGCCGCCCTTCGTCGAGATCGACCGCCCGGTCTGGCCGCAGATGGGCGCCTTCGCCGTCGCTCTGGTGGCGCTCGACAGTTTTTTCATGCTGGGCTACGGCGTTCTGGGAGCCGCCTTCGCCCACAAGATGCAGGAAGCCAGATTCCGCCGTGCCTTCGGGCTTTTCGTCGGGTCGGTTTTGCTGCTCGTGGCGGCGTTGATGGCGACGCGCCTCTGACCGATTGACGTCTTTCCCTATTTCTTCTACAAAATATGATGAAATAGAAAAGAGGCCGAAATGGGGTTTCTTGAAGAGTCAGTGATGCTGGTGGTGCTGGCCTTGGGCGAGGGCGCCTATGGCGTGGCGATCCGCGACGAACTCAGCAGGCGCACCCGCAAGGATTATTCGCTGGGCGCCACCTACACGACGCTCGACCGTCTGCATGACAAGGAATTGTTGACCTCCTGGCTGGGCGATCCGTCGCCGGAGCGGGGCGGGCGGGCCAAACGCTTCTTCAAGCTGACCGACAAGGGACGCAAACTGCTCGATGAGCGGATCCGCGCCCGCCAGGAACTGACCCAGGATGTGACGCTGAAGGGCGGGGTGCTGATATGAGCGCCGCTCTCGCCGCCGCGCGCAAATGCGTCGCCTGGCTCGCCAGCGAGGATGAGCTTGGCGATCTCGAGGAAATCAGCTGTTCGGATGCGACCTATCTGCGCGAAGCGACGGCTATCTGCCTGTCGATCCTGCAGCGGCGGCTTCGGCGCGCCATCACCCAGGGGGGAGTGGAAATGGCTCGGATCATTCTGTGGGCGGCGCTCAGCGTCGCCGGCGTTTTTCTGTTCCTGTCGCTGGGCGGCGGCTCGGCGCTGGTCTATGTGCAGCCTTTCGAATGGGGCGTCATTCTGGCGGCCATGCTGGGCTTCGCCGCCGCCGGGCGGCGGCTCGGCGTTTGGCCGGTGATTCTGGGCGATCTGCGGCGGGCGCATCGCATGTCCAGATCCGACTGGTTCAAACGGCGCGCCGCCTATCTGCGCGAGGCGGGGTCGTCGCCCGATTTCTCCCATCTCGCCGGTATTCTCGCCATCGCCAAACAGACGGCTCCGGCCAAGGCCGACCGGCTGATGAGCGGCGGCATCGCCTTGTTCCGCGACAAAAGCCGCCAACGCGTCGCGCTGGTCGAGCAGACGGTGCGGGACGCCTATGCCGGTTCGTTCATCGCGCTGAATTTCGGTCTCATCCATACGCTGGGACATCTCGACGAATCGGCCGAGGTGATCGGCCATCTGGTCGGCGGCGCGCTATGCGCCTCCTTCTTCGGCGTGATTCTGGGGCGCGCCGTGCTGGCGCCGATCGCCAGCCAGCTCGAAGCGCTTTATGAGCAGCAAGCGCGCGAAATGGACAGTCTGCGTCTTTCCTTCGGCGGAGAGGCCCCCGCCGAAACCTTCGAGGCGCTGGCCGCATGCTGGTCCTGATCGGCGCCGGGATCGTCGTCGCCTCGGTGATCGGCGGCTATCTGTTGAATGGCGGCGAGATCTCGATCCTGGTCCAGCCGACCGAATGGCTGATCATCATCGGGGCCGCCATCGGCAGTTTCGTCATCGCCAACCCGAAAAAGGTGGTGATCGGCACGGGGGCGGCGCTGAAGCTGCTGCTGCGCGGCTCGCGCCACGACAAGGCCAGCTATATCGAGACGCTCAGCCTGCTCTATTCGCTGTTCAAGCTGGCCAAGACCAAGGGCGACCTGGCGCTGGAAAGCCATGTCGAGAAGCCCGAGGAAAGCGCGATCTTCGCCCGTTATCCCGTCTTCAACGCCGATCATCACAGCCGGGAATTCCTTTGCGACTATCTGCGTCTCCTGACCTTGGGCACCAACAACGCTCATGAGGTCGAGGCGGTGATCGACGCCGAGATCGAAGCGCATCACCATCGCGAAACCGCCATCGCCGAAGCGATCACCAAGATGAGCGACGCCATGCCGGCGCTGGGTATCGTCGCCGCGGTGCTGGGCGTGATCCACACCATGGGTTCGATTACCCAGCCGCCGGAAATCCTCGGCGGGCTGATCGGCGGCGCACTGTGCGGCACCTTCATGGGCGTGCTGCTGTCCTACGGCTTCTTCGCGCCGATCGGGCAGGCCCTGTCCGGCATTTACAAGACCGAGACCGACTATCTCGGCTGCATCAAGGCCTGCCTTCTCGCCCATATGATGGGTTACGCGCCGCAGGTCTCCATCGAGTTCGGCCGCAAGACTCTGGATTACGACGTCCGGCCCAGCTTCCTCGAGCTGGAGCAGGTGGTCAGCACCGTTGCGGCAGAGTAGGCCTCTGCCCCTTTCTCCGTCATTCTGCCGCACGGCGCGTTCAGCCGCTGCTGCTGAACCTCGATATTCTTTGACGACGACACCCAGCTGAGGTCGAAGACTGGCTTTGGCGGGCGGATTTCCGTGTTTGCTTCGAACCAGCTCAGCACTTCCGCAAGCCGCCATAAGCTCGAATTGCCGCCGGCATGGACTGGCTCTGGAAACGCAGCCTTCACGGTCCTGATCTCCCCCGCAGCATATTTTCGGATGTTCTGGTGGGAGCATCCGAGAACGTCGGCGAGGTCGGCCAGATTGACCAGATCGGGGCTGATCTCTATCAGCTGAGCCTCGGGAATGGCCGCGAGAACATTCTCGATGGCAGACCGCACCGCCTCTTCGAAATTTGACAGGAGTACGGGTTGGCCGTAGAGTTGGCTTTGCATGAACTGGAGTTTGCGGTGCCAGCGTTCGACCCTGGGAAAGATGCGGAAAACCAAAGAAAGCATGGGGTTTCTCTGGCATTTGGGGCGAAGGTCGTCGCTGATCCGTACTCCGTCGAAGTGATCGATAATCGCTTCGCTTATGGAGAAGAGCGGTGGAATGTCATCGGCTTGGTCGATGGCCAGGTTTATGTCGCGACCTATACCGATCGGGAAGAGGGCGTACGCTTCATATCGGTTCGCCCCGCCTCCAAGCGAGAGGCCGATAGATATTATGGAAGGACATGAAATGCCGGACATGAATGACGCCGAATTGAGCGACAACGCTCTTGCCAATATGCGTCCTGTATCGATCGCGAAGCGCGCGCGTATTGTGTCGGGTCTTAGTCAGGCCGAATTCGCCCGCGTCTATGGCCTCCCCATCGGAACAATTCGAGACTGGGAACAAGGGCGCTCTCATCCCGATGCGGCGGGCGTGGCTTATCTAACGGCGATTGTTCACGATCCGGAAGCTGTGGCCAAGGCTTATGGAGCGGCTGCCGAATGAAGCTGTCGGATGAGGAGATCGCAGGTCTCTCGCGACTGGAGGAAGTCCTTTTTGCATATGCGGCTAGCCGCCGGGACAGGATGGTGCGAGAGGGCTTACGTCTTGCTCATTACACTTCCGCGGAGAATGCGATCAATATCATTCGCTCCGAGACGTTCTGGCTCCGTGATACCCGATCCATGACAGATTTCCGTGAAGTAGAGCACGGATACGCGATGCTACATGAATACTTCGCAGACCAGGCGAAGCTCAGGAGTTCAACGCTGCACTAGGGGCACATTTCGCCGGCGTTGGTCAGGACGTGCTTAAACGATTCAATGACTGGTGGGCTCATATTAGGACGACCACCTATATTTGTTGTTTCTCCGAGCATAGCAAAAAAGAGGACGCTCACGGCCGTTTGTCAATGTGGCGAAGCTCTGGTGAAGGAGTTGTCAGACAAAGGGGTCGGCCAAGCGCGCGAAAAAATATTCTTTTCGGATATTCCTCTAAGGACATGATAGAGGGGCACTTGGTTTTGAGCCTAAATCAGACTTACTCCAGCGGCCCCATGCCATCGAAAATCTTGTCCCGCGCCTTGTCGATGCGCGAGACCCGCGTCGCCGATTGCTTGGCGCCGGCGAAGTGAAGCAGCCAGGCGCGTTGCCGTCCCGGAGTCAAGGCCTCGAAAGCCTCTTTGTAGGCGCCGTCTCGGTCGAAGGCTTGCCGTAATTCCTCGGCCACGGGGAAGTCCCTGGTTTCCTTTTTCTGGAGCTGCACGCCGGATTCTTCGACCTCTATGGCGTTTTGGATATAGGCCTTGAGGGTGGGTTCCATCTCTTCGATCTGCTTCAGGCTGGTGAAGCGGATCTGGCGGCCGGACTGCACATTCTCGGTCTGCTGGATCAGGATATTGGCCGGATCATTCATCAGTGCGCCCTTCATGAACAGCAGCGCGCAATACTCCTTGAAGCCGTGGATCAGGACGATGTTCCTGTCCTTGCCATGCGTGTAGCAGGGCTGGCCCCATTTCATTTCTTCGGACAGCGGCAGGGAAAGCACGATCTCGCGCAGCTTCTGCATCTCGCTGCGCCATTTCTGGCCGTCGGCGAGAAAGAATTTGTCGAGCTTGGGGTTCTTCATCCTGCCTCCTCCTGGCGGTATGGCCCTTCTTCGCATTGCAGTTCGATCTGGCGCAACATGGCGATGCGCTCGCGGTCGAGAAAGCCGGCGACGGCGTCGCGCAGGGGCTTTTCTCCAATCCAATGGACACTGTAGGTCGGCACCGGCAAATAGCCGCGGCTGATCTTGTGCTCGCCCTGCGCGCCGGCTTCCACTTTCGAAAGGCCGCGCTCGATGGCGAAATCGATGGCGCGGTAATAGCACATCTCGAAATGCAGGAAGCGGAACTCGCCGATGCTGCCCCAATTGCGGCCGAACAGGATGTCGTCGCCGATGAAGTTCAGCGCGCCCGCCACCCAGTGCCCGTCCTGCTCGGCCATCACCAGCATGATGCGCTCGGAGAGCGGGCCGGCGAGGCGGTCGAAGAAATCGCGGGTCAGGTAGGCCTGTCCCCATTTCCGGTCCGACGTGTCGATATAGAAGCGGTAAAAGGCGTCCCAGTGAACCGCCTTGAGATCGGCGCCCGACAGGCAATGAATCTTGAGCCCGTGCTGACTGGCCCGTTCGCGCTCCTTGCGGATGGCCTTGCGCTTGCGCGAGGAGAGGGCGGCAAGGAAATCGTCGAAGGTTCGATAGCCCTGATTATGCCAGTGATATTGCTCGCCGATCCGCAGCATCCAGCCATTATTCGCCAGAAAGCGGGCCTCTTCCTCGGTGAGGAAAGTGATATGGGCCGAGGAAAGTTCGTTGCGGTCGGCGATGCCGATCATGGCGTCACCCAGCGCTTTGGTCAGGCTGGTTCTATCCTGATCGGGGCGGACCAGCAGGCGCCGGCCGGTGGCGGGCGTGAAGGGCACTGCCGATTGCAGCTTGGGGTAATAGTTCCGCCCGGCATTCTGCCACGCTTCGGCCCAGCCCCAATCGAAGACATATTCGCCGTAGGAATGGCTTTTGACATAGAGCGGAGCCGCGGCGAGCAGTTCCTTGGCCTCGTTCTCGATCAAAAGATGGGCGGGCCTCCAGCCGCTTCTTGCATTGGCCGAGCCGGACTCCTCCAGAGCGGAGAGGAATCCATGCAGCAGGAAGGGATTGTCCGTCCCGGCGCAGGCGTCCCAGGCGGCGGGATCGGCCAGGGCGATGCGCTCGACGCTGCGTAAGCTAAGGTTCAGCTCAGCCATGCCGTGATCGCATAAAGCACCAGCCCGACCATACCGCCGACCAATGTGCCGTTGAGCCGAATGAAATGCAGATCGGCGCCGACCTCATTCTCCAGCTTGGTGACCAAGGTCCGGTCGTCCCAGCTCGCCACCATGGCGGCGACGAAGCCGCCGATCGCGTCCTTGCGCGGGACCAGCACGCGATGGCCGATGCGCTTCATCCAGCCCTGCAGCGTCTGCTGCCAGACGGTGTCTTCGGTCAGGCGCTCACCGGCGCGCCGCAGGAAACCGGACAGAGAATCGCGGTCGATGCCGAGGCGGTGCTTGAGGTTGCCGATCATCTTGCCGGCTTCGGCACGCAGGGTCGGGTCGGCCAAAAGCATATGCTGGGCGCGAGCCGCCTCTTCCTGCCACTCGGGATGGTCCGCCAGACGGTCGGGCAAGCCGGTCAGGGTGCGGTCGAAGGCCTGCCGCCAGCGATGGTCGGGCAGGCGCATATGCTGCAAAAGATCGATCACCGCATCGCTGAGGCGGTCCGCCAGCTTCACATCGACCCATTCCGGGATCCAGCGCGAGGAATGAACGGTGACCGCCTCGCGGATTTCATCCTGGTGTTCGCGCAGGAACAGGCTCAAACGATCGAGCAGCGCGTCGACCCAGGGATCATGCAGGCCGGCGGTGGCGGCCCGAGCCATACCCTTGGTCAGCAATTGGGCGAAGGGGATCTCGGCGGCGATCGCCGTCAAGCGGTCCTGCCAGGCGAAGCTTCTCAGAATCTCGGCCAGCAGCGGTCCCTGCGCGGTCAACCAGTCGGCCAGCTTCTCGGCATTGCCTTCCTCGGCCAACCAGCGTCCGGCGTGCGGCGGCAAGTCGAGGCTGTCGATCATGTCGGACAGCACTTCCTCGGTCAGCAAGGTCGAGCCGATGAAATCGCCCAGGGACCGCCCGATCCGCGCCTTGTTGGCGGGAATGATGGCGGTGTGCGGGATCGGCAGGCCGAAGGGCCGGCGGAACAGAGCGACGATGGCGAACCAGTCGGCCAGCCCGCCGATCATGGCCGCCTCGGCGAAAGCCCGAAGATAGGGCAGAGCCGGATGGACGGATTGATAGCGGGTGGAGACCAGAAAGATCACGGTCATGCCGATCAGAAGCAGCGTGGCCGTAAGGCGCATCCGGCGAAAAGCCGCGCCTCTGGAGACTGGTTCGGTCAAGCTCATCCTTGGACTATAGTGAACTCAATCCGTTAGATCGAGCACCCAGGTCTGTCCGACAAGGTCCTTGCCGAAAGAATGATGCGGTTCGACGGCCACCAGCCGAAAGCCGGCGGCCTGATAGATCCGCCGCGCGGAAGTGAGAATATCGTTGGTCCACAAGGTCAGTTGCCGGTAACCGAGGGCCCGTGCCCGCTCGATGCAGGCGGTCACCAGCTTGGCGCCGATGCCGTGGCCGCGCGCCTCGGGCTCGACATAGAGCAGGCGCAACTTGCCGATCGCGGGATCCTCGCTTCGCGACAGGAAGACCGAGCCGACGACCTCGTCATGCAGTTCGGCGATCCAGGCATCCTCACGCGCCGAATCGAAGCTGGAGACGAACTTGGCCAGGATGTCGGCGACCAGCGCTTCGAAGCTGAGGTCCCAGCCATAGTCGCGGTGATAAAGCAGGGCTTGGCGATGGGTCACCCAGCCGATGTCGCCGGGCCGTAAAGGCCTGAACTTCACCGGCTGCCCCCGCGCACCGGGCCGCCTCAGCGACCGGCGGATCTGGCGCATCGCCGCGACCAGATCGCGGCGCGCCGTGCCGTCGAGCGGCGCCAGCATCTCTTCCATCTGCGTGCGCGTTCCCTGATCGGCGGCGGCAAAGGCGCTATGACCCTTATCCGTCAACGACAGCAATTTCTGCCGGCCATGCTGGGGGTTGGTCCGCTGGGCGATCAGGCCGCGATTGCGCAATCGGCTGGCCATCCGGCTGAAATAGGCCTTGTCCATGGTCAGCTTGCGGCACAGATCGGCGGCGATCTGCTCGCCCGCCGTCGCCAATTCATAGAGAATCCGCCCTTCGGCCAGAGTGAGGTCGCTGGTCGGCAGATGCGCGTCGAGCAGTCCGATCTGCCGTGTGTAGAAGCGGTTGAAATCGCGGATTTCAGAGACGGCGTTCATGATGGAATTTTCAAACCAATGTTGTCTAAGTCAACATTACCATTCCGGCCACCGGTTTGTCATACCTCTCGGCGGTTGCGTCCCGGCGAACGGCGTGGCAAAACTCCTGCTAATCCGAAATTCCCTGCCATGAAGGAATTCAGTCTGATGTCCCGTCGTGTCCGCAAATGTGTGTTTCCTGTGGGTGGCCTCGGAACCCGCTTCCTGCCCGCCACCAAGGCGATGCCCAAGGAAATGCTGCCGGTGGTGGATAAGCCTCTGATCCAATATGCGGTCGAAGAAGCCGCGGCGGCGGGTATCGAGCATTTCATCTTTGTGACCGGCCGCGGCAAGACCGCCCTGGAAGATCATTTCGACCATGCTCCCGACCTCGAGCGGACGCTGCGCGAGCGTGGCAAGACCATGGAGATCGAGGCCGTCACCTCCTGGATGCCGAAATCGGGCCAGGTCTCCTACACCCGCCAGCAGGAGCCGCTGGGTCTCGGCCATGCCGTGTGGTGCGCTCGCGATCTGGTCGATAACGAACCTTTCGCGGTGATGCTGCCGGACGATCTGATCCTGTCCCAGACGCCCTGCCTGAAGCAGCTGGTCGATGCCCATACCGAAGTGGGCGGCCATGTCGTCGCCGTGACGGATGTCCCGCGCGAGCACACCAAGCGCTACGGTATTCTGGACGTGAAGAAGGATGACGGCCGTCTCGCCCGCGCCAAGGGTCTGGTGGAAAAGCCCGAGCCCGATGTCGCGCCTTCGACGCTCTCCATCATCGGCCGCTACATCCTGCATCCGCGCGTGTTCGAATATCTCGATCGCAAGGTGAAAGGCGCCGGCAACGAGATCCAGCTGACCGATGCGATCGCAAAGACCATCGACACCGTGCCCTTCCACGGGCTGCGCTTCGAGGGCCGCCGCTTCGATTGCGGCGACAAGGTGGGCTGGCTGCACGCCAATGTCGCCTTCGCCCTGGCCCGTCCGGATATGTCCGCTCAGGTGACCGAAGTCTTGAAGGAATTCAACTGATGCGTATCGCGATGATCGGCACCGGCTATGTGGGACTGGTGTCGGGCGCCTGCTTCTCCGAATTCGGCATTGATGTGGTGTGCGTCGACAAGGACGCATCCAAGATCGAAGGTTTGAAGCAGAACCGCATGCCGATCTACGAGCCGGGTCTCGACCAGCTCGTCGCCGACAATGTGAAAGCAGGACGCCTGTCCTTCACCACCGACCTCAAGAGCGCGGTGAAGGGGGCGGATGCCGTGTTCATCGCGGTGGGCACCCCGTCGCGCCGCGGCGACGGCCATGCCGATCTTTCCTATGTCTACGCCGCCGCCAGGGAGATCGCCGAATCGATCGAGGGCTATACGGTGGTGGTGACCAAATCGACGGTGCCCGTCGGCACCGGCCGCGAGGTCGAAAAGATCATCAAGGAAACCCGTCCGGACGCCGATTTCGACGTGGTATCGAACCCGGAATTCCTGCGCGAAGGATCGGCCATCAACGATTTCATGCGTCCCGACCGCGTGGTGATCGGCGCGGAGTCCGATCGGTCGCGGGCGGTGATGCGGCAGCTTTACCGCGTGCTCTATCTGATCGAGACGCCCATCGTCTTCACCTCGTTGGAGACGTCGGAGCTGATCAAATATGCCGCCAACACCTTTCTGGCCGCCAAGATCACCTTCATCAACGAGATCGCCGATCTTTGCGAAGCGGTGGGCGCCGACGTGCATGACGTGGCCAGGGGCATCGGGCTGGACGGCCGCATCGGCAAGAAGTTCCTGCATCCGGGGCCCGGCTATGGCGGCTCCTGTTTCCCCAAGGACACGCTGGCCTTGGTCCGCACCGCGCGCGACAAGGGGGCTCCCTTGCGCATCATCGAGACGGTGGTGGCGATCAATGACGAGCGCAAGCGCCGCATGGCCGACAAGATCATCGCCGCCTGCGGCGGCTCGGTGAAAGGCAAAACCATCGCCGTGCTGGGCCTGACCTTCAAGCCCAATACCGACGATATGCGCGACAGCCCGAGCCTCGAGATCGTTCCGGCCCTGCAGGCGGCCGGCGCCGTCGTCCAGGCCTATGATCCGGAGGGCATGCAGGAAGCGAAGCATATGCTGCGCGACGTGCAGTTCTGCGAGAACGCCTATGACACGCTGCAGGGCGCCGACGTGCTGGCGCTGCTGACCGAGTGGAACGAGTTCCGGGCCCTCGACATGAGCCGCGTCAAGGCCTCGTTGAGATCGCCGGTCGTCGTGGATCTCCGCAATATCTGGAGCCCGGAAGAAATGGCGGCGCAGGGCTTCACCTATGTCTCGATCGGCCGACCGGTGGCCGGGAAAGTGAACTGATGACGGGGCTGGAAGTCAAAACCAAGCCGTTCGAAGGGCAGCAGCCCGGCACGTCCGGGCTGCGCAAGAAGGTCACGGTCTTCCAGCAACCGCATTATCTCGAGAATTTCGTCCAGTCGATCTTCGACGCCGCGCCCGAACTGAAAGGCGCACTCTTGATCGTCGGTGGCGACGGCCGGTTTCATAACGCGCAGGCGGTCGATATCATCCTGCGCATGGCGGCGGCCAATGACGTGGGAGCCGTCATTGTCGGGCAGGGCGGGCTGCTCTCAACCCCGGCCGTCTCTTGTTTGATCCGCAAATATAAGGCGGCGGGCGGCATCGTCCTGTCGGCCAGCCATAATCCCGGCGGTCCGGACGGCGATTTCGGCATCAAGTTCAATATCGCCAATGGCGGTCCGGCGCCGACTTCGGTCACCGAGGCGATCTACAAGAAAAGCCAGACGATCTCGCGTTACCGCATCCTCTCGGAGGATGTTCCGGCCCTCTCCAAGCCTTGTGAATTCACCCTGGGCGGGATGGAGGTCCAGGTGGTCGATCCAGTGGCCGACTATGCCGGCCTGATGGAAACGATCTTCGATTTCACGGCCATCCGCTCGCTGTTCGCGGGCGGCTTTCGCATGGTATTCGACGGCATGCACGCCGTCACCGGCCCCTATGCCAAGGAACTTCTTGAAAAGCGCCTGGGCGCGCCGCAAGGCACCGTCATCAATGGTGAGCCGCTGACAGATTTCGGCGGCGGCCATCCCGATCCCAACCTCGCTTACGCCGAAGGGCTGGTGGCGCTGATGAACGGCGCCAATCCGCCGGATCTCGGCGCGGCCTCGGACGGTGACGGCGACCGCAACATGATCCTCGGGCCCAATTGCTTCGTCACCCCCTCGGACAGCCTTGCCATTCTGGCCGCCAATGCGATGCTGGTGCCGGCCTATCAGAAGGGGTTGAAAGGCATCGCCCGCTCCATGCCGACCAGCGCAGCCGCCGACAAGGTGGCTGAACTCATGGGCATTCCCTGCTTCGAGACACCGACCGGTTGGAAATTCTTCGGCAATCTGCTCGACGCCAACCGCGTCACCTTATGCGGCGAGGAAAGTTTCGGCACCGGTTCCGACCATGTGCGCGAGAAGGATGGCGTCTGGGCGGTCCTGTTCTGGCTCAACATACTGGCGGCGCGCCGCCAGCCGGTGGCGGCCGTTCTGGCCGACCACTGGACCCAGTTCGGCCGTCATTACTATTCCCGCCATGATTACGAGGCGCTGGACAGCATAGCCGCTTCGCGCCTGATGACGCGCCTCAGGGGCGAATTGCCTTCGCTGCCGGGCAAGGCCTTCGGCAAGCGCAAGGTCAATCTGGCCGACGATTTCTCTTATCAGGATCCGATCGACAACAGCTCGACCAGCGGACAAGGTATCCGGGTGCGCTTCGATGACGGCTCGCGCATCGTCTATCGCCTGTCGGGCACCGGCACCGAGGGGGCGACGCTCCGGGTCTATATCGAACGCTACGAGACCGACCCGGCCAAGCTGGGGCAGGAGGCGCAATCCGCCTTGGCCGATCTTATCGGGTTGGCCGACGAAATCGGCGATATCAAAGGGATTACCCGGCGCGACGCGCCGACGGTGATTACCTGAGCCGCTTGAAAGCCGCGTAATAGGCGAGGAAATTCTCGCCTTCGATAGTCCATTCGCCCTTGGTCGGCGTCATAAGCGCATCCATCGGACCCAGCTCGAAAGTGCCGTCAGGGCCAGTGATCCGGCCCGACCCTTTGATCCACACCAGCACTCCTTCCTCGATAGTGATGGCCCGCGGCGTTGAGATGGCGGTGACGGTATGCGCGATCTCGCCGCGCCGGCTCATCACATTGAGATCTGTCACCGGTCCGCCCAGCAAAGCGCATCCCGTCGGCTGGTCGCCGGGGAAGGAATAGGGCGCTTCGCCAGGCCGCAGGCGGCTGGAGCGGCCCGCCACTTCGAGGGCGACACCTTCGCCGGACAGGATGACGATGGTGCGGTCTATGCCAGGGAAGATCGAGAAGGGGCCGTCATCGCTCACCTCGGCCATGCTGACGCGCCAGTCGAAGGTCTCGAGGCTGCTCCCGGGCGGAAAGACGGCGACCTCGCGGGTAACGCCTGCGCCATTCTTCCAGGGCTTGGGCACCAGCCGCGACGCGGAAAGGAAGATCATCCGAGATTGATGGCCCGGCAGGGGTGATGGTGCTTGGAGAGGCTGTGGCAGGCGTTCTGCGCGTCATCCTTCGATAGGCCGACGATGCGCGACTGATAGATCGCATGCTTGCCCTTCTTGGCGGGAACCGCCTTGGCTTCGCCATCCTCGCCATATTTGCCCATCTTCAGCAGAGCTTCCTTGGCCTTTTGCAGGGCCGTGGATTGCTGGCTGAAGGAACCGACCTGCACGACCCATTCGTCATTGTCGTCGGTGTCGCCGGCCGCCCGGTCCTCGCGGAGTTTCGCTACCTCTGACTTCCGCTTCGCCTTCGCCGACGTGGCCATCGCCGTCATGACGGCGTGGGCCGAGTCGTCGGTTTCTTCCTGCTGCGGCTGAGGCGCTTCGGCCAGCTGGACGCCCGCCGTGTCCGGAGCGCGCTTGAAGCCGGCATCGAGGAGCTTAGCCACCTGGCGGTCGCGCGATTGCCAGGTCGGCCAGCCCATGACGACGGCGATCAGATGGTGGTCATTGCGCTTGGCGGTGGTGACGATGTTGAAGCCGGCGGCGGCGATGAAGCCGGTCTTCAGCCCATCGGCGCCCTTGTAATGGTCCAGCAGATGATTGTGCCCGTTCACGACCTGCCCCTGGAACAGGAAGCTCTTGGTCGCGAACCAGTGATATTCCTTGGCGTGATTATGCATCAGGGCGCGGGCCAGGGTCGCCATGTCGCGCGCGGTGGTCTTCTGTTCCGAATTGGGAAGCCCGTTGGGATTGCGGAACGTGGTGCGGGTCATGCCCAGTTCATGGGCCTTGCGGGTCATGCGCTCGGCGAAGGCGTCCTCGTCGCCGCCGGCGAGGAATTCGCCGGTGGCCATGGCGGCGTCATTTGCGGATTTGACGATCATGCCGAGCATCGCCTCTTCCACGCTCAAGCTCTTGCCGGGGGTCAGGCCGAGAATGGACGGGTCCTGTTCCGCCGCGTTCTCGGAAACCGGAACGCGGTCGGTCATGTGCACCTTGCCGCTCTCCAGATCGTCGAACAGCAGATAGAGCGTCATCATCTTGGTGAGGGAGGCCGGGTAGATCGGCGTGTCGACATTCGACGCCTGCAGGATTTCGCCCGTATCGGCATCGACCACCATGGTCGCCTGAGGATGCGTGTCGACCGCCGCGTGAGCATGAGCGCGCGCGTGCGCATGCTTGGTTTTGGCATCGGCGGGCATGGCGACCAGAACCACGGCCGCCATCGCACCCATCACCCACTGCCGCATACTCGCATCCCCTGAATTCTTCCCTCGGAATCACCATAAAAAATTCACAACGACCTGTCCAGGACGCGGTGCTTTTTCCTAAGGCTCATCCACTTTTCGCCAAGAGGGGTTAGAAACGCGTTAACGTGCCCTTGTGACAAAAATGCTGCGCTGCACAAAAAGCCTTGACGCGGGGCTCGTTCCAGGCCCATAAGCAGGGTGCCCCCACACCGCTTTTTCCCAGGGAGATTTCCCGATGGCTACCCCAAAGACCCCGAAAAGCTCCGCCGCCAAGCCGGCCGCCGTCAAGCCTGTCGCCGCGAAGCCCGTCGCCGTGAAGCCTGCCGCGGCCAAGCCCGCCGCCGCCGCCAAGCCGGCTGAAGACGCTGTCGTCCATTCCACCGAGATCGCCGCACAGCAGGTCGAAGCCGCCGTGCAAGCCGTCGAGGCCGCCGCCGCCGAGATCGTCGAAGCGGCGCCCAGCCCGGCCAAGATCGTCGAAGCGGCGCCCAGCCCCGCCAAGGCCGTGGTCGCCAAGACGGCCGCCGTCGCCGCGGAAACTGAAGAAAAGATGCTGAAAGGCGTCGAAACCTTCCTCGAATTCCATCGCGACAACGCCATCCTTCTGGTGTCCGCCAGCAACGATCTGGCGCTCGGCCTGCATAAGCTGTCCCAGTCTCTGCTCGATTGGTCCGCCGAGTCCTGCGACAAGAGCGTGGCCAAGGCCTCCGCCCTCTTTTCCGCCAAGACCGTCGAGGAGGTCATCGACCTCTCGCAGGAGATGGCCAAGGACGGGCTTCAGCAGCTGCTGAAGGAAAGCTCCGAACTCGGCAGCCTGTCCTCCAAGCTGTTCGAAAAGACCTTCGCTCCGCTGCCCGGCCGCCTGGTCGCCGCCGTCGAGAAGCTGGCGTCGCACACCCACTGAAACAAGGCTCTTGCGAGCCCCATAAGGCCCACGAAGATCGCTCTTCGTGGGCCTTATTTTTATCCCCCATAGCTGGTACTCTTAGATGGCCCGGAAGCGGGCTGTCGGACGTTCTATCCAAAGGGACTTTTCCCAGCGCTTCGCCGACCAATATATTGGGAGGAACACCCCACCAAAATTTCGACATCATCGACAGTTTGATTAGGCAGGAATGAGCGGAGACGACAACAACAACGGCGACGACGGCACCCAGAACGGCGTAGTCATCAAGAGCCGGCCGAAGACCAAGCGTCCGGCCATGTTCAAGGTATTGATGCTCAATGACGACTACACGCCGATGGAGTTCGTCGTTCATGTGTTGGAGCGGTTTTTCTCGAAGAATCGCGAAGAGGCCACGCGCATCATGATGCATGTTCATCAGAGAGGCGTGGGAGTGTGCGGTGTCTACACCTACGAAGTAGCTGAAACCAAAGTGACTCAGGTGATGGATCTGGCCCGCCAGAATCAGCATCCCCTGCAATGCACGATCGAGAAGGAGTGAGGCCA
>Ga0213872_10000989_pt1 | contig 19901 bp, 21 predicted proteins | sample VelepicomBERX_R2_FD_160071 | JGI IMG/M metagenome (GOLD analysis project Ga0213872, IMG submission 160071) | Rhizosphere microbial communities from Vellozia epidendroides in rupestrian grasslands, the National Park of Serra do Cipo, Brazil - RX_R2 | ecosystem: Host-associated > Plants > Roots >...
AAGGCCACGAAGGTCTCGAAGAATTGACACTGTCAATGGTCCCTGCAGCCTCGAGCGGCATTCCGGCGTGACAGGCGGCGGGCTGGTGGCCGATGGGGAACACAGAAGAACGCGAAGAGGGTTTGAACAGAAGGCCACGAAGGTCTCAAAGAATTGACACTGTCAATGGTCCCTGCGGCCCCAAGCGGCATTCCGGCGTGACAGGCGTTACCGCGGCGGGCTGATGGTGGATGCAGGTATGCACCCACCGGGCGGAGCCACTACCCATAGGGCGTATGGGTCCTATCGGTCCTATGGGTCCTATCGGTCCTATTTGTAGAGACGCCGCGACCAGCTCAAGCCTCACAGGAATAGCAATGGCGTGGAGTCGTGGGGCTATTTAAGGTTTTCAAGGTTATGGTGTTAATTGAGGGGCTGCAGCCATGCCTATGATTGACCTATCGCGATATGTCTTCGAGGCGCTGCGGAAGGATGAAGGGTTTATCCTTTACCGCGGGCGGAATGAGGCCGCTCCAGTAAATGTCGCCTCCGCAAGCTACGGCGCGCCCCAAGTCTCGGACGAGGATGACGTAGGGCAGTGGCCGCGACAAAGCGTCTCGCGTAGTCGGGTTCTGGTGCTTTCCCCGGTGGCCGAGTATCCCACTCCGGAAAGTATCAAACGACTGGAACACGCACATTCTCTGAGAGAAGAGTTGGATTCCAAGTGGGCCGCTCGACCTATTGCTATGACTCGCCATTGGGACCGTATGCTACTTGTCTCGGAGGATCCCGGCGGTGTGCCTCTGGATCAATTGCTCAGTGAACCATTGAACGTAGCGTTTTCGTTGCGTCTGGCCATTAGCAGATTTAGCGGCGAAGCCGAGACAAATGATAGCCTAGGCTGAGCTTGCGAGGCCTAGGAGAAGTTAGTTAAAGGAGGCAAGCGCTGAAGGCGCGACAGATGCGATTCGGGGAATGATTGACGGATTTGGGCGCCAGAACCAAACCGCCTCGTAGGTTGGTGCCGTCGGTCCAATCTTCCGCGCCTTCAGCGTTTAACGTCTTTGGCTACCTGTTCCTAGGCCTCGCAAGCTCAGCCTAGGCTGAAATCTGCTAACCGCTTCGCGGCCAAATCCGACAGGCTACTAGGCTATCCTCTGTCTCGGCTTCGCCGCTGTTTTGCGGCAATCTATTTCGCAACAGGGGCGCGCTCCCGCGCAACGGCCAGACATCAGATTTTCTGATGGGAGATAAAAATTGATAATTAACAGTCGAGGGCAATTCTAGCGGAGCTTGTAGCCGAAGAGAAAGACAATCAATATGAAATTAACTACTCGTTTTATAGCAGGTCTGCTGGCCATCGGCCTTCTGACAATTGGTGCGGATGGCGCTTTTGCTCGTGGTACGATGGGCGGTCACTTTTCGGCCGGAAACCCAGGCGGACTTCGGTATAGTTCGCAGTATCGCATCGCAAATACTCCTGCTAATCAAGCCTGGGAAACAAGCAATGCCTGGGCTACCTACAACGCACAAGGGAGGCAAACCTCGGGAACAAACAGCTCAACCGGGGTGCTTCGATAAACGTTGTTAGTGTGTAAGCGAACGTCAACGAACGCCGGCGAGCGTTCGTGGACGTTCGGCTCTTTTGGCCCAAAATCCAAAGCTAGAGTTCGTCCTCATTCGCCGGCATCGGGCATGAGTGGCCCTTAGTCATTTGTGGCCCGGATAAAGCTTTCGGGTGTTCCGTCTTCAGGGTTGACGAAAATGACATCCTTCGGATCCCGCCGTGGCGTGTCGATCGATAGGAAAATCATTGGACTTTCGAGAATGTCCGGTATGGCGTGCACCGTGCCCCGTTCAAAGAAGAGTAATTGCCCAGGACCAAACTCGACTTGGGATTCAGGGTTCTCCATCCAAAATGTCCCTCGACCCGAGAAGACGTACAGGTATTCATCGCAGGTGGCGTGGTAATGAGGCGGAGTAGGTTTGTAGACCCGAAATACGCGCGCACTCGCCGTGGCTCGATTCGTGAGATAATGATCGACTAGTAGCGTCGTTGCCGTTTCGGGCAGTGAAGCGGCTATTTTGGCCACATCAAAGCAGCCCGTCTTGATTTTTGTCCAGTCATCCGAAATAGGTTGCATGGTAGATCCTCATGGATATGAATCGGCTTCGCAATGGAGCAGAACGATGAAGGAAACTAACCAAAATGAGCAGATAGTAATTGGCTCTTTCGGGTGATTAAAGGGTAGGTCTGCGGCCGTGCGTATTCAATGCCATTTGTATTATCGGCTCCCAGCGTAATTTCCATGCAGAGCCCGTCAGCCAACCGGCCGGACGAGTCCACGTTTGATCCCGACGGCAATAGCTTCGGTCCGACCCATGGCGTCTAATTTCGTCAGGATAGACTTCACGTGAGCTTTTACTGTGTGCTCGCTGATATAGAGGATCTGCCCGATCTCCTTATTGCTGCGGCCATTGGCGATATGCTGCAAGACTTGGCGCTCTCGCTCAGAGAGTTCCGGATGAGCCATTGATTCAGCCAGTTTTGAAGCAATCCCCGCTGGAAGCAAAGATTCCCCGGCAGCGACTCTACGAACCGATTCTCTGATCTGTTGAGGGGCAGTCCCTTTGACCAGATAACCCTTCGCTCCAGCTTTCAGAGCGCGACGAATGTCTTCCTCGCTTTCGTACGTCGTCATTACGATGATCCGTGGTTTGTAAGACCGGCTGGCTGCCAGTTCAGTGATGACTTGAAGCCCATCCTTCTTCGGCATCCGCAGATCGAGCAGAAGAATATCGGGAGAATGCTGATTGCACAGTTTCAAAGCTTCTTCGCCGTTGGTAGCCTCCGCGACAATCTTTATATCCTTTTGAGTTTTAAAAATCGCCGCTAACCCTTCTCGAACGACCGGGTGATCGTCTGCAATTAGAACACTTATGACATTCGCGGCTGAGGGAGAATCCGATTTCATGATCGTCGTGTTTTCGAGCAGCGGCTGAAATATAGGTCAAATCGCGTCGGTGAACCAATGAAGTTCTTGGGCTTTCAGGAGAAACGTGGGGGAATCGCCCCGGAATTGGGCTTTGACCCAGAACGTTCTGGGCATCGCGCTTCAGGAACTCGGGATCGCCATACGGTAGGGCCAAGCTTCACCTTGGCCTAGGCAGCCAGGACGCGGCGAAGCGCGTCCCTTGCTACCGAACGCTGGGCCAACACACGGTAGGGCCAAGTTCCACCTTGGCCTTGGAGCGAAGACGCGGCGAAGCGCGTCCCTACCGCCCGATCGCAAAGGGCCCGAACAGTTTTTGAATTAGCCTGGGTATCGGACTTACTGTTGTCTTATGCTCAAAGCTTTCATTTGCACGACGTGCGGTACTCAGTATCCACCAAGCCAGCAGCCTCCCGCGAGTTGCAATATCTGCGAGGACGAACGCCAATTCGTCAATCCACATGGCCAGACCTGGACATCGCTTGAAGAGATTCGCAAATTCTATCGGGCTGTCATTTCACGCTATGAAGTGGGTCTTTACGGAATCGGCGCAACACCCGAGTTTGCTATTGGAGAACGCGCACTACTGGTGTGTTCGAATTTAGGCAACGTGCTTTGGGACTGCCTAGCCCTGCTCGACGATGCAATAATCGACTTCATCCGCGCTATGGGAGGCTTAAGCGCTATCGCAATCTCCCATCCACATTTCTACACGACCATGACCGAATGGAGCCGCGTATTTGGTGACGTACCGATCTATCTCCATAACTCGAACAAAAGCTGGGTCAAACGGTCGGATGCTCCGATCCGTTTTTGGGACAAAGAGCGGATTTCACTAAACGATGAGATCTCCTTGATTCGAGTTGGTGGCCACTTTGAGGGCAGCACAGTCCTACACTGGTCGGGCACTGCGGACAAAAAAGGAGCCTTACTAGTCGGAGACAGCATACACGTCGTTCGCGACCGTCGTTGGGTGACTTTCATGCGCAGCTACCCCAATTTTATCCCGCTCCCAGGAAAAATCGTCCAACAGGTCGCCGACGCAGTGGCTGATCTTGCTTTCGAGCGCCTGTACGGAATTTCCTGGGAAAGCGTGGTAACAAAGGATGCCAAAAACGTTGTCTTACGATCAGTGCAACGTTATTTGCGAGCGCTCGCTCACTCTAGCTAGAACCCGTCGCCCGCAGTGGTCGCAGTGCAAGAATGGCATTAATTTGAAATTGCGCGCTTCTTGCCGTATTTGCCGCTTTAGTACAAGGAATAGGACGATGAGCGACCCGAATAGAACCGACGCAGCGACGAGCAACCAGGAAGAACCCATTCGGCATCTCCGGCTTGGTGACCTTGAGCTCTGGATTCTGCCTGACACATCCGTTCTGCAGGAAGCCAGTTTCTTCGGACGTGAAGCAGCAGAGCATGAGATCACAGAACTTGTGCGAGATTCTCTTCTTGCCGGAAATCAGCTTCGACTCTCCGCGTGTCCGATCTTGCTGAAGAAAGATGGCAACCTGATTTTAATCGATACTGGGATCGGCTCCCAAGTATCGGGCAACTCCGGCAAACTTCCCCAGCAACTTGCGGCCATCGGTATCGGCCCCGAGCAAATCTCGACGGTACTGATCACGCATTTGCATTTCGATCATATCGGCGGTGCGTTTGATCCCAACACCGGGCAACGGCTCTTTTCGAGCGCGGTTTTCTTCATCCCAGAGCCCGAGGTCGGCTTCTGGACGAACCCTGATCTGACTCACCTCCGGAATGTTCCACCGGAACTTATCGAGTTCACGGTTCGGACGGCGCAACGCGCCATTGAATGTCTGCCGGTTAAGATGTTTTCGTTCGGAGAGAGAATATTACCATGGATTGAACCCATTCCGTTGCCCGGGCATACAATTGGCCAGGCCGGTTATCTGTTGGATCCAGCAGGAAGCGACAAACAGTTCCTAGTGGGCGGCGATTCAATGCATCATTCCGTTCTTCACGTCCGGCATCCGGAATGGACCACATATGGCGATTCCCATCCGCATCTCGTTCAGCAAACACGTCTTAGCCTTCTGAACCGGCTAGCAGACAAAAATGTTCTTTTCCAATGTTATCATTTTGCGGCGGACGAAACCGGGTATGTTAGGAAGGACACCAAAGGAGGGTTTCGGTTCGTTGTTCCATCACAGTAAGCCCAAATGAGTCCTTAGTATCGATCGTGGTGCCGAACCCAGGCCATCGTGAAAGGTAAACCGGCTTCGTCACGTCCTTTCGGTACCAGATCCAAATAGCTGTAGGGGCCGAGTAAAAACTCGCCTCCACGCGCGTAACAGGAATAAGTGTGGAAGATATTGGCGCTCTCATCCTTGTAGAACACACTTAGGCCCGCTGCTTCCTCCCTCGGGAAACCGCTCGTACCAAAGTTGTAATAGTTGCCTCTGGCGACGTCGCTACCGGTAAACGATACACTATAGTCATGGTTGAAATCGTTCTCATAGGACGAGAGCCACTTAAATTTCCAACCCAACCGTTTCTTGAACGCCTCGATCTGGCTTAGGCCCGCACGCGACACCACCACCAGCGTTACATCCCGTTGGGCCAGGTGAACCGTGTTGGCATCGAAGTTATCGGCTGCCATTGAGCAGACCGGACAACCTTCCTCCCAGTCGGGACCAAACATGAAGTGGTAGACGATCAATTGACTGCGAGCGTCAAATAGTTCAGCGAGAGTCTCTTTTCCCTGCGGTCCAGCAAACACGTATTCCTTCTCCACTTTGACCCAGGGAAGTTTACGTTTCTCAGCGCTCAACTGGTCTCCCAACCGAGTCAACTCCTTCTCCTTTACTAATAGTTGCTTGCGTACCTCCAGCCACTCTGTCTCCGACACAATTCGCGCCTGCTCTATTTTCGTTGTCATAATCATGTTATGGTTTGACTTTCATTCATACGACGAACCAGGCGTCCTAGTCAGGACAGGTCACCCGGTTTTTTAGGAAAGCGTCTCCCCAGTCGGAGAATTTAACTAATATGAATGCAAAGGAATACGATGAGATCTTAAAGGCTTTGTCGCGCCGGAACTTCTTGAGAACCGGCTCTGTCGCATTAGCAACGGCTCTCCTGGCACAAGTTCAGACCATCCGAAGCCAGGAGAGGTCTAACACGGAGAAAGCGGAACACGATCACTCCTCCAGTGATCCAGGTCAGGAGAACAAGCCGCTCTTGGATGAAAATCCTGATTCCAACCTGCCGCCGCCAACTGATCACGGCAGCATGGTTCCGCTATGGTATTCTTTTGACTTGGCTAAGAAGCGGGTTCAGGAGGGCGGTTGGACCCATGAGGTGACCGAACGCGAACTGCCTTCTTCCAAGGATCTCGCTGGCGTCAACATGCGCCTGACGGCGGGCAGCTATCGCGAACTCCATTGGCACACCGCCGACGAATGGGCCTACGTCCTGTATGGAAAAGCCCGCGTCACGGTGATGAGTCCTGACGGTTTGATGTTTATAGGCGATGTTGAAGAGGGTGACGTCTGGCTCTTCCCGGAGGGATATCCGCATTCGATCCAGGGCCTCGACCCCGACGGCACCGAATTTCTGCTTGTCTTTAACCAGGGCACCTTCTCGGAGGACGGCACCATGCTGCTGTCGGAATGGATGGCGCATACGCCGCCTGAGGTATTGGAGAAAAACCTCGGCCTGAGCCGCGAGGCCCTGGCTACGCTTCCGACAGGATCACTCTATATTTTTCCGAGCGCCGCTCCGGCCAACACGGTGGCTCAAGACAACGAAGAAATTGGCGGGAGTGCAGTGGTTTCGCCCAATCACTACACCTTCAAGCTGAAGTCGATGCCCCCAACCAAATCGACTAAAGGGGGCGAGGTGCGCATTGTTGATTCCCGCAACTTTCCTCTCTCCACGCACTTCTCTGCCGGCTTGATCACGATCAAGCCCGGCGGTATGCGCGAGCTTCACTGGCATCCTAACGCCGCCGAGTGGCAATTCTGGATCGCCGGCAAGGGCCGCATGACAGTCTTCTTCCCGGTCGACAATGCCCGGACCGTTGACTTCCACCCGAACGACGTTGGTTATGTTCCCTCCAACGCCGGGCATTATGTCGAGAACACTGGCGACACCGATATCGTTTTCCTGGAGATGTTCGCCACGAGCACGCTCCAAGACGTCTCGCTCAACCAATGGTTGCGGCGTCTCCCTGCGCAAATGGTCCAAGCGCACCTGGGCTTCGATGCCGCGACCCTCGCCAAAATTCCGGCCGAAAAGATGGGAGTAATTTAACCCAGATTCCGAATTAGAAACCACAGATTTCACTGGTTTATTCATTCCGGAGTTCAAGCTGGCTTTACGGCGCTTCCTCCAAAATCAACTCTCGCGCAGGGGCAGCCACTATTGCATGGGGCGAGAATCCCAACTGGAAAGGTAAGCCGACCGGTATCAGGTTGCCGTTGCCAGCAATGCGATAGACCGAGATAGCCTGTCCGGTTTGCGCGTAGAGGAACTCTCCGGAAGCTCTACCACTAACGGGCCCGAACGGTTCGGGATTCGGTTGGTCGATGTTGGTCACGTAAAGAAAGCGGCCAAAGGGGTCGATGGCGATGCCATACGGCATGATTCCCGCATTCGACACGGCCAAGGGCACAAGTCTGCCGTTTGGACGGATGCGGTAGGCCGATACGGTGTCATCTCCCCTGTTAACCGCGTAAAGTATGCCTCTCCAAAAATCCACCGCCATTAGTAGGTTTCGGCGTTATCGGGCTCAGCTTTAGATCTATGGAGCTTATGTTTTGCAAAACAGCCCACGAGTCTCGAAAATGATCGCTGTCTGCGCACCACGGGTCTTGGAGGGATCCTTGCCACGAAGTAGCGACATAGAAACCCAGGGGTTCCTAAAGCGGCGGAGTCGCCATCACAAGGCCAAGGTGAAACTTGGCCCTACCAGATCGTTCGGTAGGGACGCGCTTCGTCGCGTCCTAGCGGCAATGCGGCGGCTTCCGCGAACGAAAGCGCCTTGGGCTTGCGACCCACGATACGCTCGTCGACGGCCTGGAATTGGGCGTTGCAACCGGCGCGGGTCACATCGCCCGCGTAGTAAACCTCGTCGCCAATCTTGAAGCGGGTCACGGCATTCCCCACGGCCTCCACTACGCCGGCGGCGTCCCAGCCGAGCACCTTGGGCTCCCGTTCAACCTTCTCCTTCGGCGCGCGTACCTTTGTGTCGACAGGATTCACCGAAACAGCTTCCACCCGAACCAAAAGGTCGTTTTCCAGAGGACTGGGCTTTGGTAGCTCGACGTCTACCAGAGATTGCGGGTCGCTGATGGGAAGATAACGAGTAAGAGCGATGGCTTTCATGGAATGTTGCGTAATTTCGTGGATTCTGTCTTCCTTAACCATTTCAAGTGGTTGTCATTGTAGTCAACGTGAACCCCAACGATTATCGGCTGGCGTGGTTCAACGCTTTCTTCACAACAGAGGACGCGGAATGCGCTTTGGATTTGCCGGAGCTTGTTTGCGGCTTAGGCGCCTAGTGGATGCAATCGGTTTTCTTTTCATTTAAAAATCGCTTGCCTTTGGTACGATACGGTACCATTAATTAATGATCATTGGTACGTAAGTGTACCACAGATCCGATGATGAGGAACAAAGATGCAAACAACTCTGCACCACTTCGAAAGCATAACGATGAACGACTTACCTAAATTAACCAGGCAGCACTACGAAAGGAACGAAGCCGGCGCCAGCCTGGTCTCAAAAGTCAGCAAGATCCTGGATTCTCTGCCAGATGGATCTGTCGACTCTTTGCAGCTTGCTGGCTTGGACCAATTTCACGTCATGGGGTTGGCCGCGACCGAACAGCTGGCGCGCATGGCGGGCATTGAGCGTGGCGCCACCATCCTTGACGCCGGGTCGGGTCTGGGAGGTCCATCGCGCTATCTCGCCAGCACCTACGGCTGTCGTGTTATCGGCGCCGACCTTTCGCCGTCGTTTGTCGCCGTAGCGCAGTTGCTCGCGGAAAGAACTGGTTTGAACGCCCTGGTCAGCTACGAGATCGGTGACCTTTTGGCTCTGCCTTCTCCTGACAGTGGCTTCGACGTGGTGTGGACCCAGCATGTGGTCATGAATATTCCAGACCGAGAGCGGGTCTACCGTGAGTTCAGGCGGATGCTAAGGCCCGGTGGGAAGCTCGCTTTTTTTGATGTACTGGCAACGGACGCCAATCTGGAGCTCCACTTTCCGGTCCCGTGGGCCGAGAACGGCGAGACAAGCTTCTTGTTTACAGAGGGCGAAACAAGCGCCGTTCTTGAGAGAGTTGGCTTCACGATCGCCGCTTGGAAAGATGTGACCGTCGAAGCACTCAAATGGATCGGTCAGCAACGACCGCCTGCGCAAGGCTTCAGTCTGGGGATCGTTATGGGGCCGCGCTTTGGTGAAATGGGGGCCAACTTGGCTCGAAACATTCGCGAGGGCCGTGTTCGCTTCGTCATGGGTGTCTGCACGGCGGTCGGGGCAGAGAGCTGAGCGTTTTTTTGCGCTGGCGGTGGATGAAAGTTGATCCGGTCGCGCTGGAGCGATTAGGGCAGGGAGAGACTCTGATGGGACCTGCGGCAACATCTGGGGGGCGGACCGATCGGCGGAGGATTGGGGGCTTACGAGCTACAATAATCAATCACTTGATTGACATCGATGAACTGAAGTGCTAGATGGACAATCAACTGATTGATTGAAATGAAAAGAAACCAGCAATCGGGCAAGCACAGTTTGGCTGAAATCCAGGACAACATCAAAGAACTCCGCCCAGGCAGCGCGCTACTCTTTGCGAGTGGCTTAATGGTTATGAGGGAAATGCTTTGATTTTCTTGAGCGCATCCAAATACGTCCCGCCGGCGCACGAATCTGTGACCAGGTGGCCCCGATCAAAGAAATAGGAAACGTTTTCCCTCTCCACTTATGAGCTACCCATACAGCAGCTTATTTTTAGAAACCTATCTTGCGAAACAACGCTTGGCTCAGGCCTTTCGAGACAAGTACGCTGCGAGCCCGCCGCTATCGAGTTTCGGAGGCAATTACCCACGGTCCAACACGAATGAGGCGGCCATCGGCGGCAGTTGTCCTGTGCGCATGATGTTCTTACCGATGTTTGGACAAATACAGCATGTCAGTCCAACTCGATCGGAAGGGACATGAGCCGAAGGGTCGGGCTCTCTTTTCGGCGCCGAAGTCCCACAGATCGAGCACGAGCACGAGCACGACGACGAGCACGATCTCCGAACTTCGGATCTGGACTAACCCGTGTTTGGCTGCTTCCACTGCTTTTCCATAGGACTGTCTTTCCTATTGGTTCGTGCCTCCCAGCAGCGATGCTACGAAATCGTTGTGGAAAACGCCGTTCGGATCACATGATCGGCGGTAGGCGTCGAAGGCCTTGACTCGAGCATCACGGCGCTTCGCGAGATCCGCCAGGAAACCCGGGTTGAACGGCGGTGAAAAAGATCCAGCGGGTTGACTCGGGCTCGGGTCATAGAAGCCGAACATCTTGCCGGTGTGTGGCATTCCTCCCAACGCAACCCAGGCACGCTCGATGTCTGCGAAGAAATGAAGTAGTCTGGCGGAGTACTCAGACGCCGCGACAGCCGGCACGTACCCGATGAGGTCCAGGTTGATGAATGTCGCATTGGGGGTTTCCGTGTATGTCCCAGCCAGTGCAGTGTCGCCGCCGCGAACGAACCGGAACTCCATCGGGCCCACCAATAGGAAATCGCTCGAACTCTGGAGACGAGCCATGACCGCTTCAAGGCCTTTCCAGGCCTTGCTGAGCCCCACGTCGTCGAGAGCCGGAAGATTGACAAAATAGGACATGAAAATCACACGGGACGCCTTGGTCAGCCACAAGTCAGAGTAGACAGTCGTGGCCTGATCGAATAGCCCTTCGATCGTGAGGTATGCCGCATCAATGATCGCGCTCGCCGCAAATTGGATTCCGGCATACTGAGCCGCGATGAGGGGAGCTTCGATGATGGGCTCTATCGGTATAATATAGGGAGCGCCGAAGATCGCGTTTCCCGCCAGGGCGCACGCATTCGGGACGGTTATGCTCCGGTTTGGAGTCTTTGTCGAGGGGGACGAGACCACATCCCACCACAAGACGAGGAACCTGTGAGAGTACGGGTTGAGGAAGGACTCAACCCGGTTATGGCTCCCGAGCAAAGTTTTGAACTCAGCGATGAAAGCCTTCTCGTCCTTGCAAACAATTTGGCTGTTCTTGCCCGATTTCAACGTCGTGGCCCACGGGCGCGGCACTACATCCACCGTGACCGAGGTGACGACTCCTAGCGCACCGACAGAGACGCGTGCGAACTGTAAGGGCGACCAACCATCCACTGCCGGCGTCTGTGTGTTGACGGTCTTCACCTGGCCATCCGGGCCAACGATGCTGAACGCCGAGACCGTTTCCGCGAAGATCGGCGCGTCAATTGTCGCGCCGTGCACGTCGATCGCCGTCATCCCGCCAAGGCTGAAGAAACCGCCGGCGGTAACAGTCTTGAGCATCCAGTTATTCGCGGTCAGGAACGCATCCAACTCGTCCTCGCGGACGCCGGTATTCACTGTGACAGTACCTTCCGATGGATGCAACTCGATGGACTGATTGCCGCCGGGACCTAAGTCCTTATAACAGGAGAGGTCGATGAGCCAGCGGGTGGGACTCAGGGTGGTGCGATTGTCGGCGGCGACCAACGGCGGCTGTGCATGCCGCTGACCGGAAACGCGCACCGTCGCACCCGCCTGCACGGCTTGGCGGATGATGTCTTGGAGCGCAGCGAGGTTTGTCGGAGAGAAGTAGTATTCACCATCGATCGTCATCGTATGAACGATGTTCTGGGACCAGTTCTTCCAAGGCAGAGGCCCGACACTGAAGTCCAAGGTCGTCCCCGTGACTTCGTAAGCAGCCACCCTGCCATTGTTAGCCGACTGCACCAAAGGTGTCCCCCGATTACTTGTTCCTAGAACGGCGGAAACGTAGGGCGCCACCCCGCTCGCATCCGCCGGGACTCCGATCGATGAAAGGGGAGGACTCACCTTGTACAGGCCGTTATCGAAGTTACCGCTATTCCAAGCGGAAGTATGCCAACTTCCCTTCGAATCAGACCATTGAACCGCAAAGCTCATAACAAAAATGCCATTGTTAAGGCAACCAATCCGCTCGACTTGTCTCATGGGAATCTCTCCAGCGTTGAAGGTAGGTTGTTAAATGGAAACGTCCCAGCTGCGTCGTTATAATTATGATGTGCTAGGCTTGCTAATATTGGACTGTGAATCTGCACTGATTCAACATCAATTGGAAAAGCTAGGGGGAGCCCGTCCGGGAGGGACGGTGTGATTATGTATTCGCGCGTTAGTCTACAAAGATCGTGTCGGCATGTGCTAAGCTCCGTGATGGAAGTCGACAGCGGCTCCTACCCAATCATCCTGTCCCTCCGGGACGGATCGCTTCTTTTGACGCCATTCCTGGCACTTCGTGCCAGGCTACTCTCATGAGTCCCTCCGGGACAATAAGTCGCCGGGCTATCATCTGTCTCGGCTTCGCCGCTGTTTGCCGGCTAACAAGAGATTTTCTTTAGGGCCGGCTGGAAGACGCCCGAGCGTTTCTGCGCCAAACGCCCGAGCGTTTCTCGACCCCCCAGACACTAAGATGGAATTGCTTCCGATGGTCCCAACTTGGACTTAATTACGTCACGCAATCGATGACATAATGGTGTCCACAATTACAAGATTTTTTAAAGATTTTTGCTGCCTAGCATGCAAAAATCACTCCAGAGCCGAAGCGACGAGACTTCGACAAGCTCAGTCGAGTCGCTCGTCGCAGGCTATGAGGGTGGAATAACCGCGATCTTGATCCCTTTTCGCGACCAGGCGTGCTCCAAAACTTTGCCCCAATCCTTGAGCTCAAATTCGTCGCTGACAATCTCGTTGACCTTGATCTTGCCACTTTCGAGATAGGCCAAGGCGCGCGGAAAGGCGTCAATTTGTGCAAAGGAACCCTTGATCGTGATTTCACGGCGAAACAGATCGAAGGGGTTGAATCGCACCGAGTCGGCCTCCGGATAAACGCCGTAGACGAGGAGCGTCCCGCCGCGGCGCGCGAACTGGATAGCATCCTCACAAACGGAAGCAGAACCAGTCGCCTCAACGATGTAGTCAAACCCGGTCGGACTCAGCTCATGCAATCGGCTGTGATGTTTTTTGGGATCGTTCCGGTCGATTGCCACAATTTCATCGGCGGCGAGGCGGCCGATCAAATCAAGTTTCGGGCCGGCCGGTGCCGCAACCACAAGCCGCCCGGCTCCATTCAATTTCAACAATTGTGCCAAAACCTGGCCGGTTGGGCCGGCCCCGAAAAGGAGAACATCACTCCCGGGTTTCATAGAAAGGACCTCCATTCCATGCAGCGCACACGCGCTGGGCTCCACCATAACAGCCTCTCGCGGAGATAGGTGACCGATCGGAAATATACGGTCGGCCTTGATCCGAAGATATTGCGCGAATCCTCCATCCTGCGTCACGCCATAGGACCGCAAGTTAAGGCAAAGGAGGAAATTGCCGCGCATGCAGTAAAAGCACTTGCCGCAAGCTTCATTGCTATTCCCAACGACCCGCTGACCTTCCTTGAGGTCCTTCACGTCCGATCCAAGCGCGACGATTTCTCCGGTGAATTCGTGCCCTGGAATCAAAGGGAACCGTGGACCAAATTCCCCCTCATGGATATGCAGATCGGTGCCGCAGACCCCGCAGGCATTGATTCGAACCAGAATGTCATCGGCTTCGATTTCCGGATCAGGTACATCCTTATATTGGAATCGTCTGGGAGCGTCGTAAACGATAGCTTTCATGTGGTGAGGAAAATTCTGGTGTAACCGGTAACCAGCTCGCTTGCGGCGGGGACTTAATGTTTGAGCATGTTATCGGCGGCCTCCTTTAGAGCCGCGTCAGCCGGTGCCTGTCCCTGTGTGGCCAGCTGCAGTGCGGCCCCAACCGCGCTCCAGAACCGACCCATTTCCGGGATATTAGGCATGACCTCGCCTTCTTCGATGCAGGCATTCATTTCGCGAAGGAGCGGGTTGGACTGAACCATGTCATTCGCGAGCGAGATCAGGGAAGGAATGCCGATCGGTTTCGCGTCGTTCATGGCCCTTAGCCCTTCCTCGGTCATCAGGAAGTTCTCGATAAATTCTTTCGCGATATCCTGGTTCGAAGTGGCTCGATTTATGTACGCTGCGGTCACTCCGACGAATGGCCTGGCCGGATGATTTCCGCAACTTGGCACCGGTGCGACGCCAAAGTCGATCCCACTCTTCATAAGATTCGCCCAGGCCCAGGGTCCTGATATCATCATCGCGAGCTTGCCCTGACCCATCAAATCTTCAGTGGAACTGTACGAGACGCTTTTGGGCAAGACGCCTGAGTCCACCAGACCGATGATCTTCGAAACGGCCTCCACGGCGCCGGCATTGGCTACACCCACATTACTGCAATCGTATTCGCCGTCGCTCTTGGCGTAGATATAAGCTCCGGCGCTTGCAAGTATGCCCCAGGAGTAGTAGGGGCTCTTGTAATCCCAAAGAATGCTGGCGACTCCCGGATGCTCTCGCTTGATCTTTTCGTTCAACTCCACCAGGTCGGAAAGCTTAGCCGGGGGTGGACCGTCCAGCAGCTTCTTATTGTAGATCAACGTGACCGATTCCATCCCGATCGGAAATCCCCAGATTTTCTCCTTGTGTGTCACCGCTTCCCAAGCCTTCGGAAAATACTTGTCTCTAAATTCACGGCTTACTTCGATCGGAGAAATCAAGCCGGAGTCTGCCCATTCTCCGACCTTGTCATGCGCCCAGACAACAATATCAGGTCCCTTCCCGCCTTGGGCAGCCGTGGGAAAACTTTCCGTGAGATTTTGCGGTGCCTCGACTCGAACTTTGATTGAGTATTGGTCTCCGAACTTTTTGAGGATCGGCTCCAAGGCGTGACCACGATCGGCGTCCATCCAGATCAGCAGTTCGCCGTTGGTCCATGCGAACGCTGGGATGGCCAATAACAAAAAAGACAGCTGTAAAATCGCTTTTTTCATAGGGGGAACATCTCCCGTAATTAAACCCGAAACTCATTAAACGACTATTCGTATTTGAGGTCAATAGCCTGCCGCGCTCACAAATCTTGGAGATTTGTGAGCGCGGCAGGCTCAGGGAGCAGCATTCTCCGGCTAGCCGGAAAATGCTGCTGCTTTTTTGGGAGGAAGAATTTAAAAACAGTTTGTTTCGCTTCAATGAATTCCTCCGCGAAGCGGAGTTACAGGAGCCTGTCGGGAAGGCGAAAGGCTTTCCCACGAAGCGAACAAACCCACCAATCAACTCCATTCTCAAATCCGACAGGCTCCTAATCTGGCGCCGTGAGTCCGCCGGTTGCTTCGAGCCAATCAGCGATGTGGGTCACAATCCGGTCGACCCGGCCGTCCGTGACGTCAACAACCAGCTTGGGTAGCAGTGAAGCGTCGACGAACTGCTGAACGACCTCTTGCTCACGGATAAAGATGGTGAAATCGTCGTATTGCGACGGATGGCTGGAGATCTTCAGCCGTCGATCGCGTGCTTCTTCGAACGACTCCGGCTTTCGCCAACAAAACACGAGTCGAAAACCAAGTTTGACGAGGCGTTTTTCAAGCCAGCTGAAATCGTACCTTTTTTCGGCGTAAAAGAGCCGATGAGCCTGGGTAGAGATATGAAACCGGTCAATGATCCAGGAGTAGTACTTGTACAACTCGAACAACCTCGCCCAGGTCCGGTAGGTTTCCAGAACCACCGGTTCGTCCCGTTCCTCGAAATTGATTAAGCTTGCACCCCATGGCGCATTCGTGAATCCGTTCCACTCGGCGGAAACAATCGGCGAATGATAACGATACTTGCGTGCCCCCACAATTCGGGGATGTTCATTGAGTGCAAGCGCGATATCGGTTTTTCCAGTCAGCCGTGTGCCTTCCAGAATGATCTTGGGACAAAGTTTAGTCACCATGCGTATAAAATTCCGCTGGTCCGGGGACCGTCGGGGGATTCCTGCAACGGCTTAGGAGAAGATTCCATCAAGTCAAGACTTCTTCTTCAAAAGATTTTAATTCAACGACTTGTATGCGAGGGCGCGTCCGGCAGATGAGACTTTGTGCAAAACGCAAACTGAGCTTAGATAGTATGTTCTCATAGTGAAATACTCAGGTTTTGGGGTTAGGCAAATTTTGTCTGTTTTATGAGTAATACTTCGCTTTGGTTTGCGCTCAGGAATCCGGTCTTTCGCAGACTCTGGATTGCGAGCGTTCTATCGGGTGTTTGTGTTTCCGCCCACGATACGGCGGCGACCTGGATGATGAACACCCTGACCTCGTCGATGTTCCTGATTTCCCTGATGTCGACGGTAGCCTCGCTCCCGTTTTTCTTGTTCACGCTCCCGGCCGGCGCACTTGCTGACATGGTCGACCGCAAAAAGCTTTTGTGTGCAATGAACCTATGGTTGGCGATCTGTGCGGGTGCGCTCGCTTTGCTCGGCATGATGGGTTTACTAAATCCGTGGCTGATTTTGACATGTGTTTTTCTGATCAGCGTGGGTTTCGCTTTCAATGCGCCGGCCTGGAGTTCACTTGTTCCGGAAGTTGTGACCAAGGACGAACTGGCATCCGCTGTGACCTTGGGCGGTTTGCAGCTTAACCTCTGCGGAATTATCGGGCCTGCGGCGGCGGCTTTGGCCCTGGTCCATTTCGGCGCCAATCTCGTCTTTGCCATGAATGCGGCGTGCTTCCTTCTGGTTATCATCGCAGTCGCACAGTGGAAGAGATTGGAAAAGCAGGCGAAGGCGCCCCTGGAGAATTTTTTCGAGTCATTTGTCAGCGCGATCCGGTACGTTCGCTACGCGCCGGGAATTCAGGTCGTGCTCGCGCGGAACGTGCTTTTCGCGCTCTTTATTTCGGTCATACCCGCCCTTTTGCCGGTCATAGCTCTTAAGAAGTTGGTGATCAATTCCGCAGACCTCGGTCTGTTGTTCACAAGCATGGGGGTAGGCTCGGTGCTCTGCGCAATTGTGTTGATTCCCAGAGCCCGTGCCCGTTTCTCACCGAATACGCTCACGATTTTGGCCAGTGTTTTGCTGGCAGTCGTCTTTGTGTTGATGGCCGGAGTTCGGCAAATCCCGTTGTTCATGGGTGTGGCGGCTCTGGCAGGTGTGGCCTGGACTATGGCCGCATCGGAGCTTTGGGTTGCCGGCCAGCGGGCGATGCCACCCTGGGCACGAGGCCGCATGAATGCGACCCATATTATGCTTTCCCAAGGAGGGATGGCGCTCGGGGGCTTGGTCTGGGGTGGTTCAGCCGCCTCCCTCGGCGTGACCTTTACCCTGATGGCGGCGGCGGTGTTGCTCATGTCGAGCTTGGCGCTGGCATTTCCGCTTTCGATTGATTTTACCGGGAAACTGAATTTCGACCCGGGCACGCCGACGAGCCAATATCACTCGATGCTTCATGTGCCACATCCGGACGATGGGCCGGTAGCGATCGCGATGGACTTTCAGATTGAGGCTGTAAACCGCGTCAGGTTCCTCGAGTTGATGCGGGAAGTCCGGCTAATGCATCTGCGAAACGGTGCTTTCAGCTGGCGCCTCGACGAGGATCTCGCCGAGTGCCACAATTTCAGATTGGAGATGCTGGTCGCCTCCTGGTCCGAGCACCTGTTGCAGCACGAGCGAATCACAAAAGAAGAACAGCGCAATCTGGAGAAGGCGTGGAGTCTCGATGTTCGACCGGATGGTCCTGGGGTGAAGCACTTTATTTCGGTGAACCGGGAGCTTCTTGGTGGTAAACGCCTGAGCCCTTGTGCGCTGCCACCCAGCGGTTATCGACCCTCGGCCGAACTCGAAGGTGTAAGCACGAAACGCGCGGTCTAGCCACGCAAGCGACGAGACTTCGACGAGCTCACTCGAGTCGCTCATGGCGGGCTGGAATGCTGGAAAACTAGTGCTGTCTCCGTCCGGATGTGGAATGTGCCGGGACCGACGCGACTCACAATGGTAAGATCCAGAGTTACATTACAAGGTTTCACAGCCCATGCGACGATGCAATGTGCAATGGACGCTGGATCGACGCACGAATATCTGTTAGTTAACTAAACCAACCACCCCCCTATGACAACAAGCTCCACCTGGACCGCCCTACGGAACCCGATTTTTCGAAACATGTGGTTCGCCAGTTTGATCTCCGGCACCTGTGTGGCAGCGCAGGACACCGCTGCGACCTGGACGATGAACCGGGTAAGCGATTCGCCTTTGTTCCTCTCGCTGATGGCAACCGTGGCCTCGTTACCGTTTTTCTTTTTCACGCTGCCGGCGGGCGCACTGGCCGACATGGTGGACCGCAAGCGAATGATGTTTGTCATGACGGTCTGGTTGGGGATTGCCGCAGGGGGGTTGGCTATCGTTGGTTGGCTTCACTTGATTAATCCCTGGGTTCTCTTGACAGCTATATTTTTGATTGGAACAGGTTTCGCGTTCTATTCACCTGCCTGGACCTCCATCCAGCCTGAAATTGTTTCTAATGACGAGCTACCCTCGGCGGCAACACTCGGAGGTCTGCAAATGAATATTTCCGGAATTATCGGACCGGCAATCGGGGGGATGCTGCTCCGCTTTGTCAGCCCGAACGCGGTTTTCGCGATGAACTCGATCTGCTTTTTCCTCCTGCTTGTCGCGATCCACCGCTTGCGGCACCCGAAGCCGGTTTCGAACCTTCCCTTGGAAAATTTCTTGGAATCGTTTGTGTCCGCGATCCGTTACGTTCGGTATGCACCCGGAATTCAGGTGGTCCTGGCCCGCAACCTCCTCTTTGCGTTTTTCATCGCGATAATCCCCGCTCTGATCCCGGTCGTCGGGCTGAAGGAGTTGCACCTGAACCCATCAGATCTCGGGTTGGTTTTCACCTGTATGGGTGCGGGTTCGGTCCTTGGTGCGCTATTTGTCCTGCCCTGGGCGAGAGCCAGATTTCACTCTAACACGGTCACCGTTTTCGCAAATATCCTGGTGGCGCTCGTCTTTTTTCTAATGGCAACAATTCGTGAGCCGAAGCTTTTTTTTGTGGCGGCCGCATTTGCCGGAACGGCATGGACGATGGCGGCGTCCGAGCTTTGGGTGGCTGGTCAGCGTGCGATGCCGAGTTGGGCGCGAGGTCGGATGAACGCAACAATCATCATGGCTGCACAGGGCGCGATGGCCCTCGGGGGCATTATTTGGGGAACCTCAGTTTCCATGTGGGGAGTGAAATCGACCTTGCTAGCCGCGTGCATCCTGCAGCTGGCGACTCTGTTGCTCCAGTTCTGGTTATCGATCGATTTCACCGGTGACCTTGACTTTGCACCGGCCCCAGTCGCCGGTTCTTCCCACAAGCTGATTCACATTCCTGCGCCGCATGATGGTCCGGTTGCGGTTATGATTGATGTTGAAGTTCCTGGGACACTCGGAAGAGAGGTGCTCGATGTTTTGCGCGATGTGCGTTTGATTCACCTGAGGAACGGAGCATTTAGCTGGCGGCTCCACGAAGACCTCGGTCGGCCGAATACCTATCGAGTTGAAATGATGTACCCGTCGTGGACCGAGTACCTCTTAATGCAGGAGCGGTTGACCAAGAGTGAACAGGAGATCATTGACAAGGCGCGCTCCTTTCACGTGGGCGAGAACTCGCCGGATTTCAGGCATTTTCTGTGTGTGAACCGGGAACTGCACGCTCGCCGTCACCCAGTCACGAGGCCGACGGCCATGCCGGAAGCGCCGCTCAGTATCGATCGAGCACCGGCCTGAATGGGACCGAAGTTGGGGGATCGTGCTCGTGCTCGTGCTCGATCTGTGGGACTTGGGCGCCGA
>Ga0213872_10000990_pt1 | contig 19896 bp, 18 predicted proteins | sample VelepicomBERX_R2_FD_160071 | JGI IMG/M metagenome (GOLD analysis project Ga0213872, IMG submission 160071) | Rhizosphere microbial communities from Vellozia epidendroides in rupestrian grasslands, the National Park of Serra do Cipo, Brazil - RX_R2 | ecosystem: Host-associated > Plants > Roots >...
ACGAAGTCGTCCAGCTTCTTGACGCTGAACAGGCTCTCGGTGAAGGTGTCAGATCCGCGCATGCCGCATTGTCGCCATGGACTCCATCGACCTCGACGGGCTGCCGAGGTATTTCAGCAGCCTGCTAAAGGTGATAACCCCAATTCCTCCATCAAGCTCCTCGCTTTGACGCAACCCAGTTCAGCAGCAGGAACGCCGGAACGACGTACGGGAAGATGCCGTATAGCGTGTCACTGACCGAGTGCGAGTGCCGGTCCACCGATACAAAGACCTGGACGCAAAAGGCCGCCGTGCACGCGATAGCCACGTAGCCCTGCCACGAAATCGGTCGGAAGAGCCAGCCCACGGGCTTGAACCAAGGATTGCTCATGGCACACCTCGCTATTGCGACCTGAGGCTTCTACCTTCGCGCCGTCGCGCCGTCGCGCCGTCGCGCCGTCGCGCCGGAAAGCCTATCGCAAAGCACCCTGCCGCGACCGGCTGGTCGTGGCCGTGTCCACCTGTTCGCACGCTGGTCGAGTGCTGCGGCTTGAGTGCAGGTCAATGGGCGTCGATGCCGTATACATCGAGAAGCACTGGCGTTCGATGATGTCCGGTCATCGCGTGGAACAACTGCCCCGTTGCCGTCAAGCGCTGGCCCTGCATCGTTCTGATCTTCTTCGGATCGATATGCACCGCAGTCAACTGAACTACGATTTGATCGCGCTCGAAGGAGTTATTGTCCTTTTCCGGTTGTGCCGAGGCTGCGACGCAGATGGGCGCATCGAGGAGAAGGAGCCATGCGCCTTCTCGCGCATCCTGTGCGGGGCTTTCCCCGTAGCCGGGCGGACCGTAGTAGGTGCGTGTGAGTAGCGTTCCAGACAGCTTGGTCGATTTGCTGTCGTACTGCAGACATGCGCTGGGCGGCTCAACCGCGCCGGAGATCACGGGCGCCGCTGCAACCGCGCCCGCAAAGAGCGTGAGAGAAGCCGCGGCAAGGCAATGAGTTTTCATAAATGCCAACATTTAACAAGAACAGGCAGCCGGGAAGGCGACCTTCGCGAGTGACAGGTCATGGCCGACACCTGAGTTCCGCCTCGCCACTACGCTGCCGGTCGACCACGGGAGCTAGCGCCGGACCACGAGATGACTTTGTTCTCCAATGGAAACGTTCGGCCACTCCCACCGCACAAGGCCAGCGGACAGCGAGTGCCAAGCTTCCCAGCTCGGCGGGGCCGATCGTGCGCATGCAGGGCCGCTATCGGAAACGAGCGTGTCGCATCGTCAGCGCGACGCGGCCTCGCGGCGACAGCCCCCCTCGATGACCGCGTCGTGCGTGGCAATCGCGTCACGGTGATCGATGCCATCGAGCGCAGCGCGGCAGCGATCGAAGCGAACGCCGCGCGCATCTCGCACGAAGAACGCGAAGCCAGGGAGCGCGTAGTCGATCACCTCGGACTTGGCCGTCGGCGTGGCGAAGATGAACTTCGCGTCGGGATACCCGCCGGCGTACACGGGGAAGCGTGCGGTGTCGGCGGCCGCGCTGCCGAACACGTGCGGCCCTGCGGCGTCGCCGGCGCCGCGCCAGTCGATGTCGACATCGTCGAACGTGATCGACTGCAGGTCGTGGCGGCCGGTCGCGTCCGCCGGCGCGCCGGACAGCAGGGCGCCCCACGGGTAGCGTAGGCGCGTGCCGCGGATCGCTTCGAAGCGGATGTCGTGGATCGCACCGACGCTCGATGGGCCACGCGCACCCAGGAGCATGAACACCGGCGTGCCGACGTCGGACACCGTGATGCGCCGGAAGCTCACGTGCGAGACCTCGCCGCCGTCCACCGATTCCACCGCCATCGCCGCGGCCTGCGCGTTCTCGATCCGAATGTCCTCGAACAGGATGTTGCGCATTGGACCGACCGTGGCCGTGCCCAGCTTCAGGCCGTTGGCCACGCCCGCGCCGCGCACGTGGTTGCGTCGCACGACGACGTCGCGCAGACCCTTCGTCCCGCCGCTCTTGAGGCAGATGCCGTCGTCGCCGGCGTTGATCGTGTTGTCCTCGATCAGCACGTCGTGGCCGTCGACCACGTCGATGCCGTCGTGCGTCGGGCCGTGTGGCGAGTCCACCGTGATGCCGCGGATCACGAGGTGCTCGACCTCCATGTTGACCACCGCCCATACGGCGGCGTCGCGCACCGTGATGCCCTCGATCGCGACGTCGGTGGACAGCGCCGTGAAGATCGCCATCGGCCGCTGGCCCTCGGGGCGCACCATGCCGCGCCATTTGTCGATGTCGGCGTTGCCGTCGATCGTGCCGCCGCCCTCGATGCGCACGCCGGTGGCGCTCTCGGCATAGACCAGCGCGTGGCGCGTGTCGGCCAGCTGGGTGTTGACGACTGGCGGGTTCAGCAGCGGGTAGTCGGCGTCGTCGCGGCTGCCGCGCAGCGTCGCGCCCGCTTCGACGCGCAGCGTGACGTAGCTGCGCAGCCGGATCGTGCCCGAGAGGAATACGCCGCGCCGCAGCGCGACCGTTCCGCCGCCATCCGCAGCACAGGCGTCGATAGCGGCCTGCAGGGCCCCGGTGTCTTTGCTGGCCCCGTCTGCGCGGGCACCGAAAGCCATCGGGTCGCAGACCTTGTCGCGCACGACGGACGTCTGCGGCGCCGACACCGGTGCCTCGAAAGGCCGCTCGGCGCAGCCGGCGAGGACGAGAAGACCGAGTGCGACGACGCCGCTCAACGATCGCATGGGGAATTTCGGCTCGACCATGGCCCGGACTCTAGCTGAGACCCAGAGGAAAAGACGACGGGTGACGCCACCCGGCTTGTCCATCGGGTCATAGCTCGCAGTCACCCAATCAGGCGCCGGGATTCGCTGTGCCTGCTCCGCCAAGCGTTGGCACATGCTGGGCCCGGCGTCGGCCGAACTGACCGCGGACAGCCCCAGGGCGAACCAGGTCATGTCATCGGCGCCTCGTGCTACAGCAGGCAGGGATCCTGCAATAAAGCGCGCTCAGTCGCTGATCGGCACTCAGCGCTCGTTTTCGTTCTTCTCGCGGCGCTCGCGCTCGGACGCGCTCTTTTCCTTGTCCTCGGCCTTTTCCTTGGCTGCCTTTTCTTTTGCCGCCTTTTCTTGCGCAGCCTTTTCTTGGGCGGCATGCTGGGCCGCTTGTGCCTTGGCGGCCTGCGCCTTCGCGGCGGCCTCTTCGCGCGCGGCATTGGCGGCATTTTCCTGGGCCGCGCGCTCCTGCGCCTGCCGCTCGCGCAGCGCCTGCTCGGCCGCCGGGTTCGCTGATGGCGCCGGGCCATTGGGCTGCGCGGCGGGCTGCTGCGGCGGCGCGTGCGGAACTGGCTGCGCCGCGGGGTGCAGCGACGTCTGCATCACCACCGGTCGCATCGTCTGTGCGGGCGGCAGCGGCGGCGTCGCGTGGCCCGGGCTGTAGGCCGGGATCGCCTGCTGCGATTGCGGCACGGGTGCCGTGGCGCGCACGACCGGCGGCAGGGCTGCTGCAATATGGGCCGAGGCCGGCACGGCGGACTCGTAGGCGCGGCCGCTCGCGGTCGCGTTCGCCGGCGCGACGATCGTCACGTTGGTCACGTTGGTCACATTCGTGATGTTGGTGACGTTCCTGACATTGGTCGTGTTGTTGTAGTTGTTGGTGATGCGCATGCCGACGTTGGTGACCGGCGGCGCCGCGGTGACCACGGCCGGCGGCGTGCCGATGGGCGCGGGAATGATCAGGCCCGGACGCGATCCCGGCGGCGCCGGGACGAACACGCCCTGGGGACCGATGCAGGGTGGTCCGGCGACCACGCCGGGCAGCGCCACGGCCAGGGTCAGGTTCAGCGTCGGGGGCGGCGGCACGAAGGCCACGCCGGCCTGGCCCCAGTGGCCGACGACAAACACGACGGCGCCGCCGCGATTCTCGTAATACGGATGGACCCACACGAGGTTCGGCTGCGGCGGCGCGGTCCAGCGTCCGGCGGCCCAGACCCAGCGGCCGTGCCAGGCCCAGTAACCGCCTACCCAGACGGCGTCGGCAAACGGCATCGGCGGCGGCACGTCGACCAGCATCGGCGGCGGTGCCCAGCCGACGAGCACCGGAGGCGGCGCATCGATGATCGGCGGATCGACATAGACGCTGACGACTGCCTGGGGCTCGGCGTTGTAGGCGACCGGTGGCGCCGGCCGCGGTACCGTTTCGTAGACCGTGCAGGCGGTCGTGGACAGCGCGAGCAGCAGGGCCACGGCCGATGCGATCTTTGTTGTCGGTGAGGAAGGTGCCTTCATGCGTAGGTCCAATCGTGAATTGAGGGCGGCGCGAAGCGCAGACAGCCAGTGTGCCGGCTCGTCGCTCAACGAACCGTAATGGTTTGGCGTTGACGCGGCGGACGCGAGCCTACCCCACAAGCCAAGGCAAGCGCCGAATTCCATCGGCGCGCCGCCTGCAAATTGCCAGGCGCCAAGGCGCCCTCAACTCGCTGCCAGCGGCCACGGAGTGCGCTCCTTACAATCCGCGCCCTTTGCACTGCTCATTGCTGGTTCCCGCCCCATGGATATCGTTGTTGACGAAGAGCTCAAGGCCTACATCGCCCCTTTGACGGCCGAGGAGCACGAATCGCTGGAGCGCAGCATCCTGGCCGAGGGCTGCCGCGACGCGCTGGTGCTCTGGGGCAATGTGCTGGTGGACGGCCACAACCGTTTCGGCATTTGCCAGAAGCATGGCCTGCCCTTCCAGACGGTGCAGAACCCGCGCTTCACGTCGATGGAGGACGTGCACCTGTGGATGATCGACCAGCACCTGGGCCGTCGCAGCGTCTCCGATTTCCAGCGCGGCGTGCTGGCGCTGCGCAAGCGCGAGATCGTGGCGAACCGGCAGCGCGCCGCACGCGCGGCCATACAAACGCCGGACGAGACTTCGGTGGTGGTCGATGCGGCCGAGTTGCCGCCATCCGGGCCGGTGCGCCTGCCTGAATCGGAGTCGCTCGCCACGCGCGAGGCGCTGGCCCGCGCCGCGCGCTTGAGCCCGAGCCAGGTCGTCATGATCGAGAAGATCCAGAAGCAGGCCGCGCCCGAACTGGTGGAAGCCGTCCGCACCGGCACGATCTCGATCAACGCCGCCGCGGCCGTGGCGACCTTGCCCGCCGAGCAGCAGGTGGCCGCCGTCGTCGCCGGCAAGGACGAGCTCAAGCAGGCCGCCAAACGCGTGCGCGAGACCAAGCGCAAGCCGCCCGCTGAAAAGCCGGAAGCGCCCGCTGCGACGGCGCCGGACGAGCGCGCTGAATCGCTCGGTCAGCAGCTGGCCGCCTTGAAGGCAGAGAACGCAGCGCTGCGGCAGCAGCTCGACAACATGCGGCAGGCACTGGCCGCCGCCGGCATCGCCGAACCGGCCGCGTTCTAGGCCACCAGTCGCGCGGCGCCGGTGCCGGCATTGATCTGCCGGATCAGCGCCGCGTGGTCCGGCAGGTCGGCGACGGCCCGCTCGCCAAAGCGGTGGATCTTGGCGAACAGGCGCTCTGCCTCCGCGACCTGCGTGAAGTCGGCGCGCGCCGCGCTCATGTCGGTGCGATAGCCCATGCCGTACAGGATGTACTGGTAGTTGAAGAACGCGAAGGTTTCCGTGTCCAGCAGGAAGTCGTAGCGCCCCGGCGGGCGGTACTTCCACTGTTCGAGAAACTCCGCCAGGCGCTCGGGAATCGAGCCGGCTTCCGCGTTGTCGCGCCAGAACGGTTCCTCGCGCTGGCTGACGCAGTAATGCAGCTTGAGGAAATCGACGATGTTCTCGAAGCGCGCGTTCATCAGCTCGTTGAAGCGGCGCGCCGGCGCCTCGATCGGGCCGCCGTGCGGGAACATCTCGGCGATCATGCCGACGGCCGCCTCGATCAGCACCACGCCCGTGGCTTCGAGCGGCTCGAGAAAGCCGGCCGACAAGCCGACCGCCACGCAGTTGCGCACCCACTGCTTCTCGCGCCATCCGGCCGCGAACGGGATGCGCCGGGCGACGAAGTCGGCATGCCCGGGCCCGACGTAGTCGCGCAGGATTTCTTCGGCGCGCTCGTCGCTCATGTGGTCGCTGGAATAGACGCAGCCGATGCCGCGCGCGCCGTTGAGGCCGATCTCCCAGGTCCAGCCGGCTTCGTGCGCTGTGGCGATGGTGCAGCTCTCGATCGGGGCGTCGGGCGCGTCGACCGGCAGCTTGCAGGCGAGCGCGCGATCGGCGAACAGGTGCTTGCGCACCGAGCGGAAGTCGGCGCCGGGTGCCTGGCCGATCAGTTCGGCACGGAAGCCGGTGCAGTCGATGTAGAGGTCGGCCTCGAAGCGCCCGTGCTGCAGCGTGTCGACGTGTTCGATGCTGCCGCGCTCGTCGCGCTTCACGCCGGAAAGCGTCGCCTCGACATGCCGGACGCCGAGCGCGCGTGCGCGGTCGGCGAGCAGCTGGGCGAGCTTCAGGGCGTCGAAGTGATAGGCGTAGTTCAAGGGCCCGGCGTAGGCGGATTCGCGAGCGCGCTTGGGCGCGCGTTGAGCCATCGCCACGCGCTCCTGCAGCGTCACCGCCTGCGCGAAGGGCACGCGCGTCGACGCGTCCTGCAGCAGCCAATAGGGCACGAGGCTGGTGCCCTCGGTGTAGAACGGCGCCTCGAAGGGATGCAGGAACTCATGCCGCTGGCCGCGCGCCGGCGCGTGCGCCCAATCGACGAAGCGAATGCCCTGCTTGAAGGTGGCGGCGGTCTCGCGAATGAACTGGCGTTCGTCGATGCCCAGGAACTGCAGCGTGTTGCGGATCGTCGGGAACGTGCCCTCGCCGACGCCGATGGGGCGGATGTCCGGCGACTCCAGCACCGTCACTTCGAGATGGCCACGCTCCGACAGCGCCAGGTGGCGGGCCAGGTAGGCCGCGGTCAGCCAGCCGGCGGTGCCGCCGCCCACGATCAGGATGCGGCGCTTGTGCGTCGGTTCTTGTGCTTTCACGCGTCACGCCCTCACGTACAGGTTCTTGAGCCACTGCTGGCCGGCTTGCGCGCTCTGGCCCCAGTCCTCGTCGTCGTCGACGGCGGGCTGCATGCGCACGCCCACCGGGTTCAGCAGTTTCACGCGGCCCGCGCGAAAGGCCTCCACCTTGCAGGTCACGAGCGTCAGGCTGTGCTCCAGCGCCGTCGCGGCCAGCAGGCCGTCGCGCGTGTTCGCATACGGCAGCTGCGCGCGCCGCCGCACGATGGCGGCGTCGACCGGCAGGATGCGGCCTTCGAAGGCCGGCATCACGTGGTTGTCGATCCACTGCCGCAGCAGCAGCCCGGCCGCGCGATCCTTGCGAGCCAGGCGCGCGGCGGCGTTCTCGATCTCCAGCAGGTTCAGCGCCGAGATGAAGAGCTTCTGGCGCGCGACGCGGGCCGCCCAGGCCGCCAGGCCCGGATCGGACTGGCCGCCGCGGGCCTTGCGCAGTTCGAGGACGACGTTGGTGTCGAGCAGGTACATCAGTCGATCCTTTCGCGGTGGTCCCACGCGCCGTCGGAAAGGCCGTCCGTCTCCAGTTCGCCCGGCTCCGGCATCGCGAGGATCTCCAGGATGTTCTCGCTCTCGCCGGTGAAGCGGCGGAAGTCGGCGATGCTCATCAGCACATGAGTGGGCTGGCCGCGATCCGTGATCAGCACGGGCTCGAGGTGCGCGGCGCGCTTGGCCTGGCTGACGTCGCGATTGAATTCGCGGCTGGTGATGAGCTTCACGGCGACCTCCCAGGTAGCGATGTACCTGCAAATTATGAACTCGAATGTAGGTACGTATGTTCAGGTCGGTCGACCCGACTCGACAGGAGCAAGCCCGCTGGCACAGTGCCGTGCGAACGCTACCAGGCGTTTTTCAAAGCACACCCACAAGACGAGACAAGAGGGAACCCATGGACACTCCCGGCCTGCTGGACATCGCACGCGACGTATTCGTCGCTCACGGACCGACGGTTGCCGGCGCCAAGACTTACGCGCCGAGCGACTTCAGCGTCCACTTCTTCCTGCAACTGGCTTTCATCCTGGTGACCTGCCGCGTGGTCGGCTGGCTGGGCCGCAAGCTGCTGGGCCAGCCCCAGGTGGTCGGCGAGATGATCGCGGGCGTGTTCCTCGGGCCGTCCTTGCTGGGGCTGTTCTTCCCCGACCTGCAGGCCACGATCTTTCCCAAGGAAACGCGCAACGTGCTGTATGCCGGCGCGCAGCTCGGCGTCGGCCTGTACATGTTCCTGGTGGGCACGACGCTGCAGCTGAACCACTTCCAGTCCAAGGCGCGCAGCGCGGTCGGCGTGTCGATCGCCGGCATCGCCGCGCCCTTCGGCATCGCCTTGCTGATCACGCCGCTGCTGCTGGACGTGCCGGGCCTCTTCGCCGCCGGCATCTCGCAGGCCAACGCCACGCTGTTCATGGGCGCGTGCATCGCGCTGACGGCCTTCCCGATGCTGGCGCGCATCGTCAACGAACGCGGGCTGGCCAATACGGCGCTGGGCACCTTGTCGCTGACGGCCGGCGCCTTCGATGACGCGGCCTCGTGGTGCGTGCTCGCGCTGGTGCTCGCAACCTTCGGCGCCGGCCCGGGCGTGGCGATCCTGGCCATCGGCGGCGCCGCGGTCTACGGCACCTTCATCCTCGTGTTCGGCCGCCGCCTGCTGGCGCCGCTGGGCCGCATCGTCGAGCGCGAAGGCCAGATGAGCCACACGGTGCTGGGCATCACGATGGCGCTGTTCTGCCTGTCGGCCTTCCTGATGGACGCCATCGGCATCCACGCCATCTTCGGCGGCTTCATCCTCGGCGTCGTCATGCCGCGCGGCCTGTTCGCCGAGGAACTACGCCGCAAGATCGAACCGCTGGCGGTGATCCTGCTGCTGCCCATGTTCTTTACGTACTCGGGCCTGAACACGCGCATGGACATGGTCAATTCGGGCTCGCTGCTGCTGGTGGCGCTGGGCGTGCTCGTGGCTTCCGTCGTGGCCAAGGGCGGCGCCTGCTACCTGGCCGCGCGCCTGGCCGGCGAGGACAACCGCACCGCGCTGGGCATCGGCGCGCTGATGAACTCGCGCGGGCTGATGGAGCTCATCATCATCAACATCGGCCTGCAGAAAGGCATCATCGGCCCGGCGCTGTTCTCGATGCTGGTGCTGATGGCCATCGTCACCACGATGATGGCCAGCCCGCTGTTCGAGTGGGTCTACGGCCGCCAGGCGCGCGCCAGCGGTGAGCTGGGCGCGCTGCCCAGCGGCACGCCGGCCTGACGGGCTCGCGGGTTCGGCCTTGATAGGGTAGGGATTGGACCGGCTGCGCCTGCAGTGGCCTAACGGCGACACTGCACGGCGCCGCCTTCGGCCTTCAACCGGAATCCATCCCGATGCGATCCACTCTTGATTTCCTGCTGTTCGACTGGCTGCAGATCGAGCAGTTGACCGCGCGCGAGCGCTTTGCCGAGCATTCGCGCGAGACCTTCACCGCGGTGCTCGACACCTGCGAGCGCATCGCCCGCGAGAAGTTCGCGCCGATCAATCGCCTGGTCGACACCGAGGAGCCGCGCTTCGACGGCGAGCGCGTCCACCTGCCGCGCGCCACGCAGGAAGCCATCGTCGCCTATGCCGAGTCCGGCATGCTGGCAGCGTCGCAGGACGCGGCTGTCGGCGGCATGCAGCTGCCCTGCGTGGTCGAGATGGCGGGCAACGCCTTCTTTGCCCGCGCCAGCATCGGCCTCGGCGTCTACGGCATGCTCACGACCGGCAATGCCGGCCTGCTGATGGCGCACGGCACGCCGCGCCAGCGCGAGGTGTTCGCGCGCAAGGCCTTCGCGGGGAAATGGTCCGGCACGATGTGCCTGTCGGAGCCGCAGGCGGGCTCCTCGCTGTCCGACATCACGACGCGCGCCGAGCTCGAGGACGCCAGTGATCCGCTCGGCCCACGCTACCGCCTGCGCGGTCACAAGATGTGGATCTCCGGCGGCGAACACGAGCTCAACGAGAACATCGTCCACCTCGTGCTCGCCAAGATCCCGGGCGCGGACGGCAAGCTGGTCCCGGGCACGCGCGGCATCTCGCTGTTCATCGTGCCCAAGTGGCTCGTCACGCCGGAGGGCGAGCTGAGCGGCGAGCGCAACGACGTGCGCCTGGCCGGCCTCAACCACAAGCTCGGCTTCCGCGGCACGACCAACTGCCTGCTGAATTTCGGCGAGGCGGGCGGCGCGGTGGCTTACCTCGTCGGCGAGCCCGGCGAGGGCCTGCGCTGCATGTTCCACATGATGAACGAGGCGCGCATCGGCGTCGGCCTCGGCGCGGTGGCGCTGGGCATCGCCGGCTACGAGGCGAGCCTCGAATACGCCAAGCAGCGCCCGCAGGGCCGCGCCATCGGCCCCGGCGGCAAGGACGCCTCGCAGCCGCAGCGGCCCATCGTCGAGCACGCCGACGTGCGCCGCATGCTGCTGGCGCAGAAGAGCTATGTCGAGGGCGGGCTGGCGCTGGAGCTGTATTGCGCGCGCCTCGTCGACGAGCTCCACACCGGCGACGACACGGCCGGCACGCAGGCCTTGCTCGACGTGCTCATCCCCATCGCCAAGAGCTGGCCGAGCGAGTGGTGCCTGGAGGCCAACTCGCTCGCGATCCAGGTGCTGGGCGGCTACGGCTACACGCGCGACTTCCCCGTTGAGCAGTACTGGCGCGACAACCGCCTCAACATGATCCACGAGGGCACGCACGGCATCCAGGCGCTCGACCTGCTGGGCCGCAAGGTCGTGCAGCAGGGCGGGGCGTCGCTGGCGGCGCTGGCCGCGCGCGTGCAGCAGACGATCGCCCGCGCGCTGCCGACCGCCTGGGCACCGCAGGCCAAGCAGCTGGCCGCGGCGCTGGATCAGATCGGCCGCACCACGGCGATGGCCTGGAGCACGGGCGATGCCGAAGCCGCGCTGGCCAATGCCGTGCCGTATATGCAGGCCTTCGGCCACGCGGTGCTGGCCTGGCTGTGGCTCGATGTCGTGCAGGCCCTGCCCGGCGAGGACGACTTCGCCCAGGGCAAGCGCGCCGCGGCCCGCTATTTCTTTGCCTACGAGCTGCCCAAGATCGGCGCCTGGCTCGATGTGGTGGCGCGGCGCGAGCCGCTCTGCCGTGAACTCAAGACGGAATGGTTGTGACGATGAACACTCGCGTACAGGAACTCTTTGACCTCTCGGGCCAGGTGGCCCTCGTGACCGGCGGCTCGCGCGGCCTCGGGCTGCAGATCGCCGAAAGCCTCGGCGAGGCCGGCGCCCGCGTCATGCTGAGCTCGCGCAAGGCCGCCGACCTCGAGGAAGCCGCGGCGCACCTGCGCGCACGCGGCATCGACGCGCACTGGATCGCCGCCGACGCCGCGCAGCCGGACGAGGCGCAGCGCCTCGTGCAGGAAACGGTGGCGCGGCTCGGCCCCGTCGACATCCTCGTCAACAACGCCGGTGCCACCTGGGGCGCGCCGGCCGAGGACCACCCGCTCGAGGCCTGGGACAAGGTCATGAACCTCAACGTGCGCAGCCTCTTCGTGCTGGCGCAGGCGGTGGCGCGCGCCTGCATGATTCCGCGCCGCGCGGGCCGCATCATCAACGTGGCGTCCATCGCCGGACTGGGCGGCAATCCGGCCGGCATGAAGACCATCGCCTACAACACGAGCAAGGGCGCGGTCGTGAACTTCACGCGGGCGCTCGCGGCCGAGTGGGGCGAACACGGCATCACCGTCAATGCGCTGGCGCCGGGCTTCTTCCCGAGCAAGATGACGCGCGGCACGCTGGAGCATTTCGGCGCCGACGCGCTGGCCGCGCTCGCGCCGCTGAAGCGCCTCGGCGACGACGAAGACCTCAAGGGCGCGGCACTGCTCTTCGCCTCGCGCGCCGGCAAGCACATCACCGGGCAGACGCTGGCGGTCGATGGTGGAGTGAGCGCCGTGATCGGCTGAGCCTCAGGCGCGAGGCTTCATTCGCTCCACGGCGACGAGCGCGTCGGCTGCCCGGCGACGCCGACCGTCGGACGACGATTCCAGTCGACGACCGAGTCCATGTGCAGGCGCTTCACGACCCACAGGAAGTAGACCGAGGCCGGCACGCCGAGGAGATCGAAGGGCAGCGTCGCGCTGTCGGCGCTGTGGGTCAGCGCGAGGATCAGATGCATGGCGGCGCAGGACGGGAACACCGCGGCGAGCGCCAGCCCCGACATCGACCATGAGCGGCAGGCCGAGTAGCGGCGCGCCTGGGTCTCCATCAGGTACCAGCCGACCATCGAGTACGCCACCGTCACCCAGAGATTGGTGAGGACGATCGGCGAGCTGAAGTCGAAGCCGGTGCGCAACGGGGCGGCGAGGCTTCGCAAGCCCCAGGCCGTGCAGATGGCCTGGTCCGGCGAGAACGGTGTCGGCGCCGCCAGCGACCAGCCGGCCAGCGAGCCGACGACGATCAGCAGCGAGACAGTGACGGCCGCGACGAGGTGCGAGGTGACGGCGACGGTGCGGTCGCCCTGGCCGCCCAGCATCGCTTCGACGCGCAGCCAGCAGAACACCAGGCCGGCCGGCAGGCCGAGCAGCGCCACGGCCAGCATGGGCACGGACGTCGCGGCGCCGTGCAGTGCGCACCAGCCGTGGACGAGATGGTGCGGGCCGCAGCTCGCCGCCATCAGCGAAAAGCCCAGGCCGAAGCGCGACAGGCCTCGGTAGCGGTACTGGGTGACGGCCTCCCATGCACTCAGGAGACCGAGGCTGACGTAGGCCGCGCCGATCAGCAGGTTGCTGATGCCGATGACGAACATCATCATGACGACGCTCGCGAGCTATGGCCCATCGGCACGCCGATGTGGTCGAGGAATTCATCGATGAAGGAGCGGTGCGCCTGCCGCGCCCGCGGGTCCGGAGACGCAGCCGCGGAGCGCAGTCGCCAGCCTCGCGGCGGCTGCCATAGCGGCCGCCACAGCATCGGCAGTACCGAGGCCGCGTCGACGGGTGGCGAGAACAGATAGCCCTGGGCCACGCGGCATCCCATGCTGCGCAGCGCGCGTGCCTGCTCGATGCGCTCCACGCCTTCGGCGATGACGTGCTTGCCCATGGCGAAGGCCAGGCTCAGGATGGACGAGACGATTGCCGTGTCGTCCGGCTCGACGGGGAGACCGTCGATGAAGGAGCGGTCGATCTTCAGCACCTCGACCGGCAGGCCGCGCAGGCGCGCCAGCGAGGAATGCTCGGTGCCGAAGTCGTCGATCGCCACGTAGACACCCATGCGGCGGACGCGTTCGAGCGTCTGGACGATGTCTGTCTCTGGCGTCATGAGCGCGCTTTCGGTCAGCTCCAGGCACAGCGAGGACGCGCCGATGTCGGTCTCGTCGAGGACCAGTTGGAGTTCCGCGACGAAGCCCGGGTCGTCGAGCTGGCGCGGCGAGATATTGACCGTCATCGTGATCGGGCGGCCGGGCGCCGCCACGCGCCACAGCGCGAGCTGCCGACAGGCGGTGCGCAGCACCTGCCGGCCGAGCTCGCCGATCAGCCGGCTGTCCTCGGCCACCGAGATGAACTCGGCCGGCGACACCTGGCCGTACTCGGGGTGCTTCCAGCGCGCCAGCGCCTCGACGCCGACCAGGTGTCCGTTGGCGAGATTGACCTGCGGCTGGTAGTGCACGTACAGCGCACCCTCGCGCAAGGCGACGCGCAGGTCGGACTCGATGCGCAGCCGCCGCGTCGCGCGCGAGTGCAGCTCGTCGTTGAAGCATTCGACGCGATTACGCCCGCGCTTCTTGGCGGCGTAGAGCGCGGTGTCGGCGTCGCGCAGCAACTGCTCGGCCGTCTGCAAGCCGGGCGCGCAGCTGGCGATGCCGATGCTCGCGGACGTCACGACCTCGCGGCCCGCCATCCGGAGCGGCTCCGTCATGGCGGCGAGGACCTTGGCGCCGAGGGCGACTTCGGAACCATCGACCGCGTGCGGATGCAGGATGACCAGCTCGTCACCGCCAAAGCGGCTCACCGTGTCGGCCTCGGCCGCGCAGCGGCAAATGCGCCGGGCCACTTCGCACAGCAGCTCGTCGCCGCTGTCGTGCCCGAGCGAATCATTGACGAGCTTGAAGTTGTCGAGGTCGATGAAGAGCACGGCGACCTTCTCGACGCTGCCATCCTTGCGCGCCAGTTCGCGCTCGAGGTTGCTGAGCAGCACGCCGCGCGTGGGCAGCCCGGTCAATGCGTCGTGGGTGGCCGCATAGACCATGTCGGCAATGGCCTTGAGCGTTTCCTGGTCGGAAGACGCCTTGCGGGCCGAGTCGCGCAAGAGCTTGTCCGTCATGGCAAGCAGCCAATCGGTCTGTCTTGCACCCACGCGACGCACGGGCGCGCCGGTGGCCGCGACCGGCGCGGGGGGCTCCGGTTTGTCCAACATCGTCACTCCCTACCTCGGCGGTTCCTCAATTCGCGTTGACAACGCCAATCCGCTCGCCTGGCTGTTCTTGCTCTGTGGCCACTTCGAATTGTCTGCGGGTGTACCGAGTTCAACAATATTCACCGACACGTCCGGATCGAGGCCGAGCCTCGCGGAACTGGCGGCCGCAGGCAGGATGCTTGTCGGGTGCGCATTGTGTCAAGTGCATAATGCGTCGCCGCAAATTGCATTCAATGCATAGTGAACCTCAAGCAGCTCAAGCATCTTGTCGCACTGGCCGATGAAGGCCGCTTCGTCACGGCGGCCGAGCGCGTGCACCTGAGCCAGGCTGCCTTCAGCCGCAGCATTCAGACGCTAGAAGAGCATCTGGGCTTGCGGCTGTTCGAGCGCGGGCCGGGCGGGGCGGACCTCACGCCGGCCGGACGCATGCTGGTCGAACGCGCGCGCAAGCTGGTCTTCGATGGTCATTGCCTGGAGCGAGACGCCGAGTTGATGCGCCAGGGCAACCTGGGCGACCTGGCCTTCGGGGCCTCGCCGCTCGCCGCCGCCACGCTGCTGCCGCGCTTCCTGCCCGAGCTGCGGCGCCAGGCGCCCAAGGTGGTCGCCAAGATTCGATCGGGCAGTGCCCGGGCCATGCTGGCCAAGCTCGAGGCCGAAGCCTTTGACTTCTTCGTCGCGGACTCTCGCATGTTCGAGATGAGCACCAAGTTCGACAGCCTGCGGTTGGGGAAGATTCCGGGCGGCGCGTATGTCCGCGAGGACCATCCGCTGTTGAACGAGGACCGCGTCCGGGCCTGGCATCTGCCGAAATATGGGCTGGGTGCCGCCGCAGCATCGCCAGCGGTCAAGGCCTACCTCGCGCGTACGCTCGGGTTCGACAGCGAGGCGGACTTGCCCCTGGTGGTCGAGTGCGACGACGTCAATTCACTGGCCCGCGCGGCGCTGGAGGGCGATCTGGTGGTCCTCCTGCCCTCCTGCTACGCCGCCAGCCATGCTGCGGCGCTGCGGCCGCTGCAAGGCTTGTTCGGTCCGCAGGACTTGTTTGTCGATCTGCAGGCCATCTGGCTGCGCGGCCGCACGCTGGCGCCGTCCTGCGATCTGGCCATCGACCTGCTCAGGTCCCAGGCACAGCAGCTTGCCGCCGGCACGGGCGCTCCCATGGACCCCATCACCCGGCCTTCACAAGCCGGACGTTAAATTGCGCCCCATGTTCCGTTTCCGTTCCACGGCCGCCCAGCAGGCCGCCCCCGCACCCGCCGCGCAATCCGAAGAGCCCGTCGAGGCGATTGCGCCGATCGATGCCGGCCTCGAAGTGACGCCCTACCGGATCGGCGAGGCCGCTGCCGTGGCCGCGACCTTGTGCCTGCTGGCCGACGATGCCGACCTCGTGAGCTTTCACCTCGGCGACGGCGCCGCGCCGCTGGCCGGCCGCATCGTCGAGGTGCTGCCGGCACTGGGGCGCATGGTCATCGAGGCGAGCTGCCAAGTGGCGCCTGGAGCGCGCGCGGCGACCTGCGTGGCGATGCCGCGCGGCGTCAAGCTGCAGTTCCAGACCGAACTGCAGTGGCTGCCCGAGGAGGGCGCCGCCGCGCCCGGCCTGTTGCGGGGCACGGCCGCGCTGCCGGACCAGATCATCCATCTGCAGCGGCGCAGCACGCCGCGGCTCGACGTGCCACTGGGCGCGACCCTGCGGGCTGAATTCACGGTGCTGGGTCGGCCGCGCATCTTCAGCGTCGACGACCTCTCGCTCGGCGGTGTCGGCCTGCGTGGCCCGGTGGAGGAGGGGCACAGCATCCTGGTCGGGCAGACGCTGGCCGCACGCCTCGTGCTCGAAGACCGGACCGCGCTGACGGTGCCGCTCGAAGTGCGCTCGCGCCGGCCCTTCCGCTCATTCCTGGCGGGGCCGCAACTGCATCTGGGTTGCCGCTTTGCCGGCCTGTCCGATGCGGCCTCGGGCGAGTTGCGGGCGCTGCTGGAACGACTCGAGATGGAGCGCCGGCGTGGCCGCGCTTGATCTTGAGCGGCTGCCCACGGGCGTTGTGCAAAATGTTCGCTGGCGCGAATTTGGCGGGCAAACGAGCGTTTCCGACAGGAGACATTGCCGTCGATCCTCTAGATTCCGGCCACAATGCGGGCTAGTCTTGCGCGGCGCCGTTCGGCGCCGGTTTTATTCAACCGGCTGGGTCAGCTTCGCCCGTAACAACAATTTCCTCGAAATGGACGACTTCATGATTGCCCGAGCTTGCAAAGCCTCCGATCGCAAACCGACGCGTCGTTTGGGTCGAATGCTTGGCGCTCTGGGGGTACTGGCGACTCTCACTCTCGGCGTGGTGCTGACGCCGGCCTCGGCTGCGGGCAATGGTTCCGGCGCGGCGCACGCTCGCAAGCCTTCTGGTGCCGCCGCCGCCGCTGCCGTGAAAACCTCGCCGGGTGATTTCTGCTTCCTGAATGCGCTGTGCGTCGGTGAACCTGCCGAGGCGCTGCTCGGTCATCAGGCGCTCTGGGTGGCCAATCCCCAGCTGGAGTGGATCAAGCAGGGCAAGCCGCAATGCGATTCATCGGTGCAGCAGCTCACGCTGGAAATCAAGCAGACCGGCGCCAACAAGGGCACCTATCCCGTTCAGGTCGATCTCTATCCGGTCAGCAATGAGCTGAAGGGCGGCAAGCTGCAGTGGCGCATCGTGCATCTGAACATGTACAAGCCCGGCAACTTTGCCGACGAGGACGTGATCACCCTGACCGAGCGCATCCAGGCCGACAAGGGCCCGCTGGTGGCTGACGACGGTGGCCTGTTCCAGGCCGAGAAGAAGGTCCATGTCTCGATCTCCAAGACGATGTCCGCCGCAGGCGGCTCGGCCATGGTCGTGGACTTCCGCCTGGACTACCTCACGGCCGAGGACCGGCCGGCGATGGAGCGGGCGATCCGCCTGCAGCCCGCCTGCGCCTCCAAGGACCTGCCTCAGCTTTGAGATTGAGCCCGGCGCTCAGCGCCGGAGCTCGGCGCGCCGCTCGTCGAGTTGCGCGCGTAAGGTCTGGATTTCCGCCGCGAACGCGTCGCGCGCCGTGACGGCGCCGACCAGCTCCATCTCCGCGGCGAGGCGTGCGTCGGATGCGGCCGAGATGGCCGCCACATTGCGCTCCACCTGCAGGCGCAGCTCGGCGATTTGCGCATCCTTGCCTTCGATGGCCAGTTGATCCTTGGCCTTGCCGACCACCGCGTCGGACGCAATATCGCGCGCATGGCGCAACTCGACCGTCAGGCTTTCGATACTGGCATCGCGCTGCGCCAGGATCAGTTGCACGCGTTCAAGCGCCGCCGTTGCCTCGGCAAGCTGCCTTGCCAGCGCCTGATTCTCGGCTTCGGCCTTTTCGCTGGAATCCAGTATGGGCGCCAGGTCCGCTTCAATTCGAGATAGCCGCGACGAATACTCGGATCGGGCCTCGTCCACGAGGTTTTGCGCCCAGGCCTCGATGGTTTCCACAACGGACCCATGAATATCGACCCTGGGCTTCTGGATCGATTTTTCCTCGGCCATGCGCCACGCCAAAAGGTGTTTTTGAATCGACGCTGCCGAAGCGGCGCCAAGTGCGCTTGCCAAGGCCTCCGCGGTCACGGGAAATCCGTCGCGCTTCAGGCGCTCGGCCGCAGCCTCGACATCGTTTGATGAAACTTCCTTGTTGTCCATGGGGTCCGCCGATTTGAATGCGCCCGTCCGGGATCGAGCCGGGCCAATGCATTGGGCGACCGCCACGCGCGAATTCTTAAATCGGCGCAGTCCGTATAGTGGTCAGCCTGATGGCCCAGCCTCCCACGCTCACCCGGCAGCACCGCGCCCGCCTGATGGCGCTCTGGCGCTCGGCGGGCTGGCCGTACAAGGACGGGATCGAGATCGATCTGCTGGCGGCCGGCCTGCTGGTGGCGCACCGCGACGAACTCGGTCGCGAGCAATTGCGGCTCACTGACGCCGGCATCTCCTGGTTGGCACAGGCCCGCCAGCAGGGCCAGCGGGCGCAGAGCCGGCATGACCGCCTGGCCCTGCGTTTCGCCGAGCAGCTGGTGGGCGCGGGGCGCATCGTCTGGCGCGAGCTGTCGCTGCGGGCCATAATTGCCACCGAGGCGCCCGCGCCGGCGGACAGCGCGCTGTGGCCCGCGCAAGCGCCGCCGGACGCGCCCGTTCCACATCATTGGCGCCTGGCGCGCCCCGACCTGTTCTCGGTCCGGAACACCAGCGTCGAGTCCTATCTGCAGCCCCAGGTGCACGAGGTCAAGGTCAGCCGCGCGGACCTTCAATCCGACCTGCGCGACGCCGCCAAGCGCGAGGCCTATGAATGGCTGAGCTGCGAGACCAGCTATCTCTTTCCCGCCGGCATCGCAGAGGCCCAGGAAATTCCGGAGCCCTATGGCGTCTGGGTGCTGCATGGCGAGATCGACGGCGGCCGCTTCGAGCAACTGCGGCCCGCGCGGCATCGGCACTGCACGCTGCCTTTCGCGGTGTGGCTGGCGCTGGCCAAGGCCACGCCCTTGTGGATCGAGGAGGGCGGCCCGCTCGCCCTCTGAGCGGGTGGCGGCCCTGGGTTGGCTTGACGACGACGATGCGATTGGGGCGCTGTCCGGCCGGGGTCTCGATCACGCCCACCAGCGTATCGCGCAGGCGATCGATCTGCCGGCGCCGCCGCCGTGGACACCGGCCGAGGCGGTGTCATGAAGCCTCGGTGGTCAGGGCCAGTCGTGCAGGCCGTAGGTCGCCATGATGCGTTCGAGCTGGCCACTGGCGCGCAGGCGCTGCATGCCTTCGTCAAATGCGTGCGCGTAGGCGGCCGACTTGGGCATGGCCGGCGACAGCGCCAGATACGCAAGGCGCGGTGGTGCGCAACCCGCGTTGCGCAGTTTCAGTTCCGGGTGGATTGCCATCGTGTACTGGACCAGGCTCTCGTCCTCGACAAAGCTGTCCAGGCGGTTCATCAGCACTTTCCTGGCCATGCGGTAGGTCACGTCCTCGCCGCCGCTGATGTCGAAGCTGGCCTCGTTCTGGGCAATGGCCTGGTCCAGCTGAGGTCCATACGAATAGCCTTTCACGATGCCGACCCGTTGCCTGCCGAGCGAGCGGACGCCGGTGTACCGCCACGCATGGCCGGCGGCGGTATAGAAGCAGTATTGGTTGCGCGAGATCGGCAGTTCCGGAAAGACGAAGCCGGGCGCCTCTTCCTTGAAGGTAGAAGGCGTGGCGCCGTAGCGTCCCTGCCGCACGTCCTCCAGGGCTCTCGCGTAGTTTTCGTTGATGAGCCGAATCCTGACGCCGCGCGGCTCGAAGATCGCGCGCAGGATGTCCAGCGTGAAGCCCTCGGGCGTGGCGCCCGCCGTGCAGCTGAACGGGCACCAGAAGGCCGGGGCAGCGATCACGAGCTCCTCGCCCTTGTCTGGCGTCGAGGCGGCGGCGAAGGCGCGATCGGTACTTGCAAGCAGCAGGATCGCGATGCTCAGGACGGTCTTGAACGACAACACGAACTCTCGCATCCAGCGAGGCGGTCGGGGCATGGTGTGCGGCT
>Ga0213872_10000991_pt1 | contig 19888 bp, 16 predicted proteins | sample VelepicomBERX_R2_FD_160071 | JGI IMG/M metagenome (GOLD analysis project Ga0213872, IMG submission 160071) | Rhizosphere microbial communities from Vellozia epidendroides in rupestrian grasslands, the National Park of Serra do Cipo, Brazil - RX_R2 | ecosystem: Host-associated > Plants > Roots >...
GTGATGACCAAGATGATCCAGAAGAACACCACGATCCCGACCAAGTTCTCGCAAGTGTTCTCGACCGCTGACGACAACCAGCCTGCCGTGACCATCAAGGTCTACCAGGGCGAGCGTGAAATCGCGGCCGGCAACAAGGGCCTGGGCGAATTCAATCTGGAAGGCATCCCGCCAGCACCACGCGGCACCCCACAGATCGAAGTGACCTTCGACATCGACGCCAACGGTATTCTGCACGTGGGCGCGAAGGACAAGGCCACCGGCAAGGAAAACAAGATCACCATCAAGGCCAACTCCGGTCTGACCGAAGATGAAATCCAGAAGATGGTGAAGGACGCCGAGCTGAACGCCGAAGAAGACAAGAAGGTCAAGGAACTGGCCGAGTCGCGCAACCAGGCCGACGCGTTGGTGCACTCGACCCGCAAGTCGCTGACCGAATACGGCGACAAGCTGGACGCCGGCGAGAAGGAAAAGATCGAAGCCGCCATCACCGAACTGGAAGCCTCGATCAAGTCGGGCGACAAGGCCGAGATCGACGCCAAAGTGGCAGCGCTGTCGACCGCTTCGCAAAAGCTGGGCGAGAAGATGTACGCTGACATGCAGGCGCAGCAAGCTGCTGGCGGCGAAGGCGCGCAACAAGCGCACGCCGGCGCCCAGGAGCAGGCCAAGCCACAGGACGACGTGGTCGACGCCGACTTCAAGGAAGTTAAGGACAGCAAGTAATCCTTGCATCCGCAAGCCGAGCCGCGCGCCGTTCTTACGGCCGGGCTCGGCTTTTTCGCGTAATCAGTACATCAGTTTCAAGGTGCCTCCAACATGGCAAAGCGTGATTTTTACGAGATCCTCGGGGTCGCAAAAAACGCCTCGGAAGACGAGATCAAGAAGGCTTATCGCAAACTGGCGATGAAGTACCATCCGGACCGCAATCCGGATAACAAGGAAGCCGAAGAGAAGTTCAAGGAAGTCAAAGAAGCCTACGAAATGCTGACCAATCCGGAGAAGCGCGAGGCGTATGACCGCTATGGTCACGCCGGCGTGGACCCGAATATGGGCGGCGGTGGCGGCGGCTTTGGCGCGGGCGGCTTCGGCGACGCCTTCGGCGACATCTTTGGCGACATCTTCGGCGGCGGCGGCCGCCGCAGCGCCGGCCCGCAGGTGTACCGCGGCGCCGACCTGCGCTACAACCTGGAAATCACGCTGGAACAGGCCGCACACGGCTTCGACACCACCATCCGCGTACCGTCCTGGGACAAGTGCGACACCTGCCACGGCAGCGGCGCCAAGCCCGGCACGTCGCCGGTGACCTGCTCGACCTGCGCCGGCCACGGCCAGGTGCGCATGCAGCAGGGCTTCTTCAGCATCCAGCAGACCTGCCCCAAGTGCCACGGCACCGGCAAGATCATTCCTGAGCCATGCTCGGCCTGCTCGGGCCAGGGCCGCATCAAGCGCAACAAGACCCTGGAAGTGAAGATCCCGGTCGGTATCGACAACGGCATGCGTATCCGTTCGTCCGGCAACGGCGAACCGGGCACCAATGGCGGTCCACCAGGCGACCTGTACGTGGAAATCCACATCAAGCCGCACGCGGTGTTCCAGCGCGAAGGCGACGACCTGCATTGCGAAATGCCGATCTCCTTTGCCAAGGCGGCGCTGGGCGGCGAAATCGAGGTGCCGACCTTGTCTGGTAAAGTAGCGTTTACCGTGCCGGAAGGCACCCAATCGGGCAAGACCTTCCGCCTGAAGGGCAAGGGCATCAAAGGCGTGCGTTCCGGCTTTGCCGGCGACCTGTTCTGCCACGTGCTGGTGGAAACGCCCGTCAAGCTGACCGAGCGCCAGAAGGATCTGCTGCGCGAATTCGACAAGCTCACCGTCGAAGGCGGCAACAAGCACAGCCCGCAAACCAAGACCTGGAAAGACAAGGTCAAAGACTTCTTCGAGTAAAGACAATGAACGAACTGGATAAGCAATCCCCGCTCCGTCACCTCCTGGAAAACAACCGCAAGTGGGCGGCCTCACAGGTCGAACGCGATGCGGACTTCTTCAAGCGCCTGGAGCATCAGGCCACGCCGGAATACCTGTGGATCGGCTGCTCTGATTCGCGCGTACCGGCGAACGAGCTGCTGGGCCTGGCGCCGGGCGACGTGTTCGTGCACCGTAACATCGCCAACGTGGTGGTGCATTCCGACCTGAACTGCCTGTCCGTTCTGCAGTTCGCCATCGAAGTGCTGAAGGTCAAGCATGTGATGATCGTCGGCCACTACGGCTGCAAGGGCGTGCACGCCGCCATGACCGGCAAGCGCGTCGGCCTGGTCGACAACTGGCTGCGCCACGTGCAGGACGTGCACCAGAAGCACGGCCGCTACATGGGCGAAGTGATGAACGAGGCGGCCCGTTCCGAGCGCCTGTGCGAACTGAACGTGGTGGAACAGGTCACCAATGTGTGCCAGACCACCATCGTCCAGGATGCATGGGATCGCGGCCAGGAACTGACCGTGCACGGCTGGGTCTACGGCCTGGGCGACGGCAAGCTGCATGACCTGGGCATGACCGTCTCCAAGCTGGCTGACCTGGCGCCGAATACGGCCAAGCGCATGGAGCGCTACGCCCTGGCGGACACCCAGGCGTAATCGCCACGCCGGGCCGCGCGCAGCTGCATCGCTTCAGCGCGTCCCGGCTTTCTTCTGCCTTGTGCGCTCGGCGGCCTGCGCGGCCGCCAATCCCGCCTCAAACGCCTTGCTGCTGTCCGCAATGCCGGCAGCGGCGCTATCATCCTCCGCGATGCGGAATCCCTCACCCATGCTGCTGCGATTGTCCATGCCCGTGTGACCACGCATGGTCGGGCTGGCGCCAACCGCGCCGCTGTTGTAGCTGCCGCCGCGATGGATCGCCATCGTCCCGCCATGGAACAAGGCGCAGTTGCCGGTCCATGCGCTGCCGTCGGCTGGCGCACCTTCATACGTCAGATGCTGGCAGTCTTCCACCAGTTCCCCCGCGTTGCCCAGCATATCGTGCAGGCCGAAAGCATTGGCCTGGTACATGCCGACCACTGTGGTCAGCTCTGCGTGGTCATCGCAGGCTACCTCGTCGCGGCTCTTTCCGGTCAGTTTGCTGATGGCGGCCTTGCCGCTGCGGTCGTAGACGTTCGCATAGCGGCATAGCTTGGCCGGATCGTCGCCAAAGGGATAGCGCGTGGTGCTGCCCGCGCGCGCGGCGTATTCCCATTCCGCTTCGCTGGGAAGGCGGAAGTGGCGCCCCGTTTCTTTCGACAGCCATTGCAGGTAGGCGTGGGCATCGTCCCAGCTCACGCACATCACCGGGTGGTATTCAGTGGGCGCGTTGGCAGGCGAGTCCCAGCCAATCTGGCCAACCTCCATGCCCCAGTCGCCGGCCGCCAGCTTCCAGCAATCGCCGGAGGCCTTGTAGCCGGTGGCTTCGACAAACTGGCGGTACTGCGCGACAGTGGTTTCGTATCTGGCCATCCTGAATGTCTTCACTTTGACGGTATGCACCGGCTCGGAAACCGGATAGCCATCATCCTTGGGATCGGTCAGGCTGCCCATCCAGAACTGGCCGCCTTTGACGGTCACCATGGGCGGCGTGATTGGCGTGACGGCGGCAAGCAAAGGGCTGCTCATGCAGGCGAGCGTCAGCAGCGACAAAATGAGACGGTTTTTTTTCATCGATTACGTCCTGTGAAAGAGTGGCCGGAATTGGCTCCGGCAACAATCGCACAGGAGGATGCCGCGCGCCGCCTGCAGGCGACGAATCGACAGCCGGGCCGACGGAATGCAAGCTCACATCGCCCGGAACAGGTGCACGTAGGCGCGGCTCACCCGCAGCTCGCTGGCATGGCCTTTCATGCGCACGAACAGGCGGCTGCTCTCGTCGCGCCGCGTACCCGCCAGATAGTCCAGATTGATCAGCGTGGCGCGGTGAATCTGCCAGAACTGATCCGGGTCGAGCTGCTCGGCCAGCTCGCAGATGGTGGTGCGGATCAGGTGTTCGCCGGTGGCGGTCTGCACCACCGTGTATTTGTCGTCCGCGTGGAAGAACAGCACGTCGCTGATGGCGATCTGGTGAACGAAGTCGCCCTGTCCGGCGCGGATGAAGCGCAGCCGCGCTGATGCAGGCGCAGCCGGCCCGCGCGCCAGCCTTTGCAGCGCATCGGCCAGGCGCGCATCAGGTGCATTCCTTTCTGCCGCCTTGATGCGCTTGATGGTCTGCGCCAGCCGCTCGGTCTTCAAAGGCTTGAGCAGATAGTCCAGCGCGCAGTGCTCGAAAGCCTGCACCGCGTAGGTATCGTAGGCAGTGACAAACACCACCTGCGTATCGCCTTCAATACCCTGTGCCACTTCCAGCCCGCTCAGGCCCGGCATCTGTATGTCGAGAAAGGCCAGATCGGGTTCCAGCTCCGCGATGCGGGTGGCGGCCTCGTTGCCGTTGCGCGCCATGTGCACGATCTCCAGCTCGGGCCACAGCAAAGCCAGCTGCTCCTTGAGATACAGCGCCAGATGCGGCTCGTCATCGGCAATCAGCGCGCGCGTCATGCTGGCGTCCGGTAGGGCAGGGACAGCGAGGCATGCGTGCCCACAGCCTGCGCCTGCAGTGTCAATGCCGCGCCGCTGCCGTAGCGCGTGCGCAGCCGCTCACGGATATTCGACAAGGCCATGCTGTTGCCGCGCTGGCGCGGACGGCGCGGTGCGTCCAGGCCCAGGCCATCATCATCCACACAGATATCGAGCTGGCCTTCAAGCACGCGCGCGCGGATGCGTACGCGGCCGCCGTCGACCTTCGGTTCCAGTCCATGTTCGATGGCGTTTTCCACCAGCGGCTGCAGCAGCAAGGTCGGCAGGCTCGCCGCCAGCGCTTCATCGCTGGCATCGATCTCAAAGCGCAGGCGGTCTTCCATGCGGATCTGGAACAGCGTCAGATAGCTGCTCACCATCGCCAGTTCGGCCGCCAGCGTGCTGTCGGTATGGCGCAGCTGTCCCAGGCTGGCGCGCAGATAGTCGGTGAAGGTTTCCAGCATCTGCTTGGCGCGCGGCGTGTCGCAGTCGATCAGGCTATGCACATTGGCCAGTGTATTGAACAGAAAGTGCGGTTCGATCTGCGCCTGCAGCAGCCGCAGTTGCGCCTCCATGGCCTGGTGCCGCAAGCGCTCCTGCTTGATGCGCAAACGCCACCAGAACCAGTTGGCGGCGGCGACGATCAGCACAAAGGCCAGGATCTCCATGTTATAGATGCGGCTGCCCAGCAACTGCCAGGAGTCCCATCCGGAATACCAGGAAAACAGGCTGAAACCGATAGAGCCACCCATCAAAACGCCTGAGATCGTAATCGCATTGATCACCAGCGCGCTGCGCCAGTCGCCAGCGCTGGAGATAGCCTCAAGGCGCGCTGCCGGCAGCAGCCATTCGACTGCGCGCGTGATCGCCAGCATGCTGTAGACCACGCACAGGCAGCAGAACAGGTTAAACACCAGCGAGGCGCGCCACCAGCCCAGGTCGCTCACCCGGCCCGTCAGCAGGCCATTGATGAACATCATGCCAAAGCCGATCGGCAGGGCCAGCGCAGCGCCCACAGCAAGCTGGGCCCAGAGCGGCTCCTGCCGCGTTTTTTTAAGCACCCAGAACGCTTGCCATGCCTGTTGAAACGAAGAATTGTTATTCATGCAGCAATTGTAGCCCGGATGCCTGACACGCCCAGAGCGAAATGCGATGGATCGACAGCAGCGCCGATAGAATGCAGATGGTTCAATTCTTGCTTACACTGGATGCATGAACCGTCATTTGCGTATAGTTGTCGTTAACACCATCATCCATGCCGGCGAGGAGGACAATGCTTCTCTTGCCGCGCAGGCGGAACGCGCACGAGTGCTCCGCATCGGCCTGCTGGAGGCGGGCTATGACATCATCGCCTCCCTGCCGCCGGACATGTACCTGCCCGAGCGCATCGCCCAGCTGCAGCCCGACATGATCATCGTCGATGCCGAATCCGATGCGCGCGACGTGCTGGAACACATCGTCATCGCCACCCGCGACGAGCGCCGCCCCATCGTCATGTTCACCGAGAGCGACGATCCGGAAAGCATGGAAGCGGCCGTGGCGGCGGGCGTTTCCGCTTACATCGTGGCCGGCCTGCACAGCGAGCGCATCAAGCCGGTCATGCAGGTGGCGCTGGCCCGCTTTAAACGCGAGCAGAAGCTGCTGGACGAGCTTTCCGACACCAAGAGCAAGCTCGCCGAGCGCAAGGTCATCGACCGCGCCAAGGGCCTTCTGATGGCGCGCCAGGGCATGACCGAGGAGCAGGCTTACCAGAAGCTGCGTTCGATGGCCATGAGCAAGAACCTCAAGCTGTCCGAAGTGGCGCAGCGCATCCTCGACGTGGAAGACCTGCTGGGCTGAAAATGCGCCCAAATTTGATGCGTCGCACAAAAGCGGTGCATTTTTCCCCTCCAATCCCCGCTTTTTGCTGGCACAAAGTTTGCGTAATACAACTTAGCGCAATGGTGCGCGGTTGAATTCCGCCAACGGCGGCGGAATCCACGGACAACGACGTCTACAACATGAATGCTCGCATTCGTGCGGTAGGCGTTTTTTTTACGGGGATAGGCATGTTGGGACTGCCAGAGAAAAAAGAGATCAATATTGGCTTCATGCCGCTGACCGACTGCGCCTCGGTGGTGATGGCTTCGCTATTGGGCCTGGACGAGAAGTACGGCGTCAAGTTCGTGCTGAGCAAGGAAGCCTCCTGGGCCGGCGTGCGCGACAAGCTGTCCAGCGGCGACCTGGATGCCGCCCACGTGCTGTATGGCCTGATATATGGCGTGCAGATGGGCATCGGCGGCCTGAAGAAAGACATGGCCGTGCTGATGAACCTGAACCACAGCGGCCAAGCCATCACGCTCTCCAGCAAGCTGGCGCAGCAGGGCGCCGTGGACGGCCCTTCGCTGGCTGCATTGATGCGCAGCGATCCGCGCGGCTATACCTTCGCCCAGACTTTCCCCACCGGCACCCACGCCATGTGGCTGTACTACTGGCTGGCCGCGCACGGTATTGATCCGCTCAAGGACGCGAAAGTGATCACCGTGTCGCCGCCGCAGATGGTGGCCAATATGCAGGCCGGGAATATGGACGGCTTCTGCGCGGGCGAGCCGTGGAACCAGCGCGCCATTATGGATGGCGTAGGTGTCACCGCCGCCACGACCCATGACATCTGGCCCGACCATCCGGAAAAAGTGCTGGGCTGCGCGCTGGATTTCGTGCAGAAGTATCCCAACACAAGTCGCGCCATGGTGGCCGCGATTCTCGACGCGGGCAAATGGATTGACGCCTCGCCGGCCAACAAGCGCCAGATGGCCGAGACCATCGCCGGCAAGTCCTACGTCAACACCAGCAAGGAAGCCATTGAACAGAGCGTCCTCGGCTCCATGAAGTTCTATAACGATGGCGCGGTCAATTTCCCCTACCTGTCCGACGGCATGTGGTTCATGACCCAGCACCGCCGCTGGGGTCTGCTGAAGGAAGATCCCGACTACCTGGCCGTGGCCACTGCGGTCAATCAAATCGCGCTGTACCGGCAGGCCGCCGAGCTGACCGGCACGCCGCTGCCATCCAGCGCCATGCGCAGCTCAACCCTCATGGACGGCAAGCTCTGGGACGGCAGCAACCCTGCGGCCTATGCCGCCTCATTCGGGCCCTAATACCGATTTTTTGAAGGAGAACCACCATGCAGATGTCCGTGCCAGGCGCAGTGTCCAAAGTGTCCCATGCGGCCGCCGTCAAACTGATTCCGGGCGACGTGTTCGGCGCCCTGATCAACCTGTCGGGCCGCCGCCGTTTCACTTCGCAGCGCCTGGTGCTGTACGCGCTGCTGGCGGCCCAGGGTGACGATGGTGCGCAGGCCACGGCGCGCGAGGCGCTGGGCCTGTTCCGCGACGCGCACAAGCTGCTGCTGGAAGGCGGCGACGGTCTGCCCGGTGTGTTCTGCGACGAACTGCAGCAAGCCTATTACGGCAGTGGGCGTGGCAATGAACAGATCCAGCGCTTCATCGCGCAGGCCGAGCGTGCGCTGGACGTGATCGCGGCGGACCGCGAGCGCGCCGCCGCGCCGCTGGCGGAACTGGTGGCGCTCACCACACCCACGCTGGCGGTGCTGAACCAGATCACCACGGTCTATGAGAACCAATCCAAGCTGCACGCGCGGCTGATGAAGAAGCAGCTGGTGGGTGTGATCACCGACATCGAGACCATCGCCCGCCAAGCCAAGATGGTGGCCTTCAACGCGCGTGTGGTGGCGGCGCGCGCGGGGCAGGCGGGACGAGAATTCGCCGTGGTGGCGGGCGTACTGTCCAACATCACCACGGAAATCGACGAAATGGTCAGCACCGCGCTGGCCGCGGCGGCATAAGGAGAACGAACATGAACCAGCAAGGCAGCGTGACCCTGGTAGGCGCCGGTCCCGGCGATCCCGAATTACTGACCCTGAAGGCCGTACGCGCCATTGAACAGGCGGAAGTGCTGCTGATCGATGACCTGGTCAATCCCGCCATCCTGGCCTACGCGTCCGCGTCCGCGCGCGTGATCGAGGTGGGCAAGCGCGGTGGCTGCGCTTCCACCCCGCAGGACTTCATCGAGCGTCTGATGGTGGCGGAAGCCCAGGCGGGCCGCCGCGTGGTGCGTCTGAAGGGCGGCGATCCCTATCTGTTCGGCCGTGGCGGCGAGGAGCGCGCCACCTTGCGCGCGCACGGCATCGAGGTGGAGGTGGTGCCCGGGATCAGCAGCGGCCTGGCCGCCCCCACCAGCATCGGTGTGCCGCTGACGCACCGGGCCTGGAGCCAGGGCGCCGTCTTCGTCACCGGCCATGGCAAGGATGCCGAATCCGAGCCCAATTGGACGGCGCTGGCGCAGAGTGGCCTGACCCTGGTGATCTACATGGGCGTGGCGCGCTGCGAGTCGATCCAGGCCGGCCTGCTGGCGGGCGGCCTGGCGGCAGGGACGCCGGTGGCGGTAGTGCAGTCGGCCACCCGCGAGAATCAGCGGCAGCTGATCACCACCTTGGGCGCTCTGCCAGCGGCCCTGCGCGACAGCGGCCTGGGTAGCCCCAGCATCATCGTGGTGGGCGACGTGGTGCGCTGCGCGGATGCATGGGAGTGCACCGATAGTGTGCAAGTGTGCACCGCAACATGGCAAAAACAAGGTTGAACATCCTGCCATAGTGGCTCCAGCCCTTGGAAGAGGGGTGGCACGCTTCCTGCAATAGCTAAAGCAAAGAGGTCAACGGCGATCTCTCCCAAAATTGGGCCGGTTCAAAGGCGAACCGGCAGGACAACGGCGTCCGCCCAATCAGATTTCACAGTCTGGTTGGTCGGACGCTTTTTTGTTTACTAGACGGGATACCTATCATGGCCAGCAAAGCAGACAGCATCAAGCTCTTCTCGATCTCCACGCCGCAAATGCGCGCCTTCCACCTGACGTGGGCCGCATTCTTCATCTGCTTCTTCGCCTGGTTCGCCTGCGCGCCGCTGATGCCGGTGATTAAAGGCGAATTCAATCTGAGCGCCGGGCAGATCGCCAACATCAACATCGCCGCTGTCGCCATTACCATCCTGGTGCGCCTGGTGGTCGGCCCGCTGTGCGACCACTTCGGCCCGCGCAAGACCTACACCGGCCTGCTGCTGCTTGGTTCCATTCCCGTGATCGGTGTGGCTTTCGCGCAGAGCTATGAGAGCTTCCTGTTCTTCCGCCTCGGGATCGGCGCGGTGGGCGCGAGCTTCGTCATCACCCAGTACCACACCTCGGTGATGTTCGCGCCGAAGGTGGTGGGTACCGCCAATGCTGCGGCCGCAGGCTGGGGCAATGCGGGCGGCGGTTCCGCGCAGGCGCTGATGCCGCTGCTGATGTCGGCCATGATCATGATGGGCGTGAGCGAAACCCTGGGCTGGCGCGCCGCCCTGATCGTACCGGGCGTCCTGATGATCATCATGGCTGGCGTCTACTACCGCTACACCCAGGACTGCCCTGAAGGTAACTACGCCGAACTGCGCGCCGCTGGCGCCAACGTCGAAGGCGCAAAGAAAGGCGGCTGGGCGAGCTTCAAACTGGCCGCTGCCAACTACCGCGTCTGGATGCTGTTTGTGACCTACGGCGCCTGCTTCGGTATCGAGATCTTCATCCACAACATCGCCGCGATCTACTACGTCGACCACTTCCACCTGACCCTGGGCCAGGCTGGCATGGCGGCAGGCAGCTTCGGTTTGCTGGCGCTGTTTGCCCGCGCCCTGGGCGGCTGGGTCTCCGACAAGGTCGCCGCCGGCGGCAAGCTGAATAACCGCATCACCCTGCTGTTCGCCATGATGATCGGCGAAGGCGCCGGCCTGCTGATGTTCTCGCACGCCGAAAGTGTACCGCTGGCGATTGGCGCCATGCTGATCTTCGGCCTGTTCACCCACATGGCTTGCGGCGCGACCTACGCCGTGGTGCCTTTCGTCGACAAGCGCGCCCTGGGCGGCGTGGCCGGCATCATCGGCGCGGGCGGCAACGCCGGTGCGGTGGCCGCAGGCTTCCTGATGAAAGGCCTGGGCAACACCCAGCAAACCCTGAGCATACTGGGTCTGCTGGTTGCCGCCTCCGCCCTGTGCGCCATCGCCGCACGTTTCAGCAGCACGGCCGAAGACGCCGCACTGGTTACCGCATAAGGACTCGCATCATGAACATCATCGTTATCGGCCACGGCATGGTAGGCCAGAAATTCCTGGAAAGCCTGGGCGACGGCCACGGCATGCACATTACCGTGCTGAGTGAGGAAAATCGCCCGGCCTACGACCGCGTGCATCTGTCCTCGTTCTTCTCCGGGACTTCTGCGGACGACCTGTCGCTGGTGCCGCAAGGCTTCTTCGAGCGCGGCAACCTGCTGCTGCGCCTGAACACCCGCGCCGTTGCCATCGACCGTGTCGCCAAGACCGTCACAGTGCGCAATGGCGAGGTGCTGGCCTACGATAAACTGGTGATGGCTACCGGTTCCTATCCCTTCGTGCCGCAGCTGCCGGGCAAGGACCGCAAGGACACCTTCGTCTACCGCACCATCCAAGACCTGGAAGGCATGCTCGCCTGCGGCAAGCGTTCGCAGACCGGCGTGGTGATCGGCGGTGGTCTGCTTGGCCTGGAATGCGCCAAGGCCCTGCGCGATATGAACCTGGAAACCCACGTGGTCGAATTCTCCCCGCGCCTGATGGCGGTGCAGGTGGACGATGGCGGCGGCCGCGTGCTGCGCGCAAAAATTGAAGACCTGGGCGTGACCGTCCATACCGGCAAAAACACCGTGGGCATCGTCGATGGCCCGGACGGCAAAGGCCACCGCATGCAGTTCGCAGACGGATCGCATCTGGATGCCGACATGATCGTCTACTCGGCTGGTATCCGCCCACGCGACTACCTGGCGCGCGAATGCGGCCTGGAAGTGGGCGCGCGCGGTGGCATCACCATTAACAACCACTGCCTGACTTCCGACCCTGATGTTTACGCCATCGGCGAATGCGCGCTGTGGAATGGCCAGGTCTTCGGCCTGGTGGCGCCGGGCTACGACATGGCCCGCATCGCCGCCAAGCACCTGTTGGGCGAGCAGGCTGAATTCGGCGGCGCCGATATGAGCACCAAGCTGAAACTGATGGGCGTGGATGTGGCCAGTATCGGCGACCCGCACGGCAAGGCCGAAGGCGCGCGCTCCTACCAGTTCACCGACGAACGTAAGCAGGTCTACAAGAAGATCGTGGTGTCCGACTGCGGCAAGTATCTGCTGGGCGGCGTGATGGTGGGCGACACCAGCGAATACGGCACCCTGCTGCAGATGATGCTGAATAAGATCGAGCTGCCGGAAGCGCCGGAGTTCCTGATCCTGCCGCAGTCCGACGGCGCGGCACGTCCTGCGCTGGGCGTGGATGCGCTGCCGGATTCGGCGCAGATCTGCTCCTGCAATGACGTCTCGAAAGGCGCGCTGTGCAAGGCTGTGGCGGAAGGCGCCTGCACCATCGGAGACCTGAAAGCCTGCACCAAGGCGGGTACCGCTTGCGGCGGCTGCGTGCTGCTGGTGACGCAGGTGATGAAGGCCGAGATGTCCAAGCTGGGCATGGCCGTCAACAACCACGTCTGCGAACACTTCGCCTACTCGCGCCAGGAGCTGTTCCATCTGGTGAAGGTCGGCCAGATCACCACTTTCAGCGAACTGCTGCACCGCCATGGCAAGGGCCTGGGCTGCGACGTCTGCAAGCCGCTGGCCGCCAGCATCCTGGCTACTTGCTGGAACGACTTCGTGCTGAAGAAGGAGCACGCCAGCCTGCAGGACACCAACGACTACTTCCTCGGCAATATCCAGAAGGACGGCACCTACTCGGTGGTGCCGCGCATGCCGGGCGGCGAAGTGACGGCCGATGGCCTGATCGCGGTCGGCATGGTGGCCAAGAAGTACGGCCTGTACACCAAGATCACCGGCGGCCAGCGCGTCGACCTGTTTGGCGCGCGCGTGGAGCAGCTGCCGTCGATCTGGGAAGAGCTGATCGCGGCAGGCTTCGAGACCGGCCACGCCTACGGCAAGTCGCTGCGTACCGTGAAATCCTGCGTCGGCTCGACCTGGTGCCGTTACGGCGTGGGCGATTCGGTCGGCCTGGCCATCGAACTGGAGAACCGCTACAAGGGCCTGCGTTCGCCGCACAAGATCAAGTTCGGCGTGTCCGGCTGCACCCGCGAGTGCGCCGAGGCGCAAGGCAAGGACGTTGGCGTGATCGCCACCGACAAGGGCTGGAACCTGTACGTATGCGGTAACGGCGGCATGAAGCCACGCCACGCCGAGCTGATTGCGTCCGACCTGGATAAAGATACTCTGGTGCGCTACATCGACCGCTTCCTGATGTTCTACTCGCGTACCGCCGACCGCCTGCAGCGCACCAGCGTGTGGCGCGACAACCTGGAAGGCGGCCTGGAATACCTCAAACAAGTGGTCATCGACGACAAGCTGGGCATCGCCGCCGAACTGGAAGCGGATATGCAGCACGTGGTCGACACCTATGTCTGCGAATGGAAAGCCGCTGTGGAAGATCCGGAGACGCGCAAGCGCTTCCGCCACTTCGTCAACAGCGAACAGGGCGACAGCAATGTCACGTTCGTTCCAGAGCGCGGCCAGATTCGCCCGGCCACCATCGAGGAACGCAAACGCATCATCCCAATCGGAGTAGAACATGCATCGTGATCACCAAACAGCCAACTGGATGCCAGTCTGCGCACTGACGGACATCGTACCCAACACCGGCGTATGCGCCTTGCTGGGCGACGAGCAGGTCGCCGTGTTCCATGTGGACGACAACGGCCCGCGCGTCTTCGCCATCGGGAATTACGACCCGAACTCCGAGGCCTCCGTGCTGTCGCGCGGCCTGGTCGGAAGCCTGGCAGAACGTATTGTGGTCGCATCGCCGATCTACAAGCACCACTTCGATCTGCAAACGGGCGAATGCCTGGAAGCGCCGGAGCATTCGGTGTCCAGCTACCCCGCCCGCATCGAAGACGGAAAGGTCTGGGTCGGGCTATGAACAAGCCATCGCTGGTCGTCATTGGCAACGGTATGGCCGGCATGCGTACGGTCGAGGAGCTGCACAAGCTGGCCCCCGACCTGTACGACATCACCGTGTTCGGCGCCGAGCCGCATGGGAATTACAACCGCATCCTGCTCTCGCCTGTGCTGGCGGGCGAAAAGAGCATTGCCGACATCATGCTGCACACCCGCGAGTGGTATACGCAGCATGGCATCACCCTGCACGCGGGCGACCCGGTCGAGCATATCGACCGCAAGCGCCGCGTAGTGCGCGCCCGCTCGGGACTGGAGGTGCGCTATGACCGGCTGCTGATCGCGACCGGCTCCAAACCATTCATCATTCCGGTGCCGGGCCACATGCTGCCGGGTGTGATCGCCTTCCGCGATATCCAGGACGTGGAATCGATGCTGGCGGCGGCACGCAATCATCGTCACGCGGTGGTGATCGGCGGCGGCCTGCTGGGACTGGAGGCTGCCAACGGCCTGCAACGGCAGGGCATGAGCGTCACCGTGCTGCATGTGACCGATGCGCTGATGAACCAGCAGCTCGACAAACCCGCCGCGCTGCTGCTGCAAAAATCGCTGGAAGCCAAGGGCCTGAAGTTTGTGCTGGAAGCGCAGACCAGCGAGATCGTCGGCCCGGACCGCGTCACCGCCGTGCGCCTCAAGGACGGCACCGAGATTCCTGCCGATCTGGTGGTGATGACTGCTGGTGTGCGCCCCAACGTGGAGCTGGCCAAGCAGGCAGGCCTGCACTGCGAGCGCGCCATCATCGTGGACGACACCATGCAGACCTACGATCCGCGCGTCTACGCCGTGGGCGAGTGCGTGCAGCATCGCGGCTCGACCTTTGGCCTGGTGGCGCCGATCTGGGATCAGGCGCGCGTTTGCGGCGCTCACCTTGCGGGTGCGGGACATCGCCGCTATGTGCAGCAGGCTTCCGCCACCCGCCTCAAGGTGACCGGCGTGGAGCTGTATTCGGCGGGCGACTTTGTCGGCGGCGAAGGCAGTGAAGACCTGGTGCTGCGCGACGCCCGCCGTGGCGTCTACAAGCGCCTGATCCTGAAGGACAATTGCCTGACCGGCGCCGTGCTGTATGGCGACGTGCGCGACGGCCCGTGGTATTTCGATCTGATTCAGCGGCGTGCCGACATCGGCGCGATCCGTAGCAACCTGCTGTTCGGCGAGGCGTTCTGCGCGCGAGCCGCTTAAAGGAACTATCGTGAACCTGTCCCAAGACCACCTGGCGATTCAAACCACCTGCGCGTATTGCGGCGTCGGCTGCGGCGTCAAGGCCACCATGCAGGGCGATGGCGCGGTTGTCATCGCGGGCGATGTGCAGCATCCCGCCAACCAGGGCCGTCTGTGCGTGAAAGGCTCGGCACTGGGTGAGACGCTGGGACTGGAAGGCCGCCTGCTGTATCCGCAGCTGCGTACAGAGCAGGGCTTGCAGCGCGTGAGCTGGGATACCGCGCTGGACAAGGTGGCGGACAAATGGCGTTCCGTGATTGCCGAACATGGCCCGGACGCGGTGGCGCTGTATGTCTCCGGCCAGCTGCTGACGGAAGACTACTACGTCGCCAATAAGCTGATGAAGGGCTATATCGGCAGCGCCAATATCGACACCAACTCGCGGTTGTGCATGTCGTCCGCTGTGGCGGCGCACAAGCGCGCTTTTGGCGAAGACCTGGTGCCGGTCTGCTACGACGACCTGGAACAGGCCGATATGATCGTGCTGGTAGGTTCCAACACCGCGTGGTGCCATCCGATCCTGTTCCAGCGCATCCAGCGCGCGCGCGAGCTGCGTCCGGAGATGAAGCTGGTGGTGGTCGATCCGCGCCGCACCGCCACTTGCGAGCTGGCCGATCTGCACCTGCCGGTGTGGCAGGGGACCGATACCTGGCTGTTCAACGGCCTGCTGAGCTATCTGGCCCGCATCGGCGCGGTCGATCCGGATTATGTTGCGGCCCATACCAACGGCCTGGATGCGGCGCTGGAAGCGGCCAATGTCGATTGCAGCGATCCCGCCGAAGTAGCGCGCATTTGCCGCATCGAACTGGATGTGCTGATGGAGTTCTACGAGATGTTCGCCGCCACCGGCAAGGTGATCACGGCCTTTTCGATGGGCGTGAATCAGTCTTCGGCAGGTACGGACAAGGCCAACGCCATCATCAACTGCCACCTGATCGGCGGCCGTATCGGCAAGCCGGGCATGGGGCCGTTCTCCATTACCGGCCAGCCCAATGCGATGGGTGGCCGCGAAGTGGGTGGCCTGGCCAATATGCTGGCGGCCCACATGGAGCTGGACAACGGCGCGCACCGCGAGCTGGTGCAGACCTTCTGGGACTCGCCGCACATGGCCGACAAGCCGGGACTGAAGGCGGTCGACCTGTTCCGCGCGATTGAAGATGGTAAGGTCAAGGCGGTATGGATCATCGCCACCAATCCGCTGGTCAGCTTGCCGGATGCCGAGCAGGCCCGCCGTGCGCTGGCCAAGTGCGAGATGGTGGTCGCCACGGACATCATCCAGTACACCGACACCAACGCCTGCGCCGACCTGCTGCTGCCCGCACTGGGCTGGGGCGAGAAGGATGGCACGGTCACCAATTCCGAGCGCCGCATCTCGCGCCAGCGCGCCTTCCAGCCAGCGCCGGGTGAGGCGCTGGCGGACTGGAAGATCCTGTCGCTGTTCGCGCAGAAGATGGGTTATGCAGGTTTCGACTTCGCCGGTCCGCATAATATCTTCGACGAACACGCGCGCCTGAGCGCCTACCGCAATACGCCGGACGACCTGCCGCGCATGTTCGACATCTCCGGCCTGACCGGCATGAGCCAGCGCGAATACGAGGATATGGCGCCGACCCAGTGGCCGGTGCAGTTCGCGCAGGAAGCTCAGGCGCGCCTGTTCGCGGATGGCCGCTTTGCCCACGCTGATGGCAAGGCGCGCTTCATCGCCATCACGCCGCGCGCACCGGTCAACAAGACAGGCGGCGAATTCCGCCTGGCGCTGAACACCGGCCGTGTACGCGACCAGTGGCACACCATGACCCGCACCGGCCGCGCGCCCAAGCTGGCCGACCACGTCGCTGAATCCTTCATCGACATGCACCCGCACGACGCGCTGCTGCATGGCGTGCGCGAAGGTGAGCTGGCGCGCATCGGCACCGAATGGGGCGCAATGGTGGCGCGTGTGCAGCACAGCGGCGGTATCGCGCGTGGCAGCGTGTTCGTGCCGATCCACTGGTCCAATCAGACCGCATCCGACGCCCGCGTCGGCGCACTGGTGAATCCGGAAGTCGATCCCGTTTCCGGCGAGCCGGAATTCAAGCACACGCCCGCCAAGGTGGAGCCTTTCCCTGTGGCCTGGCATGGCTTTATCCTCAGCCGCAGCGCCATCGAATTGAGCGAGGTCGCGCACTGGACCCGCATCCAGGGCCGCGAATTCGCCCGCTACGAACTGGCAGGCCGCAACAACATCAGCGATTTCAGCGCCTGGGCGCGCAAGCTGCTGGGCGTGAACGATCTGGATGCGGACTGGCTGGAATACGAAGACCGCACCGCTGGCGTATATCGCGCCGTGCACGTGGTGAATGACCGCATCGAGCAGTGCATCTTCCTGTCGCCGCGCCAGGACATGCCGCCGCGCGCGTGGCTGGCCAGCCTGTTCATCAAGCCGGAACTGAGCGAGATCGACCGCGTCGGCCTGCTGGTCGGCATGCCGGTGGAGAAGGGCGCCGATGCCGGGCCTACGGTGTGCTCCTGCTTCGGCGTGGGCCGCAACACGATCTGCGAAACCATCCGCATCAAGAAGCTTGACGCGGTGCCGCAAATCACGGCCTGCCTGAAAGCGGGCGGCAACTGCGGTTCCTGCGTACCTGAGCTGAAAAAACTACTGGCGGAGACAAAAGCGACAGAGGCAGCGTAACCGAGAGTGATATCAAATGCGAAATGTGATAGATTGATCACATAAACGCAGGAATATCACTTAGAGAATGCCATGCGCCGCCCTATCGTCATCGTCCCGGCTTGCACGCGCAAGATCGGCGAGCACCTCAACCACACAGTTCAGGACAAGTACCTGAACGCAGTTGTCGTTGGGGCGCGCTGCATGCCGCTGGTGGTGCCTGCGCTGGGCGCGCAAACCGATCTGGAAGCGCTGCTGGCCATTGCCGATGGCGTGATGCTGACCGGCTCTCCTTCCAATGTGCATGCCGACCTTTATGGACAGGCGCTGCACAATCCCGAACTCCCGCTGGATCCCGCGCGCGATGCGACTACGCTGCCACTTGCGCGTGCTGCCATCCGCCGTGGTATTCCGCTACTGGCGATTTGCCGCGGCTTCCAGGAACTGAATGTGGCCCTCGGCGGCAGCCTGCATCAGGCGGTGCAGGAAGTCGAAGGCAAGATGGATCACCGCGAGCATTACGACGCGCCGCTGCCGACGCAGTACGGCCCCGCGCACCCCGTCACGCCGGTGGAAAACGGCAAGCTGGCCATCATCCTCGGCGGCGGCGAATCCATCATGGTGAACTCCCTGCACGGCCAGGGCATCGACCGCCTGGCCGAAAGCCTTGATGTGGAAGCTGTGGCCGACGATGGCCTGGTGGAAGCAGTCTCGGTACGCGACGCCGCCGGCTTTACGCTCGGCGTGCAGTGGCATCCCGAGTGGATGCTGGCCGATAACCCCGATTCGCTGAAGCTGTTCCGCGCCTTCGGCAATGCCTGCTGTTCCTACCAGACGCACCGCGATCGCGTCCCTTAGCTTAGCTCGCACAATCTGATTGATGTAGCGGCGCGCGGCCCTCATTTGGCCGCGCTTGATCAAGATTTTGGGAGCATCCCATGGCTATTCGCGATAACTTTACCTACACCGATATGGATTTGTGGCTCAACGATCGTCGAGTCACGGAAATTGAATGTCTGATTCCCGACTTGACGGGCGTCGCACGCGGCAAAATTCTCCCGCGCGGAAAATTCACCCAGGAGCGCGGCATGCGCATCCCGGAAGCAGTGCTGGGCATGACCGTGACGGGCAATTACCCGACTGACGATGCGGCCTACTACCGCGCCATTTCCTCCATCGACCGCGACATGATTCTGCGTGCCGATCCGACCACCATCACCATGGTCCCATGGGCGGCGGATCCCACCGCGCAGGTGATTCATGATTGCTATTTCTCGGACGGCGCGCTGGTCGATTTTGCGCCGCGTACGGTGCTGCGCCGCGTGCTCAAGCTGTACGAAGACAAGGGCTGGTGCCCGGTGGTGGCGCCGGAGCTGGAGTTCTACCTGACCGACAAGAACATCGATCCGGACCTGCCGCTGAAAGCCCCTGCGGGCCGCAGCGGCCGCGCCGAAACCAGCCGCCAGATCTACAGCATCGATGCGGTGAATGAATTCGATCCGCTGTTCGAAGACATCTACGACTACTGCGAGCTGATGAACCTCGACGTCGACACGCTGATTCACGAAATCGGCGCGGGACAGATGGAAATCAACTTCCTGCACGGCGATCCGCTCGGCCTGGCGGACAAGGTGTTCTACTTCAAGCGCACCTTGCGCGAAGCGGCGCTCAAGCATTCGATGTATGCCACCTTCATGGCCAAGCCGATGGCGGGCGAGCCTGGATCGGCCATGCACGTGCACCAGAGCGTGGTGGACGCCAAGACGCGCCAGAACATCTTCAGCAATCCGGACGGTTCGCCGTCGGCGCTGTTCAAGCACTACATCGGCGGCCTGCAGCGCTATATGCCTTCCGCCATGGCCGTGGTGGCGCCGTACGTGAATTCCTACCGCCGCATCGTGCGCCACTCGGCGGCGCCGATCAATATCCAGTGGGGCGTGGACAATCGTACCGTGGGCTTCCGTATTCCGGAATCGGGTTCGCAGGACCGCCGTGTGGAAAACCGCATCATCGGTGCGGATGCCAATCCTTATCTGGCTCTGGCGGTGACGCTGGCCTGCGGCTACCTGGGCATGATCGAGCATCTGGAACCGACACCGGCGATGGTGGGTAGCGCCTACGATCTGCCGTTCGAGCTGCCGCAAGGCTTGCCGGAAGCGCTGCACGTCCTGCGCAAGGAGGACAAGCTGCGCTCCGTGCTGGGCGACCGCTTCATCGACGTGTATGCCGCGATCAAGGATCTGGAGCACCTGGAGTTCATGACCGTCATCAGCCCGTGGGAGCGTGAGCACCTGCTGCTGCACGTTTAAGGAGCGCGCCATGGCTAATCAATTCGACACGGCGGCGATCCGTGCGCAGGATGCCGCGCACTACATGCATCCCTTCACCGACACCAAGGCGCTGGGC
>Ga0213872_10000992_pt1 | contig 19860 bp, 20 predicted proteins | sample VelepicomBERX_R2_FD_160071 | JGI IMG/M metagenome (GOLD analysis project Ga0213872, IMG submission 160071) | Rhizosphere microbial communities from Vellozia epidendroides in rupestrian grasslands, the National Park of Serra do Cipo, Brazil - RX_R2 | ecosystem: Host-associated > Plants > Roots >...
CCTGGGCTATGCGCTGTTCAGCCATAACATGCTGGTCTACGTGGCCCTGGCCCTGGTGGGCGGGATCTGGTTCTTCATGGAGCGCACGCGACCCGGCCTGCGCCTGCGCGCCGTGGGTGAGAATCCGGCCATGGTGGACGCGGCCGGTGTGTCAGTCCCTATGTTGCGTTATGCCGCCTTGATGATCAACGGCTTGCTCTGCGGCCTGGCGGGCAGTTATCTCGTGCTTGCGCAAAACGCCAACTTCAGCCCCAACATGACGGCCGGCCGCGGCTTCATCGCCCTGGCAGCCATGATCTTCGGCAAGTGGAAGCCGGTGCCCACGCTGTTCGCCTGCTTGTTGTTTGGCTTTCTCGATGCTGCCGCGATCCGCTTGCAAGGCGTATCGTTGCCTGCATGGTTGGGTGGGGGCGAGGTGCCGGTGCAACTGATCCAGGCCTTGCCCTACGTGCTGACAGTCGTACTGCTGGCTGGCTTCATCGGCCAGGCGGTGGCTCCGAAGGCGCTGGGCCGCCCTTACGTCAAGGAGCGTTGAGATGACTCCGGAACTCTTGCAGCGACTGCTGGAGGCGTCGCTCGCAGCGCGCTCGCACTCGCATTCCCCGTACTCGGGCTACGCCGTGGGCGCCGCTGTGCTCGACGAGCAGGGCCGCATTCACGCCGGTGCCAATATCGAGAATGCGGCCTATCCGCAAGGCTGGTGTGCCGAGGCCACGGCACTCTCTGCCATGGTCATGGCAGGCGGCAAACGCGCCGTGGCCGTGCTCGTGACTGGCCCCGGCCCAGAGGTCATCACGCCCTGTGGCGGGTGCCGCCAGAAGCTGCGCGAGTTCGCCGGCCCGGATCTGCAAATCATTGCCGGCGATCCCGCCGGCATCAAGGACCAGTGGACACTGGAGCAGTTGCTCCCGCACAGCTTCGGCCCCGACCATCTGAAGTGAACATCATGATTGACAACAAGACACTCGACCCCAAGATCTCCGAAACTGTGGACAAGCTCCAGCGCCTCTTCGGCGCTGCGCCCGAGGTGGCCGTGGTGCTCGGGTCCGGCTGGGCCGGCGCCGTGGACCAGGTCCAGGACGGCAAGCACCTGGCCTACACGGAGCTGCCGGCGTTCCCGCAGCCCAAGGTCGAGGGGCATGTGAACGAGATCGTCGTGGGCCGCATCGGCGAGCAGCGTGTCGTCATGCTGCGCGGCCGTGCCCACACCTACGAGAGCGGCGATTGCACCGGCATGGCTGGCGCGCTGCGCAGCCTGGCTCGCTGGGGCGTGAAGGCGCTCGTGCAGACCAATGCGTCGGGCTCGCTGCGTGGCCACATGCCACCGGGCAGCCTGATGCTGATCACTGACCACATCAACGCGCCGCAGCGCTCGCCCCTGATTGGCGAGCAGGGCAGCCACCGTTTCGTGGATATGAGCGCCGCCTACGACGCCGAGCTGCGCCACCACGCGCTGGGCGTGGCCCGTGGGCAAAACCTCGTGGTGGGGCAGGGCGTGTATTGCTGGGCCGTGGGCCCGCAGTTCGAGACGCCTGCGGAGATCCGCATGTTCGCGGCCTGGGGTGCCGACGCCGTGGGCATGAGCACCGTGCCCGAGACCATCTTGGCCCGCCACGCCGGCCTGCGCGTCATGGGCCTGGCGCTGATCACCAACATGGCCGCGGGCCTGTCGGGCGAGGCGCTCACGCATTCGCTGACGCTGCAGCAGGCCCAGTTATCAGGCGAACGCGCGAGCGCCTACCTGGGCGCCGTCTTGTCGTCCTTCGCCACGCTGCCTTCCCTCCATGCTTGAGCAAGCGGCCCACCAGGCGCTGGCCTGCCTGGATCTCACCAGCCTCAACGACGGCGACACCGCTGCCGACATCGAGGCCCTGTGCCATCGCGCTCAGACCGCTCATGGCCCCGTTGCCGCTGTCTGCGTCTGGCCGCACTTCGTGACGCAGGCTCGGGCCTTGCTGCCGCGTACGGTCCGCGTGGCCGCGGTGGCCAACTTCCCGGACGGTTCGCTGGACCTGCAGCGCGTGCTGGCCGAGGTATCAGCCATTGCACAAGCCGGGGCCGACGAGGTCGACGTGGTCCTGCCTTACCGCGCCCTGAAAGCGGGTCAAAGCAGCGAGGTGGCGGAGTTTTTGGCCGAGGTCCGCTTCGCCACGCGCCCGCTCACGCTCAAGGTGATCATCGAGAGCGGTGAGCTCAAGGACCCCGAGCTGATCGCCGAAGCCACGCGCCTGGCGCTCGTGGCCGGCGCTGATTTCGTGAAGACGAGCACCGGCAAGAGCGCCGTCTCGGCCACGCTGGAGGCAGCGCGGGTGATGCTGCGCGAGATCCAGTCCAGCGGCCTGGCCAATGCCGGCTTCAAGGCCAGCGGAGGCATCCGCACGGTGGCCGATGCGGCCGAATACCTTCGCCTCGTTCAGGCCACGATTGGCACGGTGAGCCCGCAGCGCTTCCGGTTCGGCGCCAGCGGCTTGCTGAACGACATTGAGGCGGTGCTCGCAGGCAAGAGCGCCGCCGCTTCTCCTTCGAGCTACTGATGTCCGACGAACCCGACAAGACCCCTGTGCCGCGCCGAGCGATCAAGAGCTTCGTGGTGCGCGCCGGCCGTATGGGTACGGGCCAGATCAAGGCCCTGGCCGAGTTGGGCCCGAAGTTCGTGCTGCCCTTCAAGCCCGAGCGCCTGGAGCCCGCGCAGGTCTTCGGCCGCGAGGCGCCCGTGGTGCTGGAGATCGGCTTTGGCATGGGCGGTGCCACGGCCCAGATCGCCAGGACCCTGCCCGACCACGATTTCATCGGCTGCGAGGTGCACGAGCCTGGCGTGGGCGCGCTACTCAAGCTGATCGACGAGCAGCAGATCACCAACATCCGCATCGTCCAGCACGACGCTGTCGAGGTTCTGGAACATATGGTCGCGCCGGGGTCGCTCGCCGGCGTGCACATCTTCTTCCCCGATCCGTGGCACAAGAAACGCCACAACAAGCGCCGCCTGATCCAGCCCGAGTTCGTCGCCAAGCTTGTGAAGCACATCAAGCCCGGCGGCTATCTGCACTGCGCGACCGACTGGGAGCCCTATGCGCAGCAGATGCTGGAAGTGCTCAGCGCCGAACCCTTGCTGGAAAACAGCTCGCCCGCCGGCTACGCTGAAAAGCCCAGCTATCGCCCGCTGACCAAGTTCGAGAACCGCGGCATCAAGTTGGGTCACGGGGTGTGGGACCTGGTTTTTGCGAAGAAGCACAGCTCGATCTGAGCTGGCAATCGAAGAACCCGACCACGCGTTGATCAATCACCGCGAGCTGTGAGCGATCGAAGCCCGGCGGGTCGTCGAGCAGCTCGCGCGCCAGCACGCCGAGCGCCGGTCCGCGCCGCTGTCGCCACGGCAGGGCGGCCAGTATGAGCATCAGGATTGACAGCGCGCCCCGGGTGGCGGCGTCCAGCAATTCCCAGTGGTGCATCGACATGGGCCCGAAGCGTATCCGAGCTTGCGGCACCCCTCGGCGCGCCGGCGCGGGTACAGTCCGCCCCATGCAACTCCAAGGCAAACACATTCTGCTGGGCATGTCCGGCGGCATCGCCTGCTACAAGGTCGCCGAGCTGGTGCGTCTTCTGGGCAAGGCCGGCGCCACCGTGCAGGTCGTCATGAGCGAGGGGGCCGAGGCCTTCATCACGCCCGTGACCATGCAGGCGCTGTCCAACCATCGCGTGGTGACGAGCCAGTGGGACGCGCTTGAGCCCAACAATATGGCGCACATCAACCTGAGCCGCCAGGCCGACCTCATGTTGATCGCGCCGGCCAGCGCCGACATGATCGCCAAGCTCGCGCAGGGCCGTGCGGACGAGGTCCTCTCGCTGACCGCACTGGCCCGGCCCATCGAGCGCTGCCCGCTGCTGATTGCGCCGGCCATGAACCGGGAGATGTGGGCCCATCCGGCCACGCAGCGCAACCTCGCGCAGGTGCAGGCCGATGGGGCGCGCGTGCTCGGCGTGGGCACGGGCGACCAGGCCTGCGGGGAGGTCGGCGACGGGCGCATGCTCGAGGCGGCCGAACTGCTCGACGAAGTCATCGCGCATTTCCAGCCCAAGCTGCTGGCTGGCAAGAGCCTGCTGATCACCGCCGGACCGACCTTCGAGCCGATCGATCCGGTGCGCGGCATCACGAACCTGTCCAGCGGCAAGATGGGCTTCGCGATTGCGCGCGCGGCGGCCGAGGCCGGCGCGAAGGTGACGCTCGTGGCGGGGCCCGTGCACCTGCCGACGCCGCGCCATGTGAGGCGCATCGACGTGCAGACCGCTCGGCAGATGTTCGACGCTGTGATGCCGGAGGTTGCCGCGCATGATGTTTTCGTCGCCACTGCCGCTGTGGCTGACTGGCGCCCGATCCACGCCAGCGCGCACAAGATCAAGAAGGACGTCAGTCGGGAAGGGAAGGGCGCTAACGCCACCTTCGAGCTGACCGAGAACCCCGACATCCTCGCTGCGGTTGGCCATCTTCCCTCTGCGCCGCTGTGCATCGGCTTTGCCGCCGAGAGCGAAAAGCTTGCCGAGCATGCACGTGCGAAGCTGGTGCGCAAGAAGGCGGCGCTGATCGTCGGCAATATCGGCCCGGCGACCTTCGGCCGTGATGACAACGCGCTGCTGCTGGTCGATGCCGAAGGCGAGCGCGAGATTCCCCACAACGACAAGCTGAGTCTTGCGCGCGAACTCGTGCGCGAGATAGCCAAGAAACTCCAATGACGACTGTTGACCTCAAGGTGCTCGATGCCCGCATGGCCGAGCAACTGCCCGCCTACGCCACGCCTGGCAGCGCCGGCCTCGACCTGCGTGCGTGCCTCGATACCCCCGTAACCCTCGAGCCCGGCCAGACGACGCTGATCCCCACGGGCCTGGCCATCCACATCAGCGATCCCGGCCTGGCCGCGATCATCCTGCCGCGCTCGGGCCTGGGCCACAAGCACGGCATCGTGCTGGGCAATCTCGTCGGCCTGATCGACAGCGACTACCAGGGCCAGCTGATGGTTTCGTGCTGGAACCGCGGCCAGACCACCTTCGTGATCCAGCCGATGGAGCGCGTTGCCCAACTGGTACTGGTGCCCGTGGTGCAGGCGACGTTCCGGCGCGTCGAGGAGTTCGGCGAGTCGGAGCGCGGTGAGGGCGGATTCGGCTCCACCGGGAAGCACTGAAGACAACGCGCAGTTGGATCGTCCTGGCCCTCTGCGCGTACCAGCGCTTTGTCTCTCGCCCGACAAAGGCTTCTCTTGTGCTGACCGTGGTTACACGCGGCGCGGCAGCTGTTTTCGGAGCGCGGCCGCCGCGCGGTCGAGCGCAAAGGCGTCTTCACGGGCCTGTTGCGGATCGACTTGCCGCTGCCGCACTGCTGCAGCCTGAATCGCCCGAATGCGCAAGCGTGGATGGCTCGACTGCGACGAATGCATGCCCGGTCTCTGCGATGCGCGCTCGGCTGTCGACGTCTGCAGTCCCGGTTGCGACTGGTTCACGGGCCGTCGCAAGCCGCGCGTCAAAGGGTGGAGGTCCAGCCGTGCTCGCGCCGTTGAAGCTTCAGCGGCCGAAGGGAAATCTCGCCTTCACGGTCGGCGCCTTCGCCGTCTTGGCCTTGGCGGCCCACTGCTTGTAGGCCGTTGGCGACAACTCGCGTTTCATCAAGGCCACGAGCTCGCCCTTGCTGATCGCGTGTTCCATCTGCGTGTGGACATAGGGCGCGGGATCATCCCAGGCGGTCGCGACGACGCGCTTGATCTCGTCGGGGCTGAGCTTGGGTGGCAGCTTGGCCATGTCAGTGCAGCGTCGCGTCAGGCGGCGAGCCCATCTCGACGCTGAACATCGGCTCGCCGATGCTGCCGGCGGCGATCTCTTCCTCGGTGGCCTCGCGCACGTCGAGCACCGTCAGGTGCATGCGCAGGCCGATGCCAGCGAGCGGGTGGTTGCCGTCGAGCACGACGTGCTCCGGATAGATCTCGGTCACCGTGTAGATGGCCTCGGTGGACATGCCTTCGGTCGTGGCGCCCTCAGGCAGGCCCTCGAACTGCATGCCGGGCTCGACGTCCTTGGGGAAGAGGGCGCGTGGCTCGAAGCAGACGAGCTCGGAGTCGTAGTCGCCGAAGGCGTCCTCAGGCTCGAGCGCGAGGCTGGTGGCGAAACCGGCTTCCTGGCCCAGCAGGGCGGCTTCCACCTTGGCGAAAAGGTCGTCGCCGCCGTAGAAGAATTCCATGGATTCGCTCAGCTCGTCGATCAGCTGGCCTTGGGCGTCCTCGAGTTTCCAGCGCAGGGAAACGACGCAGGGGGCGGAGATTTGCATAAGCGGATTTTAGGCTCGTGATAATCCCGCCCATGGATATCACCCAGAAGACGCCCCTGCTCGCCGGTCTATCTCCCGAGCAGTTCATGCGCCGCCATTGGCAGAAGAAGCCGCTGATCGTGCGGCAGGCCTTGCCCGGCATTGCCGCTCCGGCCTCGCGCGCCGAGTTGGCCAGGCTGGCCGCCGATCAAGACGCCGAAGCCCGCCTGATCACGCATTTCGAGGGCCAATGGAAGCTTCGGCATGGTCCGATCGCCAAGCTGCCGCCTTTCGCCAAGCCTGGATGGACGCTCCTGGTGCAAGGCCTGGATCTGCATGTGCCTGCCGCCCGCGAATTGCTCGATGCCTTTCGCTTCGTGCCCGAGGCGCGCCTGGATGATCTGATGATCTCCTACGCCTCCGACGGCGGTGGCGTGGGCCCGCATTTCGATTCCTACGATGTCTTCCTGATCCAGGTGGCCGGCCGGCGCCGCTGGCGCATCGGCGCACAGAAGAATGCCGAGCTGCGGGACGACGTGCCGCTGAAGATCATCGCGAACTTCGAGCCCGTGGAGGAGTTCGTGCTTGAGCCTGGCGACATGCTCTATCTCCCGCCGGGCTGGGCCCATGACGGCGTGGCCGTGGGCGGCGATTGCATGACCTGCTCAGTGGGCTTTCGCGCGCCTTGGCGCGTGGACCTGGCGCGTGACCTGCTGCCACGCCTGCTCGACGATGCTGAAGATGGGCGCTATGCGAACGGTATGTATTCCGACCCGAAGCAGCCGGCGACCGCGCAACCCGGGCTTGTGCCGATGGATTTGCAAAACTTTGCACGCGATGCCGTCCAGCGCGCGATGCGTGATCCTCGCACGCTCGAACGTGCCCTGGGCGAGGCGCTGACCGAGCCCAAGCCACGCATCTGGTTCGCCATCGGCGAGCCGCTGCCGGACGGTTCGGGCGCCCGGCTCGATGCCCGCAGCCGGATGATGTACGACGCGTCGCACCTGTTCATCAATGGAGAGTCCTACCGCGCCGGTGGCCGCGACGCCCAGCTGATGCGCCGGTTTGCCGACACGCGCGAACTCGCTGCCCGCGACGTGGGCAAGCTCTCGCGAGGCGCTCGCGAGCTGCTCGATCAATGGACGGAAGACGGTTGGGTGCAGCCATGGACGAGCTGAAGACCGGCGTGTTCGAGGGTCGAGCCGCCTATGAGGAGGCGTTGCGCAGTGCGCTGCTGGCGGCCTGCGCCCAGGAAAGCCGCGCGATTCATGGCATCTCGGGCAGCTTCGTCGACTGGCCCTTGTCGGATCGGACGGTGCTGGAGGCGTTGACCGCCTGGGTCCGCCGAGGCCGGATGCTGCAGCTCATGGGCCGTGACTTCGAGGACCTGCGCCAGCGCCACCCACGCTTCGTGCAATGGCGAACCACGTTCGACCATTGCTTCGAGGCTCGCGAATACGAGGCGCAGGGCGGTGATTCGCGCTCGCCGCTGGCGGCGCTTTTCGTCACGGGTGGCGCGCGAGCGGTGTCCGTGCGCTTGTTCGATGAGGAGCACTGGCGCGGCACTGTCTCGGTCGAGGCGCGCGACAGCGTGCTCCTGCAGGAATGGTTTGACGTGTTGGCGCAACGGGCGTCGCCATCATTCCCCGCTAGCACACTAGGGCTTTGACATATTTGTTGCTTATAATGCCCTGCTAGGCGAGGGAAGCGCTCGAGGTTTCCACGTCTTGTTCTGCGAAGCCACACCGGCGTCATGCTCGTGTGGCTTCAAAATTACCGGTAATTGAATTCCATCGTTTAACGATCTTGAGGACAAGTATGAAAAAGTCGATCCTGCTGGCTTCCCTGGTTGCTGCTGTTGCCCTCGCCGCTTGCGGCAAGAAGGAAGAAGTTGCTGCTCCGGCCGCTCCGGCTCCTGCCGCTTCGGAAGTCGCTTCGGCTCCCGCCGCTGACGCTTCGGCTCCCGCCACCCCCGTTTCCGACGCTGCTCCCGCCGCTTCGGAAGCCGCCAGCAAGTAATTCTTGGGCGCGCTCCTGAAGCGCGCTTCAAGCACAACGCTGAAGTAAAGCCGCGTGGCGAAAGCCAGGCGGCTTTCTTTATTTCATACGTCCATCCACGGTAGCCCCACGGCCGGATCCGCGATCGGAATCTCGACGGGCCTGCAGCCACGCACAACTGCCAAAGCCTCGGCGGCGAGCACAGGACTGTTGTTGCGCTCGGACAGATGGGCCGCGGCTACCGTGTGCAAGCCGGAGTGCTGCACTTGGCTCAGCAACTCGGCCGCGGTGGCATTGGACAGATGCCCGTGCGTGCCCAGGATGCGGCGCTTGAGGGACTCTGGGTAGGGGCCGCTGCGGAGCAGGCCTTCGTCGTGGTTGCACTCCAGCAGGAATGCATCGAGCCCGGCGAGCGCCGCCAGCGGGCGCGGAGCGATCGAGCCGATGTCCGTCAGCACGCCCAGGCGCCGAGCGCCGTCGCCCAGTGTCAGCTGCAAGGGCTCGTTGGCATCGTGTGGCACGGCGAAGGGATGCAGTTGAAGGTCGCCGAGTTCGATCACGTCGCCATCGCACGAGATGTGCAGCAGGCTTGGATCGAATCCGGGTTCGCCAATCGCCCGCCACGTGCCGCGGCTCGTGATGACGGGAACGCGGTGGCGGCGCGCGAGCGTCAGCACCCCTGTGGCGTGATCGCCGTGCTCGTGCGTGACGAAGACCGCTGCGAGCGCGCCCGGGGTTACGCCCGCGCGCTCCATGCGGCGAGTCAGCTCGCGCAGGGAGAAGCCGCTGTCGATCAGCAACAGCGTGCTCGTGATGCCCTGGCTGGCTTCGACCAGGGTCGCATTGCCACTGCTGCCGCTGCCCAGGCTACAAAAGCGCACTTTCGATTCCTCAAGTAAAAACGCCGCTGGCCTCGTGGCAGCGGCGTTCCTCGTTCGCGCTGAAGCTTCAGCGCAGATCGTCCAGCAGCATCTGCAGGATGCGCTTGGCGTTCTCGTCGGTAACTTGCTTGCCCGTGTTGTCCAGGATGAGCACTGTGCTCTTTTCGCCGGCCGACTGCACCTTGACGCGGTACTTGCCGGCCGCGCCGAGTTCCTTGGCGCCAAAGAGCTTTTGGAAGAAGTTGGGCTCTTCCTTGCCGGCCAGGGTCGGGTCGGCGTAGCGCAGGTAGAACAGGCCTTGCGGGCGGTCGCGGTCTTCCACGGTGAAACCATGGCGGTCCAGCGACTGGGCCACGCGACGCCAGGCTCGGTCAAAGCCGTCGGCGACCTCGATCTGGTTGGGCACGTCGGCCAGCGAGCGAGGTGCCGGGATGATCGGAACTTCGTTCGTCTTGGCCGTGGGTGCGGGCGCGGCGCTGGCCACGGCCTTGGCATCGCTGTCCTGGGCGCCGAGCTTGAGCATCAGGCGCGAGAGCATCAGGGCTTCGAGCTGCGGGTCGTTGGGGCGGGGACGCCAGACCAGGTTGTTGCGTTCTCGGTCGGTGAAGACCTCGGCCATGCCTTGCTGGCTGATGTAGACATTGGTGCCGCCGGCGGCGTCGCGCTCCAGCCGGGTGCGGTACTTGTCGCGCAGGCCCGAGTCCCAGAGGTTGTCGAAGATCTTGCCCAAGGTGTTGCGGACGATGTCGTTGGGCAGCTTGGAGCGGTCCTCGTACCAGGCGGTTTCCATCAGGCCGGTTTCGGCGTTTTCGGTCTCCACCGTCATGCCTTGCTCGGCCCAGAAATTGCGCACCTGGGGCCAGATCTGCTCGGGCGTGAGCGCGCTGTGCACCCAGCGCTCGTTGCCCAGATGCTCGAATCGCACGTCGCCCACGGCATTGAGGGCCACACGTGGGCCGCCCGGGGTGGCCGTGACGGCGCGCGGCTTGCTGCCGTCGGTCTGCATGGCGGCCGCGCTGATCACGGTGCCGGGCTCGACGGTGCGGTTGTTCAGCTGGCTCAGGTCCGGCGGAACCTGCAGGGCCTCGACCTGGCGGGCCTGCGAGCGGTAGCCGTGGTCCGAGCCGCCGAACCAGTCGGAAACAGTGCTGCAACCGGCCAGCGAGGCGGCGAGGGTCAGGACGGCAAGACGGATAGGCTGCGAGGTGTGGGGGAAACGGGTCACGCTGGAATTCTCCAAGAGGCGGCCGCCCTGGTTGGCGGCCGCGGCAATCAATATTCGGGTGCGATTAGAGCAGACCGGCTTCCTGCATCGCCTGCTCGACGCTGGCCTGGCCGGCCGGCGTGATGGGCGTGATGGGCAGACGCAGGCCGGGCTTGATGCGTCCGAGTCGGGCCAGGGCCCACTTGGCGGGGCCGGGGCTGGGTTCGCAAAACAGCTGCTTGTGCAGCGCCAGCAGGCGCATGTGGATCGCCGTGGCGCCCTTCACGTCGCCCGCCAGAGCTGCCATGCACAGCTCGTGCATGTCGCGCGGGGCCACGTTGGCCGTCACGCTGACGTTGCCGTGGCCGCCGAGCAGCATCAGGGCGACGGCGGTGCCGTCGTCGCCCGAGTAGATCGAGAAATGCTTGGGCGCATGCTTGATCAGCCAAGCGGCGCGCTCGATGTTGCCGGTCGCTTCCTTGATGCCGAAGACGCCGGGCAGCGCAGCGCAGCGCAAGGCGGTCTCCGGTGCCATATCGGCCACGGTACGGCCGGGCACGTTGTAGAGCATCATGGGGATGTCCACGGCCTCGGCGATCGCCTTGTAGTGCTGGTAGATGCCTTCTTGCGAGGGCTTGTTGTAGTAGGGCACGACCGACAGGGTGCAGTCGGCGCCGACCTGCTTGGCGTAGTGGCTCAGCTCGATGGCTTCGCTGGTGGAGTTGGCGCCCGTCCCCGCCATGATGGGGACCCGGCCCCGGGCGTGCTCGACGGCCGCGCGGATCACCTCGCGGTTCTCCTCCATGCTGACGGTGGGCGACTCGCCCGTCGTGCCCACGACGCAGATGCAGTCGGTGCCTTCAGCAATGTGCCAGTCGATCAAGGCACGCAGCGCCGGATAGTCGATGGCGCCGTCTTCGAGCATCGGCGTCACGAGGGCGACGATGCTTCCTGCAATGGGCTTCATGGAATAGCAGTGGAACGAATAGGAATCCTGGGATTCTAGACGGGGCGGGTGGCGGCAATTCTCTGGACGTACCGCGGGTTGATGCCGGGCTCGTAAAGATCCTCATAGGCGACAACACGAAGCGCCGCGCAGGCCTGGATCAGCTCGCCCGGCTGGAGCAGGAAATCGGGTCGGGCCGGACGGCCGATCTTCTCCTGGCCGGCTGCGAAGGTCTCGTAGATCAGCCAGCCGCCCGGGGCCACGCTGGCCACAATGAGGGGCAGCAGCGGGCGATGCAGGTAATTGGTGACGAGCACGAGGTCGAACCGGCGATCCGGGAGCGGCCAGGGGCCGGCCTCGATGTCGGCATTGATGATCTCGACCCGGTCGCGCCAGGGGGCAGTGGCCTGCACGTCGCGGTCCACGCCGGTGACGGCGTAGCCCAGGCCCAGCAGATGCGGCAGATGGCGGCCGCTGCCGCAGGCGAGGTCCAGCGCGGTCTTGCCCGGCCCGGGTGTGGCGGCCCAGCGAAGCAGCCAGGAGGAGGGTTCGGCGAGGGTCATTCGGGTTTGCTGGCGGGCTTGGTGGAGGACCTTGCAGCAGACTTGGTGGCTGTCTTCTTCTTGGTCGCGGCCTTCTTGGACTTCTTCTTGGCCGGTGCATCCGTGGTCTGGCTGGAATCGTTGGCCGTCTTGGCCACCTGCTCGTCCTGGGTCAGCAGGCGGCCTTGCTTGACGCGCAGCAGCGGCTGGCCCATGGCATCGAGGTTCTTGGTCGGGTCGTCGGCCAGCAGGAGGAAGCTCGCTTCACAGCCGGGGTCGAAGCAGCCGAGCTGGCGCTTGGGGAAGAGGGCGCGCGGCGTGGCGATCGTCGCCATGCGCAGCAACTCCTCGTTGGAGAACTGTCCGGTGGCGGCGAGGGCGCGCAGCTCGGCCAGCGCCGTTTCGGTGAACAGGTCCGAGCCCATCAGCAGGTTCACGCCCGCTTCCTTGAGGATCAGCAGGTTGCGCTTGTGCATCTCGGTCTGGGCCGGCTTCATCTTGAAGAGCTGAGCCGCCGCCATGCCCGTGATGACCGAGATCTTCTGGCGCGCCGCCTGAACGGCGCTTTCGGCGCTGAGCTGGAAGCGCTCGGGCGGCTCGCCGATCGGCTGAGAATAGCCGGGCACATGGTCGATCACGTCCACGCCGGCGCGCAGGGCGAGGTCGAAGTCGGCGGCCGTCTCCACATGGGCGATCACGCGCAGGCCGGCCTTCTTGGCTCGCTGCGTGAGCGCCAGGGCCGTCTCGGCGTTCAGGCCCTGCTTGCCGGAATAGCCGAGCACCAGCCGGAGCATGTCGGTCTTGCGGGTCATGAGCAGCGGCCACTTGCGCTCCACGTCCTCGGCCTTGTCCATGACGATCACGGCCTTGTCGGCAAAGTCGGCGCGGGTCTTGCCTGGCGATGCGGCCAGCAAGGCGGGCAGGGGCTGGCCTTCGCCGCTGGTCACGCAGGCGGTGGCGAAGAGCACGTCGGGCGTCTGTGGCAGGGAGAACCGGCTGCGGATCGGGTCCACGCCGGCCGGGTCCGCACACAGCATGGCGGCGTAGTACACGCCGTCGGCCACATAGCGGTTGGCGAAGTGGTCTGCGCCCCAGTCGTTCTGCAGGTTGTAGTTGTGCGCATCGGCCAGGGGCGGGACCAGGAACTGGTTTTTCAGGTCCATGCTGCGATGGACCTGCTTGGGCTTGGTGGCCGTGAACTTGCCGTCCACCACGTAGAGCGTGCCGCGCTTGAAGCCCGCGCCGTCGAACCACTGCGCGTTCTTGAGCATGAGGTTCAGCGGTGCGCTGGCGGCGAAAGGCTGAACGGATGGTTGGGTTTGCGCCTGGGCGCTGACGGCCAATGCCAGCAGGAACAGGGCACGAAGCAGAAATGGCATGTAACAAGTCGCAGGGGAACCGGAGCGGAATGCTATCCGAGGCTCTTGCCCAGGTTCCTACAATCGCCGCCCATGGCAAGCAAAAGCAATCCCTCCGCCCAGCCCGGCAGTTACGGCGAGGCCTCGATCCGCGTTCTCAAGGGTCTGGAGCCCGTCAAGCAGCGGCCCGGCATGTACACGCGCACCGACAACCCGCTGCACTGCATCCAAGAAGTCATCGACAACGCCGCCGACGAGGCCCTGGCCGGCTTTGGCAAGCGCATCGATGTGACGCAGCACACCGACGGCTCCATCTCGATCGCCGACGACGGTCGTGGCATCCCCTTCGGCCTGCATCCGGAAGAGGGTGTGCCCGTCATCGAGATCGTCTATACCCGGCTGCATGCCGGCGGCAAGTTCGACAAGGGCTCGGGCGGCGCCTACAGCTTCTCGGGTGGCTTGCACGGCGTGGGCGTCAGCGTGACCAACGCGCTGGCGAAACGGCTCGAGGTAACGGTCTGGCGCGAGAAGCAGGTAGCGGCGCTGGCTTTCGAGCAGGGCGACGTGGTGGAGGCCGTCAAGGTCCGTCCCGCCGCCAGCGGAGATCGCAAGCAGGGCACGACCGTACGCGTCTGGCCTGAGGGCAAGTACTTCGAAAGCGCGGAGCTGCCCAAGAACGAGCTCGTGCACCTGCTGCGCTCCAAGGCCGTGCTGATGCCTGGTGTCACGGTGACGCTCAAGAACGAGAAGAGCGGGGAAGTCCAGACCTGGACGTATGCCGGTGGCCTGCGCGACTACCTGATGCAGACCCTGGTGGCGGATCCGCTGATCCCGCTGATCGAAGGTTCGCAATACGCGAGCGCCGCCGAGAGCGAGAACTTCGCCGAAGGCGAGGGCGCGGCCTGGGCCCTGGCCTTCACGGAAGAAGGCGCCGTCGTGCGGGAGAGTTATGTCAACCTGATCCCGACCGTGGCGGGCGGCACGCACGAGTCCGGCCTCAAGGACGGCCTCTTCGCCGCGCTCAAGGGCTTCATCGAGATGCACTCCCTGCTGCCCAAGGGCGTGAAGCTGATGCCCGACGACGTGTTCTCGCGCGCCAGCTTCGTGCTCTCGGCCAAGGTGCTGGACCCACAGTTCCAGGGCCAGACCAAGGAGCGGCTCAATTCGCGCGACGCGCTGCGCCTGGTCTCCACCTATGTGAAGCCCATGCTCGAGCTCTGGCTCAACCAGCATGTGGAGGCCGGCAAGAAGCTCGCCGAACTGGCGATCAGGCAGGCTCAGACGCGCCAGCGCGCGGCCCAGAAGGTCGAGAAGCGCAAGGGCTCCGGCGTGGCCGTGCTGCCGGGCAAGCTGACCGACTGCGAAAGCCGCGACCTCACGCTCAACGAAGTCTTCCTGGTCGAGGGCGACTCGGCCGGCGGCAGTGCCAAGCTTGGCCGCAACAAGGAGACGCAGGCCATCCTGCCCCTGCGCGGCAAGGTGCTCAATGCCTGGGAGGTCGAGCGCGACTTGCTGTTCAAGAACAACGAGATCCACGACATCTCGGTGGCCCTGGGCGTGGACCCGCATGGGCCCACCGATTCGCCCGACCTCTCCGGGCTGCGCTACGGCAAGGTCTGCATCCTTTCGGACGCCGACGTGGACGGCTCGCATATCCAGGTTCTGTTGCTGACCCTGTTCTTCCGCCACTTTCCCAAGCTCATCGAGGCCGGCCATGTCTTCGTGGCGCGCCCGCCGCTGTACCGCGTGGACGCGCCGCCTCGTGGCAAGAAGCCGGCGGCCAAGATCTACGCGCTCGATGAAGGCGAGCTGTCGGCAACGCTGGACAAGCTGCGCAAGGAAGGCGCCCGCGAAGGCTCCTGGACCATCAGCCGATTCAAGGGCCTGGGCGAAATGAGTGCCGAGCAGCTCTGGGATACGACGCTGAATCCGGAAACCCGCCGGCTCTCACCGGTGGCCCTGGGCGAGCTGGACTTCGCTGCCACGGTGGAGCTCATGAACAAGCTCATGGGCAAGGGCGAGGCCGGTTCGCGGCGCGAATTGATGGAACTGCACGGCGACACCATCGAGATCGACGTATGAAGCTTCTGGTCGCGCTCGTCCTGTCCGCAGCCCCCCTGTCGGCGAGCGCCGAATTGTGGGGTTATGTGGACGGCGCCGGCGTGGCCCGCGTCGCCACCAAGCAGCTCAACGGCAGTTACAGCCTCATCATGGGCGACCCGGGCGGCAGCGACTGGGGCCGCGTGCCGGGCAAGCAAGATGCCAGCGAGAATCTGCTGACCTGGCTGGACATCGCGCCCGAGGTCAAGCAGCACCAGCCCTTGCTGCGCGAGGCCGCTGCGCGCAATGGCGTGGATATGGAACTGCTCAAGGCCATCATCACCGTCGAGTCCGGCTACAAGCAAGACGCCGTCTCGCCGCGCGGCGCCCTGGGTCTGATGCAACTCACGCCCGACGCCGGCCAGCGCTACGCCAAGACGCGTGATCACAAGGCCTTGCTGAATCCGAAAACCAATGTCGAGACCGGCGCGCGCATGCTGGCCGACCTGATCCGCCGCTTCGGCCGCATCGATGCGGCCCTTGCAGCCTGGAACGCAGGGGAGGGCACGGTGCGCCGCGCCGGCAACCGCGTGCCCGATATCGCCGAAACCCAGGCCCATGTGCAGCTCGTGCTTGAGCTCTACTGGGCCTTGCTGCAACGCAGCCTGCCCGCCACAGCGCGGCAGCTTCGTATCGAAACACAATGACGACTCAGACCACGATGGACTTCAACGCGCCCGCCGAAGCGGGCGACTCGCTGACCCTGGCGCACTACGCCCAGCAGGCCTACCTCGAATACGCGCTCTCGGTCGTCAAGGGTCGGGCCCTTCCGGACGTGTGCGATGGCCAGAAGCCCGTGCAGCGCCGCATCCTCTATGCGATGGAGCGCATGGGACTGACCTTCACCGGCGCGAGCGGTGCCAAGCCGGTCAAGGGCGCGCGGGTGGTTGGCGACGTGCTCGGCCGCTTCCATCCGCACGGTGACCAGTCGGTGTACGACGCGCTGGTGCGCATGGCGCAGGACTTCTCGCAGCGCTATCCGCTGATTGACGGCCAGGGCAACTTCGGTTCGCGCGACGGCGACGGCGCGGCGGCCATGCGATACACGGAGGCGCGCCTGGCGCCCATCGCGCGCCTGCTGCTCGACGAGATCGATGAAGGCACGGTGGACTTCGCACCCAACTACGACGGCAGTGTGGAAGAGCCGCGCCAGCTGCCCGCACGTCTGCCCTTCGTGCTGCTCAACGGCGCAAGTGGCATCGCCGTGGGTCTGGCGACGGAGGTGCCCAGCCACAACCTGCGTGAGATCGCCTGTGCGGCCGTGGCCCTGCTGCGCAACGACAAGCTCGGCGACGACGAGCTCTTCAGCCTGGTGCCGGGGCCGGACTTTCCCGGCGGTGGCCAGCTGATCTCATCGAGAGATGACATCCGCGCCGCGTATACCTCGGGCCGCGGCAGCCTCAAGCTTCGCGCCCGCTGGAAGATCGAGGATCTGGCCCGCGGCCAATGGCAACTGGTCGTGACGGAGCTGCCGCACGGCACGAGCACGGCCAAGGTGCTGGAGGAGATCGAGGAGCTCACCAATCCCAAGGTGAAGGCTGGCAAGAAGGCGCTGACGCAGGAGCAGCAGCAACTCAAGGCCAGCGTGCTGGCGGTGCTGGATACGGCGCGCGACGAGTCGAGCAAGGACGCGCCCGTGCGCCTCGTGTTCGAGCCCAAGAGCCGCACCGTGGAGCAGCAGGAGCTGATCACCACGCTGCTGGCGCACACCAGCCTGGAGACCTCGGCCCCGATCAACATGACCATGATCGGCATCGACGGCCGGCCCACGCAGAAGAGCTTGCGCCAGATCCTGCTCGAGTGGATCGAATTCCGGCAACGGACCGTCGACCGCCGCACCCGCCACCGCCTGGCCAAGGTGCTGGAGCGTATCCACGTGCTCGAAGGCCGGCAGCTCGTGCTGCTGAACATTGACGAGGTGATTCGCATCATCCGCAATGCGGACGAGCCCAAGACGGCGCTGATTGAGCGCTTCAAGCTCTCCGATCGACAAGCCGAGGACATTCTCGAGATCCGCCTGCGCCAGTTGGCACGCCTGGAGGCGATCAAGATCGAGCAAGAGCTCTCCAAGCTGCGCGAGGAGCAGGCCAAGCTGGAAGACATTCTGGCCAGCGCCACGAGCCTCAAGCGCACGGTGATCAAGGAGATCGAGGCCGATGCCAAGCAATATGGCGACGAGCGTCGCACCCTGATCGAGGCCGCCGAGCGCGTGGTGGCCGAAGTGAAGATCGTCGACGAACCCGTCACCGTGGTCGTGTCCATGAAAGGCTGGGTGAGGGCGCTCAAGGGTCATGAGGTGGACCCGGCCGGCTTAAGCTTCAAGAGCGGGGACCAGCTCTACGGCACCTTCCCTTGCCGCAGCGTGGATCCTCTGATCGTCTTTGGCACGAATGGGCGCGTGTATTCGGTGCCTGTGTCCGTGCTGCCCGGCGGCCGCGGCGACGGCGCGCCGATCACGACGCTGATCGAGCTGGAGGCTGGCACGCAAATAGCGCATTACTTTGCTGCAAGCGCGACGCAAAAGCTCGTGCTCGCCGGCACGGGCGGCTTCGGCCTCGTGGCACAGGTAGGCGACCTCGTCGGCAGCAAGAAGGCTGGCAAGACCTTCTTGACGCTCGAAGGCAAGGAGGCACCGCTGCCGCCGGCCGCGGTGCCCGCAGGCGAGGTGCTTGGCGTGCAGCTGGCCTGCCTCTCGATGAACGGCCGCCTTCTGACCTATGCGCTCGACGAGCTCAAGCACCAGCCCAAGGGCGGCCGCGGCCTGACCTTGATCGATCTCGAGGCCAAGGACGCGCTCGTGAGCGTGGCTGCGTTCACGCAAGCCCTGCAGGTACTCGGCAGCGGACGCGGCGGCAAGCCCAAGGAGGAGGTGCTCAAGGGCGCCAACCTCGCGGGCTACGCGGGCAAGCGGGCGCGCAAGGGCAAGGCGGTCGAAGGCATGCAAAAGGTCTTGCGGGTTTTACCCGCCTGACTTTTGTCCGGCGCGGGGGTGGCCTCGCTATGCTCGCCCCATCATGAAAAGGAGCGAGACATGCAAGACGAAGGCCTGCCTTCCCTCGGGCGCCGCCAGCTGATGGCGGCCGGTCTGGGAATGACGATGAGTTCCCCGCTGCTGGCGGCGATGGACTCGCCCAAGCCGCTGTCCATCCTGATCCTTGGCGGCACCGGCTTCATTGGTCCGCACCAGGTGCGCTACGCGATCGAGCGCGGCCACAAGCTGACCCTCTTCAACCGCGGCCACCGGCCCAAGGAATGGCCGGCGCGCGTGGAAGAGGTGACGGGCGATCGTGACACGAACGACTATGAGGTGCTCAAGGGCCGAAAGTGGGACGTCTGCATCGACAACCCGACTTCGATCCCGGCCTGGGTGCGCGGCGCGGCTGCGGTGCTCAAGGGCAACGTGGGCCAATACATCTTCGTCTCCACGCTGTCGGTCTATTCGGACGACGCCAAGCCGGGCCAGGACGTGGACGGACCGCGTCATGTCTACAAGGGCGCGGATGCCATGTCCGAGACCACGGCCACGCTTCGCAAAGACATGAGCCTGTACGGTCCGCTCAAGGCCTTGTCCGAAGACGAGGTCATGAAGCAGTTCCCCGGCATCGCCACCATCGTGCGGCCCGGCCTCATCGTCGGCCCCGGCGACGAGACTGATCGCTACACCTACTGGCCGGTGCGCCTGGCCCGGGGTGGCAAGGTGCTGGCGCCACCGCTGGCGGACCCGGTCAAGTACGTGGATGCGCGCGACCTCGGCGAGTGGATGATCCGCTTGGCCGAGACGCGCACCTTCGGCAGCTTCAATGCAATCGGGCCCGAGACAGAGCTGACGACCGGGGCGATGCTCAACGGCATCAACAAGGCCGTCGGCGGCAAGGCTCAGCTCGTGCCAGCCACGGCCAAGTGGCTGGAGGACAACAAAGTCGAGGCCTGGGGCGACCTGCCGGTCTGGGTGCCCGGCGAGGGTGACACGGCGGGCTTCCATCGCCGCTTGGTGGCGCGCTCGTTTGCGGCGGGCCTGCGATTTCGGCCCGTGGAGGAAACGGCGCGCGACACCCTGGCCTGGTGGAACACGCTGGACGAGAAGCGCCGCGCCAAGCTTCGCTCAGGCCTGACGATGGAGCGCGAGGCGGAACTGCTTGCCAAGCTGGGCTGATAGCCCGAGATGGAACAGGGACGCCATGGCGATGTATGGTTAGGTCCAGTCAAGGAGGACTTATGCAGAGTCATCACCATCACCGTTTTGCCGATCTCTTCGAACAGCTGGGTCTGCCAGCCGATCCCAAGGGGATCGGCGACTTCATTGCTTCTCATCGGCCACTGCAGGCCTCCATCCGCCTCGAGGATGCACCGTTCTGGAGCCCAGCCCAGGCGACCCTGCTGCGCGAGGAGATCGTGCGCGATGCCGACTGGGCCGAACTTGTCGATCAGCTGAATATCGCGCTCAGGGGCTGAGCCCCGGCGCCATGAAGCCGCCCTCGGCATCGCCGACCCAGCCACGGAACAGGCTTTCCTGGGCGAGACTGGCTACGACCTGGCCGTCGCGGG